>Ga0209831_1002631_pt1 | contig 15400 bp, 12 predicted proteins | sample Maine_Asex4_meta_FD_187451 | JGI IMG/M metagenome (GOLD analysis project Ga0209831, IMG submission 187451) | Marine algal microbial communities from Maine, USA - Maine_Asex4_metaG (SPAdes) (version 2) | ecosystem: Host-associated > Algae > Red algae > Unclassified | place: Maine, USA | collected...
CGCGCCCGCGGGCCCCGCCGCCCCGCGCGCGGCGGACGGCGACGCAACGACAGTACCGCAGCCGCCGCGGGGTGCATAAAGCGCCGTCCCGCGCCGACTCCCTGCCGGCCGTCCCTCCGCGCCCGTCCCGTCGCCGCGCGCGCGCGCAAGTTCCCCCCTCGTACCTTTCCAGTGCTTGCCCGCGCGCTGCTGCTGCTGTGGCTGCTCTACCAGCGTCGGCGTGCCAAAGGTGCGGCCCTCCCCACCGCCGTCTCCCGCCCCCCTCCACCCCCCCCGCGCCGACATGGCGCGTGCCTGCCCTTCTTCTGCCTCCCCGCGGCCGGCGGTCACCGCGGCTATGTGGGCCATGGCGCTAGCGCTCACCCTCGCCGCCGTGGCGTTGCCCGCTCCCGCCACGGCGTGTTTCTGTCCCGGAACACCGACGCTGCTCGGCTCTTTCTTTAAGTCGAGCATCGTGACGGTGGTCATCGCTACCCCCCAGCGCGTCATAGATGACAATGACGGCAAGCGCACGTACGCGCTGCTCGGAGGCAACTACCCGTACAACACGACCTTCTACAAGGGATGCCCGGCGAAAATCGAGCGCTTCACCGTGTTCGGGTCGCCATCCTCGTGCAATACGACGTTTGCGCTGGGCGTGCCCGTTCTCCTCTTCCTCACGAGCAGTGGCTTTGTCGGGCCTTGTGACTACACGGTGCCAGCGTCCGCTTTGACGGCGGAGGACGTGGCTTTCCTTGCCCCCCGCGCGGGGTGCGGGTCGGGCGCGTAGGTGGACTAGGAGGTTCGCGCAGGGGGGTGGGGGCATGGTGGGCGCGGCCGCCCGCAGCTCGTGCGCTGAGAGGTTTTCAACGATCGGAATAAAGAAGGGGCCCGCACGCCGCGGTCACCCTCGGCTGAGAAACGCACCGGCGCATGTCTCCCTGTGCCGCATCTTGCAGAGACGTGACGGTTGACGCGGAAGAGCACCGTATTCTGCTCGTAGCTGTGGCCAGCGCCGCCCCAGAACATCAGCGTCTACGCTTCTACTGCAATTGGTTACGGCGATGACTACCCCAACACCACAAAGCAACAGCGCTTTCAGTGAGACAGCTAATCGCCCCCGACCCCACCTAACCCCGACACGCCCCGCCATGCCCTGGTCGACAACGACCGAGGCGAAGACCGCAACCGCGAGGGGGTACGCCATCCGTGGCGCGGTCAACTGTTGGAGTGACCAGTTGCCTCTGCAGAAACGGGAGGACCCGGGGCATCGCGTGCCGCCGCCGCCCCTCTCCTGCTCCCTCCCACACAATCTCCCCGTTCATGACCGCAGCAAAACGGACGGGGGCGGCGAAGTACAGGTGGAGCGCCGGACCGCCCGGCCCAGAGGTGGCTATAGGGGGGCGGCGGGGAGTTCTCTATTCTTTTGCTGAGCTGTCTGTTGCCGCCTTCGGGCCCTTCCTCACGCCTTGGACCAGGACGCTGCCCATACGGCCGGGAGGCAGAACCATTGCCGCAGATTTTCTGTCAATTGGCGCTTGCCACTGATGGTGGCCCGACCACATCTCCGCGAGTGCCCATTGGTTGATCGATACTATTGCAGTCTTCACAATTCTGGCCGATCGCAGCAAGAACAACCTGCACTCCGAACAAGTGCTTATTGGCCGAGAGCTCGTATCCGGCCAAATGGATGGCTGTTGTGCATCTGTTCAGCACAGTTGTTCTCGTCAGGATCGGCCAAAATTGGAGAGACAGCAATACCAGCTGTTGCTCTTGGGGGAGATACTTTTACGTCTGACAAATCGTACAGTGCACGCCAAGGTGCGTCAACCGCAGATACAGACGAAATAGGGATCCTGGCTTTGTGGACCGGGGAATCGAGCATATTCGGGCTTGCGTAAAACCGCTTGTAAATCAGCACTGCGCTGCCAGTCCGGGAGATGCCATCGAGCTGCCCAGATCACCTGCCCAAAGCGGACCATCCATCTCTAACGGGCTGTTTGCCCACCGACAGAAGCGAGCTGAAACCGCCCAGCGGGTGCCCTCCACTGGAGCAGGGGCGGGACGCAGGAGCGGGACGCGAGGGAAAGGCGTTTGTGGCGGCGAAGTGTCGTTCATCTCCACTCTCTGAATCAGTTATCAGTGTGTATCAGCCGTATCGCTGATCAAGGCCCGGCTTTGATAAGCATTTTTGGCCGCATGGAAGCGAGCATCGAAGGATTTCCTCGACACAAAGACGGTCGACAAACTCGATAGAGGCTTGCAGAAAACCCGTTTCAGCACAGCAGACTGTCTCTGGCTTAACTAGCTTGCGCTCGGGAGTTCATTCGACAAGGGCCTCTCACTGCTGTGTCACACTAATGATCACCGCGGATTACATCGCCCCAACGCCTTGAGGACAGACAAGTATTGTATTGCAACCGGGCAGCGCCTTGGTGAGCTGGTCGCGTCGTAGTCGTCTTCGCGCGAAGCATGCACGCAACTGTCGAGCACCTTGCGACGATAACACCCAGAACCACTTTGGTATTGCTGCAACGTCCTGAACAAATGCCAAGTGCACGATAAGGTGGACACCGTTCAGTACAGCTGCCCCTTCTCCGAGAGGGAAGGATTCTGATAGTGCGACGTCCAGCAGCCATCGACGACGGAGCAGCACCCGCACAGCTCCAAGCTGCACAACAAACCTCGTATATACTGTTCCAAAACAGTATATATTCGGCTTCCAACAGTTGCTGTGCGGGAAGTTTGGGAGAACGGCGGTACACAGTACAAAGAAAGATTTCCAGGCACGTGCGTGCAATACCCTGGCCTTCAGGGCGGCGGCGCGCTCGGCGACGCATCAACACCGAGCACACCAGCCTGCTCCATAGCCGCGAGCGCGCACGGGGGCATGTACAGCCACGTTGCCGAGGCAGGAGGCGCGTGGGGCGGGGAAAGAGGTGCCACCGCCGCCACCGCAGCGGCGGCGGCCCGCCGGCGTCATGCGACGCCCACGGGAGGGGCCAACACTCCGCCGCGCAGCGCACATGCGCACGGCGGACGGGGCGATGCACATGGCGCACGGGCGGGCGGGTGGGACCGATCCCCGCGCGACGGGGCGCCTCAAACCACGCCACTCGATGGCGTCAGAAACCGCCGACGAGCCGCCGCAGCAAAAGCCGGCGCGCAAGCACGATCACAGGCGGGTCATCGTGGGCGCGTCGAACCCCGGAAGTCGCTGCGTGCGGTTTACGGGCGCAACTCGGGGAGGTGAAGGGGTGCAGCGGGGCAGGCGCCGTCCGGGCCCTGTGACCCCTGTGGCAGGACAGTCCTTCTCAGTCACGGAACTTCATTTGCTTTCAGCGTCATCGCGACTTTTCCAACACTGACACGCCCTCAGATCGCTGAGGACACGATTGCAGACAGCCACCACTGAAACAAAGAGCAAGTCCCTTGTTCTATGTATATGTGTGCATCACTACACTCTGAGAGCACCCTGTCCTAAAGGCCAGAGAATTAAACCGATTCGATTATATTTAGTGCATACCTTTTATGGGTGGTAGGGTTATGCAACACGCCCGGGGCGAGCTAAATTAAACGCCCAAGGCGAGCAATTTCACGTGTTTTGAGCGTGTCACGCCCTACACGCTCAGAATTTAGGGGCGTGATTGGGGCGTGCTTGGCAAACAAGTACGTTATTTCAAATGTGCTCTTGGGGCGCCAGTCCACCGAATATTTTTCGGTGCAGTTCCGTGCCACCTTCGTTTCTTTTTCAGGGCGCGGTGTCTTCCTGCTCCGTCGAGCGTCCACAAACAAGGTGCTCGACGCTATGAGGCGCGGGGACCATATGTCCGTCGTGTGCCCACTAACAAGGTGCTGCACGCCATGATGCGCGAGCGCCATCTGTGCGGGATGGGCACAGCAACGGCCACCTGCTGTCATCAGTCAGGAAGGACGACGAGGGGCTCCTCGACACGGGCGCCAATGGGAACGTTGAATACGACGCATCTCGCGCCGGCAACGACCAGGCCGACGGCAGTGATGGAGGGGGCGCCGGCGGCGAGCTACGCGCCTGCTGCCCGAGGAGGTCGCCCGATGTGCCACGGCCGGCGCCAGAATCCCTGGACAGGACGTTGGTCGTCCCGGCGACGAGGAAGCCCCCGCGGCCATGGCCGACAATGGTTTGATGACCATCTGCTCTGGCTTTGTGCGCGGTGAGATGGGTGGGACTGCGGGCGGTGGGGCGGCCGGTGTAGGTCAGGCGAGCCGACGTCCCGTGATGCTGCAAAGCATCTTTGACGCAGAGTGGCAGAGGCCAAGAGAGTCTATCGCATGCAGCTGTTTCCTCCATGATTTCTGGCATTTTGGAGGTCCTGTGAACAAACCAAATTGGAAGATCATTGGGTATTTCGAATCGCCTACCAAGTAAGTGTCAGAACAAGGGGGCTACGTAAGGGGCGTGAAGAGGGGCGTGCCAATTTTATGGGCGTGCAAAAGAGCCTTAATAGGCGCGCATCGCCCACCCCGCCACCCAAAAAGGGGCGTGATGCATAACCCTAATGCGTGGACACCAACGGCCACATATGTCATCCAGACTTCCCCGCAGCACCGATGACACGCATTTGGTTGCCTAGCCAGGTCCATTTACCGCCTGCAGCGTCATCAGCGGGCCATTTATTCCACGAAAAGGCGTTCAAGACAACGGTAGTATGCAAGGAAAAACGTCTATCTCTCGAGCCAATTGTCGCAGCCGCCTGAAAGTGTGTAATGAAAAAGCTGATGAAGTAGGCTCCAGGATGCGTTCATGCTGAGCGCCAACGCTCGTTCCATTGCCGACTTCTGTGCGCGCCAATATCCGTCTGCCACCAGATAAGAACCCATCCTGTCCCCGTTTATTAACGACTGGTTTACTTCCTTCGAGAAGCACACCGTTGGGCTCAGATCGCCCTCCCCTCCTCCATCATCCTTTTTCCACAAAGAATAGACGCTTCACTCTTTTTGTTGGCAGGTGGGTCGGTATCGGGGTATACACCAGTTTACATCCCATCAATCATCCTGGGGAAACCTAGGGGTTCTGCAGTGTTGACGGATAATTGTACCACAGTGTTGACGTGTGACCATCCGAACTGAGTCAGCAGTCTATCGCGGTAATTCCTATTGATCCAATCAAAAATCTGGAGCACCCTGGCAAAATTCTATCCAAGCAATAGGCTTGTTTAGTGCGCCCCGAAATTTCGGGCCGCTGGTGCATAATGCGCCCCTGAGCGCCCTTTGAGCGCTCAGTGTGCCCTAAGCGCCCCTCGAGCGCCCGTTGCAGCACCCATAAATGATCATGTAGCCCCTCTTAATCCTACGTTTTGACTGTGTTTCGTGGAAACTAGCGACCATCTGTGAATTTCTCTATGTATGTGAAAGAAGGACTGTTGACGGTCATCCGCAAGCCCCAATGTATCTGCGTGCCGCCCACAGCGGCAGCTCCCTAGGACAAACAAGAGAACAGATGAGTATGTGTCAGGTGGTGATGTGGACAACCAGACCGTCCGGCCATGAGGACAAGAAACACACGCACACCATACACAGTCACGCCGACCTATTCACATCCGCAGCTTTGGACAAGTAGATATCCTTGCCAAAGATGTCTTGCAGTCGTGGGAGATGGTTGAGAAGGATGCTGCTGCGTTGGCGCCAAGACGGGGGCCATCGCTGCTGCCATGGCCACCTCCTGACGGGCCCTTCCCGCCATACCGCTGGGGCCCATAACCTATCAAGTCGATGATGTTGAGTGGGTGCGTTGTTTTACTAGGCACGGCGTTCCCAGGCCTGCGAAGGCGTGTCTGATATCCCCCAGGCCACCTCAGCCGCAGGGTCTTCCCAGGCACTCCCAATGGCGCGGCCGACAAGGCCCCCACGCCGCCTCCCAGGGCAGCTCCCGCACCTCCGGAGGGCGCCCGCAGCCTCACACTCAAGGCGCCGCTCCCCACACAAATCTCTCCCGGAGCTTAACCCCTAATGGATTCCCCGCTGAAAGATCTACAAACAAATACGTGCAGTGTCACCACACAAATAAAAAGACTTACGCCCGATGCAAGGCCGAATTGTCCCTGGGGACTGCGGAAGTACACTTCACAAATTAAACCAAAGAAGAACGGCAAAGCCCGATTCTGTGTCGACTATCGTCTGTTAAATAACATCACCAAGAAGGATGCTTATCCCTTGCCTCGAGAGGAGGACTGCCATGACTCGTTGGGAGATGCCCAGGTGTTCACGTCTCTCGACTGCACCGCGGGGTACTGGCAAGTGCCCTCACGTAAGGACCACCAAGAGAAGACGGCGTTCACAACGTATTGTGATATATACCACTGGTTATCAATGCCTTTCGGCTTGACGAACGCGCCTGCTACCTTTCAGCGTGCGTTGGATATTATCCTCTCGGGCTTGATGTGGCAAATATGCTTTGTCAACTTAGACGACGTCATCATTTTCTCCGCGAACGCGGAACAGCACGTCAAAGGCGTTGACATGGTTCTGCAACGTCTCCGCGAAGCCGGGGTTACCCTGAACTTGGAAAAGTGCACATGGTTCTCCGACGAAGTCGAGTACCTTGGACTTATTGTCCGCCCAGGGCAACTGCACGTGCATAACAAGAACGTTGATGCTCTGAGGCACTCCAAGTTCCCAACGAAAAAGACCCAGCTGAAAAGCTTCTTGGTCATGTGCAACTTCTATCGAAGTTTTGTCAAAGACTTTGTCAAACGAGCGAAGCCCCTGAACGCCCCGACTAGGGCCGAGATCCCACCAGATCAACCACCGCCGACGGACGTTGCCATCGCCGCATTCGAAGACCTTCGCAACGCACTATTGTGCCCACCGGTATTTGCCTTGGCAAAGGCCAATCTGAAGCTCGTCGTCGACGTTGACGCATGCGCCGACCAAGTCGGTTGTACCCTCCTCCAAGAGGAACCGGGCGAATTGCCTCATCCTGTCGGATATTGGAGCCGAGGACTCACTGCTGCAGAGCAAAACTACTCCACAACGGAGCGCGAATGCTTCGGCGTCGCGTGGGCTGTCCTCAAGTTGAGGCACTTCCTCGACGGGCAACGGTTCCTCATCCGAACGGATCACCAAGCACTTAGCTGGATCTACAGCACAACCTACTCAAGCGGACGCTTGATGCAATGGCGACTTCGCCTTTCCGAATACACATTCGATATGGTTTATGAACCAGGTGCATCGCACCACCTGCCCGACTTCCTGCCGCGCGCCTCTACGGTGGCGCCGACAGAAAATATCCATGATGATATACCTTGCCTGGCATTGGCCGAGACGGCCAATGGCTCAAGGACGGGGAGGTACACGGGTACCGACACACCCGAACCGGTGGAGTTCGAAGACGTTGTCGAAGCACAACAAACAGACGACTACTGTGTCGAGATGTCCACTCGCGTGGAACGCGGAACGGCCAAGGCCTTCTTCCGCAACGAGCATCACGCTCTGTATCGCCGGACGCCTTCCGGCAACCAACTGGTCACACCAAAATCCTTACGCGAACGCGTCTTGACGCTCGAGCACCACGCCGCAGTGGCAGCCCATCCTGGTATGAACCGGATGTATTACACCATGCGAAAGGCATATTAATTGCCCTCGATGGTAGCGGTTATCCACACCACCATCACCAAGTGCACAACTTGTGCCAAAACCGCCTCGCCTTGCGGCGACACACCACGCGATGACGTTGTTCCCGGCTACTGAGCCTCTCACGGAACTGTCCGTTGACATCTTTGGGCCCATCCAGGCCTCCAAGAAGGGCAATCGCTTCATCTTGGCTATTACCGACCTCTTCGCCAAGCTCATTAAGTGTGTCGCCTTACGACGAATTACGGCCATGTCCGTGGCGTCAGCCGTCATCGACGCGTGGGTGTCAGGGGTTGTCAGGATAAATATCCGATACCTTGGGCTACTGTAATTGCAAACAAAACGACTATATTCGACGTCATTTTGCGCCAGCAGCTCAGGATATTGATTGACGTCCGGAGCTTTCCGTAGGTGGTCTTTTTTTCTTCAATGGACAATCATGGACGAACATTCTGCGACATATTCCAGATTATATCCGTATTCAGGCCTGGATACGGCCAAAAAACCGTATTCTGACAACCCCTGGTGGATGTCCGCCTACGGGCCACCGGACTGGATCCTATCGGACCAAGGGCCCCAGTTCAAGTCGAAATTCTTCATCGCTGTGATGAAAATGCGTGGCATTGAAACGGTTCGCACCACGGCGTATCACCCCCAAACCAATGGGCAAGTTGAACGGTACAACCGTACCATGGCTACTCAGCTGCGACACTACGTCGCTGATGACCCATCACGATGGGACGAGCTACTCCCGGAAATCACCATGCCATATAATTGCCAACCACACCGGTCTACGGGTATCGCTCCATTTGTGCTCGTTATCCCAAGGCGGATCCCCAACCTCACGGGTCGCAACTTGCCCCCGGGCACTCCGCTGGCCAATAAGGGAACGCTCAAGGATGGGTCACCCTTAGCTCGCAAACGCGCATTCATGGCCCGCCTTCGCAGACAGATCCCCGTCGTCATCGAGGCCTTGCGTAAGACGCAACAACGCTACAAACGTAACTTCGACCACCGGATCGCAACTCGCAATGCAAACGTTAAGATCGGCGACTACGCATACACGACCAACCACGATCGGAAAAACAAGCTGCAAAGCAAGGCCATTGGACCCTTCGTGGTCGTTGATATGGATACGGATGCCTCCACGTTTGTCATTGACGTTGACGGGGAAGAAAAACGCCTCAGCAATGACCATGTCACCCCAGCTCCTCGTCCAACAATGACGGACACGGTGCCGCACCCCCTGCTAGATCGTCGGCGGCTCTATCATCGCGCTTCTCCGGGTACATTCTAGCGATTCGGGGGCGACACAGTGTGGTGCCCCATCGAAACCGTAGCCTACGACTTGGAATGGCCGGTTGGGGATCTGGCGGCACAACTATTCGGTTTGGATGGCATGTCCAGCGGCTAAGACAACGAGAATCAAGCTCACACGGCCAAGTCCCAGGCTTGTGTATCACTGTAATGATGCAATTTCACGAATTCAGGAGGGGCTCCGCCTCTGGTGCACTCAGGCGAGATCACTGTCAGCACGGAATGGTGAGGACAGCAGCAGACCTGCCTCTGCCGTCTATCATAGCAATCTTGCATGTGAATTCGGCCTCTGATTGGCTGGTGCCGCACTGCGATGACAGTATCAAAGGGACTCTGACGCTGACCGTGTTTCTGCCCTGCGGCGAGGTGTTTGGTGACGATTTTCATTGGATCAGAGTCATGTCCGCATGGTTCTGCTCTTGTACCCTTGTGTTTCCAGCCATATGATTGGTTGGCGGTGGCCTCTTCCCCCTCAAATGCCCCCTGTGAATACAGTGCGTTCTCGTTATAAGAGACAGATGATTCTGCTCAAATTGAAGAAAAAGTGGCCCACACGGACTGGAATGGAAGACTCGCGACCCATATTCTTTTGTAAACGATTCTCTTATAACGAGAACGCACTGTATGTCGAAGAAGGTTGCCCGCCGCGGACGGAGGTAATCCGGCGGCGGTGGCAGATTATAAGGTAAATGAGATCAGACGGGAGATTCGGGCGAAAAATCAACCAGTTAACAATGCGGGAAATTGGAGGCGAAGGGAATGTGGGCCAGTCGTTCCACACTCCCCGGTCGTGGGCGAGCCGAGGGGAGGGTGTCACCGCGTCCAAATCGATGAAGTGTCGGCAAGGGCACGTGGGAAAAGTGAGGAAGGGGGGAGGGGGGAGCAGGAGAGGCGGGCGAGGCACAGGCATGCGGATGACGGGCGAGGAGGGTGTGGCGCGGTCGTCGGGTGGCAAACTCCCCCCTCGTCAACGGGGGGAGGGATGGACCGGACAGGCGGCGCTAGACCTCGACGCGTGGGCGAGGGGCGTTGCGGTAGTTGGCCAAGGTCGTGTTGGCGCGGATCAGATGGCGCAACATGCCAGAGGAGAGTCCCTCGTTGAGAGCGTCGTTAGGGGCCGGGCGGGCGTATGTCGGCTTGGAGAGCGCGTCGGCGGGGTTGTGCGCGCCGTGGACGAGGTGCAGGGCGCGGATGGTGCCGTCAAGCAGCGCGCGGCGCAGCATATACAGGTCGTTCTTGCCGGTCATGTAGGTTGGGTCCTTGAAACATGCGATTAGGTCGTAGGCCGTGGACGAGTCGGTCTAGGCGGCCATGGGGATGCGGCGCGAGAGGAGCTCTTGGAGGAGGAGACGCACGTCGAGTGCGGCGGCCACGGCGTCAGCGAGGGCGAGGAGCTCCCCGGCGCAGGAGCCGCGGCTCACGCGATGGGGACGGTGGGAGGCCCAATGCAGGAGGGAAAAACGGTGGGAGGCGTCGACCAGGGCCACCAGGTAGCCGACTTGGCGCTTGGGGAGGTGTGAGATGGCGAAGCCGGAGTAGTAGGAGAAGACGGTGACCTGAAGGGTGACGGGATCGAGTCTGGGGTAGTGGAGCGTGATGGGCAGGCGGGTGAGGGTGGCGAGCGTGTCATTGGCGCTGTGGGCGTCGGCGCCCGTGGGGTTGGGCATGTTGGCGAGCTGCGCGGCGTTGGTCGGGACGTCGGGGGGGGCTACTCGGCCGACCCAGAGGAGCTTGGCGGCTAAGAAGTGAAGAGACTTGGGGTCGGCGAATGGGGACGAGAGTGGGGGCGTCAGCGGGAGCGGGGCGATGGTTTTGGCGTAGGGGCCGGCGTCGCAGTGGACGCCGGCGTCGTCCGAGCGGGCGCAGATGCCGGCGAATTGGACGGTACCGTGTTCGGGGCAATGGGTGGAGTAGTTCTTGAGGATTTTGTGCACGGACGAGAGGAAGGAGGCGTCGCCGGCGTTGAGCGTGTCGTCGACGTGCGTGGAGATGGCGCCGTGGAGGGGCACGAGGTAGATGGTGTCAAAGGCGGAGCTCAGAGTGATGTTGGGGAAAGTGAGGAAGCAGGATTGGGTGTTAAAGTGAAAGTGGCGGCCAGAGTCGTTCTTACCGCACATAGCGCGGTGGACGGCCCACACGGTGTTGTCCGGCTCGCCGGCCTCGGGCGGCGCCCAGACGTACACGGGCTCGGCGAGGCGGTCGCTCTGGAGGTAGGCGTGGAGGAGGTCCTCGGTGTGGAGGGTGAAGGAGAAGATGACGGAGGCGGCGACGACGGCGCGGATGGCGCGCTGGGGCGTGACGGGATAAGTGGCGACGGTGGACTGCTTGGGCCAGGCCCGGTTGCCGGAGACGCATAAGCAGGCGCGCTCCGCCGGCTTGCCGTTGCCGCGCTTGGCCTTGTGGGTGACGCGCCACAGGTAGTGAAAGATCTGCTTGTTGGTGGGGATGCCGGAGGGGGGCAGGGAGGTCTTGCAGTCGATGGCGTTGAAGATGGCGAGCTCGGTGGCTTTGGAGGTGTCCCATCGGGGGTGGCACCGGGAGGCGGGGTCGGCCGGCGAGGTCAGGAAGATGCGGGAGTGGGCGGGGAGCTGGGCGGGAGCGGGCGGGGCCGGTGTGTGCGTGCGGATTGGGGCGGTAGTGTCGGAGCCGGGTTAATAGGGGGGGGCGGGCGATGGCGGCGGGCGGCGGGAGACGTAGGGCTTGGTTCGTGACTCGTGGGAGGAAAAGAGACGGCCATTTTGGCGGATGTACACGGTCTTTCCGTCGAGTGAGTGGACCGTGCCGCGGAGCCACCCTTGGCGGACGCGGTGGAACCAGACGGCTTGGCCGACTTCGACGAAAGGGACGGTGGTGCCCGGGTGGGATAGGGCGCGGCGCAGGCGATCGGTGGCGGTGTAGGCCTCCACTGTGGCTCGGGCTGTGTGCATGGCGCGGTGGCGGGCAACGAAAGTCAGGTTAGTGTGGTGGTTGTCGCCGATGAGGAGGCGGGGGGCCTCCCCGGTGACGGCAGTGGTGGGCGAAGATCCATGGGCGCGACGGGCGTCGTTGCGGACCTTGTAGGCCATTACGAGTGCGAGGTCGGGGGCGAGTGCGGGCGTCTCGGCGGTGATGCGAATGTAGGCGTCGCGGATGGGGCCGTGGTAGCGTTCGTTGCGGCCAATGCCCCGAGGGACCTGGGTGGGAATGGGCCGCCAGTGGACGCCCATGGAGTGGAGGGCGTTGATGAATGCGTCGTTCTCGGCCTCGGTACCGCGGTCGGTCATGACGGTGTCAGGGCAGCCCCAGATGAAGAGCCAGGCCAGGTACAGGAGGGAGAATGTGTGGGAGCCATGCATGGATGGTGTGGCCGTCGGGGGTCCCACAGTTGGAAGGGGCGTGGCCTCTCAGCTGTGGACAGCACACCCCCGGGGGCCGTCCCAAAAATATCCCGATCCGGGCCAGCAAGGGAATGACCAGTCCAGATCTCGGGGAGATTGGATTCTGTCGGGGGCGGGGCTTTTCTCCAGTGGTTTTCCAAACCCCCCTACTACTTGTTTGAACTTTTCTCTTTGGAGAGATTTATCGGTTTGGCGCATTTAGGGCGGCTACTTTTTCCGCCGGCGGTCGGGTTTGGGAGGGGTTTATTGACAGCGGGGACGCGCCGTCCCCGTCGCCGTTTGATAAACCCGACTGTACTATGGACTACGATTCCCCCCTGGGCTTTGCCGTGATCCTCTCCTCCTGTTGGGGAAAGGCTGGGCAGTGGGTCGAATTCCGGGGCAGTTCCTTCGACGGACTGAGCTGATCAAGAGGTCACGTCGGCAAAACGATGAACCAACGTGGTGGTGCATAGAACCGCTACAATTTCTGGTGGAGCAGCAGGAGATTCCGGCCGTTGCCACGCTCGTACCGGGTAGCTGGTTCCCCAATCGTCCGTTGGTTTGTGGATTCAAGGCGACGTGGATCTCCGCGTCGGTCTATCGTCTATTACCGCCCGGCCAGTTCGATGGCGTCGCCGCTTGACATCCCCAAGTTGGACGCGATCGCTAGCGATATGCCGGCGAGTACATCCGCGGTGACCCCCGCGGTCGCTGCAACAGGGGGATCCGCGGCTGGATCAGGGCTTCACTCCGCCTCTACCATTGGCGGACCTCGTGGGCCCAACGGTACGGCGGGTCCTGCCGGGGGCCGATGCCTTTCTCCCTCGACATCATGAAGAACGGACGGGAGTGGTGGATCAAGATCGTGGTTCGACGACGCCTCTGGCGATGGAAAATCTGGAAACTGCTCTGTCGACGTTCCGCGAGTCGTTATTGGCCGATGTTTCTCGGGTCATCGCGGAGAGTCCCGCGGGCTCTGCTCAAGATGCCCCCCGCCGAGATTCCCCCGTGGACACGCGGAAGAGCCGCAGCGAAGGCAAGTCACGGCGTCACCGTAGTCTCTCGTCGCCATCGTCGTCTACATCTTCCTCGCCGTCACCGGCGACAACCGACAACGACGACGACCACGTGGGGCGCAAGGTGGGGTCCTGCAAGTTGGCGGTCCTCGAGTGCCCGAACGATCGCTTCGCGGGCGTCCTGGACTTCCGATCGTACTGCCTGCGGAACCGTCACTCGACCTACGGGGCGTCGCAGGCCCGCAAGATCGGACGGACGGCCAAGAACACTAAGTTCTCCTTCGGGGGTACCCGATGTTCAACGGGAAGGAACCCCTCAAGGTCTTCTCGTGGCTCCGAACGTTCGTCAAGGCCTGCGATGACAATGTCGTGTCCGAGGGGATGGGTTTGTACCTAGTTCCCAACTTCCTCTCGGGCGACGCTGAGACGCTGTTCACGCGGCAACTACCGGGGTCGGACATCGCGGGCGGACGGGGCTCGCTTGGATCCTTTCCCGCGGCGGTCAATTGGTTGTTTTAGACCTACGCGGAGCCGCACGCTTTGAGGCTGGCGCAGGACAAATTGATTCGGGCGGCGCTCGTGGACATCGAGGGGGTGGACGCCTTCGCGGCACGTCTACGGAGCCTCGCCGAGCTTGGCGGGAACATGTACTCCGAGGGGACGATGAAACAGCAGCTGATCCAAAGCCTACCGGAGTACCTGCGGACAGATGCCTTCGTGTACAACTCGGCGTAACGAAGTTATCAGCAGTTGTCGATTTACGTGGCGGGGAAGTATCGGGCCGCCAAGGACGTCATGGCCTTGGCTAGCCGTGGGTCAGCCGGGGGATCATCGCGGAAGGTACAGACGTCGACGGGGCCCCGAGGCCTCTCGGTCAACCAGCTCCACTCCCCGTGGGAGGAGGACGACACGGCGACACACGACACGGTCCCGGTGCTGCCTTACGGTGCCCCGGGGATCCGTAAGGCTGGAGCAGCGCTCTACCATCGGCGGGAGGCCCCGACGGGTCCCCCGTTGTGCTATATTTGTTGGACGTGTTGGGATTCGAAAATTGTACCACTCAGCTACAGCCACAATACCGGTGTGAATGGTCCTGGGAAATTCAAACTTATAGTCCAACACTCCCACTAACTTCACAGGACCTCAAGTCGCCAGGTCTCACGTAAGAAGCCAATCCCAAGGCTCCTGCGACTGATTTCCTTCCAAGTCGCCAACTTGTGAGATTTGAACCTACGACCTCCTGCAAAGTCAACCAGCTCTAACTGGAACTTTCTGGGCCCATAACCTGTTGAAACGCAGTGGGGATAGGGGATGGGGGACCACGGTGAAGTGGTTGAGTGGCTTGAGCTTGTGTGTATGTGTGCGAACGTGCTTTGTTGGTTGTCTCTCTAAAGCGCCCCACTTCCCATCAAGGGCACTCCTCAAGTAGTCCAAGTCGGAGCACTCAAGCCCACCACGCAGCCCAAGCAGCTCGCCCGCGCACGCGCCCGCCCACACTCTAAATCAAAACGCTCACCAAATCAAAGCATCAGGGATCAAAGCAAAGCCCACGCAAATCAAAGCAACAGAAGCGCAAGAACAAAAAATGGGAAATCGCAAAAAATTCACTCAAAATCGCACGGGTACAAATGTCGAATGCACCAGCGGTCACCAAACCGCGAGGAAATCGCATGAGTAGCCTAGTGGGAAGTAGGCACCCACTCTCATTAGGCGTGACCTTCGGGTCTCGTCCGGGAGTCGGGGGTTCGAACCCTGTCAATACCTGGCTTCTTTAATTTTGCTTTTTTACAGCAGGAGGGCTTACAGCGGCGTTGAGCATGACGTTCCAACGCGCCCCCTTGCTTGACGCCGCCTGACAGCTGACCGCCCTTGAAGTACTTGTCGAGAAGTAAGTCCGCCTAGAATCTTGACGTCCCAAATCCGATACCGCCCGTCATGGCCGTCTTGGAGGAGCAATGTACTTACATCCGGATGTACTTACGGCGCGTACTTGAAGTCGACACATCCCCATCGTCTTGACATGCTTGTCGTGCTTGACCTTGGCGAGCTCCTTCGTCATCGGGTCTGCCGCCATCTCGTCCGTTGGACAGTGCTCGAGGATGACCTTGTCCGTCGTGA
>Ga0209831_1002636_pt1 | contig 15387 bp, 16 predicted proteins | sample Maine_Asex4_meta_FD_187451 | JGI IMG/M metagenome (GOLD analysis project Ga0209831, IMG submission 187451) | Marine algal microbial communities from Maine, USA - Maine_Asex4_metaG (SPAdes) (version 2) | ecosystem: Host-associated > Algae > Red algae > Unclassified | place: Maine, USA | collected...
GCGCTGGCTCCAAACGATCAGGCCAGCACCAGAATCCATCACACCATCACCCGCAAGCGCCGATCCTCACACCACCAATCCCAAACGCGATTCTCCTGGCGTCGTCCATGGCGCCCATGGAACACGTCACCCCCGCGCGCGAGGCCACCGCCGAACTGGAGGCGAAGGGATCGCGCTTCCTCGCCGTCCTCGTCCCCGTCGCGCGCTTCGAGGATCGGCTGGCCGAGATCCGCCGCGACCATCGCAAGGCCTCGCACCACGTCACCGCCACCCGCCGCATGGCAGAGACCGACGCCCCGCTCGACCATGCCAGCGACGACGGCGAACCGGCGGGCACGTCCGGGATGCCGGTGCTGAAAACGCTGATGGGGGCGGGCATCGTGGATGCGGGCGTGATCGTCACCCGCTATTTCGGCGGGACCAAGCTGGGCACCGGCGGCCTCGCGCGGGCGTATTCCGGGGCGGCGACGCTGGCCATCGAGGGGGCGACGCTGGTGCCGTGGCACCGCATCGTAACGCGCGTGGTCAAGGCGGGCTTCGCCGATGCTTCGGCCCTCGAACAACGAACGGAATCTCTCGGGTTGAGAGTCATCGAGCGCACCTTCACCGAGGACGGCGTCACCCTCGTCGTGCGCGGGCCGGAGGCGCAGGTTGCGCAGGCTCCCCTGCCCGAATACGGTTGAAACGATGACGATAGACCCCGCAATCCGCCCCCGTATCGACACGATGCTGGACGATATCGAGCGGCGTGAGGGCATCCGCTACCTCTTCGCCGTCGAGAGCGGGTCGCGCGCCTGGGGCTTTCCCTCGCCGGACAGCGATTACGACGTGCGCTTCGTCTATGTCCGCCCCCTCGACTGGTACCTGTCGCTGGAGCCGGGCCGCGACGTGATCGAGGAGCCGGTGGACGCGGTGATGGACGCGAACGGGTGGGACCTGCGCAAGGCGCTGTCCCTGCTGCTCAAGCCCAACCCCGTCCTCCTCGAATGGCTGCAAAGCCCGATCCGCTACCGCTGGAACCCCGATGCCTGCGCCCCGCTGACGGCGCTGGCCGAAAAGGTCGCGCACGGGCCGACCTGCCTGCACCACTACCACCACCTCGGGCGCAAGCAGTGGAACAAGCATATCCACGACCGCGAGACCGTGAACCTCAAGCGCTACTTCTACGTCGCGCGCCCGGCCATGGTCATCCGCTGGATGCGCCTGCATCCCGATGCGATCCCGCCGATGGAATTCGCCGCTTTGCGCGACGGCGCCGACCTGCCGCCCGCCCTGTCGGCGGAACTCGACCGCCTGATCGTCCTCAAGAGTCGCGCGAGCGAGAGCGGCGACGGGGCGCGCATCGCCATCCTCGACGATTTCGTCCTCGAAGAACTGGCATGGGCGGCCCGGGCCACGCAGGGCATCCCCAAGCCGGGCGACGATCTGCGGGCGGAAGCTAACGTAATCTTTCGCGCTATCGTGCACGGGCACGGGCCGCACACTATATGATAACTCCGCGAGGCTAGAACCGGCTCGACCCCGGCGATACGGCCCCCTTGAACGGAGAGAACCATGCGCGTCACCATGATCGGCACCGGCTATGTCGGCCTCGTCTCGGGGGCCTGCTTCTCCGATTTCGGCCATACCGTCACCTGCATCGACAAGGATGCGCGGAAGATCGAGACATTGCGGGAAGGGGGCATCCCCATCTACGAGCCGGGCCTCGCCGCGCTGGTCGCCACCAACGTCGCCGCCGGACGACTGCATTTCGAGACGGAGGCGCGCGAGGCGATCCGCAATTCCGACGTTGTGTTCATCGCCGTGGGCACGCCGTCCCGGCGCGGTGACGGGCACGCGGATCTCAGCTACGTCTACGCGGCGGCCGAGGAAATCGCCTCGATGATCGAGGGGTTCACGGTGGTCGTGACGAAATCGACCGTCCCCGTCGGCACGGGCGACGAGGTCGAGGCGGTCATTCGCCGCGCGAACCCCGATGCCGACGTTGCCGTCGTCTCCAACCCCGAATTCCTGCGCGAGGGCGCGGCGATCGAGGATTTCAAGCGCCCCGACCGCGTGGTCATCGGCCTGGAGGACGACCGCGCCCGCGCGCCGATGAAGGAGCTGTATCGCCCGCTCTACCTCAACGAGACGCCGGTGATGTTCACCGCGCGCCGCACGTCCGAACTCATCAAATACGCGGCCAACGCCTATCTCGCGACCAAGATCACCTTCATCAACGAGATGGCGGATCTCTGCGAGGCGGTGGGCGCAGACGTGCAGCAGGTGGCCAAGGGCATCGGCCTCGACAAGCGCATCGGCGGCAAGTTCCTGAACGCCGGGCCGGGCTATGGCGGGTCGTGCTTCCCCAAGGATACGCTGGCCCTGACGAAGACGGCGACCGATGCGGGTACCCCGCTCGACATCGTGCAGTCGGTCGTCGACGTGAACGCGGCGCGCAAGCGGGCGATGGCCCCGCGCATCGTCTCGGCCATGGGCGGGGACACGCGCGGCAAGACCGTCGCGATCCTCGGGCTGGCCTTCAAGCCCAATACCGACGACATGCGCGACGCGCCCTCGCTCGACATCGTGCCCGGCCTGATCGAGGCGGGCGCGACCGTGCGCGTCTTCGACCCCGAGGCGATGAACGAGGCGCGCAAGCTGCTGAGCGGTCCGGTCTGGTGCGAGGACGCCTATGATGCGATCGAGGGGGCCGACGCCCTCGTGATCCTGACCGAATGGGACCAGTTCCGCGCCCTCGATCTGGACCGGGTGCGGGACCTGATGAAGACCCCGCTGATCGTCGACCTGCGCAATATCTACGATGCCGAGACGATGGCGGCGCATGGTTTCGGGTATAGCTGCATCGGGCGGGCGGGATTGCCGATACCGGAAACGGTAGCGAAGAAGTCGGCGTAGGAGCGGCCATCCCGACCGCTGTCACTCCGGCGAAGGCCGGAGTCCATGGTTCCGCGAGTCCCGACGGTCGGTTTGTCTTGCGAGACATGCAAAAGGCCCTGTCTTGCCGAAGGCTTTCAGGAACCGAACCGTCAGGGCGTGTCGATAGATGGATACCCCGTTTTCACGGGGTATGACGGCGTACAGAGGCGAAATCCGTCCTGCGATCGCGCTTCCGCAACCCGCCGGACCCGGCGGCGAAACGACCGCTTCCCCTTCCCCGCCCGCGCGCCTATCCTGACGGCGACAGCAGCGGGGAGCGGACCCATGGACTTTGCCCTTTCGGACGAACAGGAAGCCATTCGCGAGATGGCGCGGGGGTTCGCGGCGGAGCGCCTCGCGCCCCACGCCCTCGAATGGGACGAGACGGGGCATTTTCCCGCCGACGTGGTCCGCTCGACCGGTGAACTCGGCCTCGCGGGCATCTATGTGCGCGAGGATGTGGGCGGGTCGGGGCTGGGGCGGCTCGATGCGGTGCTGATCTTCGAGGCGCTGGCCCATGGCTGCCCCTCCATCGGCTCCTTCATCTCGATCCACAACATGGTCGCCTGGATGATCGACAGCTTCGGGACCGAGGAGCAGCGGCAGACATGGGTGCCGAAGATGTGCACCATGGAAGTGATGGCGAGCTACTGCCTCACCGAACCCGGCTCCGGCTCCGACGCTGCCGCCCTGCGCACCAGGGCGGAACTCGACGGCAACGAGTGGAAGCTGAACGGGACCAAGGCGTTCATCTCGGGCGCCGCCCATACCGACCTCTACCTCGCCATGTGCCGCACCGGGGGCGACGGGCCGAAGGGCGTGTCGGCCATGCTGATCGAGGACGGGACGCCCGGTCTTTCGTTCGGCGCCAACGAGCGCAAGATGGGATGGCGCGCGCAGCCCACCGCGCAGGTGCAGTTCGACGATTGCAGGCTGCCCGCCGATCACCTGCTCGGCGAGGAAGGCAAGGGGTTTCGCTACGCTATGTCGGGGCTGGATGGCGGGCGGCTGAACATCGCCGCGAGCGCATTGGGCGGGGCGCAGACGGCGCTGAACGCGGCGCTTCTCTACGCCAAGGAGCGCAAGGCGTTCGGCGGCACGATCGCAGATTTCCAGTCGGTGCAGTTCAAGCTGGCCGATATGGAAACCTCGCTCGAAGCATCCCGCGCGCTACTCTACCAGGCCGCGTGGAAGCTGGACCAGGGGGCGCCCGACGCCTCCAAGCATTGCGCCATGGCCAAGCGCTTTGTCACGGATGCATCCTTTCAGGTGGCCAACGAGGCGCTCCAGATCCACGGCGGCTACGGCTATCTCGTCGATTACGGGATCGAGAAGATCGTCCGCGACCTGCGGGTTCACCAGATACTCGAAGGCACCAACGAGATCATGCGCATGATCGTCGCCCGGCATATGCTGGCGTCGTGAGCGGCGTTTTGCCTGCAGGCTGAAATCGGATAGACTGACCCCATGGATGGCTCGAAGCCCCTCCCCGCGTTCGACGACGACTACCTGCTCTGGGCCAAGGCGCAGGCGGCGGCCATCCGCGCGCGCGACTGGAACGCGGTCGATCTGGAGCGCGTCGCCGAGGAGATCGAGGATTTGGGTGCGAGCGACCGGCGCGAACTGGAGAACAGGATCACGACGATCCTGGAGCATCTTCTGAAACTCGACCACGGCCTCGTGCGGGAACCGGAGCGGCAATGGCGTGGTACGGTCCTGACGCAGCGGGACCGGCTCGACGTGCTGCTGGAGAAGATGCCGAGCCTGCGCCCGAGCATCGAGGACGTGCTTCGCAAGACATACCCCCGCGCCCGCCGCAACACGATCAGGGCTTTCGCGATCTTCGAGCCGGGGACGGATTACGACGCGGTCCTTCCGGCGGAATGCCCCTATACCGTCGCCGATATTCTGGAGTGACGCACAGTATTCTCTTGCGAGGCAGAACAGGATAGACTGACCCCATGGACGGCTCGAAACCCTTTCCCGCGTTCGACGAGGACTACCTGCTCTGGGCCAAGGCACAGGCGGCAGCGATCCGTGCGCGCGACTGGGACGCGGTCGATCTGGAGCGCGTCGCCGAGGAGATCGAAAGCTTGGGAGGCAGCGAGAGACGGGAGATGGAGAACCGGCTGATCCGGTTGATCGAGCATAGGCTGAAGCTGGACCACGGCCTCAACCGCGAGCCGCAGCGCCAGTGGAGCCTGTCCGTGCGGACCCAGCAACGGGGTCTGACCCGCCTGTTCCGCAAGATGCCGTCCCTTCGGTCGGAACTTGAGGAAACGATTGCCGCGATCTATGGCGACGCGCGGGAAGCGGCGATGGACTCGTTCAAGACTTATGAGCCGGACCGCGCGGACGACTACGAAACCGCCCTGCCCCGCGAGTGCCCCTACGCCTCCGCCGACCTCCTCGACCCTCAGCCGTAGCGCCACTCCCCGCTCGCCAGCCCGTCCAGCGTCCATTCCCCGACCCGCGCCCGCACCAGACGCAGCGTCGGGTGGCCCACCGCCGCCGTCATGCGCCGCACCTGGCGGTTGCGCCCCTCGCGGATGGTGATGGACAGCCAGCAATCGGGCACCGTCTGGCGCACCCGCACGGGCGGGTCGCGGGGCCACAGCCGGGGCGGGTCGATGCGTTTCACCTCCGCCGCCGCCGTCTGCCCGTCCTTCAGCGTCACCCCCGCGCGCAGGCGGGACAGCGCGTCCTCGTCCGGGATGCGCTCGACCTGCGCCCAATAGGTCTTGGCCATCTTGTATTTCGGGTCCGCGATCCGCCCCTGCTGGCGCCCGTCATCGGTCAGGATCAGCAACCCCTCGCTGTCCCGGTCCAGCCGCCCGGCGGGGTAGACCCCGGGCACGGCGACGTAATCGGCAAGGGTCCTGCGGTTCTCCCCGTCCGTGAACTGCGACAGCACGCCGTAGGGCTTGTTGAACAGGATGAGCGTCATCGGCTTCCTTTCCCGGTGCGGGGGCGGTATGGCGGAAGAAATCGCTCGTTCCCGGCGATGGATGTTGCCAGCCGCCATCGCATATATACGGTCCCCGGTACAGGCCGGACGGCCCCGACCGACATACCGAAAGGCCCCCGTGAAGCGCGCACCCACACCCCCCTCGCTGCGATACAGCTGGCACGTGCCGGCGGCGCTGATCCTCGCGATGTGGGCGTCGATCCTGTCGACCGATCTCTATACGCCCAGCCTGCCCGACCTCGACCGCGTCTTCGCCACCACCGACCGGGCCGTGAAACTGACCATGAGCGTCAACTTCCTCGGCTACGCGCTCGGCCCTTTGCTGGTGGGACCTTTGGCCGACCATTTCGGGCGGCGGCGGGTACTGGCGGTCGGGATGGCGCTGTTCACGATGCTCAGCCTCGGCTGCGCCGTGGCGCCCGATATCGGTACGCTGATCGTCCTACGCGGGTTCCAGGGGGCGAGCGGGTCCGTCGCGTCGGTCCTGTGCGTCGTGCTGATCCGCGATCTCTTTCGCGGGCCGGAAGCGGTGAAGATCCTCAGCCTCTACGGCGCGACCATCGGCATCGCCCCGGCCATCGGCCCGCTGCTCGGCGGAGCGATCCATGTCTGGGCGGGGTGGTGGGCCAATTTCGTGCTGCTCGGGATACTGGGGGGCATCGCCGCCGTCATGGTCTGGCGGTTGATCCCGGAAGGCGGCGGCGGGGCGCCGATCAACCTGCTGCTGTCGCTGCGCCGCTGTCGCCGCCTTTTGCGCAATACGGTCTTCCTGCGCTTCGCCCTCGCCATCGGCGCGACCTTCGCGGGGTTGTTCGCCTATATCACCGTCGGCCCCTATCTTTTCATCGAGCGGTTCGGCGTGGCGACTGAGGATTACGGCTTCTACTACGGCGCGAGCGTGGTCGCCTATATCGTCGGCGCGACGGCGGCGAACCGGCTGGCGGACCGGGTCAGCGCCTATGGCCTGACCAAGATCGGCGCGGTCTTCGGCGTGGCGGGGGCGATGGTCTTCGTCGGCATCACGCTGGCCGAGACGCTGACGGCGGTGTCGATGCTCGCGGCGATGTCGGTGTTCTCGCTGGGCCTCGGCATCCTCTTCGCCGCCGCCCCGGTGCTGATGTTCGCGTCGGTGCCGAAAGCGCTGGGCGCGACGGCGGGCGTGCTGTTCAGCATCGGCCAGAGCGCGGGCGCGGCGCTGGGGGCCGGGTCGGTCGCCCTGTTGTATGACGACCGCCCGGAAACACTGGCGGTCGTCATGTTCGGCTTCGCCGCCTTCGCGGCGGGGCTGGTCTTTGCCGGGCCGGTGGTTCAGGGCGATGACGAGGGGGGTTAGCCCTCGATCGCGTCTTCCAGCGTGCGCATGCCCGGGCGCTTGGCGCTGACCAGCACGGCCATGTTGCCGGGCTTGTGTTCGTTGCGCAGCATCTTGGTATGCGCTTTCGGGATGTCGCGCCACGCGAACACTTCCGACATGCACGGGTCCAGCCGCCGCTCGACCATTAGCTTGTTGGCCGCGCTGGCCTGCTTGAGGTTGGCGAAGTGGCTGCCCTGCACGCGCTTCTGGTGCATCCAGAGGTAGCGCGCGTCCATCGTCAGGTTGAACCCCGTCGTCCCGGCGCAGATCACGACCATGCCGCCGCGTTTCACCACGAAGACCGACGCGGCGAAGGTCGCTTCCCCGGGGTGCTCGAACACCATGTCGACATTGTTGCCCTTGCCGGTGATGTCCCAGATCGCCTTGCCGAACTTGCGGACCTCGCCGAACCACGCCTTGTATTCGTCCGAGTTGACGACCGGCATCTGGCCCCAGCAATTGAAATCCTTGCGGTTCAGCACGCCCTTGGCCCCGAGGCTCATGACGAAGTCGCGCTTGTCCTCGTCGGAGATGACGCCGATGGCATTGGCCCCCGCCGCATTGATGAGCTGGATCGCGTAGGAGCCGAGACCCCCCGACGCGCCCCAGACCAGCACGTTGTCGCCAGGCTTGAGGATATGCGGGCGATGGCCGAAGAGCATGCGGTAGGCGGTGGCGAGCGTCAGCGTGTAGCACGCGCTCTCCTCCCACGTCAGATGACGCGGGCGGGGCATGAGCTGCTGAGACTGCACGCGCGTGAACTGCGAGAAGCTGCCATCCGGCGTCTCGTAGCCCCAGATGCGCTGGGTCGGCGAGAACATCGGGTCGCCGCCGTTGCATTCCTCGTCGTCCCCGTCGTCCTGGTTGCAATGGACCACGACCTCGTCGCCGACCTTCCAGCGTTTCACCTTGTCGCCCACGGCCCAGACGATGCCGGAGCAGTCGGATCCGGCGACGTGGAAATCGGCCTTGTGCACGTCGAACATCGAGATCGGCACGCCGAGGCCCGCCCAGACGCCGTTGTAGTTGACCCCCGCCGCCATGACGAGGACCAGCACCTCGTGGCTGTCCAGCTCCCATGTCGGCACGGTTTCGAGCTGCATCGCCTGTTCCGGCTCGCCCTGACGATCCCGGCGGATGGCCCAGGCGTACATCTGCTTGGGGACGTGGCCGAGGGGCGGGATCTCGCCGATTTCGTAGAGATCCTTGACCGGCTGGTTCTTCAGCGTGTCGGCGACGGGGTCGGCAATGGCATCCATGAGGGGTCTCGCTGGCTGGGCACGGGTCAGATCACGCAACTTTCGGAATGGTTTCCGAGCGTTTTCTTGAATGACATTTCGTTAAGACCCGTGCAAGCCATTTTTGTGCAGTGCGGTGTAGAGGCACCCCAAGCTGGTATCAGAGCTTGAGTTCCAGCCCCGCATGGACGCCCACGGTCGAGGATTCCGATTCGACGCCCACCCCGGTGATGCTGTAGCTCGGCGAGAAGTACTCGACGTACTGCGCCTCGCCATACAGCGCGATCGACTCCGTCATCTCGACCTGCACGCCCAGCGCGCCCTTGACGCCGAAGGACGAATCCTCGGACCCCTCGAAGCTCTTGGCGAAACCGATGCCCGCCTTGGCGTAGGGCCGGATCGGCAGGTCGATCTCCAGGGTGTAGCGCAGCGAGCCGAAGGTCGACAGTTCCGTCGCGTCCGCCTCCTGCCCGTCGAGGTCGAAGGTGACGTCCGTGTATTCCAGTTCCACGATCGCCGCCCAGCCGCGCGACATCTGCGCCCCGGCATGGGCGCGCACGACGTAGCCCAGATCGCTGCTCTCGGAGTAGTCCTGCAGGGTGACGCCGGGAACCGCCAGTTCCTCGGCCTTCTCTGTCGCCATCCCCGCCGCGAGGCCGCCCCCGACGATCAGCCGCGTGCGATCCCCCGACGAGCAGGCCCCGAGCAGGGCGCAGGCGAGAAGGGCGGCGAGGATGCGTTGCGTTTTCATGAATAAGCCCACGATGGATGCAAAGCCCGTCTTGTACGACATACTTCTTTCCATCCGGTTTGCGGGCATGCGGCGCGGAACCCGCGGCTCCGACCGCGCAGATTGCCCCCGCCCGGCGAAATCGGCACCCCTCGCCTTTCTCCGCCCGCCCCCACGCTCTATATCGTCCCCGTACCGAAGCGATCATCCTACCAGACGGGGCGTGCGGCATGGCCGAGACGAAATACATTTCCGTGCGCGGGGCGCGCGAGCACAACCTCAAGGACGTCGATCTCGACATTCCGCGCGAAGGCTCTTTGCGCATGATTAGGGTTCGGCGGTCGAAAGCATGATACTGTATCCACGGAAGACGAGCGGGAGATGCAAATGGGTAAAAATATAAACGTCGTATCCTCCAACGGTGGACGTACTGGGAGGTGGAAGGCAAAACTTCCTGGTGGAACCAACATCACCACGATGCCGAGAGCGCTATACAACGATGCATTGAATAAGAGCGGCCAGAAACTATCGCGTTTCGCGCATAGCGGCAGATTTGTGAGCAGTAATTCTTCCAAACCGGACACAAAAGCGAAATGAGCGAATTCGACGAGGCATACGCGACGTTCGTAGATACTGATGCAGATATCGAGGGTCTACTCGCCTATGCTATCTACAAGCGGCATGAATTGCGGTGGTTGAGCCAGCACGTATCCGACAATGGAAAGAAGCCGACGCCTAGTGAATATGCAACCTTCGTCAAGTCCGCAATTACGAGTGAGCATCAGTACCTTACTGAGTCGGCGGATGCCTTGATCGCTTTCGCCGAAGAAGTCGTCGAAGGACGTCGTCCCGAAATAGAAAAAAGGGCCGTAGAGGGTAAGTTCGAGGCTGTCGAGACACGCATTATTTCAGCGACTAGTTTCTGGCAGACGGTTCTTTCGAGCATAATCGGATTTCTCGCTGTCAGCCTGCTGCTCGTAATCGTCGCATTCTCGGCACAGAAACTCGGGATCGACCTTCTAGATGCAATCGGCCTGCAAGGGCCTAGTTAATCGAGCGTGACCATGGCCGAGACGAAATACATTTCCGTGCGCGGGGCGCGTGAGCACAACCTCAAGGGCGTCGATCTCGACATTCCGCGCGACCAGCTGGTGGTGTTCACCGGGCTGTCGGGGTCCGGCAAGTCCTCGCTCGCCTTCGATACGATCTATGCGGAGGGTCAGCGGCGGTATGTCGAATCGCTGTCCGCCTATGCGCGCCAGTTCCTGGAGATGATGCAGAAGCCGGATGTGGATCTCATCTCCGGCCTCTCCCCCGCCATCTCGATCGAGCAGAAGACGACCAGCCGCAACCCGCGCTCGACGGTGGGCACGATTACGGAAATCTACGATTACCTGCGCCTCCTCTTCGCGCGCGTCGGCGTGCCGTACTCGCCCGCCACCGGCCTGCCCATCGCGGCGCAGCAGGTGGCCGAGATGGTCGACCGGGTGGCCGCGATGCCCGAAGGGACGCGCCTCTACCTGCTCGCCCCCATCGTGCGCGACCGCAAGGGAGAGTATCGCAAGGAAATCCTGCAACTGCGGAAAGACGGGTTCCAGAGGCTGAAGATCGACGGCGAGTTCTACGAAATCGACGAGGCGCCGACCCTCGACAAGAAGTTCCGCCATTCCATCGACGTGGTGGTCGACCGCCTCGTGGTGAAGGAGGGGATCGAGACGCGGCTGGCCGACAGCTTCCAGACCGCCCTCGCCCTCGCCGACGGAATCGCCATCGTCGAGACGGCGCCGAGCGAGGGCGGGGGCGACCCCGAACGCATCACCTTCTCGGAGAAATTCGCCTGCCCCGTCAGCGGCTTCACCATCGGCGAGATCGAGCCGCGCCTCTTCTCCTTCAACGCGCCGACCGGGGCCTGCCCCGCCTGCGACGGGCTGGGGATGGAATTGTTCTTCGACCCCCGCCTCGTGGTGCCGGACGAGGACCTGTCGCTCTACAACGGCGCGCTGGCCCCGTGGTCCAAATCCGGCCAGCCCTCGCCCTACTACAAGCAGACGGTCGATGCGGTGTCGCGCCACTTCAAGGGCAGCGTCCGCGACCCGTGGCGCGACCTGTCCCAGAAGCTGCGCGATGCGCTCCTCTTCGGGACGAAGGAGAAGATCAAGTTCCGCTTCGACGACGGGGGCCGCGTCTACGAAACGGCCCGCAATTTCGAGGGGGTCATCCCGAATCTCACCCGCCGGTATCGCGAGACCGATTCCAACTGGGTGCGCGAGGAATTCGAGCGCTACCAGTCCAACAAGCCCTGCGACGTGTGCAACGGCCACCGCCTGCGCCCCGAAGCTCTTGCGGTCAAACTGGACGGCAAGCATGCGGGCGAAGTGACGCAGATGTCGGTGCGTCAGGCGCTTGAATGGTCCGAGACGCTGTGGGATACGCTGACCGAGAAGCAGCAGCAGATCGCCGAGAAGATCCTCAAGGAGATCGGCGAGCGCCTCGGCTTCCTCAACAATGTCGGCCTCGAATACCTGACCCTCTCGCGCACCTCCGGCACGTTGTCGGGCGGCGAGAGCCAGCGCATCCGGCTGGCGAGTCAGATCGGGTCCGGCCTCACCGGCGTGCTCTACGTCCTAGACGAACCCTCCATCGGATTGCACCAGCGCGACAACGACCGCCTGCTCGACACGCTGCGCCGCCTGCGCGATACCGGCAATACCGTCATCGTGGTCGAGCATGACGAGGAAGCCGTGCGCTCCGCCGATTACGTCTTCGACATCGGCCCCGGCGCGGGCGTGCGCGGGGGCGAGGTCGTGTCGCATGGCACGCCGGAACAGGTCATCAACGACCCCAACTCGCTGACGGGCCAGTACCTCAGCGGCAAGCGCGAGATCGCGATCCCCGAGAATCGCCGCGCGGGGACCGGCAAGTCGGTCGTCCTGCGCAACGCCACAGGCAACAACCTGCGCGGCGTGACGGCGACCTTTCCGCTCGGCATCCTGTGCTGCGTCACCGGCGTGTCGGGGGGCGGCAAATCGACCCTGACCAACGAGACGCTCTTCAAGGCCGCCGCCCGCGCGCTGAACGGCTCGCGCACGAATCCGGCCCCCTACGAGCGGATCGAGGGGCTGGAGCATCTGGACAAGGTCATCGATATCGACCAGTCCCCCATCGGCCGCACGCCCCGCTCGAACCCCGCGACCTATACCGGCGCTTTCACCCCCATCCGCGACTGGTTCGCCAACCTGCCCGAATCCAAGGCGCGCGGCTACAAGCCGGGCCGGTTCAGCTTCAACGTGAAGGGCGGGCGATGCGAGGCGTGCCAGGGCGACGGCGTCATCAAGATCGAGATGCACTTCCTTCCCGATGTCTACGTCACCTGCGACGTCTGCCACGGCAAGCGCTACAACCGCGAGACGCTGGAAATCCGCTACAAGGACAAGTCCATCGCCGAAGTGCTGGACATGACGGTCGAGGATGCGGCGCAGTTCTTCAAGGCGGTCCCCTCGATCCGCGACAAGATGGTCACGCTGGAGCGCGTGGGTCTGGGCTATATCAAGGTCGGGCAGCAGGCGAACACCCTCTCGGGCGGCGAGGCGCAGCGCGTCAAGCTGTCGAAAGAACTCGCGAAACGCGCCACGGGCCGCACGCTCTACATATTGGACGAGCCGACCACGGGTCTGCATTTCGAGGACGTCAATCGCCTCCTCGCCGTGCTGCACGAACTGGTGGAGCAGGGCAATACGGTCGTGGTGATCGAGCACAACCTCGACGTCATCAAGACCGCCGACTGGATCGTCGATATCGGCCCCGAAGGCGGCGACGGGGGGGGCATGATCGTGGCCGAGGGAACGCCGGAAGACGTGGCGAAGGTGGCGGGCAGCTATACCGGCCACTACCTCGCCAAGATGCTGGAGGGGCGCGAGGCGAGCGCGCCGAAGAAAAAGAAGGCGGCACCGCGCAAGCGGGCGAAGAAGGTGGCGGCGGCGGAATAGTCAGTCGAGCCGCACCAATTCTTCGCCGCGTTCAAAGGCGGCACGAATGGCGGGAAAGTCTTTCTCGAACCGGATCAAGAGCGCCTTGTTCGTCACATTACCGATTCGTATCCACAGGATTGGTACCGTCTTACTCCGCGCCCGAAATACGATGAAATCCTCGTCCTTCGTGACGATTATCGACCCGTCGCGTTCTGCACGGAGCCATATCTTAATATCAGCCGCTTCCAGCAGACCGATATCGACGACGTGATCGGCTTCGACATCGCTTTGGCTTGCCAGCCACCGTGCAAGAGCAGGCGGTAGCTGAGCGTCAACCAGAAATCGCATCACGCGGCGGGCGGCATGATTGCGACATGGTCGGACAGTGCCGCACCGTATGCCAGCGCGGCACTGATATCGGCATCCTCGATATACGGATAGCTTTCGAGGATATCCGCCCTGTCGGCACCGCCCGCGAGCATGTCGAGGATGTCCTTCACCCGCACCCGGGTCTCGCGGATGCAGGGGCGACCGCCGCATCGGTCGGGGCTGGCGGAAATGCGCTCTTGGACGATTGCGTTCATGGGCTGGCCTGCCTTCCGGTTCGGATCACGGCGATCCTACCCCATCGGGCGATCCGCTGCCAGATGCGAACCCGTGGCGGCAGACGGTCGAGCCGTCCGCCGCCCTTCGTGCCTTACTTGACCGCCGGGGCCGTCCACTCGCGCGTCACTGCGCTGGCGGCGACCTTGCGCTGGCGGGTCATGGGGATATCGCCGTTCGCGCCTTCCTTGAGCAGGACCGCCGTCTCGTTGCGGTAGACGACGCCGCCATTCGGGCTTTCGACCCGGGCGGCGACGGCGGGCAGATCCATCGCTTCGAGCGCGCGGGCGGGCACGGGCACTTTATAGCGGACGGGCAGGCCCCCGGTGACGCGGAAGGCGCCCTCGGCGGCGCGCACGTTCACGTCGCCCCCCGCCGCATCGTAGACGCGCACCATGAGGCGCGAGCCGGGCGGCACGCGGCCCTGCGAGCCGTCGGTCGGGAAGGCGGTGCCGCCGATGGCGACCTGCTGTTCGGACTGGCGCGGCGCGGGCTGCGGGGCTGGGCGCTGCGCGACCTGCTGCACGGGGGGCGGTGCGGGGCGCTGCACCTGCTGAACGGGCGCGGGTTCCGGGGCCGGACGCTGCGCCTGCTGGGCGGGCGGCGCGTAGGACGGGCGCTGCACGGGGCGCTGCGCCTGCTGCTGGACGGGCGGGGCGACGGGCTGCTGATACGCCTGATTCGGCGGGGGCGGGCTGTAGTCGCGCGGGGCAGAAGTGGCGCAGGCCGACAGGGCACCGGCGAGGCCGAGGGCGATTGCGACGCGCGAGACGGGGGTACGGGGGGTCATCGTTCTTTCTCCTTTCGCCGCGACATTCAGCCGAGCGGCGGTTTCGATGACGTACCCTGCACGGGACATGGTGAATAAATTCTTGCGGGCGCGGCGAGTCTGTGATTGGCAAACGAATGCGGATGCTTTAAGTGTTCTATAATTGTTCTATTCTGTTCGAGGGGAGATCAGCGCATGGCTGGCAGCGTCAACAAGGTCATTCTGATCGGCAATCTGGGGAAGGACCCCGAAGTGCGCTCGTTCCAGAACGGCGGCAAGGTGTGCAGCTTCTCGATCGCCACATCCGAGAACTGGAAGGACAGGAACACCGGCGAGCGCAAGGAAAAGACCGAGTGGCATCGAATCTCGATCTTTTCGGAGGGGTTGGTGCGGATCGCGGAGCAGTACCTCAAGAAAGGCTCGAAAGTGTACATCGAGGGCCAGCTTGAAACCCGCAAATGGCAGGATCAGAACGGCCAGGACAAGTACACCACCGAAGTCGTCCTGCGTAATTTCGGCTCGACCATGACCATGCTCGACGGCCGCAACGAAGGCGGTGGCGGGGGTGGCGGCTACGGCGACGACCGGGGCGGCGGCGGCTACTCGCAGGGCGGGGGCGGCGGGGATCGCGGCGGCTATTCCGAAGGCAGCGGGGGCGGCGGTGGCGGTTCGCGCGACAGCTATGCGCCCGACCTGGACGACGAAATCCCCTTCTGAGGCCGCGAAGCGGGACCGGGCGCGTCGAGAATCAGGAGAGGCGGCCATGCGCAGCGAGAAATTCACCTTTCAGGGCCATGACGGGGTGCAGCTTGCCGGACGGCTCGATCTGCCGGACGGG
>Ga0209831_1002640_pt1 | contig 15380 bp, 2 predicted proteins | sample Maine_Asex4_meta_FD_187451 | JGI IMG/M metagenome (GOLD analysis project Ga0209831, IMG submission 187451) | Marine algal microbial communities from Maine, USA - Maine_Asex4_metaG (SPAdes) (version 2) | ecosystem: Host-associated > Algae > Red algae > Unclassified | place: Maine, USA | collected...
TGCCAAACCACCTCTACTGCCTGTTAAATTATCAGGCCAAGTGTAGGTTAAGTTAGCAGGTGTGAAAATAACACTACCATCATTTCGACCACAAGTAGTATTAATGATAGTCAAATCAATAATCGGCATATCTGCATGATTCACATAAATGGTTTCTTCTATTACACAGGCTGAATTGGCACTATCCGTAATCGTTACCGTATAAGCACCGCTAGTTAATCCAGAGGCACTAGTACCACTTATACTAGCATCGGACCATTCGTAAGTATAAGAACTTCCTGCTGGTACGACGTTGAATTGGAAAGAACCATTACTAGCCCCTACTGTGCTTTCATTAATTACTGCAATGTTTGTAATTTCTGGTGGCGTACAAATACAATTTTCACCTACTTGTGCGCCTATGCTTGCCGTACATCCGTCTGCATCTGTTATGACAACACTATAAAATCCTGGTACTAAATTGCTAATGCTACTACCTGTTGCTCCATTACTCCAAGCGTAGGAAAGGGCGGCATTGGTTCCTGTTACATCAGCCGTAATACTACCATCATTGCCAGCACAACCAACAGGCAATGCTGTTAGCGTAATAGCTATTGTACATTTAGGGTCTAAGATAACTTCTGCTGTTTCTGAACAAGCATTGGCATCTGTTACCGTTACGGTATAGGTGCCTATAGGCAAATCAGAAAGAGTAGGAGTGGTTGCGCCATTACTCCATTCATAAGTATAAGGTGCTACTCCGTTTGTAGCAGTCACACTTGCACTACCGTCTGTACTAGTTGCGGTCGTAGGTGCAGTGGAACTAGTTGCTAGTTGTGGTCCATCTAATGTAGATATAATAATACCAGAAACGAAGGCATCGCAGCCTTTGCTATCGGATACCGTAAAGGCATAAGCTCCTTCTACCACATCTGTTCTAGGATTGTCTGGAAGTAGACCTATGTCTGACCAATTGTATTGATAGTCTCCATTGCCACCACTTGTTGTTATACGTATCGCTCCGTTGGTTGCACAAGTAGCTAGGGTTCTAGTTACTTCCACATGCAATGGCATTGGTTGCGTTATTTCAAAACAAGCATTGCCAGCTAAACAGCCATCTGCATCTAAAGCTTCTATGCAATAATTGCCTGCTGTTAATGCGTTGGCGGTATATTCTGCGCCGAATCCATCAACGATTCTAGTGCTGCTGGCATTAGGAGCAGAAAATTGTACTTGTCCATCTGCTAAGCCTGCACAAGATACAGGTGTTGTATTATCTATGTTTACAGCGATGCTTGGGACATTATTTAAAAGCGTAAAGACGTGTATCTCTACACAATTAAAAGTTTCGTCGGTTACGGTTACTTCGTAAGTACCTGCGATTAAGCCAGTTCTGGTAGGCGTGTTTATATTGCCCCAATCATAGCTATAATTGCCACTACCACCTGTTGCGGTTATTGTAACCTGTCCATTGTTTTTACCACAGTCTGGTAATTGGTCAAAGCTGGTAGTTACGTCCAAACCTCCTTCCGATTCAATAGTCACTTCTATAAAACGGATGCTACCAGAGATAGCAGGATCTGTTGCTTGAATGACATAATCCCCTGCTGCTAAATTGCCCCTATCTCCTGTTATTCCATCTTCCCAAGTATAGACTAAGGTAGCTGGTGAAAAGCTAACATTTCCTTCTGCTACGCCACAAGTGGTATTCGTAATCGTTAGATCTATTTCTGTTGATAGATTGCTGATATATATCGTTTCAATAGTTTGACAATCTGTATTATTGGTATCTGTAATAGTGACCGTATACGCACCAGCTCCTATATCACTAGCAGAAGAAGACGTAATATTTGGGTCGGACCATTGGTAGGTATAAGTGCCTGTTGCTGGAATTATAGTTAAGCTAAAAGAACCATCATTCGCACCAACCGCCGTTTCATTGATAACAGAAGTACTCGCAATTTCAGGCGCATCACAAACACAGCCATCTTCAATTCTAATACCTGCTGTCGCAACGCAGCCTTCTGCATCGGTTGCCGTGACGCTATAATAGCCTTTAACTAAATTTCCAATAGTTGCTCCTACTGCGCCATTGCTCCATGTATAATCTACAATAGCAGTAGAACCTCCTGTAGCTATTGCAATGCTACCATCGCCCCCTTTACAACTTACTTTAGTTGCTGTTAGAGCAATAGTTAAAGAACATCTCGGATCTAAATTAACGGTCGCAGTTGCAGAACAGCCATTGGCATCTGTTACGGTAACGGTATATTCGCCACTTGCTAAGTTATTAATGCTTGCGCTAGTACCACCATTACTCCATGCGTAGGTGTAAGGGGCGGGTCCGCTAGTCACGCTTACCGTTGCGCTACCATCATTGCTAGTTTCGGTAGTCGGTGGTGTTGCGGTAGCTGTGATACTCGGGTCAGGTGTTTGGGTGATGACAATGCCATCTACTGTTGCACTACAACTTTTGCTATCTGATAAATTTAAAGCATATATGCCTGCTGCTACGCCTGTTCTAATATTATCGCTACTTGGAGCGATGTCATTCCAGTTAAATTGATAGTCGCCATTGCCGCCGCTTACTTGCACATTGATGGTCGCGCCATTTGCACAAGTCGCAAGGGTTCTGTTAACTGCAATAGTAATAGCTGGAGGTTGCTCTATTTCAAAACAAGCTGCGCCAGCTAAACAGCCATCTGCGTCTAATGCTTCTATGCAGTAATTCCCAGCCGCTAAGGCATTGGCTGTATATACGTTTCCGAATTTATCAACGATTCTAGTACTGCTTGCGGTTGGCGCAGAAAATTGCACTTGTCCATCTGCTAGACCTGCACAAGAAACGGGACTAGTATTATCAATCGTTACCGCAATAGTTGGTACATTGTTTAAAAGGGTAAAAGTGAGTACTTCTACACAATTAAAAGTTTCGTCTGTTACAGTTACTTCGTAAGTACCCGCAATTAAGTCACTTCTAGTACTGGCATTGATAGAACCCCAATCGTAGGAATAATTGCCACTTCCACCAGCTGCGTTGATAGTTACCTGTCCGTTATTTTGACCACAATCAGGCAATTGGTCAAAGCTTGATGTAACTGTTAAACCACCTTCTGACAGGATAGTAATTTCTACAAAAGCGACGCTACCCGGTTTACTAGGGTCCGTTACCGTAATTACATAATCACCAGCTGCTAAACCGCCTCTGCTTCCTGCTAATCCATCTTCCCAAGTATACGTTAAGTTATCAGGAGTGAACGTTGCACTGCCTTCGTTTCTACCACAAGTAGTGTGGTCTATTCTAACATCTACAGCAGGAATATCTGCATTGCTAACATATATTGTTTTAATCGTTTTACAATCCGCTTCACCCAGATTAGAAATAGTTACGGTATAAGCCCCTGCACTCAATCCAGTTCCACTCGTACCAACAATTCTGGCATCGGACCATTGATAATTATAAGTGTCATTCGGGTTAACCGTTAAACTAATTGAGCCGTCATTAGTGTCCACAGTCGTTTCGTTGATAACGGCAACTGTTGCAATTTCAGGATTTGTACAAGTACATCCATTTTCTACCACTATGCCTGCTGTGGCAACACAACCTTCTGTATCTGTTGCGACCACACTATAAAATCCAGGTGCTAAATTGCCAAGGGCATTGCCAATTGCGCCATTATTCCAAGTGTAAGTAATTGCAGCATTACTACCAGTTGCCGCAGTCGTAATACTACCACCGCTACCATCACAACCTGCTGGCGTAGCTGTTAAGGAAATAGTTAAAGAACATTTCGGATTTAAATTAACCGTGGTCGTTGCAGAACAGCCATTGGCATCTGTTACAGTAACGGTATATTCGCCAATTCCTAGATTATTAATGCTTTCGCTAGTACCGCCATTACTCCATGCGTAGGTGTAAGGGGCGGGTCCGCTAGTAACGCTTACCGTTGCGCTACCATCATTACTAGTTTCGGTAGTTGGTGGCGTTGCGGTAGCTGTGATACTCGGGTCAGGTGTTTGAGTGATGACAATGCCATCTACTGTTGCACTACAACCTTTGCTATCCGATATATTTAAAGCATATACGCCTGCTGCTACACCTGTTCTAATATTGTCCGTATTTAGACCGATGTCATTCCAATTGAATTGATACCCGCCATTGCCACCGTTTACTTGGAGCGTAATAGTTGCACCATCTGCACAAGTAGCAAGTGTTCTATTAACGGCAATTGTTAAAGTAGGTGATTGTTCTATTTCAAAACAAGTGGCACCAGCTAAACAACCATCTGCGTCTAATGCTTCTATGCAATAATTCCCAGCTGCTAAGGCATTGGCGGTATATACGTTTCCGAATTTATCAACAATTCTAGTGCTACTAGCACTTGGAGCAGAAAATTGAACTTGTCCATCTGCTAAACCCGCACAAGAAACAGGGCTGATATTATCAATTGTTACCGCAATATTCGGTACGTTATTTAAAAGGGTAAAAGTGAGTACTTCTACACAATTAAATGTTTGGTCTGTTACGGTTACTTCGTAAGTGCCCGCTATTAATCCACTTCTAGTATTGGCATTGATAGTACCCCAATCGTAAGTATAATTGCCACTACCGCCTGAAGCGGAAATAGTCACTTGACCATTGTTTTGACCACAATCTGGCAATTGATCAAACGTCGTTGTTACCATTAAACCTCCTTCTGACAGGATAGTTATTTCTAGGAAAGCTACACTCCCAGGTTTACTTGGGTCTGTTACGGTAACTACATAATCACCAGCAGCTAAACCACCTCTGCTTCCTGCCAATCCATCTTCCCACGTATAGGTTAAATGGTTAGGTGTGAAAGTAGCACTACCTTCCTCTTTGCCACAAGTGGTATGAATGATAGTTACATCTATAAAAGGAATATCTGCATTGCTAACATATATCGTTTTAATCGTTTTACAATCCGCTTCACCCGCATTAGAAACAGTTACAGTATAAACCCCTGCACTCAATCCAGTTCCACTCGTACCAATAATTCTGGCATCGGACCATTGATAGTTATAAGTGTCATTTGGGTTAACCGTCAAACTAATTGCGCCATCATTAGTACCCGCAGTCGTTTCGTTAATCACTGCAACTGTTGCAATTTCAGGATTTGTACAAGAACATCCATTTTCTACCACTATGCCTGCTGTGGCAACACAACCTTCGGCATCTGTTGCGACCACACTATAAAACCCGGGTGCTAAATTGCCAAGGGCATTGCCAATTGCGCCATTATTCCAAGTATACGTAATAGCAGCATTGCTACCAGTTGCCGCAGTAGTAATACTACCACCGGTACCGTCACAACCTGCTGGAGTAGCTGTTAAGGAAATAGTTAAGGAACATTTTGGATTTAAACTAACGGTGGTAATTTCTGAACAGCCATTAGCATCTGTTACCGTAACCGTATAGTCGCCAGCACCCAAACCATTAATAGTTGGGTCTGTACCTCCGTTGCTCCATTGATAAGTATAGGGCATAACTCCACCTGTAACGCTTACGGCTGCACTGCCATCTGTGCTACCTGCTGTAGTAGGTTGCGTCGCTATACCTGTAATGCTTGGACCAGGTATTTGAGTAATCATTATTCTATCGACCATAGCTGAACATCCTTTACTATCCGCTATCGTAAAGGCATAAACACCTGCTGCTACATTTAGTCTTGGATTATCACTAGGTCCTATGTCATTCCAGTTTATTTGAAAACCACCATTTCCTCCACTTGCTTGTACGCTGATGGTACCACCTGTGGTACAAGTGGCAAGCGTTCTATTCACTACTATATAAATCGTATTTGGTTGTTCTATTTCAAAACAAGCATTGCCTGCCAAACAGCCATCTGCGTCTAAAGCTTCTATGCAGTAATTGCCAGCAGGTAGCGCATTAGCTTCATATATCGTTCCGAAGCCATCCACAATTCTTGTGCTACTTGCTGTAGGCGCAGAAAATTGTACCTGTCCATCCGCTAAACCTGTACAAGAAACAGGCGTGGTATTATTGATGGTCACGGCTATACTTGGTACATTATTTAAAAGCGTAAAAGTGAGTATCTCTACACAATTAAAGTTTTGATCAGTTACCGTTACTTCATAAGTACCTGCGATTAAATCATTTCGACTGTTCGTATTTACATTGCCCCAATCGTAAGAATAAATGCCACTGCCGCCAGTAGCAGTAATCGTCACCTGTCCATTATTTTGACCGCAATCGGGTAGTACTTGGAAAATGGCAGTCGCTTCTAAACCGCCTTCGGATTCTATTGTTATTTCAATAAAAGCAATGCTTCCAGGTTTGCTAGGATCGGTTACTTGTATGACATAATCCCCGGCAGCTAAACCACCTCTACTGCCTGCCAATCCATCTTCCCAAGTATAGATTAACTGCTCAGGCGTAAAAATGGCACTTCCTTTATTGTTACCACAAGTGGTATGCATAAGGGTAACATCCGTTGTCGGAATATCTGCATTGCTTATATAAATGGTCTTAATCGTAGCACAACCAGAATTAGTCGCATCGGAAATAGTAACAGTGTAAGCACCTGCACTCAATCCATCCGCATTAGTGCCTGTAATAGAAGGATCAGACCATTGGTATTTAAAAGGACCAACTCCTGGTACGACTGTTAGGGTAAAAGAACCGTCATTTGAACCAACTGTCGTTTCATTGATAATAGCGATGTTTGCAATTTCGGGATCGCTACATACACAGCCATCGCCCACCATGATACCTGCGCTTGCAACACAGCCCGTTGCATCTGTTGCGACCACACTATAAAATCCAGGACTTAAATTGCCAATCGTACTACCTGTTGCGCCATTACTCCATGCATAGGTAACTGCTTCACTTGTGCCTGTAGCAGTTGCTGAAATAGTACCATTACCCCCTAAACAACCCGTTTTGGTAGCTGATAAAGAAATAGCTAATAAACATCTAGGATCTAAGTTAACGGTAGTGATTTCTGTACAGCCATTTGCGTCTGTTACAGTAACCGTATATTCGCCCACGCCTAAGCCATTAATAGTGGCAGTTGTGCCACCATTATTCCACTGGTAGGTATAAGGTGCTGTTCCGCCAGTTGCAGTCACGCTTGCACTACCATCCGTGCTAGATAGGGTAGTAGGGGCGTTTCCTGTAGCGGAGATACTTGGACCGGGTACGGTTGAAATAAGAAGACCATTCGCAGTCGCACTACATCCTCTAGCATCCGAGATAGAAAAAGCATACGTTCCTGCCGCTACATCTTGTCTATTAAAACCAGCCGCTTGCCCAATATCTGTCCAATTAATTTGGTAAGAACCATTGCCGCCACTAACTTCTACATCAATAGCTCCACCTTTCGTACAAGTAGCAGGTGTTCTAGAAACTTCTACTAATAATAAGTCTGGTTCTGTAATGGTAAAACATTTGCTACCAGCCAGACAACCATTCATATCAATTGCCTCTAAACAATAGTCGCCAGCAGGTAAATCTCTTGGACCATATTCTGCACCTAAACCATCTACTATTCTGACCGTTCCCGTGTTAGAAGAAACCGTAAAATTTACTTGTCCATCAAGTGTACCGATACAAGAAGTTGCACCTGTACTAACGATAGTAATATCTATATTTGGTACTTGATTGCCTAAAACGAAGGTGATTACTTCTTCGCAACCAAAGTTTGCATCAGTTACCGTAACCCTATAAGTACCTGCTATTAAATCAGATCGACTATTTGTTTGGCTACTTCCCCAGTTGTATGTATAATTGCCACTACCGCCAGTTACGTTTATAGTTACTGATCCATTATTCATTCCACATTGAGCAAGTGCATTAATCGTTGGCATAATAGTTAGACCTCCTTCGGACTCAATGATTATTTGAACCATTTCTTGGCTATCTGGTCTATTTGGATCGGTTGCTATAACGATGTACGTACCAGCCGCCAAATCACTTCTATTCGGACCAACTACACCATCAGGCCAAGTGTACGTATAATTGTCAGGAGTAATATTTGCAACTCCTTCTGATTTACCGCAAGGAGTATCCATTGTGGTAACTGTAATCGGGTCCATCAAGACAATTCCTACATTAATTTTTTCTATTATAGAACAAGAAGAATTCATAGCATCAGAAATGGTTACGCTATACATACCCGCCATTAAGCCAGTACCGCCATTGCCAGAAATGCTAGGGTCAGACCATTCATATTTATAATTGCCAGTACTACCTAATTCTATTGTAATACTTGCATCTTTTACATCCATGTCAGATGCCTCGACCACCACAATATTGCTAATAACAGGATCGGTACATGGGCAGCCATCGCCTACCATGACACCCGTACTTGCGCTACAACCTTCGGTATCCGTAGCTGTAACACTATAAAATCCAGCTGTTAAATTACTGATACTTCTACCTGTTGCGCCGTTACTCCATATAAAGTTTACACTGTGGTTGGTTTTAGTGGCTTCTGCAACAATAGCTCCATCCCCTCCTAAACAACCTACTGCTGTTGGGAAGAGGCTTACTTCTATCGTACATTCTGCACCTATAAAAACGGTCGTAGTAGTTGTACAACCTCTAGAATCTGTAACGGTAAGCGTATACTCGCCGAAGGGTACATTGTTGATACTACTGGTGGTCGCACCATTGCTCCAACTATAGGTATATCCCGGTGTGCCGCCAGATACCACTACGGTAGCAGAACCATCTGCACTTTCTTCACTAGATGCAGTGGTGGTAGTAGCTGCTATTGTTATAGGGCTTGGTGCCGTCACTGTAACTTCCTTGGTGAAAGTACATAGAGAGGCAACATCTTTAACCGTCACGGTATAAGTACCTGCGATAAGATTGTTGATAGTCGCTCCTCTTTGCCCATCACTCCATTCATAATCGTAGCCGCGTTCTGTTCCACCAGATCCAATTACGGTTATACTACCATCTGTTCCATTAGGACAAGTAACGTCTGTTACCTGTTCCGTAATGAATAATTCTGCATGGGAAGGTATTTTATTGGTACCAACAGCCGAACAACCATTGACATCGGTTACCGTTACGCTAAATGGTCCTTGTGGTAAGTTATTTTGCTCCGCCGCTGTACTTCCATTGCTCCATAAATAGGTATAGGGTCCTTGACCTTGTATGCCCAAGGTAACTTTACCATCACTAGTGCCGAAGCATATCTTATTATAAACTTTTACAGAAATTTTAAGAGAGGTAGCCGCTGCAATTGAAAAGTTGACTACTTTTCCACAGCCACTAGCATCCGTTACCGTAAGGCCATGGGAACCAGCAGATAGATTATTAACAGAAGAACCCGTTGCGCCATTGCTCCAAGCATAAGTGTAAGGGGCAATTCCACCAGAAACGGTAGCCGTAGCTGTACCCGTTGGAGTATCGCCACAAATGGATTCATCTGCTGCTATTTGCACATTTAAATTACCCCCAGCACTATTTACCTCCATCTCCGCTATGGAACTACAACCTCTAGCATTGGTAACTGTTACCGAATACTTGCCTGGGGCTAAGTTGGCAATTACTGTTTTTTGTCGTTCACCCGTACTCCATTCCACTTCATAAGGAGGAGAATCTCCTTGTGGGGTGAGGTAAGCACGACCATCATTGCCATTGCCACCACAAGTTTCTGCTTTCGTATCTGTAGCCAATACAGGAGGTTGTGAATTGATGATTTCTGGACAGACCATTGCGGTACAGCCATTGGCATCTGTTGTGGTAACAGAATATAGACCAGCTACTAAGTTTTCTCTTAGCGTGCCGCCACCGCCCATTTCCCAGACATAAGTGTAGGGAGCAACGCCCCCTTCTGTTCGAATTTCCATTCGACCATCATTGTCACTATCACAACTAGTATGGCGAATATCAGAGCGAAGTACTAATTGGTCTGGCTCGAATATTTTTGCGTTCTTGATAGCTGTACAGCCTCTAGCATCCGTTACCGTAAGGGAATAAATGCCAATATCTAGGTTTTCTATGCTTTCTATTCGACTCCCATTGCTCCACCTATAAGAAAAGGGAGCTTTCCCATTTTCGAGGGTAGCCCTAATACTGCCATTCCGCTCGTTCTTACAACTTGCATTTTGCTTTTCGAAAGTAATTTGCAGGCCTGGCTTTTGGGAACAAGGATCTGTGTTAAAAGAAGGGTGGTGTAGTGTCGATTCATAGGTAGTGTTTTTCGTATTCTCCTCTAGAAATGTAGCAGCGAAAATAGTCCCTGGTACGAAGTTTCCTAATAAGAATACCAAAAACAACAGCGGATTACTCATGTTCATGGATTTATATAACAGTGTCTTAAACATTATTAATTTCAAATATATGTATAAATATTGCCAGTTCCAATAATTCAATTATTAAACTGTCCTCCAATTGCTACCTCTACGATTTCTACTTTTCTCATTAGGGAAGCCGCTGGACTATAAATAGCGTCTATTTTATCTTTTGAATTACTTACGGAAGAAAAAGGGTTTTCGCCTAAAGGTTCTCTTTGTAAAGTCAATTGACCACTTTGAATATAAAGTTGAAAGACACCATTTCTATAGGTATTAAAATGGTTCATTAAACAACTTACTCTTCGGCTACTTAAGTTATCATTATAATCAGATTGTGCTAGTGGACTAGCAAAACCACGAATAGAAATAACTGCTGTTCGTCCACTACGTAAGAAAGAAATCATTCCTTCAGAGAATAATCCGAGTGTATCGTAGTTATACTTCAGATCTTCCTCAAAAAAAGCAGTCACTTCTTCTTCCGCTGCAAGTCGCTCTACACCTGTTTTTCTGTTGGCATAGTTAGCTATGAATTCTCCTTTTTTTCTATAATAAGGATAAAATAAATCCTCATAATTACTACTCGTAGTCGTACCCCGAGTTTTAGGATTGGGTTGGTCATTATCAAAATAGAGTACCAGCGGTAATAAATTATTTAATTCGATAAGGTCCGCTTTGAGGTATAAATTTTTCGTGACCACCTCATTTTTTGGTAAGCCTAGGGTATTAAAAGAGAGCGTATCTCCTATATAACCTGCGGCACTAGCAATTAAGCGGTATTCCTTATTGGAAAAAATAGGGAAATCAAAACTGTTACCATTAGGGTTATCTTTAATAAACAATTCTCCAGTATCTATATCTTCCAATTGTACGATGCAGGTACTTAGAGGAATTGCTGGTGTAAAGTTTTCATCAAAAGTTAGTGCTAGTAAATTCAAGCGATAAATACTTGGCTTTAATCGAACCTCTTTGATGATTTCTGTTGATTGGGTGATATTATTCGTGTTAAAACACAATGTATCTGTAGTATAATTTTCTTTAGTCGTAATGATTTGATACCAAGTATCTTTTTTTAACTTAGGTTTTAAAAAGGTACTATTGGTAGCTTGTGTTTCTTCAAATATTTTAGTTGCTACTCCTTTGCAATTAGATTCTGCTAATTCATTAATCAATACTCTAGCTCCTAAAAGGTCTGTATTCGTAGCATCATCGAAGGCCAATACCTTTAAATCAATTTGGACATACTGGATGGAAAAAATGTCTTCACATCCTTGTTCCATTGTATTTAGACGGATACAGCCTTGTCGATTGGAGGTGAAATGTCCTTTTTCTCCGCTAGGGTCTAGCGTAAAATAAAGGTCATTAAAACTACTATTCAATGGATAGCCCTCATGTTTGATTTTATCTTTAGTAGCATAGTCTGGATGAAAACTATAAATATCATACCCTCCTAAGCCCAATTTAGCATCTGTACTGAAATACATTGTCTGCGTAGGTGTATGAAAAAATGGTGTTACTTCATTTTTTGCTGTATTGACCTCATGGTTGTAGACTTTTCCAAAAGTATTGTCTGCTATCTTGCTGTACCAAATATCAAATCCCCCTTTTCCATCAGGGCGATTGGAAACAAAATAGAGCCGTTCACTGCCGTCTTCTGCTGTAGCAATACTTGGTTGTGTTGTGGTGCAACCATTTAAATTAATATGGTTCGGTAATTTTTGAGATGGCCCCCATTCTCCGTCGTCTTTATCTCGATAATATAAGTTGCAGTTGAGTTTTCTTTTTTTTCCTTCATAGATACATTTTGTGAAATAAATGCGCTGTGCATTGTCCGAAAGTGCAACGTGAGCTATCGTTTCATTATTTTGATTGAAATTGTCTATTTCTTGTCCTTCTGTAAGAAAGTCAGAGACAAGCGTCTTGGCAAATAGCCGAGGCGGATTTACTTTCTCTGGATTTATTTCGTACTTCAAAGAAGAATAATAGAGTTCCTTACCCACTAAGAGTGGGGCAAAGTCAGCATACTTGGAATTGATTTCTGGACCTAAATGCTTGATTTCATAATTAGAATCTACTTCTTTCATACGTTCTAATGCAAATTGACAATCTTTCAAACTTTTCTGTGCCGCCGCTAAATAATAATTATCTACAGGAGGCGGCGTAGCTAGATACTGTTCAAATAAAGGAATGGCAGCTGCATAATTACCTTGCGTTTTTTGCATGAATCCTTCCAAATAGACCGCTTGAGGGTAGGATTCTTTATTTTCTAAAGAATCTAAATGAATCGTTCTGTTATAGGCTTTAGCCGCTAAATCATAAGCTTTCATGCGTCGAGCAGCTTCTGCAAATTGAAACTGGTCCTTGACATTTAGGCTATCATAAGGGCCAGCACCAAAGAAATCATCATAAGTATAATAGTTGGTACTGTCTAAGGTGGCTAAGACTGCTTGTTCAAATTTTGTTAAAGTTTGTCCTTGTATAGAAGGTATATACAGCAGACTTAAGGCAAATAGGTAATAGAAATATTTATTCATCTTTAATTAGAGGACTTCAAAATTGAGCTTCTGTTTCATTATATTGTTTCAGTTTAAGGGAATAACGAAACAACAAAACAATGTAATTAAGAAATGGGTGGTTGTATGGTTTTATTGCTATATGGTTTTATTGTTTTATTGTTGTATTGCTGTATTGTTTTATTGTTTCCGTGTAATGTACTATATGAGCAATAAAACAATATAGCAATAAAACAATATAGCAATAAAACAATATAGCAATAAAACAATATAGCAATAAAACAATATAGCAATAAAACAATATAGCAATAAAACAATATAGCAATAAAACAATATAGCAATAAAACAATATAGCAATATAGCAATATAACCATCTAGCAATATAGCTATCAAAATATTGGGCAAATTTCAAATTCTTTAGGAGGACGTACTTTCGAGAAAATATAGATTAAGGAAAGTTCTGGGCCGCCCTTTCTGATGGTTGCAACGTTAAAATTAGAGGTATTTATATCATAATTGAAACCAAAAGACCAGTTGTGATAGTCTACAATGATGGTAGGCACCCAAGCATCGTCTAACCGATAAGCTATTGCCAGTCCAACTGCTACTTCTCTACTTCTGCCTTTTTCAAGGTGGTATTTTAATGTTCCGCCAACCACAATTTCTTGGTGTGGTCCTTGAAATTGACCAATGGCTCGTAAGCCTAAGTCAAAATCTTCGGCAATTTTGAAACTAGTAATACCATAAAAATTATACCTACGAGATAGTTGTACTTCGCTGCCATCGTATAGACTAGTATTAGGCTGATTTATATGATAAATAGAACCACCAATATCTAATCTAGCCCGCTTATATGGATTCTGAAATCGATAGTTAATGCCGCCCGAGAAATCACCGAAAGAAACGCTTGTATTTAAGCCTATTTCACCAGAAGATAAACTAGGATCAAAAGTGTCTCCATTATATTGTTGATCAACTTGAAGTTGATCAAGCGACAAACGACGTTGGCCTAGATTTACATGTAGGCCTCCAGTAACAAAATGTTTTTCTGCCAATCGATGCGTATAGGAACCGACTAATCCAATATTGGTATTACTGAGTTCCAAATCCCCTGCTTCATCGTAGTTAAACAATAAACCAGCGGAAAACAAGCTATTTTTATGATTGGTATTGATGAATTTTTTCTCTACACTGCCAGAGAAAGTTTTATAATTAACTGGAACTTTATTCCATTGGCTACGGTAGTTGCCAACAAATCGAACATCGCCTTTAAAGATGCCCGCAAGTGCAGGGTTTATGTAAATAGGAGAGCGATTAAACTGCGAATAATGTATATCTTGGGCCACTAGCATTGCACTAGTTCCTATTATGAAGCATAAAAGAACCCCCTTAAAAAGGTGTAATGTTTTCAACACAGTTTTATTTTAAATTAAGAAAATTTACTCAAAAGTATACTGTAGATGAAGAATTACGAATTGAAAATACGCTAAACCTTGCTTGTTGAGCGGACCTGTTTTGCAGGTTATTTTTCATTCTTTAATTATAATTCTTCATACTTTAATTTTTTTTTGTTGATTACAGCTATAACTCGGTAAGGGATGGTAGGTTTGCAATTTTTTTTCATAACAAGGAACGATTGGTTGTTTCTTTGCTACTAAGTACTAATGATAGAAGCTGCCCAAATGTTGGTCTATACTTTCATCGGTACTAAAAACGCTATATTTATTGAATCGCACAGCTAGAAAAAATAGGAACGATTAAGTTCGGATTTTTGGACAAAAAAGGCGTGAATAGACAAGGATATTTTAAATAAGCTTTGAACAGATGTATGAATTAACCTATTCTTGCCTCTATTTATAGTTAGGTACTTATCTCTAAGTAACGTTCAAAAACAAAATGTTCCCTTTATTTGCCTTTTGTTACTAAATTTGTTTTCTCCTTCGTATGCAATTAAGTACCTAACTATAAATAATAGTCTCTTCAAAAATGACGATTATTTTTAGTTAGGTACTTATCTACCTGAAATTAGGTCGGTTTCATTTAAAATAGTAAAAATCTCCGTATATAAGTGGTTATAGTAATAGACAATTTTATACTAAAAAAAGCTCGAAATGGGACATGAAATAGAGCTGAAAGTCGGAATTTTATAGAAAAACATATAAAATCATCTTCTATTCTTAACAATATTAGGGAGTTTTAGGGACAATTGCAAAAAAAGCTAATCTAACAGAAAATCATTTTTTTTATCAAATATTTAAAAAAAAAATACAGAAATTTTAATTCAATTTTTGTCAATTTTTGAGCAATAGAATAGGGAAGGGAAGGTATTATAATTGTTTGAAATATAGTAAGGAGGGGGAATGAGTTCAAACTCAAGCTCAAGTGCAAGACATTGACCTAAGAGGAACAAGTTTATCCAGATAGCAAAAGTGTCAACTGCTTAGATAAACTTGTCCATTAGGGTTTGCTTTAAACTCAAAATATATCTCGTTGGGCAACGTCTAAGTTAACGTCTAGTTTTGAACTTGAACTTGAACTTGAACTTGAACTTGAACTTAAAAAGGGCCGTTCAGCGATGCCGAACGACCCTTTTAATAT
>Ga0209831_1002645_pt1 | contig 15351 bp, 16 predicted proteins | sample Maine_Asex4_meta_FD_187451 | JGI IMG/M metagenome (GOLD analysis project Ga0209831, IMG submission 187451) | Marine algal microbial communities from Maine, USA - Maine_Asex4_metaG (SPAdes) (version 2) | ecosystem: Host-associated > Algae > Red algae > Unclassified | place: Maine, USA | collected...
CGGATGCTGCCATAAATGGGGGGGGCGGATGCTGCCATAAAAGGGGGGGGCGGATGCTGCTATTGATGACCGCGCTGCGCCCGGCCGTAGCGTGGTCGTAACCGCGGGGGAGACCGGCCCGCCTGTCCGTCACACGGCTGCATCCATCGCCCTCTGGCAGTTCGTCGGCCGTCAACCGGCAGCGTTACACATCAGCGACGACTGCGCTGTGTTTTTCATTGAGTGGAGACCAGAGCTGTTTGTCGCACCCCGCGCATCCGCGGGTGGCGCCCGTTTTATTGAGACAGAAGAATGGATAACTGCCAGGCAACGCACCAATCGCACCGCGTATCACTCTTCAACATACACATCCGTGGTCGTCTCCGTGGTCTGCGTCTCGGACTGCGGCGGCGGCTTCTCCGGCGGCTTCGACGAGTCTGGCGGTGACACAGGCGACATGTAGTTGCCTGTAGGTTCCATTGCAAGTGCTACCCCAGCTCCTGGTCACCGGTCCCTTCAAGCGGCAACGCCTGGTCTTGCGTGGGGCCCCTTAATGCAGGGGGCGTGGGAGGTCACCACTCGTGGGATGAGGCGAAGGCCGCCCAGTTGGAGGGCAGTTCTTGAAGGGCAGGCGAGGTCGAGACAAGGCGCCTAGGGATGACAGCGTAGGCAAGTTGGCGAGAGAGCTCGCAGGGGAGCGGCCCCGCCGGCCTGAGTGATGACTTAGATGAGTTCTACGAACGAGTCACTCCGGCGCTGGGAGGCGTGACGGAATGCGCTTGGTAACGGTGGGGTGCACAGCGGGTGGCAGGGTCGGCAGGCAAGTGGAGGAGACAATCCGGCAACCGCTCCCTTGAGGCCATTTTATACCCTCTGAGCCGATGTCGCTGCGACCAACAAGAACTCGCCTGACCAGCTGCAGCGGGTCAGCTGGTTTGCCGCGCCAATCGCTGGTGTGCCACCCACGATGCGTGTCGGCTGCGCGACTGCACCTACGTTGACTGGAGCAAAAGCCCTCTCGGCAACACTCCTGGCGACCAACATCAACCTGTTGGTACGACAAATGAGGACGAGAAAGCTTGGCCCGTCGGTGTGCGGTGCCCCTCAGCGGTGTCCACACGATCGAATGATACCACGTGACTTGTCACACAAAGTTTAATCTATCAGTCGAAACCAGAACCATCGATACTTCACACGTCGAGATGATCACTGACATGACTGTGGAATGTGGACAAATCAAACTATGATGTATTTTTTTCGCACGGCGCAGGCACAAGTGTTTCCTAAGCTTGATCGCGACGCCTTCGTTGGCCATAGACTTGTTTTGACGAGAAACGTGCACATGATTTACGACGAGTAAGGCCGCGCAGGGTGGTGCCAGTCCCGTTCAAGCCATTAGGAGATGCGCGCGCCCGGACAGTATCATCATCTCTTCTTCGGGTTCTCACGGCTTGGCGGCATCAGGTCTACAGTACAGTATAGTCTTTCTCCATTCCTGTAGCTTCCTTTACTATGCACCCCTGCATAGGAACGAGACATCATTGCACTGACAGGAAGGCCGATTCTGCCATCTTCTGCACGAAAAAACAGGGCTACTTGAGGGTTTGTCAGGCGACGAAAAGGGTGGATAGCATTGGAGAAAGACTGTATGTCCAATGCATCACCGAGTTCCAGCGGGTCATCAGCGGAAACTAAACAAGGAGATGGCGCGTCATGCGTGTGGGATATGAATCTGGGCAATAAAAGCAACTGCATCTGTTTCAAATCCTCTATTGTGAGCTCACGCTCACCATCTTATGGGATGTACCGCGCAGAAAACTGTGATCATCATTGAAAACATTCTTCACTTGACTGCGATTGCAAATCTCGCGTCTGATGTGGGTGTCGTGCACCCAACCAATGCGTACAGCAGTGCCAGGCTTCGGGCAAGACCCCGCGGCAACACTCTCTGGTAAGGGCTCTCCTACACTGTGGGCGCAGGCAGCGACGGGTTCGGGGCCAAAGTGGGCTGGCGTGGTCCTGGCGTGGACCGTTGCGGGAGGTCGGTCAACCCCATTCTGGGGACCACGACTGTTCTTGAGGACACCGACTGTCCATCAGCTTTGCAAGGCTCCCGTATCATTTCACGCCGGTGAAGCCATGGTCGCCACCAGTGGTACCACTGGTTGGGCACACCATGGTGTGCCCAATACATCGATGTGAAGTGTGTATTCGATGATACGGTGCTTGTTTGTATGGTATGACGCCGGATCTCTTAAACGAGCCAATCTCTATATTAATTAAGCAAGGTAGTCACGGATCTTGTAGACTTTCAGGACCGAGACCAGCAATACATGACATGGCAGACGGGAAGTGTGCCACCGTTGTCAAGCTGTGTAAATATTGCCGTTCGAAATGTTTTGGCCGACTCGAATAGGAACAGGACTGGGCCCGAACGTGATCTGGTTGGTGCACGTTATTTTCTGTTGCGCCCATTGGCCGAGGCGGCTGTTTCTGCCATTGTTGTTCTGGTTCGCATTGGCCAAAATCCAGCAAACAGCAATACAGCCGTTGTCTCAAAAACCTGGCACGCCGACTGTTGCACCACTGTCACAAATCGGCCTCTGCGACCCCGTGAAGGCCGATTTGTCAGAGTGGTGCGACAGTTGGCGTGCGAGGTTTTTGCGAGAACGGCTGTACATGTGTCGCCGTTGCAGTACCTCTCTCCCACAATCAGATCACCTTCCGCTTGCCGGTGGCGCCTCACTCCATTTTTGGCATCTTGAGGAGAGAAGTCGGGTGGTGGAAGCGTGTTCTGGCGCCGAGGATGACGCGAGCTCTGTTGCCCAGATGAGTTGCGAGAGCGAGGTTTTTCCTCATTGTGGTATCTGTCGTGGCGGGCCCACATCGTCTCTATAGCCATGTGCGCACTTACAGCCGTTCTCTGAAAAATCCCGGACTGGAACCGTTCCAAAAGTTTTCCAAATCGGCCTCTGCGGGGTCGTAGAGGCCGATTTGGAACTCTTTTGCAACATTTGGAGTGCGGGAGTTTTGGGAGAACGGCTGTAGTGTGCGCACTCAAGTTGTCTCGATTTGAGCGATGAGGTGATCGCAGCGGCTCGCCGCCGAGCTTGTCTCGAACGTGCGGACGGAAAGCACCACCGGCAGCGCTAGTGCGACAGGGGTCGGTGACGCACTCTGGCAAGGTTTTGTTGTTGGAGAAAGGCAAACGCCTTCGTCTCTTTGACTGTCATTGGGTCAGAAAGTGTGTCAAGGCTTGGCAAAGAGGCGCTTTTCTGCGTTTGACTGGCGCAGACAGCAATCAGCATGACTGAGGCCTCACTAGCTAGCTGTTGCCGCAACGAACACAAGCGAGGACCTCGTCGGTGGCGCGCCCAGTGGCCAAGAATGGAGGACACTCGACTCTGGTAGCGGTCAGTTGTCCGATTGGCCAAAGGTCGACCTCGCGTTCGAGAGTGTGAAATCGAATCTACAGCTGGTAGTGAGCCCCAGGCAGCTCCTGCCTGATGCCTGACAACCGCACCTCCCTGCCCCGTACAAAGTGCCACCAGTGGTACCACCATGGTGGTGTCGTCCGAGCTGTGCGGCATTGCCTGATGCCGGTCACGACTGCTCTCGCTGGCTGTGGCTGTGTTGCATCCGCGACTTGCAGAGCGTCGGTTGAGCGTTGTGTCACGAGGACGCACCCCTGCGCTTGGATCAAGGCGCGCACGAGGTTTCTTTCGATATCGGCTCAATGCGGGCAGTGTGGTGGCGGCAGCGCGTTCTCGGGGTGTGCGCCTAAGTAGGGTTGCCATCGCGGTGGGGTTGAGCGCAGCACTGCTGTGCATGCTTTGTTCGATTGAAGACGGTCATGATGGCCTGCTTGTGGAGGATCTGTCTTGGCCGGAGCCCTGATGAGCGTGCCGCGGTCTCTACATCGGCGGCGGCGCCGACTTCGGCAAAGGTGTCGACGGCGGCTGGCGACGGCAAGCCATGTACCCGTCTGAGAGGCAATCACGACGTGCACAAATCGGTGCGTCTGTCGTCACCTACTCTCCTCGCAACTCCATCATCACCCGCATCCGTGGGTGCCAGTCATTGTGACGGTACCGTAGGAAGCCTTCCTCTCGTGGCTGGCGCTGCTACGGAGCGCCACTCGTCTCCTGATGGCGGTCTTTCTCCTGGCTGCACTGACGGGGAGCATGTGCCGTCACCTGCGCCCTTTGAAAGTGTCACTGCGAGTGTCCATGCCGCTGGCGCGAGCGATGCTGCGGCCGCTTCGCCTCACCGTAATATTGGCGTGGATGATCACGCACATGGTGACGGGGGCTATGGCACCGCTGACAAGGTCTCGGGCGCCGTCAGCTGCGGACACACCGACTGGCGTGACCAAGTGCCGGGCAGAGGCTACTCGCTGACTACGTTTCGAGTGACGTCATGTGTGCACCCCACTCGCAAGATCGCCCCTGGCTCCGAGGTGCACGCGTGCCTTGGCCGCAACGTCTACGTGTTGTGGAGCAGTCCCCGGCGCGGGGTGCCGACGACGGTTGATGACTTCCGCGCGGCTGGCCCGTCGTGCATTGTCTTAGAGCGGGGTGCTGGCGCGCTGCGGGTTGCGAGCCAGGATGAGGGCGCAGCTGGTAGTGTACTCCACACCGACCGCCTGCTGTTCGTACGAGGCAAGGAGCGCACCTCCATTTTCAGCGACCAAGACGTGTCGGACGTGCAGCTGCTGCTCGAGGCGCCGTCGGCGGGTCTGTGCGCATCCTGGGTGACGGGCGGGGCATCGTTCCTGACCCCATGGGAGGCGCTACTGGGCGCCGGCTTGACCGATTGGAATGACGCGACGTGCGTGCATGAGGTGCTGATGTCGATGTTGCCACCGCTCCCGGAGGCCGCGGACGACCACCAGGGCTTCGCATCAAGGATACTAGGGCGTCGCGGACGGCATTTTGTGCTCAATGCGCAGCACTGGCTGGCGCCGTCGGCCTCTGTGGGGCTGGCTGGTGCTAGTGCCATCGGCACAGCGGCGGACACGGTCGACCAAGTGCCGGTCGTCGGACCTGTGCTGCGCCTATGTCTCCTCGTCGTTCAAGTTGGCACTCTGGCGGTGTTAGCGGACGGTCATGACGCTCGGCGCAAGGACGCGGTTCAGAGGTGCGAGGCCATAGCCTTTGACGTGCTCTGTCGCATCTTTGAACCATTGCGCAAGGACCCGACCGAGTTTGGGGCTGCTTATGTTGAGCAGCTGTGCTCGTTGATGGCTCAAGTTGAAAGCATTCTGGAGCAGGTGGAGGCGACGTCCTTCATGACGCCGGTCAAGGACATGATGGCGGACGCTATTGTGCACGGCTGGGAGCAGCAGCTCAAGGACATCCACGACAAGCTGATCAACTCGAGCGTGCACGGTGCGGTTGGCCGTGCGGTTGACCGGGTGGAGCACGGCGTGGGCGGGTTGATGAAGCGGATGTGCGAGCTGGGGCGGAACCTGGCCGGAAGCCTCCCCTCGGAGCCGGACCTATCCATGTACGAGGTGGGCTGGCTGCCTCCCGTGCTGGGTGGCGGTCACGTGGCGGGCGTCGACAAGCATGGCCGTGTCGAGCACGCCATCGTGTCGATGCTCGAGGGCTACGCTCGTGAAGGAGCGGCCGAGGCCCCTCGGATCGGTGTTTATGGCATTGGTGGTTGTGGCAAGTCAACTGCCTGTGCAGAGGTGGCCACGTGCGAGCGGGTGCGGACACTGTTCCCGCTGGGCACGGTCTGGGTACAGCTCAGCGACACATCTACCTCGGAGACAGTCGCCACCGCCATATTGGCGCTCGTGTACCGCTTTTGTGGAGAGGCGGCCACCAAACGCTGTCAGCAGCTGACGGGCCGCAAGGACTTTGTAGCGCTGGCTGCTTCAGACTTTCAGGCGTCCTTGATGGTGGATGCGTCGAAATGGCTCATCATCATCGATGACGTACGCTACGAACAGGTCGGAATGCTGACACAGCTGCTGCTGGTCGTGTCGCGGACTACCCCGGTGTTGTTCACCACGCGGTCCCAGATAGTCGTCGCTTTGGTAACAGGCGCGGTGCGGTTGTCAATTAGCTCGTGGCCTGAAGATGATGCTCGGGCGCTGCTGGCTAGAGCAATCGGCAAGCGGCCTAGAGCAATCGGCAAGCGGCCAACCGAGAACGAGCCCGTGTTCTCGGCGGAGGAGGAGGCCGCGTGGGTACGGCGGGTGCTGGACCTGACGCAGTGCCATGTTCTGTCTGTGAGCATCGTCGCGGCCCTGCTGTCGGCGCGCTGCGGAATGTGGAGGCCGATAGTGGCGGCGCTGGAGCACCAATGGACGGACCCCTCTTTTCAACGTCCTTTGACGGACATGAACCCGATGCGCTCCGTGCGAGCGACGCTTGATGTGAGCCGAGGGTATCTCCCTAACGACGACTACCGCAGGGCTTTTGCAGCGGTTGGCATCTTGCCCGCCAACGAGCAGATTGGCTTGCACGTGCTCGATCGCCTGTGGCGACCGCAACTCGGTGTCATCGGTGATGCGGCTGAGGGTGCGTGCCCCTCACGCTTGAAAAGGCGCAGTGACGGCAGCGACGCGGTCCACCCAAGCACTCTTCGGCTCCTAGATGCTCTTGTCCGGGCCGGGCTCCTTCATCTTGAGGTCGCTGATGGGGACCTTGCGGGCGTAGTTATTCACCCGGTCGTCTGTGGCTATGCCCACAGCTTGCTTTGTGAAGACGGCGTTGCCACCCATCATCGTCTGGTGCATGAGTACACCAGGGAATGTCCCGCAGATGACGCGGACACGCATGGGTGGCTGAGTTACCATGTTTGGGCAGCCGCTGACGATGGCTACTGGTACAACAACGTAGCGCGGCATGCCGCGGCAAGCGAGGACGTCCTTGCGCTGGCGTCCTTGATGACTGATGAGTGGTATGCTGCTCGTGCGCGGACGGGGTCACTCGTCGGGCACCAAGCAGATGTGGCGCTCGTGCTGGCGTCGCTACGTGCTATCGTTGATGACGAGGATCACTCGGCGCACAACTCCCCTATGCTGCTGGGCGCCGCACACTGGGGTCTGGCCATGGGCTTGCTCCACTACAAGGGGTACCAGACGGCAGCAATCCAGGAGGCTGCCGTCATCCTGCTGCGGAGAGGGCTGGATGAGGTATCGCAAGCCGCTGCTCCGTTTCTATGGGCCGAGATGCAGAACGACTTGGGCAATGTGTATTCGTACCGGGTCAATGGCGACAAGGCGGCCAACTTCCAGAAAGCGGTTCGCTGTTACTACAACGCGCTGGAGGTGCGGATGCAGGACACGCTTGCATGGGCAGAGACCCAGCACTGCTTGGGTATGGCGTACGCGGACCGGGAAGGTGGCAACAAGGCGGCAAACATGGAGGAGGCGTTGGCGTATTTCCGTCGCGCCCTCGACGTACGCACGCGGGACGCGGCGCCGCTGCAATGGGCCGACTCAAACCTTAAGATGGGTGCGGCCTACGCTGCGCGGGTGGACGGTGGCAGGGCAGCAAACCTGCAGGAGGCGATGGCATGCTACCGGCGAGCCCTCGAGGTGTGGACGCGTGAGACGGCGCCGCTACAATGGGCAGCGGCCCAGCAGAACATGGGCAGAGCGTGTGCTGAGCGGGTGAGCGGCAACAAGGCGGCTAACATTGAAGAAGCGGTGGCGTTCTACCGCCGCGCCCTCCACGTGCGGACTCGAGAAGCAGTACCGCTTTCGTGGGCGCTGACTCAGCATTGCCTGGGCTTAGCGTACGCGCAGCGGGTTCATGGTGAGAAGGCGGCTAACTTGGAGGAGGCGGTGATATGCTTCGGGCACGTTCTTGACGTCTGGACGAGGGAGTCGATGCCGCTCGAGTGGGCCACTACGCAGCTCGAGCTGGCCGAGATTTATGAGCGGCGGATGGGCGTCGACAAAGACGCTCAACAAGCCAACATGAAGGAGATGTTGGCGTGCTACCGCCGCACACTCGAGGTGTGGACGCGGGAGACCGCGCCTTATTCCTGGGCACGAATGCAGGACCGCATGGGCTCCACGCATACGCTTGGGGTTGACCGCGACAAGGCTGAAAACTTGGAGGCGGCGGTAGCGTGCTACCGGCGCGCACTCGAAGTGTGGACGCAGGAGACGACGCCGCAGCAATGGGCCACGACGCAGGTCCGCCTGGCCGACATTTACAAGCTGCAGATGGAAGACGATAAGGAGGCTGACGAGGCCAAGATAGCAGAGATGAAGGAGTGTTACCGCCGCGCGCTCGAGGTGTGGACTCGGGAGACGGCACCGACGTCCTGGGCGGAGACTCTAAGCAGCATGGGCTCGGCATGTGTGCGGTGCGTCGGCTGCGACATGGCGGCCAGCATGGAGGAGGCGTTGTCGTGCTTCGGGCGCGTCCTCCAAGTTTGGACGCGAGATGCGGCGCCGCGGCAGTGGGCGTTGATGCAGGTCAACATGGCCTACGTGCACAGGCGGCGGGCGAGTGGCGGCGCGGCAGCAAACTTGGAGGAGGCGTTGGTATGTTACCAGAACGCCCTCGAGGTGTTGACGCGGGAGCATGATGCGCAGCTATGGGCCGGAGTGCAGTACAGTATGGGCACTGCGTACGCGGAGCGGGTGTACGGCGACAAGGCGGCCAATTTGGAAGAGGCGGTGGCGTGCTACCGGCACGCACTCGAGGTGCGGACGCAGGAGGCGACCCCGCAGTTGTGGGCCAAGACGACGTGGTGCATGGTGGTTGCGCTCCAAGGTGGCGAGCGTTGGGCGCAGGCGTTGGAGAAAGCCCGCGCCTTGCAGGCCTTTGGGAGCGGGTGGAAGCAGTGGGACCAGATGGAAGCCCCTCTCGTCGCTCGAGTGACGCAGCTGGAGCGCGAGGTTTAAAACCACCCGTGGCGGGCGACATTCAAAGACCTTCTACCTGGCATTGACAACGACGTTTTGGCCGCGTGACTACCCACATGTCCCAGCTGTCGGCGGACGCGGTCGACCGCGGGGCAGTGAGGCAGAGGGTGTGGCGGCAGGGGGGGTGGGTCGAGCTCCTTAGTTCGGAGCTACGTGGTCGTTGGGAGTAGGGAGTGAGCACCCGCGTACGACGATCGGGGATTGGTTGGAACACGCCATGACTCTAGCGCCTCGGGGCGGCGGCGGCGGTTGGTCACGAGCCGGAGACGAAGGGGCGCCTCTCTCGAAAATGCAAGCGCAAAGCTGAAGGACCGGCCTCGGATGTATGTTGATGATAAAGGGTGGGTGAATAAGCACCCACAAGCACCCCATTCATTGCATGCCGAAGGTGGCCACACCCGCATGTGCTCTTTCACGAGATCACACTCTCGTCTTTCCCAACGGCGAGCACCTCTCGCCCTCGCACGCCCGCATCCCCGGTGACGCCAGCGCCCGATGCGTCTGCCACCGGCCGCAACCACGCGGTGGCCACGACCATGGTGTGGCAAAGCGCCGCGTTGTCCTCTCTCAGCAGTTCTTCCAAGAGCACCAGCGCACCATCATCCGGTCGTTGAATGCTTGCGGCCTCGACGACCACGTCCGCTGGGGTGGCGAGAAGCGGCCGACTCGTGGAAGGCACGAGGGGTAAGCCACAGCCAGCGGACGACGCTGAGGCAGCGGCGGCAGCAGCGGCCCCTGCGGACGCGGTCGGGGTACCACCAAGGCAACCAGGGGCGGCGGCGCGGACAGGGGGGCGGTGACAGCGACATCAGCCAGCCAAAGCGCGCCCGCAGCGTCATTGTGATCCCGGTGACGGCCGCCATCACCACCCTCATGTCTCACGTGCCCACCGCCGGCCGCCGTCGGCCGCCTGCGGCACAGCCGTCGGTCGCCGACACAATGGCTTCCAAGATACCCCCCTCGACTTTTGGCCCTCCCCCGCGCCGCGTCGCAGCCTCCACCGCCCGCCGGTGGCCAACCCCGCCAGCACCACCGCAGAAATAGTGGCGCACGACCGGAATTGCATCAACGCGGCCCAGGGACGACGACGGGGGTGAGGGGGGAAAAGGTGGCTGCCCGCCGTCACCGCCACCGCAGCCGCCGCCGCCGCCGTTGCCGCCGTAGCCGTACCCACAGCTGTCGCCTACAGCCGCCGCCCCCTCCTCCGGCAGGCACACCCCCAGAAGGCCGCGCGTCCCCATGGCCTGCACGGCCACGTCCACCGACACCGCCGCCGCCGGCACGGTGGCCACGTCAGGCGGCTCAACCTTGTCCCGCCATGATCGACGTCATCGCCCCGCCCGGCACCGACTGAGACGCCGCCTCGGCCACAACGTCGAAGAAGGCCCCCAATGATGCAAGGCGCCGCCAGAGGCCCGCCGCCACCCCCATTGCGGTCACGACGGCGGCCGCAACCGCCGACTGGTGGGTGGTAAAACCAGATCCCCAATGGGCTCGGACAAGGAGCGGAAGCTGTTGGGACATGAACGCTGTTGCAGACACGGAAGCGACAGAGCACTCGCTCAACCGACAAGATTTCTGTGGGGGTCATGTTCTGGTGCACGGCCCTGGGTCGCCAGTTCGTGTCTGAAACGGACGGACCAGACAAGGCAACCGGGCTCCACCGTCAACAACGAGCAGCCGCAACACAAGTTTTGAGATCCGGAAGTCTCTTTAGCAAACTGGAACAAGTGCCTCCACTTCGAATTCGAATAGGGTCGACGCTGCGAGGAAAATCCAGAGATGTTCATTGATTTTGATGTGATACAAATCAAGCTGATTTTATTGATTTTATCAATGGAAATCGATGCCTGTTTCATTGAATTCTCTTAAAATCGTTCATATAGCCCCCCTTTTTCTTGAAATATTGAAGTTGGAGGAGCCAAACTGGTGCTACATCAGTTTGGATGACCTCTAGTGCGCTTCGTCGTGATAACTTGATTGTCCGTTTCCATCCGGCAACATGTTATTCCTGACCTCCAAAAAATGGCGGTTGCAGAGTGGTTGCAATCATTCAACAGCGTACGTGGACCAATGGAAAGGCTAGAAATCGTGTGAGTTCCTTACACATAGTCCTCATGCAGCTCTGCGCACTGGAAACGCACATCAGGTTCTCAAGAAATCTGAAGAAATTTGTTGATCTCATGAGAGATCACAGGTCTGGCCCAGAACCCTCTCTATGCCGTCATTAGGCCAAAGCAAGCGGCCCAGAAATCTCAGGAAATCTCATTGTTGGTCGCAATGGCTCTGCGTGACTTTTGTAAGACATGTTGATTGGCTTGCAAGATTACTGGCGGCAACTCTCAGCCAATAGTACGATCGTGGCCTGTCGAACAGCCAATCCGACTTCATTTCTATGCTGTGTCGTCGGCTCTGGCTCCCTTCTCTCTGCAACGGCCATTTTATGGAGGTTAGCATTAATATCTTTGGAAACTTCTCCGGTGTCGGAGAATGGCATCATTCTGCTACCCGGAACATACAGTGCCACCCCGTTCCTGTTCTCCATGTCCGTCCCCTTCAGGCGTGCTTGAAGTCAGGTGCCCGGAGTTCATTCTTGCCAGACGTGCGGTTCGAGATAGGGCTCCGCAGCTTACTCATGTTGAGCTGGGGTGTTGTTGGAGCTGTCCATATCTCTCGTGCTTGTTCGTCGATTGAGGCCATCAGACCCGATCATGTGTCTTCTCGTTGAACTCTCGGCTGTCTTCAGCTGAGACAGGCACCCAGAATTGGCCCTGAGGAGATCTTGATCCCACTTACCTGCTACTTGAAGTACTTGACTTGAGTATGGATCTTTGGTTCTGGTAAGAACCGTGTACTCCTGGTGTACATTGAATCAAAAAAATAACGCACCATACGGTTTAAAATCGAGGGGTTTGTTAAATCACAAAACTTCGAGCCCACTTTCGATTCCAGGCACGTGCGTGCAATACCCTGGCCTTCAGGGCGGTGGCGCGCTCGGCGACCCATCGACACCGGACATGCCGGCCGGCTTCATAGCCTCGAGCACGCACGGCGCAGCGGGCCCAAAACCGTCGTCAAGGGCACGTCTGCTTTTGCGTGTTTTGGGAAGAACGGATTATCTGCAAACCGCCCTGGGGCTCTGTCAAGGCTGGTTTTTTGCAGAAAGGGCGCCAAAATCATCTGTTCGCCGGGATAGATGCATCTCCACTCGTAAAAAGAGAGACACAGCATAAGACATATACACTTCACCCTTCCAGAAAGAGAAAGAGGTCGAGAGGCATCTATGGCCCTGCTAGCAGGCGCAATGTGTGGAGTGAGGAACGATTCCTGTTCTCGCAAACACAAATATGCAAGGACATCGCATGGGATGGCCTCTGAGAGCCTGTCAAGGGGGGTCGATCTGTTTTTTGCGCAGGAATTCTGTTTCTTCAAACAGAAACACGGGCCTCCAAGAGGCTCAAAACAGACGAAAACAGACGTGCTTTTGACGACGGTTCTGGGCCCGCTGCGCGGGGGCACGTACAGTCATGTTGCCGTAGCGGGGGCTGCGTGGCGCGGGGAGAGGGGTGCCGCCGCCGCCACCGCAGCGGCGGCGGCCCGCCGGCGTCGCGCGACACCCACGGGAGGGGCCGTCACTCTGCCGCGCAGCGCACCTGCGCACGGCGGGCGGGGCGGTCGGCACAGCGCACGGGCAGGCTGGTGGGACCGACCGCGCGCGTCTAACCACGCCGCTCGATGGCGTCAGAAACCGCGGACGAGCCGCCGCAACAGAAGCCGGCGCGCAGGCACGATCGCCCGCGGGTCATCGTGGGCGCGTCGAACCCCGGATCTCGCTGCGCGCGGTTTCTGGGAGCAACTCGGGGCCATGGGGGGGGTCAGGGGGGCAGGGGCCGTCCGGGCCCTGTGACCCCGGTTGCAGGACTGTCCTTCTCAGCCATATAACTTCATTCGCTTTTAGCGTCATCGTGACCTTTCCCACACTGACACGCCCTCAGGTCCCTGAGGACACGAATGTAGACTGCCTCCTCTGAAACGGAGAGCAAGTCCCTGGATCTAAGTATATTTGTGCATCACTACACTTTGAGAGCACCCTGTCCTAAAGGCCAGGGAATTTCATCACAGCTCTTGGAATACCCCTCCGTCGGGCCTGCTCAGCGAGCGTTCAGCCTGGGGCGGCGACAGGGTGGAGTATCGGTAAAGAAAACGACGTGCATGGAAATGCGCTGATTCTCTTTCCACATCAAGGGGAAGTCTGCGAGGATCAGAATCCCCCTGGAGATCCGTGTACAGTGCACTCTCGTTGCATCGTCGACGGATCCAAGAGACTTATACGAAGAAATCTGAAGTTGGCGTTGATCTCATGCGCGCTGGAAAACAAATTGAGGAGCGTGATGCTGTCCAACCGCCATAGGTTCTGGAGCGCACCGCCTCTGGCAGTTCCAAACTTGGTGGTGCGGGGCCTGGAGGTGCGGGACAGTTCAGCTCCATATCAGACAATGTGAGGACGGAGTGAGCCGGCAGGCAACGGCCACAGGATTCTGTCCGAGAAAAGGTGCTCGGGCGGTGGGGCTCTGTCTTGACGGCGCGTGGTTGGCGTGCACAATTGCGTTCTGGCCGATCAGAGCGCGACGTTGCATTCAGAGCAAACCCTGCGACGTCGATTCCATCTTCCAATTGGGGAATATAGAGGCGCAACGTGTGGCACGCTGAATGGAGAGCCCATTCTGACGGCCCTGTTGCACGCCGAGTGAAGGTGGCACATAGAGCTCCCTGCATTACACGCGGTCTACGAAAACGATACGGGCGCCATCCGGCAACGTGTAGAAGTAGCAGTGGCTAATGAGGAAATTGGGTTATCACCCAATTTTATAGGCCCTCACAGTGAAAGAGAACGGGTACAGCCGTTCTCACAAAAGCCTCGCACCCCAACTGTTGCACCTCTCTTACAAATCGGCCTCTGCGACCCCGTGAAGGCCGATTCGTAAGAGTTGTGCAACTGTTGGCGTGCGAGTTTTTGCGAGAACGGCTGTATCTCTCGACCTCTTTGACTCGATCGTGGAAGAGCTTTCATGGTGCGCACGGGCCGGCCGCGTGTCCACGGGCCGTTCACACCGCCTGCACAGGCGGCGTGATCCGCAGTTGCCGTGACTGTGGCAGGTCACACAGCTTGGCCCATAGGCTCCGTGCGCGTCGCCGGCAAGTGACGCTGGCTGTGCGCTCCAACCAATATCAAGTGGTTGGAGGGCCATCCACGCCCGGGTTTGTGCGGTCTTTCCTGGGATCTACAGCCGTTCTCCGAAAATTCCCGCACTCCAACTGTTGCAAAACAGTTCAAAATCGGACTCTGCGGGGTCGTAGAGGCCGATTTGGAACACTTTTGCAACTGTTGGAGTGCGGGATTTTTTGGAGAACGGCTGTAACAGCAACGCGGGGGCCGAGGTCCGCAAAAAGGCGCGCCCCCGTGCAGCCACGTTGTCTTTGGCGCCAATTCTACTTCGACATTTATTGGTATTCCACATCCACCTTACAAGAACGGTCTCGTCCAATGAATGGAGAGAAATGTGCTCCTCCGCCAATAGATGCCCGTATTTGCTCTATGCGCCGGTTCACAGTGTAATAACTCGGCGTGGTTGGGGGCCAGGCGCGATGTAGTCGGGCATCGACCTGGCTGAAACCAGGCACGAGACGGTCATCCTGTTGACGTTGGAACGGCCCCCGCACTAACGCCCTCTCTGGCTCTGGATGCGTGACTGCGGCAGTCAGCGCCGCGACCCGTCAGGGGCCGCCTCGCGGCTCCTCAGCCGTCCGACGTGTGCCGCGCCCGGCGTCTCAATTCGATGCGTGCCGCTCGACCCCCCAGCAGTCCAACGTCTGTGGTGTGGGGGCGTCTGGTCCCTGCCTGTACACGGGTCTGCGTTGTCGGGCAGTGGCGCCGGGTCGCCCCGGCTCGTCTCATCCGCTCTTTCAAACTTTATCGAGCGGGCACGGCGCCGCTGTAAACCGGCTCTACGTGCAATGAAGAGACTCATGGACGCTGGTCAGTCCTCATCCGTTACCAATACTCGGGAGCCAGGGCCCCTACGGGGTGGGCCAGGCAGACGCAGTCCCCCGACACTCGCTCACCCGCCGTCGGACGGCAGGAAGGATTGAGCTGGCAGCTGGGACGCGTCTCTTCTGCGATTGTACTCGCGGTGGAGTCTTGGGACGGCTGTGCAGCGCGCGAGCGCCACCTGCCATTTCGCCCACCCTTCCCCCCCATCTGCCCCGCCCACCCTTCCGGCCCTCTTTAACCGCTCTCATGACGCGCGTGAAAGGTGCCAACGACACGCGGCGACGCCGAGCGCAATTGTTTGCATATGTTGTGTGTAACGAAGCGATTAGTGAGGGGAGCGGGCCAGATTGTAGGACCGGATAGGTTGGGGATCTGGTGACTTCCGGTGGAAGCGCCGGATCGGGCCCGCTGTCATGAGGGA
>Ga0209831_1002647_pt1 | contig 15343 bp, 12 predicted proteins | sample Maine_Asex4_meta_FD_187451 | JGI IMG/M metagenome (GOLD analysis project Ga0209831, IMG submission 187451) | Marine algal microbial communities from Maine, USA - Maine_Asex4_metaG (SPAdes) (version 2) | ecosystem: Host-associated > Algae > Red algae > Unclassified | place: Maine, USA | collected...
CGGCGTGGTGGCCCCCGGTAGAGGGTGCGGGGGGGGGACTGGCGGCGGCGGCGGGGGGCTAGACGCAGACGGCCGAGCGACGCACGGCGGGCAGGTTGCCGCCGGGGTAGCCGACCACCCTGTACAGACGAGTGTGGTGGGGATGGCGCGCGCGGACGCATGTTGGTCGCTTTCCCCGCACGCGTCGAAAAAACAAAAGAGTGCACGGGGGCGGCCGTCGCCGGCTGTCGCCTTGGCCACGCACCAAGCAACACCCTCGACCCCCTTCGCCTCCCCCGCCCGCAACGCATCCACTTCCAATGCTGGGTGCGGCGGCCATTTCTGGTCAGGAACGTCAAGCCAAAGGCGCTCACTTCCAATGCTGGGTGCGGCGGCCATTTCTGGTCAGGAACGTCAAGCCAAGGGCGCTCACGGCCGTTGCTCGGCAAAGCAGCCGCGTTTTGCGCCACACGTCACCCCTACCCGCCCCCCTCGCCGGGCTGCTACACCTTCAGGCGGCCGCCGGCGCCGCGTCACCGCCCCCCGCCGCAGATGCCGCGACATCGGCCAAGTGCCGCGCCGAGCCGGCAATGGCGTGTGCCAGCCCGTGGAAGACGTCTTCAAACAAGGCCACAAACGCCGGGGCGCCGACTTCGGTCTTTTGGCTGCGACGAAAGACCACCGCGCTCCTCGGTTCCCCATCCACCGACAATGTCGACGTTAGGGTGCTGTTGTCTGCCACCCCGTCGCCGTCGCCACCGCCACCAGCAACGGCGGGCAGGGACACAATCTCCACCGACGCGGCCAAAAGACCGCCGCCAAGAGCGGCCGAGCAGCGGAGCTTGAACTCGCCGCGCTTGCGGACGACGTCGCAGCCCATGGATGCGAGCAGACGGCCGACCTCGTTGAGGCACCGCATGGGCGGCAGGGACGATAGGAAGTGATAGCCAGCAAGCGGCGCGCCCGCTGCCGCATCGTCGCCAGACCCGAGCGTCGTTGCCCGCGAATCAGGTGCGGGTGGGGCCCGGGCGGGGGTCCCATCCGCGGTGTCCCTACTCGCTGTGGCCGTGACAGCCGCCTGCACTGACTTGCCACGGCTCCACGAGTCGAGGTAGTTGCGGGTGGGCGCGTTGCTAGCCGCATCCGCGGCCCGGCTTTGGGCGATATTCGAGTCCTTGCTGACCAGCAACGCTTCCTCCGCGCTGCCGCACGTCAGCAGAGCCCCATCACAGGGCACTGCAGCGTCGTTGCTGTCAATACGGTCAGCCGTCGGCTCCGCTGTGGCCGGGGCGCCGTCCGCCGAAGCGCCACCGTTCGCACCTCTACCACCTGCCGCCAACGTGGCGGGCCGCTGGCCACCGGCCAGGGTTGAGGAAGACAACGGCAAGCCGGGCGGGGCACCGGGTCTGACGACCTTGAAATGTCGAGGCGCGGCCGGCAGACGAGATGGAAGTTTTAGGTCCACAATGGATGTTGGAGCGGGTGACTCGATGTGAGAGTAAACGTCATCGAGCGGCAGGTCCGGCGCTGGCTTGTCGCTGCGGTCGCCGTTGTTCGGCTCGATGTCCAAGAACATGGGGGGCGCCTCCGCAGATGACGGCTTGGAACCGAAAGGCAGGGAAGCCGAGGAAGATGGCAAGTAGCCACTACCGGGGTCGAGCTCCTCCGCCAAGAGAGCGTCGTCGTCAAAATCAACGGCCACTACCTCGTCGTCTTCCGACAGGTCCGAGCCATCGTCACCAGCGCTGACGCCCCCGGGTTCAGCATGGGAGAGCCGGGGACCCCGGTCAATGGAGAAGAGGCCGCCGCCATACTTGCCACGCATCATTGGCGACGGCAAGGTGCTGGCAATAGACGGTGCCTTGGCGACTGCGGGGGATGGACGCGTACGCTCATCGGCAACAGCACGTTTGGCCTCGAGGGCGGCCAGCTTCTCCCGCGCGGGCACAAACCCAGACCCGCCGCCGTCAATCCAAGACTGCAGCTGCTGTTGACACTGCGATAACAGCCGTTGAAAGGTCGCCAGCTCCACGTCCGAAACCGCGTCGCCGAGCTTCTTGACCGCCGCCAACCGAGCGTTTGCATCGTCGCTGCTCCCCGGCCGACCAAACGCCCGCTGCAATGCGTCCAACACGTGCACCACAGCCGTCTCGGAGGTGGTAGACAAACTTGGGTTGCCCTCCAGGATGGCACGGACCACTGACAGAGCCCGACTTGTAAGAACGGGAGCCGAAGCAACAGTCGACGGAGCCAGTGCTGGTGCTGCCTCTGACATTTGGCCGCCAACAGGGTCAACCCGACCTGGATGACCGGTTGGAGAAACCACTTCAGCCTCGGTGGTCAACGCACCCCGGCGATCGTGCCTTTCGCCTGTCGCCGCGGCTTGTAGAAGCATGTGGAAGTCCTTCCGGGTGACCACCCGAGTGAGGGAACCTGGCCGTTGCCCAGGCGCGCCGAATGGCGCCGGTGGCAAAGAACGCGCAAGTGTGTTGTCCCCGGCGAGAGCAAATGAAGGCGCACGACGCCCCCGGTCATCGGACCCAGCAGACGCATCGGGGGAGGATGCCCTAGCAGGAGATATAAGGTTGTCGACCGCGGCCTTGTCCGGCGTTGACAGTGCGTCCACGAACGGCTCGTCGTCGTCATCCTCCTCGTTGACGGTCTTTGGACCACCCTGCTGCAGCTCAACCCTGCGTGAAAACAGGTGGTGGAGGTGATGCACAGCAGGCACAGCCTCTTGTACGCTGAGATTCGCGCCGTCGACAACAGCGGGCGCAGATGGTATGGTCTGCACAGGCGCTGATGCTGGTCGTGAGCGCGCCGTCGGGTCTGCCACCGGTTCCAGGACGCTGTCATCCGCCGTGCTATTCGACACCACCGTCACGATCACGTCGTCTTCATCATCCCCAGGGCCAACGTCCTTGGTCAACATCACTGGGCGCCGAGGGCGGGAAGTACCCCAGGATGGTCGTTGTCTGAACATCCCCTCATCCGGCTCGCGCTTCCGCCTGACGTCATGAGTGCTCGAAACCGCGGGTGCATGCGGGAACGGTTGACTCGGTTCCAACGCCACCTCCGGCACCGGCGTAGACGGCAACGCATTGGCCTGAGTCCGCTGCTGCACAGCGACGTCCACCTTGTCCACATCATCCACCTCGGCTGTTGCATCCGCCGACAGCGATGGCGTCTTGTCCACACCAAGGGCCAGGGTTGGCGGCATTGACTCACGTGGGCTGCTCCTCTCCTTGGCAGGCATCTCTGGCTTTGGCGGGGGCGGGGGTGAGTCTTGGCTTTCTCCCGCACTTCGCACTCTGGCGGGCGGCGACTCAGCAGGAGGCGTGCTCGGACTGGGAGCATCCGCGACGTCAGCCGTAGGCGACAATCTAGCGGCAGGCGCAGCCGCTTCGCCTGGTATATCGATGGGAGAGCCCGGGTCTGCGCGCGAGGCCTTCTCCGTCGGCGAGATGCGTGTCGACATGGACTTGTTGCTTGAAGAGGGCGTGATCTTGAGAGCCGGCCGCTTGCGCGGAGCGGCTGCCTTGGCAACACCCAACGGCGTCCGTGACGACTCAGTTGCCAGGAGGGACGAATCGAGCGTAGTGGAGACCGGTGCCGCAGCAGGCGGTCGAGACGCCGCGATCTGGGCGTCAAGCTTGGCCGTGGCAGCGCTCACGGACGTGACCGCCGGCCGTACCTCCACCTCGGCAGCGGGGGCGGCGGCCGACGGAGCACCGTCCGAGATAACCCGGTGTGCTTCCAGCGGCGCCGACAATGATGGGCCCATCTCCCTTGGCGGGCCCGCCAGGCACCACGGGTGGTGTAGTACGTGTCGCAGGTCCGCCCGAGACGCCGGGTTCTTGTCAAGCAGCTGCCGCAGAAGGTGACGAGCCGGGCTGGGGACATGGGGAGGGAACTGCAGCGGTGCAGCCGTAATTTTGGTCAACACGCCATTGACTGACGGGGCGTCCCAGGGAAGAAAGCCAGAGAGCAACGTGTACAGGATGATGCCAGACGACCACGCGTCCACTGCCTCAGGCGAGTAATCGGGCGGCGACACGACACCGTGCTCGTTGACAGCTGCGGGTTGGCCACCACCTGCTGTGGCAGAGCTCTTGACCCCGCTCGCCGCTGCCGCCGCGGCTGCCGCAGCGGTAACGATAAGCTCCGGCGCCACATAGTTCGGGGTCGCCGCGGTGGTGATGAAGAGCTCGGTGGCGTCCGCAGCGCCGTGGAGGGCAGCGACGGCCAAGTCGGAAATGAGGAGCCGCCCGCCAGGACCCAACAACAGGTTCTCCGGCTTGAGACACCGATGTGCCACGCCACGTCGGTGGCAGTATGCAACAGCAGCTGCGAGCTGTATGAACAAGGCACGGGCGTCCGCCTCAGGCACCCCGCCCGAGGTGACACCCACGGCGGGGGCACCACCCAAGTCCGACGCGGTGGGAGGTGGGAGTGCTAGGAGGCGGTCGAATGCACAGCCACCTTCGACCAGCTCCGTGACAATATATAGCTTGTTCTTGGAGGAGTGCACCTGGCGGAGGCCGACCAAGTTACGATGCCGCAACGCCTTGATGGTGGCAATTTCACGGCGGACGGACAGAGTCAGCTCTCCCCGCCGCCGAAGGTCCTTCTTGTTGCACACCTTGACTGCCACCTGCTCGCCAGAGACCGCGTGCACACCAAGTTTGACCCTGTTTCGCACGACAACATGGAGCGCACGAACAACAACATAACCAACAACAGCGACACAGAGCACAAGCAAAAGAAGTGCGAAAAATGGCCATTGTGAGCACACGCGCTCAGTACGACCATTGTAACAAAAACCCAGCAACGACAGCAAGGCCAGCAGTGCGACGCCAAAAGCGCCACACGCAGAGCGATAGAAGTCGAACGTAGGCCAGTGCGGCACAAGGTCGCAAGCGCATGCGGCACCGCCAGCGGACCATCGGAGAACCAGCCAACAGCTGCGGAAAGACTGAGCAGGAGAAGCCGTACGAGACACCGCGCAATCCCAGAGGCACTATGCAGCACCGAGAGGAGCCTCACACGGCCGACCCAGTCGCGCCAAAGCAGGCCGTCGCCTCAACCTTCGCGGCCAAGCGTCCACGAGAGCATGCCAGCCTCGCTGCCGTCTGCACAGCACCTCCCGCCACCCGACTGCTCGCGCGTGTCGCATGCTGACCAACGACGAGAACAATGACGACGCCTGAACGGGAATACGCCAATCACCATGACGAGCAGCATCCCACGCACCCAGGCCACAAGGCCACCGCCCGGACGCCCACGTGCACGCTCGCATGTCAAGACGATGGGCACTCTCCCCACGCCCGGTACCAACAGCATAGAATCACAGCAACGCACTTGCCAACGGCGCCATAGCCGACCGTATCCGCCAGCACGTAGGAGCCCACACGGGTGGCCATGGCGGCGCCCGCCGCACGCCGGCGAGCGCCGTCGTCGTAAACGTCCCCCCTCCCCCCTACCACCGGCGACGGCCGCAACTGGCGTCGACCGCTCCCCCCCTTCCCCCAGGGTCGGCGCTACCCCTGGTGGGGCCGGCGTGCCCGCGTCGCGGCGGACATGTGCACGGGTCGCCACCGGGCACGTTGCCGGGCACGACGACGGCCACGTGGACCCACTCACCCCCCCCGGCCTCTGCAGGTAGTAGCCCCAGCGTCCACGGCGTGCCTCTCTCACGCTCGGCGCACCACAGCGCCAAAGCACCGTACCGTAGGTGGCGCAGCTGCGGCAGTACAGGTTCACGGGTCCCCGCCCCCCTTCCAGGTGTCTGCCGTGGCAGACGCACCAAAAGGGGGGTGGCGGGAGACGGCTGCTCTTCACCGACAAGGGAGAATATTTGACGCGTCCCCGCAAGGAACACCGGTCCGCTGCACCAGGACAGCGCCGCGCCTTCTCGTCAATCGCTTGGCGTTGGCGCTCGCCGCCACCTGCAGCCGTCCTCCTGACACGTCTGTCTCGGACGGGCAGGGCATATGGCGCAGGGGCACCTGGCACGCCTGCCAGGCTGCGGCCAAGCGACCCGGCGAGGGAGCAAGGAGCGTGGGCTGGTGGCGAGCCCGACACGTGCCCCCCGAGCGTGGACCGCCGTCGTGCCGCAGCTCCGTCCGTCGAGTACGCGATACCCTGCAAAGCTTGCCGCGGTTGGTCGGGCTCTCTCGCCCCTACAGGAGAGTTTGCCGCAACACTTGTTGTCGTTCGAGTTGGCCGGTCGCTTGACTGACACTGCAGGTGGGCCGTCACGGACGCCAAGTCTCCTCGCCCGCCGCATTACTGGCCATCTCGAGAGTCACGCGATGACGTGTGGGCATTTCGATGAGTGACCTGCTCGTAATTGATATAGATTACATGAATCAAAGTGTAAACCGATGGTGAAATAATTTATCTAGTCAAGGAGTCACTTATTTAAACTATCTTGAGCAGTGCATCTCTCAGTGCGCTCGGCTCTCGCGTTGAGCCCGCCACAGCTCCATGCAAGTGTCCCTCGCACCACCAACGTGGGCGGGGTTGCTGGCAGCGGACATCGATCGGCCATCGTCCTGCTGCCCCACGGTCTCTGGTTGCGGGTGGCGGCCCCGCCGGTCGGCGAGCAACTCGGCTGCTTCCGCGAACGTCTGGCCCGGTAGCGGCAGTACCCGTGTGGCCGGCGAGGGCGACGGCGGCCGGTGACGCGCTCGGCGGCCGGCGCTCGGGTGGTGGTTTCATCGTCGGACCCGCAGTGTACGGCCTAAGCGCGGAACCCGTTTGGGCACGGCCGGGTGTCTACGGCGGCGGGGCTGCGTTGTGGAAGCAGCGACCGCCGCCAATGCCAACCAGTGCCTGAACGCCTGTTCTTGTACACCCTGGGCTCCTGGGCGGTGCCTGGATACTCGCGCTGTCCCGTGCCACCGGCGGTCCCTGCCTTTCGACGAGGTTTCAGTTTTGCGCCTCGCGTGCCGCCACCCTGACCCCGTACGCCTTTTCCTTGCGTCTGCTTGGGCTCGAGGCCCCCTTCTGGCCCCCTTTCTTCCGTCCTTGCTCTCCGCCATGGCCGATGCGCTCCTCACTGCTTGTGCGTTGCCGAGCACCGTGGCTTACGTTGCGGGCGTCCCGCCCTGGTGCTGCCCCCACCGCAGGCTGGGCGCGTCCTCCGCACCATCTGTGGCGGACTCGCGGCCGCGGCGGGCGGTGGCGCTCAAACGCCGGCGTGGTGTCCTGCGGCCGCCAGGCGCGCAGGTGGGGCCATCATGGAGGTGGTCGCCGGCGTCCCCCCGGATGGCGGCGGCGGGCGGCTCAACCCCGGGCGATGCCAGGGGAGAAGGGGGGGCCGAGGGCGGGCAGGGTGACAGTGGGGGCGACGAGGGAGCTGCTGGCGGCGCGGAGGGCACCCCCACGGCGGCGGCGTATGTTCCCGGATCCGAGGACCGGCCCGAGGGGGTGGGCAACGAGCTACCAACGTCCTTGACCTTGAGCCAGCAGCTGCTGCTGAAGCAGTACGTGGAGCAGGTGCGGACAATGTCGGAGCAGCAATGCAAAGAGCTCACCGTTGAAGTGGTACGTCGTCTGCACACTGTTTCCTTCTGGGTGATAGGTTGTGGAGATAGTTGCAACGACGGTGCTGCCCACTCGACAAGAAGCGTTTGCTAGTTCTGTCGTTGTTGTGCTTGTTTATGGCACTGCTGGATTGGAGGCTGTTGGTTCCGTGTGGCAGACCGACGCCGTCGTGCCAGTGTTTCAGTGGAGCACCTCGACTGACGCTCGGTACGGTTTCCAGGGGTCTCCTATACAACTCCATTGTTGCTTCGCTGCGGCGAGTCTCGTTGTCGCCTTGGTCTTCTCTTCCTCACTTCACGCTCTTTCCGTTGCTCCTGCCTCCATCGTCATGCTTGCTTCAGGTAAGGCAAATGATGGTCAAGGACAATATCCTGAAGTCAATGCTCAATGAGGAGGCGAGCAAGCAGCTCAAGGTCGACGCCCCTAATCCGTCGGACTTCCTGTCCAACTCAGACGACCCGCCGGCAGCGGGTTCTGGTGGCGGGGGTGGGCCACCTCCAGGAGGGCCGAGCCCCCCAGGTGGGACCAAGTGAACAGCGCCGAGTGGCCTACTTTCTTTTTCCTCTCTACGATACCGCCCCTTTCGATCTCTATTTTCACTTTTTTGTGTCTCAGGGGCACTGGGCAACTTTCACCGCGTTCCACGCGAGTCGGGGAGCGCTTCCCTTGGCGCTGCCGTCCAGTGTTCTCTTGATTCACTGCGTTACTGGCTGCGGTCCGGCCCACCTAGCCAAGCACGCTGCCCGGCGCTTCTCCGTGTCGTCTCTATGAGGCCTTCACCAACCTTCGTGTCCCCGTCTCAGCCGACCAGTTCGTAGCAGCTCAGTCGCGCTTGCGTACTTGATGAACAGGGCATCTCCTTTTTTCCACGTGGAGTATGAACATGATGGCTAAAGGGGGACCACTACAGCAGTTATGTCAGGTTGGCGCCCAAAATCTGCCGACGGAATGCCGCTGTGGTCCCCTTGAAAAGCCCGAATGACCGACAGCGCGGCGCTGCGGGCCGCATTCGTCGGCGGGACACGCACGCGCTGCCTTCTTTTTGGCGACGCGCGTTGCGTCGCCGTGGCCCGCGCTGCCACCCGGGCTGCTCCACCCCCGTGGCTCACCCCGCCGCTCCACACCGCCGCCCTTCCATCTACCCGTCCGCTGCAGCGACGGCACAGGTCCGCGCCGCTAGCACTGACGGTCCTGCTGCGGTGGTGGCGGCTGTCGTCGATCGCTCTCGCGGCTCTGACAGGAGCCGTGAGCTCCGAACCCTTGCTGTCCATTTACCCCCTCCCACCGTTTCCTGTTCCCGTTGGTTGCTCGCCACCTGGTTGTTCTCTTTCTGCGGTTGGGCGCTGTCCCTACCTGCCATCCGGCGACGTGCCAGTTTCCTTCTCCACTTGGCTGCTTGCTACCTCACCGAGCTCATCCTCCCTCCGCCACGAACCACCTGTCGCGCGCCATCGTTCTCATTCCCCCCCTTCCCCGCACCTTTACACCCCTCTCTACCCGCTCCAACCCCTTGGCCCATTTCCACTTCGTCCCGCCCCCTGCCGCCACCCACGTAAATGCCCGCACGTCGCGGTCTGGCGTGTCAATCGACGGGTCGCCCGCCATGGGCCGCCGCAAGTCCTCTACCGCCGCGTTTCCCCCGTCGCGCATCAAGAAGATGATGCAGGCGGATGAGGACGTTGGCAAGGTTGCTACCGCCACACCCATACTGGTGCGTTGTGAATTGTCGAAGCGATGGGAGCGGAAGAAGAGCGCCCTTGCTCTGCTGCTTGCTCCGGTCGGTGGTGCCTGTTGCGAGACCTCTCACAATGGAGGCGTTGGATTATCCGAATCCTTGAGGGGACTTTACTGACCCGGCTGACCTCTGCTTGCGACTCGTACTGGCTCGTACTATCGTTGGTCCGCTCGTGTACGCGGCCCGCTTTGCGTGCTTGCGCTCCCTCTCTCGCCTCCCTTTCTCTTGCGCAGGTGGGCAAAGCCCTCGAGATGCTGCTCCAGGACCTGATCACGCAGGCCGCGGGCGTCGCGTCGGGCCGCCGCGCCAAGACGCTCACCCCCGCGCACCTCAAGTCGACCGTCCACGCCGACGACACGTTCGACTTTCTGAAGTCCATCTTTGAGCGTGTCCCAGACTTGGAGTCCAAACCGCCAGTCGGCGGTGCTGGGGAGGCCCGCGCTCCTCGCCGGTCGGCCGCCGTTTCTGCTGGCACCGCCGCGACAGTGGCGGCGAGCAGCTCGTCGAGCTCCCTCGCAGCGGCTGCCTCGGAGGCCGCCGCCAATCCGCCGGCCAAGCGCCGCCGCGGTCGCCCGCCGGCGGTCGTGGGCGGTGGTGGCGGCGCGTATGGCAGTGGCGGCATTGCCGCCACGGCCGCCACCGAATGTACAGCGTCGCCAACGGCGGCGGCGGCCAAGCGGCCCCGCGCCGAGCCGCTTGTACGAAGCGGGTCGGGCAGGGGACGTGGCCGCGGCCGTGGTCGTGGCGGCGCAAGTGCTGCCGCCGCCACCGCATCGGCCGCCAAGCCCCCGCCACAGGCGGCAGTAGCGGCACATGTAGCGCCGCCCGCCACGGACGTTGCGGCCATGGCGGCCGCGGCGACCGCGACAGCCGCTGCTGCCGCTCTCAGGAGCATGGCCCTGCCTGCGAGTGGGGGTGGCGTTGGCGGTGGTGTCGACGCTGTCGGCGACGGCGACGACGACGACTACGACGGAGAGGGGGGGGAGGAGCCTGCGCCCAACCCACCACTTCCACCACCACCACCGGCGTCGGTTGTGACGGGTATACCTCCATCAGGAGCGGCTCTTAGTGGCCCACCGACAGGCATCAACGCGGTTCCGACGTCGCTTCCTCCATTGGGAAGTGGGGGGTTGTCTCTTTCCCACGCTGGGGTGCCCCCGCCGTACAATTCGTCCGTGCGGTTGGGCGGCGCTGTCGCCACGGCCGCGGCTGCTCCTCCGACGCCAATGGCGGGCCTGACGTCTCCGCGAGGAGCGCCACCGGATGCCACGGCCGATCCCATGGCTGCGATGTATAGTGCTAGCCACCGGCAGCCTGCTGGTGGTGGCGGCGCGTCCGGCTTGCCCCCCCCAGTCGGCCTCTCCTCGGGCCGCGCGGGCCTTCCACCGCTCCTCGGTGGCGGCGCCTCGACGTCGTCAGGGTCTGGTAACCTCGGCCTCGGCCCGGGCGAGTCGCTGCCGAGCCTCCCCGCCCGTGGTGCGAGCGGGTCCCTCTCCTCCCTCCCGTCGCTCGACCGGCCGGGCGGCGGGGCGGCCGCTTCGCCATCTCTTGTAGGCCAGTCGGTGGGAAGCAACGGCGGCCTTTCGCGCCACTTTCTACCGCCGCTGAACCAGCCGCTGGGCGTCGCGCCACCATCTGATGGCAGTGGGTTGTATGGGTATGGCCCGCCGCCCCTGGCGACGGCCGATGGCGGGCGCTTCGGTGGGGGTCCCGCCCGGGGAGATCCCGCCCGCTACGTCGACGTCTCGCGCTACGCCCCGCCTGGCGCGGCGGGGGGTGCCTACACCCTCCCCACGGCGGGATCGAATGGGTCTTTACCCGGCTTGGCCGCCCCCGGGCCGGCCGGGCCGTCCCCCCTTGGCGGTACCGGCACGCCCTTCTGGCAGCCGCAGCACCCCGTCGAGTTGCCGGCGGTGGGAGCGATGGGCGACGCCTACACCGCGGCCGATGGTGGCAGTGGCGGCGTGCCGCGACCGGCGCCTGCCTGGGGAGGGGGACCACAGGCGCCGCCGCCGCCGGGACTAGCACCCCTCGGCCGGCTGGGGCCGCCTATCGGCGGTGACGACGGACCATTGGCGCCGACCGGCGGTGGCGGCGGCGCCGCAGCTGCAGACGGGTTTGCCGGCGCCGGTGGCGGGGTTCTGCCGCGGCCGCCACCTCCAGACGGCGGTGGAGCAGGCGGTGGGCGCGGCGGAAGAGGAACTTTTTCTGTGCGCTCCCTCTTGAATTGATCCGTCTTCCTTCGTGACTCTTTCTCTGGCCACATTTCTATCTCATTCTGTGTCGCCCTTTTACTCTTGTTGGCATACACCATTGTAGTCGGCTATGCACCGCTCAGCTGCGGTGGGCTGTCGCCTTCGTCGGCCGGCGTCCTCTTCTGCTGCTCAGCCTCAAGTCGACCGTCAGCGCGGAAGAGACGGACCATCGCCTGTACCAGGTTCTCAATCCGTACAGCGAGCACTACCCGTCGGACCCAGTCCCGCTCACCGGCGCGTCGTCAACCGCCTGCATCGCGGTTCAATACCCGCAACCGCCCACCGTCAAAAGCACCCGTAATGCCCGTCCACCGAGGGACCCGACGCGTCCCCCCTCCCCATGTCGGCCGCAGGGTCCCCACACGCGCAGATCTCCGGCGCCCGCCCCCCAAAAATGTGATACCGTCAGCTCAGCACGCGCGCCGCCCTCCACCGTCCCACACCCTTTTCGTGCAGCTCAGCCACATCCGCCTCACCCCCACTGCAGCCGCTCAAGATGCCCACACGTCCCGTTGGTACCGCCCCGCCCGTTCCAGGTCAGCCATATACGCTTCCGCCTCGGCCGCGTCGCACCCCCGCCCCCGCCGGATGATGGCCAGCCACGCGGCGTGGACGTCCCCCGCCATCCGAGTCGCGTCGCCACACACGTAGACATGCGCGCCGGCGGCGTCGACGAGCGCCCACAGGTCGTCGGCCACCTCGGCCATCCGGTGCTGCACGTACACCTTGGACGGGCCGTCGCGGGAGAAGGCTGGGTACACCTCCACCTCCCCAGCGGCGGCCGCCACCGACAGCTCCGCCCTGTACAGGTAGTCCTGCCGCTCGTGGCGGCAGCCCGTAAATAGCAAATTGCGGCCGCCGCCGCCGCCCGCCGCCGCGGCGCGGCGCTCGTCCAAAAAGCCAATAAACGGCGCCACGCCCGTCCCCGGCCCAACCATGATGATCGGCGTGGATGGAGTTGGTGGCAGCCGAAAGTGGGCGTTGGCGGCAATAAATACGCCGACGCGGTCGCCCGCTGCGACGCGCTCTGCGAGCTGAGCGGAAGCGACGCCTTTGCGGGGCACCCCGCGGAGAGTATACCGCAGCACGTCAACGGTGATGGCGACGGCCGTTGGCGACGTGACGGGCGAGGAGGAAACCGAGTAGTAGCGAGCGTGGAGCGGGCGGAGGACTTTGAGGAGTTCCCGGTGGGACAATGCCGCCGACGGAAAGTCGGCGAGCACATCAGGCACCTCCCGGTCCGACGTGTAGGCGGTCAAGTCTGGCGGGGAGGCGGCGAGCGCCGCCGCTCGGGACTGGTCGGCGGGCGCGTGCGCGACGCGAGCAATGGCGGCCAGGAGCTCGGGGCGGACGGCCTTAAGGTCGACGGCCGTCGTGAGGGCCTCGCGAAGGGTCGTCATGCCTCCAGCGCCGGATGCAGCGGGGAGACCGGGCCCCGACGCTCCGGACCCAACCGGCCCGACCTCCTCCCCCCCGTCGGCAGCGAGCGCGACGAGCATCCCGGCGACCGTCGAAGGGTCGTTATGCGGCACGACGCCGAGCGCGTCGCCTGCGGTGTAGGCCAACGAGGAACCAGACGCGTCAAACACCACCCGCACGACTTCCTTGCGATCCCCGTCGGGCACCTCCGCGGTCGGCACGGTTAGCAGCGTCTTTTCCGAAACGGCCGCCATCAGTGGCGCGTTGCGGCTGTAGTGGTTTGGCACGTCGCCGTCGCCGGCGGCGCCCTTGCGCTCCTCCTCGGCGGCGTAGGCACGAACGGCGTCGACGAGGTAGTCGGCGTCATCGCCACTCGCGTCCACGTCCATCTCCATAGTCGACTCGCCACCAACGTCGCCGCCGCTGCCAACCATGATCGTTGGCAGCTGGCCGGCGCGGTGCATGTCCGACAAGGAGGCGACGACGCGGGTCAACCATTCAGAGATGGCCACCCAATCCTCCTGGTCCACGTCTTGACGAGCGGTGAGTGATGTAGACGGCGGTCCAACTGCCCCCACACCATTGCCATTGATAGAGGGCACGCTGGGTGCCGCAGTGGCGGCTTGGCTTTTGGCTGCTGCCGCGATCGCCTCGTCGAGGAGCTGCTCCATAATAATCCCGCCGCGGCAAAAGTGGGGGTACCCACGGTCCCCAAGCGCGAGCACAGAGTATCGGGGCAGCGTGGCGGAGCCCCCAGCGGCGGCTCTCTTAACGTCGAGCCGCAGCGCCGCAATGCCGTCGGCCTCGAGGGCCTCCTTCAGCTCCGTAGCTTCCGATGGCACGACGCCGTCACCAGTGGTCGACATGACAACCAGCACGACCGCCTCGCGGGCGAGCGACACCGCCCGCCAGTCGGCCATGTTCACCACCCGCGGCAGGAGAGACACGCAGCCGGGCCCAGCAGCCGACGCCACGGCTTCGCGGAGACCCGCCACACTGCTGCCCACCGCCCCTTCATCCCCAAAAGTATCATCGTCGAAGGCGGCGGCGGCAGCCGCGGTGGCAGCCCCCCCGTCATCGACGATGGTACCCGTTGCCAGTGCCGCCGCCACCCGCCGCGCCACGTCCTTGGAGAACCCATACTCGGTTGCGTATAGGATCAGGACGCGCGCGGCGGCGGTGCCGGCCGGCAGGTCGGCTTCGGGAGCAAACTCCCAGGTATCGGCGACCAGCTGGGCTTCCCGGGGGGAGGCGCCGGCGGCGACCGCGGCGGCGGCCGCGGACAGCGCCGACTTCTCAACGCCGGCCTTGGCGGTGCTCCCAGAGGGGGCAAACGACCGCCGCACGAGCCGAACGGCCAACCACAGAAGGACTGCCAGAAGAAGCGCCTGGAGTGGCTGCATTGCGCCCGGGGCGGGACGCAAATAATGGGGACGTAGAGGGGAGACCCGCGGGCGGAACAGCGGGACGCGAATAACGCACAAAGACAAGCGAGCAGCACGCAAAGCGCACCTCAATGGCGATGTATAGGAAAGGCCGGAACCAAGGGATACTGATACACAATGGGGAGCGAGGAGGAAGACAGGAACAACAAGGGAAGATGCCAAGCGGACAAGAGAGATAGGAGGTAGAAGATTAGCGGGGCCGAGCGCGGCAACGAGAAGTCGTCACTTCTATACAACTCGATGCCACGTGGACAGCAGCAGCGACGACTGCCGACAAAGGAGGTGCGGGTGGACCGGCGGCTGCACGAGACGAGCTCGGTGCGGGCGCCAAGGGAACGACCCCGCCTGCCGCCGCCGAGGCAGGTGGAAGGGGCCCGGGCGACGGCGGCGCCGGCGACGACTCCATCCAACTGCCCGACTGCTGCAGCGCAGGGCATCAGCGTGTGTGGCTGATTTCACCAGCAAAGTGGGAGTGCCGTTGCGGCGTCAACGTGCGGTCGAGCGAGCTTTTTCGTTGGAGGAGCAGGCGAGTGGCAGCAGTGTAGGCAGGGCCATAGCTATGATAGCGCGTTGCCCAAGAGTGATCGGGCCGGAGCAAGATTCACAGCAAGTCACAGCATGTTGTGACCGTGCTGTGCAAATATACTGCACGCTCGAGGGCCCCTGAATGGCTCTGTGCGCGGGAAGGGCATTCACAGAATTTTCGGGTTCTCTGTTGTGAGCTGCTGTGACCTGTTGTGACTTGCTGTGCGTCTGCACAGCGTTTTGTCCCCGATTCCTTAAAACTGAGAACTGCCAGATTCGAACTCGCCCACCGACGGTTCGCAGAACTGTCGCACATTGATCATGCGATCAAATTATGCCCACTTTCCGTAGATCTTGGAGACAAAGCCCGCAGTGGAGTTCAGAAGTGCTCGAAGACCATCTGCACCGATATTCAGTGGGAATCATCCTCACAC
>Ga0209831_1002649_pt1 | contig 15328 bp, 13 predicted proteins | sample Maine_Asex4_meta_FD_187451 | JGI IMG/M metagenome (GOLD analysis project Ga0209831, IMG submission 187451) | Marine algal microbial communities from Maine, USA - Maine_Asex4_metaG (SPAdes) (version 2) | ecosystem: Host-associated > Algae > Red algae > Unclassified | place: Maine, USA | collected...
CCGCGTACCACTGCCGCAACCCGGTCCACAGGTAATGCACGTCCGATGCGGCGGTGTTCAGCCCCTTGGCCCCCGTCGGCGGCACGATATGCGCGGCGTCCCCGCACAGGAACAATCGCCCCCACCGCATCGGCTCGCACACGAAGGAGCGCAGGGGCGCAATGGATTTCTCGATGGACGGGCCGGTGACGAGGGCGCGCGCGGTATCGTCCGGCAGGCGGGCGCGCAGCTCGTCCCAGAACGCGGCATCGCTCCAATCCTCGACCCGGTCGGTCATGGGGCACTGGATGTAGTAGCGGCTCAACTCCGCATTGCGCATCGAGCACAGGGCGAACCCGCGCTCCGAGGCGGCGTAGATCAACTCGTGGTGGACGGGCGGCGTGCGCGAGAGGACGCCGAGCCAGCCGAAGGGATAGACCTTCTCGTATTCGCGCCGGACCGATGCGGGGATCGTGCGGCGGCTGACACCGTGGAACCCGTCGCACCCGGCCACGAAGTCGCATGCGAGGCGATGCGTGGCCCCGTCCGCGCGGTAGCGCACGACGGGCGCGTCGGTATCGGCCCCCTCGACGGTCACGTCGTCCACCTCGAACACCGTCGGCAGCCCCGCCGCCTCGCGCGCATCGTAGAGGTCGCGCGTCACCTCGGTCTGGCCGTAGACCATGACGGGCGTGCCGGTCAGGGCGGAGAAATCGACGCGGAACTGCCCGCCCTCGTGGGCGATGACGGTGCCGTCATGGGGAATGCCCTCGCGCATCATGCGACCCGCGACCCCCGCTTGCTCCATCAGCCCGACGAGACCCCGTTCCAGCACGCCCGCCCGGATGCGGCCCAGCACATGCGCCCGGGTCCGCCGCTCCAGCACCACGGTGTCGATGCCCGCGCGGTGCAGCAATTGCCCGAGCAGCAGGCCGGAAGGACCGCCGCCGATGATGCAGACCTGGGTACGCATGACGGGCGGTTCCTCGATTCGGGTAAGAAGAGCAGACGGGTGGCAGGATACAACCTCCGGGCGTCTCTCGCTATCCCGATAGGCGACCGGAAAAGGGCGCCCGCCCATATAATTCGATTAGGCGTCGGCGCTGCCCGGCATGCCTCGCCCCCGCACGGGAACACGGCGACGCCTGCGCGCATTGCGGTCCCAAACCCATCGAAACCAAGGAAGGCGAAGATCATGGCACAGGACAGCATCGCCGTCGTCGCGGGCGGATCGGCCGGGGTCGGCCTCGCCACCGTCGAGGCCCTGCTCGCGCGCGGCTACCGCGTCGGCATCCTCGCGCGGGGGCAGGAGCGGCTCGACACCCTCGCGGCGCGCTACGGCGACAAGGTCGTGACTATCGCCTGCGACGTGTCGGATGCCGACGCGGTCATGGCGGCGGCGAAGGACATCGCCTCGCGCCTCGGCATCCCGAAGGTTTGGGTCAACTCGGCCATGCTCACCGCCTTTTCCCCGTTCGAGGAGATGGGGGCGGAGGAGTTCGAGGCGATCACCGACACCACCTATCACGGACAGGTCAACGGCACCCGCGCGGCGCTGTCGGTCATGGGGACCGGGAATATCGTCAATATCGGGTCGGGCCTCTCCTATCGACCCGTCCCGCTTCAGAGCGCCTATTGCGGGGCGAAGCACGCGATCAACGGGTTCACCGGGTCGCTGCGGTCAGAACTGATCCGCGCCAAGCGGCATATCGACCTGTCGCTGGTCCAACTCCCGGCGATCAACACACCGCAATTCACTTGGGCGCGCAACCGCCTCGATAGGGCGCCCCAGCCCGCGCCCCCGATCTTCCAGCCCGAGGTCGCGGCCCGGGCGGTGATGCAGGCCATCGATACCGGCGCGCGCGAATTGCTGGTGGGGCAGTCGGTCCTGAAACTGGTCTTCGGCGACATGGTCCTGCCCGCCGCGCTCGACCAAAAGCTGGCCGATGACGGGGTGGAGGGGCAGAAGAGCGACACCCCCGACCCCGGTTTCCGCTCCGGCAACCTCGACGGCCCCGCCGACCACGCGGCGAGCGCCCATGGCGATTTCGACGACCGGGCGAGCGATACGGGCGTGATCGTGGACGCGGACAAGGCGAGGAAGGGCCTGTTCTTCGGCGTGCCGCTGGCGATGCTGGTCCTGGGGATCGTCATCGGGATGATCCTCGACTGACGGGGCAGGTCTTCAGTGAAGCGCCGCCCCCGCCGCCCGCTCCGCGACGAGATCGTGCAGCCATGACAGACCGGCGGCGAGGCCCGCGCGGCTGATGCGCGTCTCGGCGGTCCCCTCGATCCGGATCCGCCCGCGCCCGTCGGTGTCGGGTGCGGCGAGCGCGGCCGCCGCCTCCTCCGCGATGGCCCGGTGGATCGCGCGCAGCAGGGTCGGGTCGGTGCAGAAACTGGCGTGGGTCAGCACGAAATTGACGAAGATCGCCATGCTCAGCGGATCGAACAGCGCGGACAGGTCGCGCGTGCCCGTCTCCGGCGTGACGAAACCGGGATAGCGGGTGCCGACCGCCGCGCGCAGGGCCGCGCCGCGCCGGAGTTCGTGGACGATCTGATCATGCGCGCAGGGGAAGAGGAACGCCTTGGCGAAGCGCATCATCGCGGTCGCCTCGTCGAAGGGCATCGATGCCGGGCACCCCTCCAGCCGCCGCATCGCCGCATCCATCATCGTCGCGTAATCGGCCCTCACCCCGCCGCCTCCCCCGCCGCGATATGCGCGCGCAGCCATGCGAGACCGGCGGCGAGGCCCGCGCGGTCGATGTAGGAATCGGCGCCCATGTCGATGCATCCCGGGTGTTCCGGCATATCGGGTGTCCGGGCCAGCACCGCGTCCACCTCGTCCGCGATGGCACCGTAGAGGACGTTCAGCGATGCCGTGTCGGGGTAGAGGTCGTCATGGCACAGCACGAAATCGACGAGCAGGGCCATGGCCAGCGGCTCCATGAGGTCGAGAGCTATGCGAGTGCCGGACCAGTCGATGTCGAGCGCCGGATACCGCGTGAGGAGGGCGGCGCGCAGCGCCTTGCTCTTTGCCAGATCGTCCACGACGCATTCATAGGCATCCTGATGTAGCCAGCATCCCTTGAAATAGGCCATGGCCGAGTCCTCGTGTGACCCGGGAACAGGCTGGCATCCCGATCGAGCGTAGGCGGCATCCATCAGCTTTGCGTATTCGGTCTTCATCGCGGCACTCCTCCCCGGCGGTCGCCCCTTATTCGGAGAATACCGCCGGGGATGCAAGCGCCCCGGCGTCAGACTCGCCAGACCGCCCCGGATTTTGGAGCCAGCGCGCCGGACCATTCCCCGGCGGCGCTATGGAAGGCGGGCGCGTCGTCGGTCCCCGCTTCCGCCGCGTCCTCGCCGAAGTTGAGCACGACACGCACTCCCGCCGACAGGTCGAGCGTCAGCACGTCGCCCTCGCGCGTCCAGCCGTCCAGCGCCGCCTCGCCGATGCCGAGATCGCGGCGCGCGGCGAAGACGGCGCGGGCGAAGGCGAGCGGGGTGCCCTCGCCCCCCTGCTCCGCCGCCGACGCCCCTTCGGGCCAGCGCATCGGGAGCCATGGCGTACCGGTCGTGAAGCCGCCGCCGTCCCCCGCCTCCCACGGCATCGGCACCCGCGCATTCTCCCGCCCCGGCCCGTCGGGCCAGAAGGCGCGGTCATAGGGGTCCGTGACCTCTTCTTCTTCGAGGTGCGGCTGCGGCAACCCCAGTTCCTGCCCCTGATAGACCAGCGCGGTGCCGGGCATCATGGCGAGGAAGAACAGATGGAACCGCACCATCGGATCATCGGGTCCCTCCACCTGCCGCGCCCGGTCGTGGCTCTCGATCCACCAGCCCAGACCCGGCACATTGTCCGACCGCTCCAGCATGTCGGCAACGGTGGCGGCCTCCAGCCCGTATTGCGGGATATCGACGGTGTAACCGGTGTCGAGTCGCCCCGGTTTCGTGATGCTGTTCGTCACCTCGATCGACTGGTTGCCCGTGCCGATCTCGCCGAGCATGAAGATGCCTTCGCCGCACCACTTGCGCAGGTTCTCGGTATAGGCGGCCCCGTCGCCGGGCAGGAAGTCGTGCAGGTGGTTCTGGCGGACATAGGGCAGGAACGGCTCGCCATCCATCTTCGCGCGTTCTTCGGGCGTCGCGGGCGGGTTGTCGCGGAACTGAGGGTCGTACAGATACGTCGTCACCGCGTCGAAGCGGAACCCGTCGACCCCCCGGTCCAGCCATGTGGAAATGACGTTCGCCATCTCGTCGTCGGTGCAGTCGCAGCGCAGGTCGAGCGCGGGCTGCTCGGCCATGTAGTTGTGCAGGTAGTACTGCTCGCGCTTGTGGTTCCAGCTCCACGCCGGGCGCCCGAACCGGGTGATCCAGTTGTTCGGCGCGGACCCGTCCGGCTTGGCGTCGTGCCAGACGTAGTAATCCGTATACGGGTCCTCCCGCGCCACGGATTTCACGAACCACGGATGTTTCTCGCTCGTGTGGTTCAGCACCAGATCGACCATCACGCGGATGCCGCGCCCGTGCAGCCCGTCCACCAGCGCGGCGAAATCGTCCTCGGTGCCCATCTTCGGATGGATGTCGGTATAGGACGAGGGATCGTACCCCCCGTCGACCCAGGGCGAGGCGTTGATCGGGCATATCCACACCGCATCCACCGCCAGCGCCTCCAGATGATCGAGGCGCCGCGCGATGCCGGGCAGGTCGCCGATACCGTCCCCGTCGCTGTCCTGAAACGAACGCGGGTACAGCTCGTAGATCAGCGGGTTCTTCGGCCACCGGCCCGGGAGTTGCTCAGGCACCGACGACCATCCCGCCATTGGGGTGCATCGTCTGACCAGTGTAGTAGCTGCCATCGGCACTCGCGAAGAACAGGTACGCCGTCGCCACCTCCCACGGCTGACCCGCGCGGCCCATGGGCGTGCCGGAGCCGAAATCCTCCACCTGTTCGGGCGGCAGGCTGCCGGGGATGAACGGGGTCCAGATCGGGCCGGGCGCGACCGTGTTCACGCGGATGCCCTTGTCGGCGAGGTTGGACGCCAACGAGCGCGAGAACGCCAGACTCGCCCCCCGCGTGGTGGAATAGGAAATCAGCGACCCCATCCCCGCGAAGGCGTTGACCGACGACGTGTTGATGACCGACGCGCCTTCCTTGAGATGCGGCAGCGCCGCCTGCGTGCAGAAGAAATAGGCCATGACGTTGCTGTCGAACGTCCGGCGCAGGGTCTCTTCGCTGAGATCCGTGAGTTCCTCGTCCATCCATTGCTGGGCGGCGTTGTTGATGAGGATATCGAGGCCGCCGAAATGCCCGACCGTCTTCTCGACGGCGGCGGTCGCATGCGCCTTGTCGCCCAGATCGCCGGGGATCAGCAGCGCCTCGCCCCCCTCGGCCTCGACCAGCCGTTTCGTCTCCTGCGCATCGCGATCCTCCTCCAGATACGCGATGGCGACCTTCGCCCCTTCCCGCGCGAAGAGGACCGAGACGGCCCGCCCGATGCCGCTGTCCCCGCCCGAGATGAACGCGACCTTTCCGTCCAGCCGCCCGGAGCCGGGATGGCGGGGGGTGTAGTCTGGGGCCGGGTCCATCCTGTACTCGTCGGCGGGCATGGAATCCTGAGACTGGGCGGGGATATCGACGCTCATGGCGGGGTCTCCTGTCGGTGCGTTTTGTCGGGGCGGCAATACGCGGGACGAGGGGGATGTTCCCGGCGCCGCCCCCGACGCGTCATCCGGTCGCGCCCGCGATTCCCCTTGCACGCCCCCCGGCGATGCGCTGCACTCGGGCCACACCACGAGGAAACCCCGACCGTGACCGTCATCACCTGCATCGACGATTTCAAGCCGCTCTATCGCCGCCGCGTGCCGCGCATGTTCTACGACTACACCGAATCGGGGAGCTGGACGGAGCAGACGTTTCGCGAGAACACTGCCGATTTCGCGCGCATCCGCCTGCGCCAGCGGGTGGCGCGCGATATGTCGGGGCGCTCCACCGCCGTGGAGATGATCGGCCAGCCCGCCGCCATGCCCGTGGCGCTCGCCCCCGTCGGTCTGCTCGGGATGCAGCATGCGGACGGGGAGATCGCGGCGGCGAAGGCGGCCGAAGCGTTCGGCGTGCCCTTCACGCTGTCCACCATGTCGATCGACTCGATCGAGGACGTGGCGGGGGCGACGACCGCGCCGTTCTGGTTCCAGCTCTACACCATGAAGGACGAAGGCTTCCTCGCCGACCTGATCCGGCGGGCGAAGGAAGCGCATTGTTCCGCCCTCGTCATCACGCTCGACCTTCAGATCGTCGGCCAGCGACACAAGGACATCCGCAACGGCCTTTCCGCCCCGCCGAAACCCACCCCCGGCAATATCGTCGATATGGCGACCAAATGGCGCTGGGGCCTCGGGATGCTGGGCGCGAAGCGGCGGCACCTGGGCAATATCGTCGGCCACCTCCCCGGCACTGTCGAGGGCGGCGACGACCCCGCGAAGATGATGGAATGGATCGGCGACCAGTTCGACACCACCCTCGACTGGGCAAAGGTCGCGCGCATCCGCGAGATGTGGGGCGGCAAGGTGATCCTCAAGGGCATCCTCGACGCCGAGGACGCGCGCATGGCCGTGCAGGTCGGCGCCGACGCCATCGTCGTGTCGAACCATGGCGGGCGCCAACTCGACGGCGCGCTGAGCACCATCCGCATGCTCGGCCCCATCCTCGACGCGGTCGGCGGGGAGACGGAAGTCCACATCGACAGCGGCATCCGCTCGGGTCAGGACGTGCTGAAGGCCGTGGCCATGGGGGCGAGCGGCGCTTGGATCGGGCGCGCCTTCGTCTACGGCCTCGGCGCCATGGGCGAGCCGGGCGTGACGCGGGCGCTGGAGGTGATCCACAAGGAACTGGATACGTCGATGGCGCTCTGCGGCTACCGCGATATCCGGGACGTGGGGCGCGAGGCGCTGCTGGTGCCGGAGGGGTTTTCGGGGCGGTGGGAGAAATGAGGGGACCGACTATGCGGAGCCTGGTTATGGTGGCGCTGATGCTGCTATCGGCAGCCTGCAAACCGGCACCGGAGGCGGGAACCGATATGTCGAACCGGGAACGGGCCGAAGTCACCATCGGCAAGGCGGTCGAAGCGCGCGGCGCCCGTTTCGGCGAGCTGTCCGACAGCAACATGGCGGCATTCGGCCCGCTCGCCTATTCCTACGATCCGGCGACGGAACGGATCGTCGTGTCCGTTCTGGTTGCCGAGTTCTCCGCGTGGACGGTGTTTCCCGATCGCCGACCGAAGATCGAGGCGACCCTGGCTGCACTGGAGGATCCGGCGGTCGGTGGCCTGTTCGATACGGCAGGCGGTACGTGGCACCTCGACCGCGATACCGGCAAGCTGCGCCTGCAGATAGCCCACGCGGATCTGGATGACGTATCGGAATTGCTGGCCTCGACCGAGGCGCTGCAAGGCGTCTATCCCGAATGGTCGCTCAGTTGGGCGGGGGAGGTCGGCAAGATCGTGCATAACGGCGCGCCCCTTCCACCCAACAGGGTTACGGTGAAGAACAATCCTTATCGCTGACAGGGCGCCATGCCTTGACACCACCGACCCGCACGCTCCTATAGGTCTACCCCCGCAAAAGGACGCCCCCATGCGCACCCCCTTCGACGCCGCTCTGCAGGAACGCATGATGCGCTACGCCGCCATCGACAGCCAGAGCGACGAGACGTCGGACACGCAGCCGAGTACGGCGATCCAGCTCGATATGTCCCGCATGCTGGTCGCGGAACTGGAGCGGATGGGGGCGGCGGATGTGGTGCTGACCGATTACGGCGTCGTGCTGGCGACGGTGCCGGGGACGGCAACCGGCCCGACCATCGGCTTCTGCTCCCATGTCGACACGGCCCCGGCCTATGACGCGACGGGGGTGAAACCGCGCGTGCATCCCGAATATGACGGCGCCGCGATCACCTTTCCCGATGCGCCGGACCTCGTCCTGTCGCCCGAAACCGTGCCGTATCTGGGCGAGAAGATCGGCTGCGACATCGTCACGGCGAGCGGCGCGACCTTGCTGGGGGCCGATGACAAGGCGGGAATCGCGATCATCATGACGATGGCCGAGCACCTGCTCGCCTCGCCCGATATCGCGCGCGGTCCCGTCCGCCTCGCCTTCACCCCGGACGAGGAGATCGGGCGCGGTGTCGACCCGCGTCTGCCCGCCGATTTCGCGGTCGATTTCGCCTATACGCTCGACGGGTCCAAGCCCGGCGAGATCGAGTACGAGAGCTTTTCCGCCGACGGGGCCGAAGTGACGATCGAGGGGGTCGCCATCCATCCGGGTCTGGCGACCGGCAAGCTGGTCAACGCGCTGCATCTGGCCGCAAAGGTCGTCGAGATGCTGCCGCAGGCGACGATGACGCCGGAGACGACGAGCGGACGCGAGGGGTTCTGGCACGTCTACGAGATGGGCGGGACGGCGGCGCGGGCGACCGTCAAGCTGATCCTGCGCGATTTCGAGATGGACGGGCTGGAGGCCAAGGGCGCGATGCTGCGCGCCGTCTGCGATGCCTTGGCCGCCACGGAGCCGAGGGCGAGGATCGACTGCGCCATCCGGCCCCAGTACCGCAACATGCGCTACTGGCTGGAAAAGGACATGACGCCCGTGGAACTGGCGCGCGATGCCTGCCGCGACGTGGGGCTGGAGCCGGTCTCGGTCGCCATCCGGGGCGGCACGGACGGGTCGCGCCTGACCGAAATGGGCGTCCCCTGCCCCAACATCTTCACGGGCCAGCAGGAGATCCACGGACCCCTGGAATGGATCGCAGTGCAGGACATGGCGCTGGCAACGCGCCTCTGCCTCGCGCTGGTTGAGCGGGCGACGCGCTAGCGGGCGACGGGCATCCGGGCGACGCGCATGCGCGCATCGGACGGGTAGACAAGAACCCGATCGTTCGGCAAGCAAGGTGGCGACGCCGTTTTCAGAGGTCCGAGTCGATGCGATATTCCGGGTTCAGGGTGATCCGCGAGGCCCTGCGCGGGCATGCCGGGTGGGGCATGGCGTGGCGGGATGCGGCGCCGAAGGACCGCTACGACTTCGTCGTCATCGGCGGGGGCGGTCACGGGCTGGCCACGGCGCATTATCTGGCCAAGATCCATGGCCAGTGCAGCGTCGCGGTGATCGAGAAGGGCTGGATCGGCGGCGGCAACGTGGGCCGCAACACGACCATCATCCGGTCCAACTACCTGCTCGACGGGAACGAGCCGTTCTATGAACTCTCGCTGAAGCTCTGGGAAGGGCTGGAGCAGGACCTCAATTACAACGCGATGGTCAGCCAGCGCGGGATCATGAACCTGATCCATTCGGATGCGCAGCGCGATGCCTTCGTGCGGCGGGGCAACGCGATGATCCTGAACGGGGCCGATGCGGAACTGCTGGACGCGGCGGCGGTGCGCCGGGAATATCCGTACCTGAATTTCGACGACGCGCGCTTTCCCATCAAGGGCGGGCTGGCGCAGCGGCGGGGCGGCACGGTGCGCCATGACGCGGTGGCATGGGGCTATGCGCGGGCCGCCGACCGGCGCGGGGTCGACATCATCCAGAATTGCGCCGTTACGGGGTTCCGCATCGAGAACGGGCGCTGCACGGGCGTCGAGACGGAGCGCGGCTTCATCGGCGCGGGCAAGGTCGGCTGCGCGGTGGCGGGCAATTCGGGGCGGCTGATGGCCATGGCCGGGATGCGCCTGCCGATCGAGAGCCATGTGTTGCAGGCCTTCGTGTCGGAGGGCCTCAAGCCGCTGATCCCCGGCGTCGTCACCTTCGGCGCGGGGCATTTCTACGTCAGCCAGTCGAACAAGGGCGGGCTGGTCTTCGGCGGGGATATCGACGGGTACAATTCCTACGCCCAGCGGGGCAACCTGCCGGTGGTCGAGGACGTGTGCGAGGGGGGCATGGCGATCATGCCGATGATCGGGCGCGCGCGCCTGCTGCGCATGTGGGGCGGGGTGATGGACATGAGCATGGACGGCTCGCCCATCATCGACCGCACGCCGGTGGAGGGCCTCTACTTCAACGGCGGCTGGTGCTATGGCGGGTTCAAGGCGACGCCTGCGTCGGGCCTGTGCTTCGCCCATCTGCTCGCCACCGACACGCCGCACCCGGTCGCCACCGCGCTGCGCCTCGACCGGTTCGAGCGGGGCGCGATGATCGACGAGAAGGGCATGGGCAACCAGCCGAACCTGCATTGAAGGGCCTCCCGACATGATCATCGACCACCCCCTGCTCGGCCCGCGCGATGCGAGCGAGTTCGTCTATCTCGGCGATGCCGCCCTGCTCGACCGGCCCGACCCGGAGACGGCGGGCGCCGGGGATTTTTACGATTATGCCTATCTGCGCGACAACCCGGCGGGAGCGCATCGCGAGCTGTGGTTCCACGAGACGGGGGACCGGTCGTGGCTGGTGGTGACACGCGATACGACGACCCACGCGATCACGCGGGTCGAGATGGCGCGCGACGTGGCGCTGGCGAAGGGAGCCTCGGCATGAGCCAGCCGAACCGCCTCGCCGGAGGGGCGATCGACCGCGCCACGACCCTGCGCTTTCGTTTCGACGGGCGGGAATACGACGGCCATCCCGGCGACACCCTCGCCTCCGCGCTCCTCGCCAACGGCGTGCGCCTCATGGGCCGGTCGTTCAAGTATCACCGCCCGCGCGGGGTGCTGGGCGCGGGGTCGGAGGAGCCGAACGCCATCGTCGAGTTGCGCACGGGCGCACGGCGCGAACCCAACACCCGGGCGACAACAACAGAATTATTCGACGGGCTGGAGGCGCGGTCGCAGAATTGCTGGCCGTCGCTCAGGTTCGACGCGATGGCGATCAACGACCGGATTTCGCCCTTCCTGACGGCCGGGTTCTACTACAAGACCTTCATGTGGCCCGCCGCGTTCTGGGAGAAGCTGTACGAGCCGATCATTCGCCGCGCCGCCGGTTTGGGGTCGCTGTCGGGCGAGGCGGACCCGGATGTCTACGACAAGGGATTCCGGCATTGCGACCTCCTGGTCGTCGGCGGGGGTCCGTCGGGCCTGATGGCCGCGCTGACCGCCGGGCGGGCGGGGGCCGAGGTGATCCTCGCCGACGAGGATTTCGCGTTCGGCGGGCGCTTGCTGGCGGAACGCGAGGAGGTCGACGGGATGGCCGGGGGCGAGTGGGCGGCGCAGGCGGCGGCGGAACTCGCCACCCTGCCCAATGTCCGCCTGATGCTCCGCACCACCGTCATCGGCGCCTTCGACCACGGCATCTACGGCGCGGTCGAGCGGGTATCGGACCACCTGCCCACCCCCGCGCCCGGCAAGCCGCGTCAGATCCTGTGGCGGATATACGCGCGCCGCACGCTGCTCTGCGCCGGGGCCATCGAGCGGCCCGTTGCTTTCGACGATAACGACCGGCCCGGCATCATGCTGGCCGGAGCCTTGCGGGCTTTCGCCAACCGCTACGCCGCGACCCCCGCCCGAATGGTCGCGATCTTCACCTGCAACGACGACGGCCATCGCAGCGCCGCCGACCTGCACGCTCAAGGGGTCGAGATCGCCGCCGTGATCGACACGCGGGAAGATGCGCCGGACAGCGCGGATTTCGAGGTGCTGAAGGGCGCGCAGGTGGTCGGCACCGGCGGGCGGCTGGGCCTCAAGACCATCCGCATCCGCGAGGCGGGCGGGGTCGAGCGCACCCTAGAATGCGGCGCGCTCGGCGTGTCGGGGGGGTGGAATCCGAACGTGCACCTGACCTGTCACCAGCGGGGGCGCCCCGTCTGGAACGACGCCCTCGCCGCCTTCGTCCCCGGTCCCGACCTGCCCCCCGGGATGACCGTCGCGGGCGCGGCGGCGGGGGTGTTCGGCACCCATGGCGCGCTCGCATCCGGCGCGGCGGGGGCGGCGGATGCGCTCGGCATTGAGGCGGCGGATGTGCCGCAGGCCGACGATGCGCCCGTCTCGCAGACCCCCTTCTGGTACGTCGAGGGCTGCTCGCGCGCGTGGCTCGACCAGCAGAACGACGTGACCGTCAAGGACGTGCGGCTCAGCCATCAGGAGGGCTTTCGCGCCGTCGAGCATCTGAAACGCTACACGACGCTCGGGATGGCCACCGATCAGGGCAAGACCTCCAACACCGGCGGCCTCGCCATCATGGCCGAACTGGCGGGCAAGACGATCCCGCAGGTCGGGACCACCATGTTCCGCCCCCCCTACACCCCCGTCGCCATCGGCGCTTTCGCGGGCCGGATGCGGGGGCGCGACTTCCATCCCGTGCGCCTGACCCCCTCGCACCACTGGGCCGCCGAGCGCGGGGCCGTCTTCGTCGAGGTCGGCAACTGGCTGCGCGCGCAGTATTTTCCGCTACCGGGCGAGACGCATTGGCGGCAGAGCGTCGACCGCGAAGTGACCGCCACCCGCGCGGGGGTCGGCGTCTGCGATTGCACCACCCTGGGCAAGATCGACGTGCAGGGGGCGGATGCGGCGGCGTTCCTGAACCGCGTCTACTGCAACGGCTTTGCGAAACTGGCGGTCGGCAAGGTCCGCTACGGGTTGATGCTGCGCGAAGACGGGATCGCGATGGATGACGGCACCGCCGCGCGGCTGGCGGAGGATCATTTCGTCGTCACGACCACCACCGCCAACGCCGCGCGCGTCTATCGCCACATGGAATTCGTGCGCCAATGCCTCGCCCCGGAGTTGGACGTCCAGCTCATCTCCACGACCGAAGCCTGGGCGCAATACGCGGTGGCCGGTCCGAACGCGCGTGCCCTGCTGCAAAGGGTCGTGGACGCGGATTTCGACCTGTCGAACGAGAGGTTTCCCTTCATGGCCTGCGGTGCGATCACCGTCTGCGGGGGCCTGCGGGCGCGGCTCTTCCGCATCTCCTTCTCGGGCGAACTGGCCTTTGAGCTGGCCGTCCCCGCCCGCTACGGCGATGCGCTGATGCGGCGGCTGATGGAGGCGGGCGAGGAATACGGCGTCGTCCCCTACGGCACCGAAGCGCTCGGCGTGATGCGGATCGAGAAGGGGCACGCGGCGGGCAACGAGCTGAACGGCACGACCACGGCGCTCAATCTCGGGCTGGGGCGGATGGTCTCGACGAAGAAGGACAGTATCGGCGCGGTCCTCTCCCGGCGCGAGGGGATGAACGGGGCGGATGTGCTCCGCCTCGTCGGCATCCGGCCCGTCGACCCGGACGCGCGAGTCACCGCCGGGGGGCACCTGATGAACGCGGACGGGCCGGTCGGTGCGGCCCACGACCAGGGATACGTCACTTCGGCGGCGTATTCGCCCACACTGGGCAGCATGATCGGGCTGGCCTTCCTCAAAGGCGGCCACGAGCGGGAGGGCGAGCGGATGCGCCTCGTCTCGCCGCTCACGGATCTCACCGTGGATGTCGAGATCGCCTCGCCCCATTTCGTCGACCCCGAAGGAGGGCGCCAGCGTGCATGACCTCATCGCCATCACCGCCCTCGGCGGAACGGAGCCGCGCATCGACAGCCATGGCGGCGTCACCTGCGCGGAGAGCCCGGGCACCGCTCTGGCCTTCCTCGCCGCCCGGTCGGGGCGCGAGGAGGAGGCGCAGACGGCCCTCGCCGGACTGATCGGGGAGGAGGCCCCCGGTGTGGCGCGCATGGCGGGGGGAGAGTTGCGCGCCTTCTGGACCGGGGCCGATCAATGGATGATCGAGGCGCCCTATCGCACCCACGAGGATATCGCCGCCACGGTCAAATCGGCAGTCGGCGATGCGGCGTCGGTCACGGAGCAGACGGACGGATGGGTCCGGTTCGACCTGAAAGGGGCAGGCGTCCTCGCCGTCCTCGAACTCCTGTGCATTCTCGATACGCGCCGAATGCAGCCCGGCGAGGCCAGCCGGACAGCGATCCACCACCTCGCATGCTTCGTCCTGTGCCAGGCCCCCGACCGCTTCACGATCTACGGCCCCCGAGCTTCCGCCGCCTCGCTCCACCATGCGATCCTGACGGCGATGCGTTCGGCGTTGTGAACGGAAGTCATGTCCCTTGTCATACCGCGACTTCCGCTGCGCGGCGCGATGCGCGGTATCCATCTATCGGATTTCGCTGAACCATGGACCCCGTGGTCAAGCCACGGGGTGACAGCGTAGAAACTCAGGCCCCCGCCCGCCGCACTCTTGCCGCATCGCTCACCAGCGCGGTGAGGCGGTAGAAGCCGTGGGCCATCTTGGTGAAGGGCGTGAGCAGAAAGAACGCCAACACCGCACCCAGATGCACGACCAGCAGCGCGGGCATCGCCCCCGTCGACCCCAGCGCGTAGAGCGCCAACCCCGTGAACCCCACGAATCCGAGCAGCGCGGTGAACGCCACCTCCCCGCCCCGCGCCCCCGTCGCCCCCAGCGCGGGGTCGGCCTTGCGCTTGAGGTCCAGCAGCCAGACGCAGCCGAGGACCAGCAGCACTCCGCCGGGGATGCCGAGCAGTTTCGGGATGGAGAACAGGCCGTAGGGCGCGGGCCTGTCGAACACGTAATGCAGCACCGTCCCCGAACTCGTGGAGGCGAAGCACAGGAGGAACCCGACCATCACTGCCTGATGCGCGAGGCGGCGGGCGTGGGTGAAGCGGTCCTCGTCCTCGAAATTGCACCCGTCCCCGTGCCCGCCCGACAGGTTGCGCATGGATGCCGCCGCGCGGCAGGCGGCAACCACGTCCGACCAGCGCAGATCGCCCCCCGCCGTCTCGCGCCAGTAGCGGCGCAGGCTGACGCCGATGCTGGCCAGCGGGAAGAGGAAGGCGGGGGCGAAGATCGCGACCATGAGGGTGTGCGACATCACGGCGTAGAACCCCTCGCCCCCCGCCGATCCTATCGCCCGCACCGCCCAGAGCAGCAATGCGAACCCCGCGACCACCGCCAGCGCGATGGCCATCCCGTTCTTCTGGAACGCCCGCGCCGCCCCGCTCGGAAAGGCGTATTCCTCCCAGCTTTCGTGCCGCACGTTGGCCAGCGCCTGCGGCAGGTTGATCGCGAATTCGTGCGGCGCGGTGTACTGGCACGCGTGGTAGCAGCCCCGGCAGTTGTGGCACAGATTCGCCAGTTGCGTCATGTCGCCATCGCTGAACGCCCGGTGCGCGTGGAGCGCGGGGAAGACGGAGCAATAGCCCTCGCAATAGCGGCAGGCATTGCAGATCTGCGCCTGCCGCCGGGCTTCCGCGATGAAATCAGCTTGCATGGGCGGCGGCCTCCCTGCCCGCGATGCGTCCGAAGACGGTGCCGATGGTCATGCCGAACCCGGCCAGATAGCCCTGCCCGAGGATCGACCCCGCCATCGTCTCCCCCGCTGCCCAGAGGTTGCCGACGGGCCGGTTGC
>Ga0209831_1002651_pt1 | contig 15324 bp, 10 predicted proteins | sample Maine_Asex4_meta_FD_187451 | JGI IMG/M metagenome (GOLD analysis project Ga0209831, IMG submission 187451) | Marine algal microbial communities from Maine, USA - Maine_Asex4_metaG (SPAdes) (version 2) | ecosystem: Host-associated > Algae > Red algae > Unclassified | place: Maine, USA | collected...
CAGGTGAGCGGTCTCGACAACGCGGCGCTGCTTGCGGCGTACCGAGCCACGATCACCGCCCGCCGGGCCGAGATGGCGACCTACACCGCTGACCAGATGGCGTTGCCTTCGATGACACCGGTTGGTCCGCAGACCTACGGACGGTTCATGGCAATACGAGTGTTCGACTACTGGGTGCACGAGCAAGACATCCGCGGGCCGCTCGCCATGCCCGGACACGAGAGCGGTCCTGCGGCCCAGATGGCGCTCCGCGAGATCGAACTCTCGCTGCCGTACATCGCAGGAAAGAAGATCGGCCTGCCCGACGGGATGGCCATGACAATCAACCTCACCGGACCTGTCGAGCGTGCCATGCACGTCAGGGTCGACGGGCGGGCCGCAAATGTCGACGAACTCGATGGCCCCGCCGATGTTGTGCTCAACGCCAACTCAACCGCGTTTGCGCTGCTTGCATGTGGCCGAATCGATCCGCAGGGACCTATCGACGACGGCCGGGTCACCTGGAGCGGCGACAACGAACTCGGCGAAAAGGCCGCTCGGTCACTGCGGTTCACCATGTAACCAGCAGCAACCATCCACCGACACCCGAACGAGTACAGGAGAATCATGGGACGCCTCGACGGCAAAGTTGCACTCATCACCGGCGGAGGGCGCGGCCAATCTGTTCCTGGCCAGCGACGACTCAAGCTATTGCACGGGGCAAGCCTTCATCGTCGATGGCAGCGTGCACCCGTAGTGCCGCGGGCAACGTGCGTTTCCTTGCCGGTGGTTTGAGGCGATGCTGCGCTTCTTGACATGGAACCTGGCGATGCTCGAACGATCGGCGGGCGCGCCACCGCATTGGGATAGCAGCGCTACCGAGGCCGCCGTGCGCCAAATCGTGCTCGACCTCGAGCCTGACGTTGTCTTGTATCAAGAACTTCCTGGACTGGTTCCGTTCGTCGAAACCCATGCGATGGTTCCCGCAAACCCCACAAGTCACAGCGGGAACTTGGCGACGCTGATCAGCAACGAGTTGGCCTCGACCACGGTCGAGGTGACCACAGTTGATGGGGCAGCGGTGCTCAGCACCTTTGTCGAACTCGGTTTGACCATCGCAAACGTCCACCTGGTACCGGGCAAGGGTGCGTCGGCTGATCGGCTCATGCAGCTGAGCCAGGTCATCGAGGCGAGCGCCACGTTGCCGCTCGTGATCGCCGGCGACACCAACATGCGTTTGGCAGAAGCAGATGCACTGCTCGATCTTGGTTTTTCGGGCGACAAACCCGCGCACCCGACATGGGACAGCCGACGCAACCGGTTCCGCACCGACATGGCGGAGTTCACTGCCTATTTCACTCGTTGGTTTGCCAGCCCCGGCGTCAAAGTCACCGATGTGAAGGTGCACTACCAACCCGTCGAACACGACGACTACCGCTTCCACATCTCAGACCACTACGCATTGAGCGGTGTCATCAGCGTTGCGCCCGACGCCACTTCGTAAGCCAGGTCTTGCGTCAGGGCTCGATGACCGTGGCGGTCGTGTTCACATCCAAGGCACCGACGAACGCCGCAAACAGGTTGGCGTCGCCGCTGGTTATCTGCACGTCGCTTGCTTCGAGCAGATCAGGAAGCGCCGGCGAGTTGTAGCCAAGCTGCACCACTGCGTGGTGGGTGGCGGTAACCGCAACATCGGCCGCTGCAATCTGTTCGGCTGACGGCTGCGCAACATGATGAATCGTTTCGTTTGCAACCCCAAGCAGATGGGTTTCGTCGGGGCCGGTGATGGTCCACACGATCGTCGCCGGGCCCGTGAACTTTGCCGGGTCGAACCGCACACCGAGCATGTCGATGAGCTGCTCGCCCGTCATTGCACCCGACACGCCAGGAGCACGGACTTGGCCGAGAAAGTAGGACCCGTGGCGGAGTTCGTGAGCTGCGCTCAGATACGCGTTGCGCCATGTGGCTGACTCGGACTGATATCCGAGCTGCTCCATTGCGTCGGCGGAAAGCGTTCGGGCCGAACGATTCTCTGGGTCAGCGAACACCAAGTGGTTCAGGACCTCGACGGTCCATCGGTAGTCGCCACCGTCGAAAGCTCGTTGCGCTCCGCTCACGACGGCGTCTGGACCGCCCATCATCTCGACGTAACGTTTGCCGGCCTCGACCGGAGGGTGTGGGTTCAGCTTGGCCGGATTGCCGTCGTACCACCCCAGGTATCGATCGTACACCGAACGCACGTTGTGTGAGACCGTGCCGTAGTAGCCCTGCACATGTGATTGATGTGTATAGGCAGCTGGCATCGTGAGCTGATCGGCGATGTCGTTGGGGGTCAAACCCTGGTTTGCAAGCCGCAACGTCTGATCGTGCATCCAGCGATAGACATCGCGCTGCAGCGAAATGAAGTCTTTGACGTCGCGCTGACCAAATCGTGGCCAGTGATGGCTGGCAAACATGGTGTCGGTGTCGTTGCCCCACATCACCAACGCCTCTTGTAGATACTTGCTCCACGCAAGCGCGTCGCGCACCTTGGCGCCACGAAGCGGGTACAGGTTGTGCAGATTGTGCGAGCAGTTCTCGGCCATACAAAGCAACCGCTTGTCGGGAAAGAAGAAATTCATCTCGGCCGGGGCCTCGGCGTCGGGCGTGTTCTGAAACACCACCCGCACTCCCCCGATCATGAGCTCTGCACCAGTCTCGGAGATCGTTTCGGTTGGCGCGATCAATCCGCGCTGGCCAATCGGCATGTCGACACCCAGGCCGGTATTGACCTTTCCGGTAGGCCCGTGCGGCAACAGCACGCCGAACTGATGGATGGCGCGACGCATCATAATCGGGCCGGCGGTGCCGTTTTCGCTCACGGCCTCGGCCAGGAAACCTTCGGGCGCAATGACCCGGCATTCGCCCTTTTGAACGGCTTCGGCACTGGTCACGCCGAACACGCCGCCGTAGTGATCAACGTGGCTGTGGGTGTAGATGACTGCGCTGACGGGACGCTCGCCGATGTGTTTGTTGGCGAGTTCGAGACAGGCTCGCGCCGTCGGCTCGGTCGTGAGCGGATCGATGATCAGCCAGCCGTCTTCGGTGTCGATGAAGGTGATGTTCGAGATGTCATAGCCGCGGGCTTGCCAGACACCGTCGCCAACCTCGAACAGACCATGGATGGCGTTCAGCTGGCCTTGGCGCCACAACCCTGGGTGCACAGTGTCGGGCGCGGACGTGCCGTCGCGCAGATAGTCGTGCTTGCGGCCGTCCCATGCAACACCCGAGTCGCGGCCGATCACTGTGGTTGGGTGCGTGGCAACCAGTCCCTTGCGCGCGTGCGCAAAATCGGTGATGTCGTCGAAGCTCAGCATGGCGCCACTGTTGGCCGCGGCCGTAAACGAGGTGGCTGGCTTTGGCGTCAGGTCGTCTTCCATTACAGAAGTGTGGCGCGTGAACCGGTCGAGATTGAAGACGGCGATGCTCTGCGGGGTACTCGCCAGCGACTAATCGATGAGCCGAGGTACCTGCGGGAACCGAATATCGAAGGTTCGTATCGTGTCTTCGAACGGGTCGTTCTCAGCTTCGACATAGATGACGACGCGCACCGAATCGGTGCCCAGAGGAATCGGGTAGGTGGCCGCATCGTCGAGCTTGATAAGACGCTGCGATGCGTCGAGCGGCTTCAACTGAAGTTCTTCGCCGATGCGGATTCCGCGGTCGTCGGGGTCGGGCGGGTTCGTTGTGATCTCGACACTGAAGACGTCGAAGTCGTCGAGGTTGAGCTCTCGAAAGTCGAGAATTCCCCATCGTGAGCTGTCACCGGTGCAGGGGCAAGCCGTGAGCACCGTGCTCGATCGAGCGCCGACGCATGGTTCGCCGATATCGGTTGCCTGAAAGGCCCAGAAGTAGGCCAGGTGACCGAGCCCGAAGACACAGTCATCGATGCTGATGAAGCCGTAATCTTCGGTCTTGACTCGAGGTGCCGCAGCCGATGGTCGTGTTTCGCCAACGTAGGACCCACAGCTGTTGCCCGTCTGGAAGTCCCAGCAGAAGATCCTGGAAAAGCTGTGCTCGGTTGGGTAAAACAAGCGGTTGGTGAAGCTGTTGTAGTGCGGATCGCCCCACGCAGCTGGACTGTTGGAGGTTGAGCCGTCGATGTCGCTCGCCAGCGAACTGAGCGCATTTCCAAGAGTGTTCGGTGAACCGTCGACGAGGTCGACGCACTTGATTTCGACCTGGTCGACGTTGGTGCGAGTCAACGGATTCTCGTAGCCGCTGGAGCAGACACCGAGTTTGGGCGCTTGTCCCCCGCCGAGCGGACCGGGACCGTAGTAGAAGAAGAGACGGCCGCTGAAGCGTGAGCCATCGGCGTGAATAGCGCTGGGGGTAAAGCCGCTACACGGCTCAGCCAACGTTGTGTCATAGCAGTGCAACCACGTTCCGGCTTGGTAGCCAGCATCGACTGCAGGATCTACACAGCGTGAGATCTCCCAGTCGGTAGGCGTGACGTCGGCTGCGTCTTGTTGAATCACGCCATTGACAGACGAGCGGTTGAGGAAGTTCGGGGTCGGCGTGCCGAGATCATCGACCGTGCCGTCGTTCTCGATCGTGAAAAGCCCGTCGCCTGGGATCAGATTCCAGGCGTTGTCGGGTTCTACCTTGTTGAGGTCAGTGCCAATCGGTGATGGAAGCAGCGCAAAGTCATCTTCGCCATCGAGCCAGCGTTCGTTGCCGCCGTTCTCGTCAGCTAGTCCGACCGCTTCGAGGTACACCGCGGTGCCGCGAGCTTCTTGGGTGACTCGCCAGCGCACGCTCGTATCAGAGAAGTCGCCATTGCGATCGATCAGGACCACATTGTCGCCACCAGCGGCGGATAGATACTGGCCACCATTTCGAATGACCACGATCTGGTCGACCAGCGCGTCGACATTGGTTTCGGGAACTGCAAACGCTGACGAGCACTTCAGGGAATCGACAGCAACCGGAATGTGGATCGTGGAGTAGATGCGTCCGGTGTTGTTGTCGACTACCCGGTCGATTGATGAACCGTGGTTTCCGTCTCGCGGGTCATTGTCAGGGAAAAGATCGAGTGCGGTTGGCTTTCCGCCGAAGGCTCGAAAGTCTGGATCACCGGCCGGCCCTTGGAACGCCGAGCAGTAGTTGTTCGATATGGGGTTGAAGCAGTGGATCTCATGGTTGTCGGTGAAGACATAGACCCGATCGTCGACTTCGACGGTGCCACCGCCACGATTCTCGTCCTTGGCACTTTCGAGCGGTGAGCTGCCCTGACCGACTCGCAGATCGTCGCCCAACTGCACCGACGTTGAGCAGGGTTGATCGGTAACCGTCTCGAAGCAGAACAGCCGGTGACCGACCGATGTGTCGGTGGCGGACCAGAAGATGCGGGTGCCGACGACGGCCGTGTGTGGCATCTCGGGGTTGTTGTGGTTGAAGTCGAGGTACGCATCGCGACTGGCGACGGGGTTGCCGAAGGCGTCTTGCCAACACGGAGCCTGGGCCACGGTGTCGATGCACACGATCTGGCGTTCGCGGCTGTTGTGATTCAACGCATACAGGCGATCGCCAACCCGAATTGGCTTGTAGCCGTCGCCGCGACCCTCGGCGCTGACCGACGAGAACGGCCGTGGAATCTTGACCTCGACGCTGCACGCATCGCAGCCGAGGAACTCTGCAGTCGCTTGGCGACCGACCTTGGTATCGAGCCCCGGTACAACCGCGCTCCCGAGGTACGACGGAGGATCGTCGTCGTTGATGTTCACCGTGACTCTTCCCCCGCTAGCGGGAAAGTCGACCGTCATCGTGATCGTGGGATCGCCCGGATTGATACCGTTCTGTTGCAGGATTTCTTCGGCGACGAGTCGAGCTGCTGCTTCGGCTGCTGATTCGGTGGCCCCTGTGAGAAGCTCTTTTTCGTACTCGACAACTGCCGCCAGGGAGGCAGCGTCGGCGGTGTTCTGGAGCGTTTGACCGCGGGTGGCCACTGCGGCAAGGTCGACAGCCAACGCGGCGACGGCAAGGAAGATCACCAGGAAAACGAACACAAGAAAGAGCACTGCTCCACGATCGTCTCGCTCTCCGCGTGACTCGATCGCGTTCCGGGTTGCCTCAAACCGTTTCCGCACGACCGACAGTATTGCGGACGATGGGTCAAAAAGGAAGGCCGTCTGACCCAAAGCCCTACAACTAGGCCTTATGTCTTACCAGAATCGCCTTTGCCGGCACCCCTTGCGGTCGCAACTACACAGAGACAGTTGCATTCCGCAAGAAATCGGGAACTTTTGGAGACAATAGTACCAAACAGTAGAAAGTTTTGCACCCTACAACCACTAACCAGCCAACCAGTTCACCAGCCAACCAGTTGACTGGAGAAACATCGCACGAAACACAGCGCTCGATGGTGAGGTGACGCACCGTCATGATCTGCCACAACCAAGGACAAAGCGCCGGCACTAGCGTCGTGGTTGCTATGAAGAACACAGCTCAGGTGGTCGTTGTCGGCGGTGGCGTTGTCGGCGCCAGCGTGCTGTATCACTTGACCAAGGCTGGCTGGACCGACGTCGTACTGGTCGAGCGCACCGAACTCACTGCGGGATCCACCTGGCACTCAGCCGGAGGCATGCACACCCTCAATGGCGATCCCAACGTTGCCAAACTGCAGCAGTACACCATCGAGTTGTACAAAGAGATCGAAGAGATCTCGGGGCAAGACTGCAGTATCCACATCACAGGTGGCGTGATGCTCGCAGATACGCCCGAACGGCTTGACTGGCTCAAAATGAGCCATGCGCGCGGCCGCTACTTGGGCATGGAAACCGAACTCATTTCGGTCGCCGAAGCCAAAGAACTGCTGCCGATCTTCGAAGAGAAGTACTTCGTTGGCGCTATGTACGACGCCCACGAAGGCCACGTGGACCCGACTGGTGTCACTCACGCCTACGCAAAGGCGGCTCGCAAGGCTGGCGCCGAAATCTATCGCGACACGTGGGCTCGCGATCTCAATCGCAACCCCGATGGCACATGGCGAGTGGACCTGATCCAGACCAGCACTGGCGAAGATGCTGGCCACATCACCTGTGACCACGTGGTCAACGCAGGTGGGCTCTGGGCGCGCGAGGTTGGCCGCATGGCAGGCATCGAAGCTCCCGTGCTGGCCATGGAGCACATCTACATCGTGACCGAACCGCTCGACGAAGTGGCACAGTGGAATGCCGACACGGGCACCGAGATGCTGCACGCGATCGACTTCGGCGGCGAGATCTACATGCGCCAAGAACAGGGCGGACTGCTCCTTGGCACTTACGAGCCGCGTGGCCGGCCATGGTCGGTCGAAGAGACTCCGTGGGAGTTCGGGATGCAGCTGCTCGATCCGAACCTCGACCACATCGCCGAATCGTTGCAACGTGGCTTCGACCACTTTCCGATCTTTGGCCGGTCCGGCATCAAGAGCGTGATCAACGGCCCGTTTACGTTCTCGCCTGATGGCAACCCGCTGCTCGGTCCGGTGCGTGGGCTCCCCGGCTACTGGTCAGCGTGCGCGGTCATGGCCGGCCTGTCCCAAGGCGGTGGTGTTGGCCTGGCACTTGCGAACTGGATCACCGACGGAGACCCCGGGTTCGATGTGTGGGCCATGGACATCAGCCGCTACGGCGACTTTGCGTCGATGGCATGGACCAACACCAAGGTGCGCGAGAACTACGGACGCCGATTCCGCATTCGGTTCCCCAACGAGTTCCTGCCCGAAGGTCGCCCCCTGGCCACCACCCCGATCTACGACAAGCTGGTCGCCGCCAACGCAGTCTGGGGTGACTCGTTCGGACTCGAAACTGCTCAGTGGTATCAAAAGCCCGGTCTCGATCCGGTCGAAGAGTTCACGTTCGGCCGCTCTAACGCGTGGGACAGCGTGCGGGCCGAAACCCTCACGGTCCGCAACGCAGTTGGCCTGATCGAAACTTCGGGGTTTTCGAAATTCGAATTCACGGGCCCTAGCGCACGCACGTTCCTCGACGCGATGTTCACCAACAACCTCCCAAAGCCCGGACGCATGGCGCTGGCCCCCATGACCAACGAAGCCGGCAAGCTCATCGGCGATCTGACCGTCGCATGCCCGGAGCCAGCACTCGGTGTCGCCGAGGGCCCGAAGACAACTACCACCGGAGGCGCTACCGCCAACACCGGCCAGGGCGAACGGTTCTTCGTTTTTGGCTCCGGCATCGCCGAGCGCTACTACGAGCGATGGTTCGATCGACATCTGCCCACAGATGGTTCCGTTCGGTACCGCGTGCACGGCTGGGAGATGTGCGGCTTGTCCATTGCGGGTCCGAAATCGCGCGAGCTACTCGAACGGGTCACCAACGCCGACGTTTCCAACGACTCCTTTGGTTTCATGGGCTTTCGCAGCATCGAGATCGGGTGGGCCAACGTGTGGTGCGGCCGGGTCACCTACTCGGGCGATCTTGGCTACGAGTTCTGGATGCCAGCCAGCATGCAGCGCTACGTGTTCGATCAGCTCATGGAGCACGGCGCGGATTTCGGCATCGGCTTGTTCGGCAGCGCAGCGCTTAACTCGTTGCGGCTCGAAAAAGGCTTTGGCAGCTGGGCTCGTGAGTTCCGTCCGCTGTACACCCCGTTCGAAGCGGGCCTCGACCAGTTCGTGAAACTCGACAAAGAGTTCGTGGGCAAAAAGGCTTTGGTCGCTGCCGCCGAGGTTGGCCCCACACTTCGACTGCTCACCTGGAAAGTCGACGCAGCCGACCACGACGTAATCGGCGACGAACCAATCTGGCACGACGGCGAAGTCGTCGGCTGGGTGACCTCGGGCGGCTACGCGCACCACACAGACACTTCGGTCGCGTTGGGCTACGTGCCAGCCGCGCTCGAACGTTCATCGGGCACATTCGAAATCGAGATCGTCGGTGACCGACGCCCTGCGACGCTCGTCGATGGTTGCCTCTGGGATCGCGCCGCCACCCGCATGCGCAGCTGAGCCGCTCGACCACCCAACCGCCTACACGACCAACCAGACAGAGACCGCACCAAAAACCGCACCAGAGATGAAGGGGAACATCACTCATGGCACAGATCGGAATTGGATCACGGATCGGCAAATCGCCGTATTACGACTCGACGATTGCAGCGGGCGCTGCCTCGTTCACGATCTACAACGGCACCTACATGCCGACCAGCTACGGGGATCCGGCCGCAGAGTACAAACGGGTTACCGAAGCTGTTGCGCTGTGGGACGTAGCCGCCGAACGCCAGGTTGAGATCGCAGGCCCAGATGCGTTCGCGTTGTCGAACTATCTGTCGGCCCGCGACCTCACCGGCATGGCGGTCGACCGGGCACGTTATGCCCCGATGTGCGATCACCGGGGGCGTCTGATCAACGATCCTGTGATCCTGCGAGTCGGCCAGGACCGCTACTGGTTCTCGCTGGCCGACAGTCAAATTCTGCTGTGGGCCCAGGCAATAGCAGGCGAGCGCGGCGACGATGTCGAGATCTTCGAGCCCGACGTGTCACCGCTTGCAATCCAAGGACCGCTCGCCATCAATCTCGCCCGCGATCTGTTTGGCAAAGACCTTGTCGATGGACTCGGATTCTTCCACCACCGCGCGGTCTCGCTCGAAGGCATCCCTATGGTCCTCTGTCGTAGCGGTTGGAGTAAACAAGGCGGCTTCGAGCTGTTCTTGACCAATGAGTCCAAGGGAGACCAACTCTGGGATCTGGTCATGAGTGCTGGAAAGAAGTACGGCATTGGCCCGGGCGCGCCAAACCAGCAGGAACGAATCGAAACCGGCCTGTTGAGCTTCAGGTCAGACCATGAGCGTGATACCGATCCAATCGAAGCCGGACTCGCCAAGTACACCTCGCTCGACGGCGAGCACGCATTTCTTGGTCGCGCCGGACTCGAGGAACGTTTGCAGCGGCCCGTCCGGCGCAACATCGTCAACGTGCGCCTGCACGGTGACTTCGAGTCATGCGAGCATCCATGGCGCGCAACGGTCGACGGCGACGTGGTTGGTCAACTGCGCAACGCCGAGTGGTCGCCGAAGCTCGACGCATGGATCGGTCTTGCGCAATTGGCCAACCCGCACGATGCGCCAGGCACCACGATCGACGTGCATCCGCCCAACGGCCGGATCGTGACTGCGACGGTCCATCACGAGCCATTCGGCGTAGTCCAGACGCCATGACAGAAGGTGATTTCCCGGTGGAGAAACGTGTGGCGCCGATGAAGGTGAAAAACTTGCAACATGGATAGCAGAGTCAAGGCGTCGCTTGTTGACCGCTCGCATCAGAATTTGGCGGCCGCCGACGAGCTGCACCACCTCGTGCTCGGCCCCGGGCCGGCCTTGACCGAGCAGTGGCTACGCGACGGCCTTACGCTGCCCGACCTGCCCGCAATGCGCCAGTACCGGGTCGACCGGACCGCTGCCCAACTCTGCCTGCAAGGCTACGACGCAATCATCGTCTGTGACCCGATGAATATTCGCTACGTAAGTGACACCACCAACATGCAGCTGTGGGTCATGCACAACGCCACTCGTTATGCCTACGTCGGCGCCGATGGTCATGTCGTGGTCTGGGATTACGTGAACTGCGAGTTCTTCTCGGGCCATAGCCATGTCATCGACGAAGTCCGGCCTGCGGTCGGGCTCAACTTCTTCGTGGCCGGAGGTCGCCGGGCCGAGATGGCGCAACGCTGGGCCGACGAACTTGTCGGTCTGATCACGGAGCGCCACGGCGCAAACGCCCGGGTGGCCATCGATCAAACCTCGCTCGATGCCTACCGCGCTCTCGAAGCGGGCGGCCTGACCCTTGGCGATGGGCAGGAGGTCATGGAACTCGCACGCCGTATCAAAGGGCCTAACGAGATTCGGGCGATGCGATGCTCGGCCCATGCCTGCCAGACGACAATGGCCGAGATGCTCGAAGCGCTCGAGCCAGGCATGACCGAGCGCGACGTCTGGGCCATGCTGCATGCTGGCAACATACGTCGAGCGGGCGAGTGGATCGAGACCCAGATCCTGTCGTCGGGCCCCCGCACCAATCCGTGGATGCAAGAGGCCAGCAGTCGGGTGATCGAGGCTGGCGACATGTTGGCCTATGACACTGACCTTGTCGGTGCCTACGGCATGATGACAGACATCTCGCGCAGTTGGGTCGTGGGTGATGTCGCGCCCGACGCCGATCAGCGAGCGATCTTTGACATGGCCACGGAACAACTTGCGACCAACGCCGAGCTGCTCACACCGGGGCGCACGTTCCACGAGCTCTCGCATCAGGCATGGTTCCCGGCCATTTCGGATTACCGCCACTATTCCTGTCTGTTCCACGGCGTAGGCCAGTGCGATGAATACCCGATCATCTACTTTCCGCCGTCATGGGAGTCATCGGGTTACGACGGTGTTGTCGAGCCCGGCATGTGTTTCACGGTCGAGAGCTTCGTTGGTTCGCGTGCGGGCGGCGAGGGCGTCAAGCTCGAGAATCAGTACGTCGTCACCGAAGCCGGGCCCGAGCTACTGACCGACTTCCCGCTGGATCTCACTCGCTGAGCGCGACCGCTATTTGCGGGCGAGTGTCATTGCGAAGTCGCCCTCCTCGTCGGCCCACTGCTCGACGATGTCGAGGCCCGCGACTTCGAGTTCGCCTGCTATTCCTTCGAGACGAAACTTGGCGCTGATCTCGGTATGGATCTCTTCGCCAGCGGCCAGATCGACGACCAAGTCGAGATCAGCAATCGTGACAGTCTGTGCGACCAAGCTGCGCACTCGAATGTCGATCCACTCGTTGGTTGCGTCCCAATCAGCAACATGTTCGAACTTGTCGATATCGAAGTCGGCGGCGAGTTCGCGGTTGATCATGGTCAGCATGTTCAGATTGAACTCAGCGGTGACGCCTTTGGCGTCGTTGTAGGCAGCCCAGAGCCGCTGCGGGTCCTTGACAAGGTCGGTGCCCAACAAGAACGTGCCACCGGGTTCGAGTGCTTCGGCCACGGCGTCGATGAATCGTTTGCGGCCGTCGGGCGCAAAGTTTCCGATGGTGCTTCCGAGAAAGGCAACCATGCCCGTTCCGCCGATGGGCACGAGGGGAATATGGCGGTCAAAGTCGCCGACGATGCCGTGGACGACGGCGCCGGGGTAGTCGGCTTCGATCGAGGTCGCAGCGATTCGCAACATCTCCTCGCTGACGTCGAAGGGCACGTAGCGCTTCAGCACCCCTGCCTTGTCCATGGCATCGAGCAACACGCGACTCTTTTCGCTTGTGCCCGAACCGAGTTCAACCAGCGTGTCGGCCCCAGCCGCAGCGACGATTTCGTCGGAGCGGCTGTGCAAGATTTCGCGCTCGGCACGGAACGGATAGTACTCGTCGAGTTTGGTGATGTCGTCGAAAAGCTGACTGCCGCGCTCGTCGTAGAACCACTTTGCGGGAATGGCGCGAGCCGACGCGCTCAGTCCAGTTCGCACGTCGTGTTCGAGCGTGCTGCGCCACCAACCGGGTTGGAGATGGACGTCGATTGTGATGGATTCCATGGGGGCCTCGGATAGAGAATTGGAGTGAGGTAGATGGGTCGGCCATCAGCACGGGCTCTGCACGACGGCTGCAACCGTTTGTCAGATGTTGCGGGCGAGTCGTAGTCCTGAGAAGTGCCAACGGGTCGAGGGGTAAAAGAAGTTGCGGTACGACGCCCGCACGTGACCTGGCGATGTTGCAACACACCCACCTCGGAGCACCCAGGTGTTAACCATAAACTTGCCGTTGTACTCGCCAACCGCGCCCGGTGCGGCTCGGAAGCCTGGATACGGCGAGTACGAGCTCGACGTCCACTGCCAGAGTTCGCCGAACATCTGGCGAAGGCCGCTCTCATCGGAGCCTGCTGCGGCGGGCTGCGGGTGCACGAACGAAGGCGTGTCGTTGGCATGCGGCAAGTCGGCAGTCGCTGCGCCATGTTCCCATTCGAACTCGGTCGGAAGCCGAGCCCCGGCCCATGCCGCATACGCATCTGCTTCGTAGTAGCTGAGATGGCTCACTGGCTCGGCCGGGTTGATGTCACGCAGTCCTGCGAGCGTGAAGATCATCCATTGCCCATCGACTTGGCGCCAGTACTCGGGCGCTTCCCAGCTGTTTTTCTGAGCGGTGTGCCAGCCATCGGAGAGCCAGTGCGTCGGGTTTTCGTAGCCGCCAGCTTCGATGAAGTCGATCCACTCACCGCACGTGATCAGGCGGTCTGCGAGCTCGAACGTTTGCAGGAGAACATCGTGCTGTGGCAGCTCGTTGTCGAAGCAGAACTCGCTGCCTTTGTGGCCAACCGACACAATGCCGCCGTCGAAGCGCAGCCAACCCATAGGTGTCGACTCACACTCCTTGGTCGCCACTACGCCCGGGGCGTACGCGGGCGCAATGGGATTCAGCGAGAACAGATGCTTTATGTCCATCAGCAGGAGTTCTTGGTGTTGCTGTTCGTGATTGCATCCAAGCTCAACGAGTTCTGCGACCTCGGCCGTGACCGGTTGTGTGAGCATCTCAGCCATGGCCTGGTCGACGTGGCGTCGATACTCGCCAACCTCGGCGATACCTGGCCGAGTGATCATGCCGCGCTCGGCGCGAGTGTGACGGGGTCCAGCTGCCACGTAGTACGAGTTGAAGAGGAATGCGAATGCCGGGTCGAGTTCTAGGTAGTCGGGCGCACATGCCTTGAGTAAGAACGTTTCGAAGAACCAGGTGGTGTGGGCGCGGTGCCATTTGGCCGGACTGGTATCGGGCATCGACTGAGCGACTTGATCTTCGGCGGTCAGCACCGATGCCAACGATTCGGTGAGCGAGCGAACGGCCTGGTACCGGTCGAGGAGCTCCACCGATGTTGGCAAAGAAAAATGAACTTTAGTCACGATTATCGAACCGTAGCCTCGGCCAGAACATTCCCGTAACTCCAAGGCCAGCGGCACCGGAGAACCGCTCACAGCTCGTCCAAAGGCGAACGTCCTAACGCGCATCGCGCCGGTACATATTGACCAAGATGCAATCGACGTGTCGGCGATACAGCTGGTTTGGGCGGCAGCGACCCCAGCAGATGCGGTGAGCATCGCGCACGCGACAACCACAGTTGTGCATGCCATTCGTTGTCGTGGCGGCCGCAGGCCGTAGTCGGGAGGAGTAGATCTTTGGGGGTCCTTCCATGCGCGGTCACAGCGAGTTCGCAGCAGTAGTGACGCCACGGGGCGACGAGGATTACGCCCGTGGGTGTTTTTCTTTCGAGCGCCTAGTCCCGCCAACCCAATTGAGGTCGACGCCCTCACGGGCGGGGGTCTAGGACCGATTGGTTACTTGTTCAACTAGCGGCCACTCCGGCCAAAACCCCAGAAGGAAATAATTCAATGACTACCAAACTTATGGTTCGCATCCAGAACGACATCGCAGCCCGCGAAGAGCGTGGCGCAGCAATGGCCGAGTACGGCTTGCTCCTGGCACTCGTTGCTCTTGCAGCAATCGTCATCCTCGCCACCTTTGGTGACAGCATCACCGCTGTATTCACCAAGGCCAACACCGAGCTCAACTCGAACCTCGGCGGCACCCCAGCCCCTTAATCCAGTCCTCTAGCACCTCGCTAGAGACAACAACAACCGACGATGCCCGGCCCCACGGCCGGGCATCGTCGCGTTTTGTTGGCCTCAACCACTCTCGCGTTCACTAGGCCCAACGACCTGTATCGCCCCGCAGGCTGCCGATAATTGCTCATGACCATCACAGGCCGGCCGATTGCGTACAACACAGCGTGCGCCTGGCCCGCTGCTCGAATGATCCTCAAAGAGAGCGCGATGCTTGCACGCAAAGTTCGTCTGCACGACGCAGTCACCGCATCCGGCCAACGTGGCGCTGCAATGGCCGAGTATGGCCTGCTTCTGGCACTCGTGGCACTTGTCGCGGTGGCGATTCTGGCGACGTTCGGAGACACGCGGTCCGACACCTTCGGTTTCGCAGCCCAAACGTTCGACGAGGCGAACACAACCACACCGACCCCGTAGGACCGCCAACGACACACCCGGCCAAGGCTCGGCCTCGGGAACGAATCCTCCACTAAGGCCATCATTTCTGAGTCGACCATGACCTCGACGCAGCACGACGACAACTCACGCCACGTGCATTGCAACAAAATGCCCCTCCCGCCTGCCGGGCCTATACTGTTGGGGGCCGCACCGTGGCCAAAATGGTGTATTCGAGAGAAATGCTGGCCAAAACTCTAAACAAGCCATGGTTGGCGCCGATTGAGTACTTGTTCAACCAGTGGCCATTCCGGCCAACACCCCAGAAGGAAATAATTCAATGACTACCAAACTTATGGT
>Ga0209831_1002652_pt1 | contig 15320 bp, 12 predicted proteins | sample Maine_Asex4_meta_FD_187451 | JGI IMG/M metagenome (GOLD analysis project Ga0209831, IMG submission 187451) | Marine algal microbial communities from Maine, USA - Maine_Asex4_metaG (SPAdes) (version 2) | ecosystem: Host-associated > Algae > Red algae > Unclassified | place: Maine, USA | collected...
TCGACTCGCCGTCCCGGCCGACGGCTGCGGTGGCCACCGACCTGTGTGCGCTGGTCGAGGCCTTGACGCGTGCCGGACGCGACCTGCCACCGCGTCCCGATGAGGCCGAACCGACCATCGACGTGCACGCCTTCGCGGACCGTTCGCCGCAGGCGGAAATGGACACCCTCGACCTGGCAGCGCTGTTCGCGCGGTTCGATCGCGATGGCGGGCAGGCCGATCCGGCGTTGCTGGAGGCGCTGGATCGCGAGCGCGAACGTCTCCGGGAGCAGGCCGCCTTCGCGCAGACGGTGATCGGCGGCAGCGCCGGGCTGACCACCGGGTTGTCGATCGGCTACGCGATCTGGCTGATCCGCGGCGGAGCGCTGGCGGGCAGCGTGCTGTCCTCCCTGCCGGCCTGGCGGTTCGTCGATCCGTTGCCGGTGCTCGGTACGCTCGGAACGGATGCGCCCGGCGGTGACGGCGAGTCGTTGCAGTCCCTGGTCGATGGCGGCATGACCGAAGCGATGCCCGGACCGGAGAGTGGACGATGACGATCCTTCGATCGCTGGCGACCGGAGCGCGGCGGCTGCGAGGCCGGTTGCCGGCCGTGTCCGCACGCGTCCACCTCGCCTTCGGCCTGTCATCGCTGTTGTCCAGCATCGTGCTGGTCGCGCTGTTCGCGGGCTTCGTGCCCGATCGTCGCTCGGCCGTGCAGGAAGGCCGGTACGCGCTGGCCGAGGCGCTGTCCTCGGCAGGCTCGATGTTGCTGCGCCGCGGCGACATCGATGGCCTGCGCCGCGCGCTGGAGTTCACCGTCGAGCGCCACGAGGCGCTGGACCGGGTCGAACTGCACCGCTACTGGAACGACAGCGTGGTCGGCTTCGGCGCGCCGGAGCCGATCGCCGACCCGGTGCCCGGGGAATCGGCGTCGGGGATCGTGACCGTCCCGCTGATCCGCGCCGGACGCGAGTGGGGCGAGCTGCGGTTCCGGTTCGACGACGGTGCGCGAAGCAGCCGCTTCGATGCCCTCAGGGCGTCGCCCCTGGGCTTGCTGGGGTTCGTCGGCCTGTTGGGGTTCGTGCTGTATTACCTGTACCTGGGCCGGATGCTCAAGCAGCTCGATCCGTCGGCGGCGGTACCCGGTCGCGTGCGCTCCGCGCTGGACAGCATCGCCGAGTGCCTGATCGTCATCGACAGGCGAGGGGATCTGGTGCTCGCCAACGCCGCCTTCTGCGAGCTGGCCGGCCGGGACGACGGCGCGCTGATCGGCAGCCCGATCGCCTCGCTGGACTGGGACGTCGAGGGCGCCGGCGAGACGCCCGCCTGGCAACGTGCGCTCGACACCGGGGAGCCGGTCCTGCAGGCGCGCGCCGGCTACCGCGATGCATCCGGTGCACGGCGCACCTTCATCATCAACTGCTCTCCGGTGCAGGGCGCCGAGGGGCAGGTCGGTGGCGTGCTGGTGAGCATGGACGACATCACGCTGCTCGAGGAGCAGGAGCAGCGGTTGCGCACCGCCATGGCGATGGCGGAACAGGCCAACGAGGCCAAGAGCGCGTTCCTGTCGAACATGAGCCACGAGATCCGGACCCCGATGACCGCCATCCTGGGGTTCACCGACGTGCTGCGCCGGCCCGAAGGGTGCAGCGATGCCGACCGCCAGCGCCACCTGGCGACCATCGCCGGCAGCGGCCGCCACCTGCTGGAGCTGATCAACGATGTGCTCGACCTGTCCAAGGTGGAGTCCGGTGCGATGAGCGTGGAATCGATCGCCACCGACCCGCTGCGGTTGCTGGCCGAGGTGCGGGAGACGCTGGCGGTGAAGGCCGAGGAGAAGGGCATCGGCCTGGAGCTGTCGGTCGCCTCCCGCGTACCGGCATCGATCCGGTCCGATCCCGCCCGGCTGCGCCAGATCGTCACCAACCTGGTCGGCAACGCCATCAAGTTCACCGAACGTGGCTCGGTGTCCATCGCGGTGTCGTGCGACGAGGCCGACGAGGCCGACGAGCGTCTGCGCATCGAGGTGCACGACACCGGCATCGGCATGAGCGCGGTGCAGCAGGATTCCATCTTCGAGGCGTTCACGCAGGCCGACCCGTCCATCACCCGCCGCTTCGGTGGCACCGGCCTGGGGCTGTCGATCAGCCGCAAGCTGAGCAGGGCGCTGGGCGGTGACATCACGGTCAGCAGCGTGCCGGAGCAGGGCAGCGTGTTCAGCGTGACGCTGCCCACCGGGTCGCTGCAGGCTGCAGCCTGGCTGTCGCCCGAGCAGGCGCTGGCCGCGGCGGCGTGCATCGAGCAGCCGGTCGCGACCGGCTGGCGCTTTCCGCCGGCGAAGGTGCTGGTCGCCGACGATGCACCGGAGAACCGGGAGCTGCTGCAGCTGGTGCTGGGCGGACTCGGCCTGGACGTGGTGCTGGCCGTCAACGGTGCCGAGGCGCTGGAGGCGGTGGAGCGCGCCGATGCCGATACGCCGATCGAGGCGGTGCTGATGGACATACAGATGCCGGTGATGGACGGCTATCAGGCCGTCGCCGGGTTGCGGGGGATGGGCTGGTCGCGTCCGGTCATCGCGCTGACGGCGAACGCGATGAAGGGCTACGAGCGGGAACTGATCGAGGCCGGGTTCTCGCACTACCACAGCAAGCCGATCGACATCGGTGCACTGACCGCGTTGCTGGCCGAGCTGCTCGGCGGGGAGTCGGTCGCGGATGTCGCGAATCCGGAGCCGCCCGCCGTGCACGGTGAGCCGGACGCGTCGTCTCGGTCGCATGACAAGCCCGATACCGAGACCCGCGTCACACTCCATCCCGACGGGCTCAGCAATTCGTCGTGCGCACCCGATACGAATGTGACGAGTACCTTGTGGGATGCGGACGTGCGCTTTCATGCCATCGTCACGCGTTTCGTTCAACGACTGGAGGAGCAGCTTGTGGCCATGAGGGCAGCGTACGAGCGCGGTGACACCGGGGAGCTGGCCTCGCTGGCGCACTGGCTGAAGGGATCGGGCGGCAACGTCGGGTTCGACGGCTTCACCGAACCGGCAGCCGACCTCGAACGGCTGGCGCACGGCGGCGATGCCGAGGGGATGCTCGCGACCCTCGAGACCATCGAGCGTTACGCGCAACGGATCGAGATCGGCTCCGATTCCGGACCCGGCACCGGACGGCGCGCCGCGTGAACACCCGGGCGAACCCGTCGCAACCCCTGGTCGAGCGGTCCGCGCGCGTCATGATCGTGGACGACGAGCCGCTGAACATGGAGGTGCTGCAGATCCACCTCGAGTCGGAGGGCTACAGCCGGTTCACCTGCCTGAGCGATTCGCGCGAGACCATCGAGCGGATGCGCGCCGAACCGCCCGATGTGCTGCTGCTCGACCTGATGATGCCGCACGTTTCCGGCTTCGACATCCTCGAGGCCCTCGCCGGCGAGACGGGCCTGTCGGACGTGCCGGTCATCGTGCTCACCTCCTCCGACGATGCCGAGACCAAGCTGCGGGCACTGCGACTGGGTGCGACCGATTTCCTGTCCAAGCCGGTCGATGCCAGCGAGCTGGCGCTGCGCATGCGCAACACCCTGACCGCCCGCTCCTGGCAGAAGCGTCGGAGCCGGTTCGATGCGCTGACCGAGCTGCCGAACCAGAGCTGCTTCGTCGCCGTGCTGCAGAACGAACTGGTGCGAGCTGGCAACGGGCCGGGCGCGTCGCCGGCATCGCCCGGCAGGCTGTCGCTGATCAACATCCGGCAGTTCAAGTCGGTCAACGATTCGTTCGGCAGCAAGATCGGCGACCAGGTGCTGTGGACGGTGCGGGAGCGTCTGATCGCGGCGTTCGGCCGCAATCCGGACGAGGTGGTCGACGAGCTGTCAATGGGGCCGGATCGGGACGGCACGTCGTGCATCGCCCGCCTGGGCGCGGACCGGTTCGCGGTGTACACGCCTTCCGGGCATGGCGATCCGACCGGACAGGGGGTCTGCGCATCGATCGAACGGTTCCTGCGCGCATTCGGCTCCGCGTTGCAGATCGGCGACGAACGGCTCTACCTGAATGCCAGCGTGGGCGTGGCCCGGTTGATCGACGACGGCGAGAACGTGCCCGACGTGCTGAACGCGGCGGATACCGCGATGCGTCAGGCGGGTGATCGCTACGCCAGCGGGTACGCCCTGTACGCCGCCGAGATGGATGTCACCGCTCGCAAGCGGCTGAGCATGGAGAACGGACTGCGCACGGCGATCAGCGACGGCGGGATCTTTCTCACCTACCAGCCCAAGCTGTGCGTGGCCACCAACGAGATCATGGGCGCCGAGGCGCTGGTTCGCTGGCAGCACCCGCGGCTGGGCCTGATCTCCCCGGTCGACTTCATTCCGCTGGCCGAGCACAACGGCACCATCGTGCCGATCGGCGAATGGGTCATGCGCGAGGCCTGCGTGCAGGCGGTGCAGTGGGCCGAGGCGGCCGGCGAGGGCTTTCGCATGGCGGTGAACGTCTCCATCCGGCAGCTGCAGGAGGAGGACTTCGTCGCCACGGTGCGACGCGTGCTGGACGACACCGGCATGGTGGCCGCCTGCCTGGTGATCGAACTCACCGAGAACATGATCATGGATGACGCCGAGGCGAACATGGTCAAGCTGGAGAGGTTGCGCGAGATCGGCGTCAAGCTGTCGATCGACGACTTCGGCACCGGCTATTCGTCGCTGGCGTACCTGCAGCGCTTCGCGATCGATCAGCTGAAGATCGACCAGTCGTTCGTGCGCGAGATCGAGGGTGCGGCGAGCCGGGCACCGATCGTCAAGGCGATCGTGTCGCTGGCCCACGACCTGGGCCTGAGCGTGGTGGCCGAAGGGGTGGAGACCCACCACCAGCTGGCGAAACTGCGCTCGCTGCGCTGCGAGGAGTACCAGGGCTACCTGGCCAGCCGCCCGGTGACGAGCGAGGCGTTCGAGCAGCTGCTGCGCGACGGGTGCCCGCTGGAGCCGTTCGGTGCACGGGCGGCGTGAACCGGATCACGCAACGATCGGTCCGCCGGTGTTGAAACCGATCGCCATCGGTCGCATACTGATGGCGCAGGACGTTGTTTCCGGGGAAGACATGGTTTCGACGGAAGTGATGAACCCTTAGGTGCATGCCGAGGCATCGGACAACCTCGTTAATCCAGCCGATAACTTTATAGTTGCCAACGACGACAACTACGCAATGGCCGCATGATTAGACCCTTCGGGATCTAGTTGTACGGTTCTACCCCGTGCTGGTCATGCCTGTGTGGCTGGCCGGGGGCAATAGCCACAGGATCGCGTGACGGGGCGCCCTTCCACCCGATCGCTAAACCATAATGGGATCGCTGTCCGGTTCTTCCTGTTCGTCGGGTTCCGGGTGGCTAAAGCCATAGACGACACTAAGCATGTAGTACCGACGGCGGAGTGCTTTCGGACGGGGGTTCGACTCCCCCCTTCTCCACCAACACCAGATTCGGACCCGTCCGCAAGGGTCCGAATCCCTCCAAGCTACGATCGCCAAGGCCCTGTTTCTGCGGGGCTTTGTCGTTTCTTGAGGGTAGAATCAGTCCGCAACGGTCCGGTCTGATCTCTTCCCGTACGCGAACGGTACGGTCTGGGGAGAAGGACGGGAAAACCGGAATCCCCTGATTCTGGCCCGCACCCATGACGCTGACCGCCTCCGAACTGCGCGCCGCCGATATCGACCGCCAGCGCCACCCGCTACTCGCCTACCGGGCTGATTGGATGCCCTGGCACATCGTGCTGCCGCTGGAGCTGCTGGTGCCCTATGCGACAGGCGTCAGCATTGCCCACGATGGCAGCACCGCACCGCATGCCGCCACGCTGACGCTGGCAGGCTTCGCTGCTCGCACCTGATCCTGGCCGGTGTGTCAGCCGGTCAGGCGGCCGTGCGAAGCGACGGGGCGTTGGCCGGCGGTACGAACGTCTGCGTGCCGACGAGGATCTGGATCAACGAGATCGCCGCGTGGATCGCTGCATCGACATCGGTGTCGGTATCAGCAGCGACGGACGCCCGGACCAAGGTCAGCACGCCGTTGGCGCGCGTGATGTCGCCGTCAGCAGGTCGATCGGCAAGCCCGACAGCGCACCCTCCAGGGCCAGGCCGGGCACGTCTTCGGGAACACTCGCGAAGCTCAGGTCGGTCGCCTCGATCCCGTCAGCGAGCAGGTGCGCCGCCTTGAGGCTCAGCCCGCCTTGAGGCTCAGCAACGCGGTATCGATGGCGCTGGTCATGTCTGCCGCGTCACGACCTTCATCGAGGTTCGACGCGTCGAGCGATGCGAGGGTGGCACTTGTGAGGTTGAGCAAGCCGACGACGGTAGCGATGGTGGACATGGTTGAAGACTCTCGTTTGAAGGGACAAGTAGGGTTGTTCGTGCGTTATTGTTGTAGGTACAAGTATCGAGCCGTGTTCAGGTAATATGTTGAGAAAATACAGTGGAAAATCGTGACGGGCCTCGACGGCCAGGGCGTCCAAGGAAAGGGTCGGACAAGGCGTCTCAAGTGCTGCAAGTACGCGTGACGCCCGCTCAGATCGACGCGTACACTCGTGCAGCAGACGGGCACAGCGTGTCGGGTTGGGCGAAGGGCGTGCTCGATCGGGCTGCGCGTCGAGCGAAGCACCGGCAGGACAGCGACGACGATGGCCGCTGACCAACCGACGCGAGATGTTGGCGCAGAAGATTTCGCACTTCCGAGTGTCGCTCCCCGCGCGCGCGCACGAGGCAGGTTCATCGAGTTGCCCGTGGCCCGGCCGTTGGTGACCGATGTGCCATCGCTCGACGTGCTGCAGGCGCGTGAGGCGGGTCTGTTCACACCCGGTGCCTCGCTGAGGCTTGAGGTCGCAACGACCGACGCCGACGGTTGCCTGCCGATCGTCGGCAAGTTCACCATCGCAAGCACCGCGGACGCGCTGACTTTCACGGACGAACTGGACGGCGGAGGTGACGCCACCGTGCCGGTCGTGCGTCAGCCGATGCGCTTCGGTGGCATTCGCTACCGGTTCCGGTGTCCGGCCCGGTCATGCGATCGGCGCGTGGAGATGCTCTACCTGGTCGACGGGTACTTCGCCTGCCGGGTGTGCCATCACCTCGCGTACCGGTCGCAGCGTGAGTCGTCGCGCGAGCGGCTGCTGACGAAGGCCGTGGGCATCCGGCGTCGGCTCGGTTGGCCAGACGATCCGATGGAGCCGAATGGCGATCGACCGAAGCGCATGCGTAGCGTCACCTTCGATCGCCTGCGGGCGCAGCACGACGCGCTGCTGGCGGAGGCACTGACGTCGGAGTGAGGTGGCTGCCGATGCGAGCTCGTCGTGGCGGCTGTGGGAACGAACCCTGCAGCCTGCTGCCATACTCTGCCGAACCGATACGAACCCGCCCGCACTCACAGGGGACGCCATGAACGCCACGTTGACCTTCCGACTCCCGTACCGCGTCGCACGCGAGGACGATGTCTGGGTGGCCGTCTGCGAGGCGCTGGATGTGTCGTCGCAGGGCAGCGACCGCACCGAGGCCGGCGAGATGCTTGCCGAGGCGCTGCAGCTGTTCCTCGAGGCCTGCTTCGAGGACGGCAACCTGGACGCGGTGCTGCGCGATCGCGGGTTCCAGGCGGCGGCTGCCGAGGAGGAGCACGGCGACTACCTGGACGTGCCGATGAGCCTGGTCGCGGCCGGTCAGGGCGACGACCAGCACGCTCGCTGAGGGAGCCTTGCCGTGGGGCGCGTGCCGCCGGTCAAGCCGGCCGATGCCATCCGGATATTCGAGCAGCTCGGGTTCGTGGTCGCGCGGCGCAAGGGCAGCCACATCGTGATGAAGAGGGAGGGTGCGCTGCGCCCGATCGTCGTGCCCGATCATGCCGAGCTCGCGATCGGCACGCTGCGCTCGAACCTGCGCACCGCCGGCATCACGGTCGACGATTTCCTCGCGATGCTCCGGGCGCACTGATCGGCACCACAGGTCCACGAAACCCGTTGCTCGAACGGGGAGTCGAACACCGCGGGTGGCTGGGGTACCGATCGCGTTCGACAGTACCTCCGACAGTACCGGTAGATCAGGAGCGTCGACGAATGCCGGCAGATCAACGGCCTACCGGTTCGCCGTGACTCCCCCCTTCTCCACCAACACTCTATTTCAGGGGGCCCACAAGGCCCCTGCTGAGAGTCCAAGGCCCTGAAATATGGGCCTTCTTTTGTGCCTGACAGGTACGTAGGGGTCCCGTGGTGTCCCTGGACAGCGCACGCGATCGGGGGTACAGATGAGGGTACAGCGGCCCTGTGCCCCCTCCGACCCAACCCTGTACCCCCGACCGTGCCCCTGACCGACGTGGCCTGCCGACAGGCCAAGCCGACCGCCACCCGCCGCAAGCTGCACGATGCGGGCGGGCTGTAACTCGAAGTCATGCCGACGGGCCGACGCTTCTGGCGCATGCGCTACCGGCTCGGCACCCGACGGCCCGCCGTCACCTTCGGCGAGTACCCTGGTAAAAGCTCGTCGCCGCGCGTGCCGCTCGTGACGTGGCCCGCGCGCAGGTCGCCGACGGTATCGACCCGATCGAAGCACAGAAGGCGAGCGCCGCCGCCGACGCCGCGACCGTCGCGCCGGACACTTTCGCCGACGTGACAGTCCGCTGGCTCGCGCGCCAGTCGTGGACCGACGGGCACGGACACGTTGCTCAGGGCCTGTGAAGGAATAAAGGGTACATCCTGTCGCTTCGCAGGGCGTGCCAGCCCAGGCGCGAGGAGCGGAGCTTGGCAGGGCCGGGCGACCGACGAGCAACAACGGATGGCGCGCCCTGCGAAGCGACCCTGCGGGCCGGCCCTGTGCGTTCGTCCCGCGGCGTTGCTCACCGCGAAGGTAGCCCTGCTACCCTCGTTCGCAGCGCCTTGCGGGACAAGCGCACAGGGCCGGCAGGATGCACCCTTTATTCCTTCACAGCTAAGATCGCGGCCGATCGCCCGGACCGTCCGCACCGGCTCGGCGCGATCGAGCGGACACCGGGCAGGGCGGGACGAGTCGTGTGCGCCTTCGGGCGCGGGTGTGCGGTGCCTGTCCACCGTACCGAGTGGATCGCGGGTGCGGACCGGCGAGCCGTGGCCGGGGCGCGTCTACTACGGCCGACGCGGTGCCGAGCTGGTGATCCTGCTCGGTGGCGGCACGAAGCGTCGGCAGCAGGCCGACATGGATCGGGCGAAGGCGGATTGGCTGGCGTACCAACGGAGAGCGCAGACATGGCACTGACGAGAGACTTTCGCGACATGGTCGCCGCGCGTGTCGCGACCGACCCGGGCTTCGCACGGGCACTGCTCGCCGAAGGGGTGTGCGAGCTGCTGGCCGGCGACATGGACACGGCGCGGGTGCTGCTGCGCGACTACGTCAACGCGACCGTCGGTTTCGCCGCCGTCGCCGAAGACATGGGCAGCAACCCGAAGAGCGTCATGCGCATGCTCGGCCCGCACGGCAATCCGACCGTGGGCAACCTGTCCGCCCTGCTCGCGAGCCTGCAACGGCGCACGGGCGTGACGCTCGACGTGACTGCCGACGTGGCCGAGTAGAGCCGTCCAGCGGCGACGATCGGGGTACAGGTGGGGGTACAGTCGCGAAGCACCGTAGAACGATTCGAGCCTTGTCGATAGCTTGTGCAGCTTGTTGTGTGGCACCCTTCGCCACTCACCCTGACGGCTCGATTCGCGTCAGTTCGCGGATCGGGCCGTTTTTCGTCGTGGAACGGGGTCCCGGCTTCGAGCTGGCAGAGGCCGAGTCCGGCAACGCCCGTGCGGCCACCGCGTCGATTCCGCCAGCGGTCGACGCATCGAGCGGAGCACGTCGTCAACCGCGACGCGACACCCGGTAGCCGACCCGGGGAAAGTGGACGACGACGTCGCCGCAGGCCTCGTCGTGGCGGGCGATGGCGATGCGCGTGCGCGAGACGACGCGCGCCGTGCCGCCGACGGCGATCTCGGTATCGTTGCGACTCATCGGCGCGACGTCGACCGCCATGCCCGGGACGAGCCCCTGCGGGTCGAGCGCATCCGCGGCCTCCGCCGTCTCGGGAGCGACCGCCTTCGCGACCGAGAGCGCCTCGGCCGTCGTCATGTCGGTCGGGCGCCCGTGTCCGATCCGCTTCATGCGTTCGGCCCACGCACCGAGCGCGGGGAACTCGGCAAGGAACGATCCGGACTCGACGTAGCGTCCCCTGACGAACCAGAACACGTACCAGGCCAGCAGATCGGCCATCCCCGCCCGGTCGGCGTCGAGGAAGTCCGAGCCGCCCGCCAGGCGCTGCTCGAGCCAGCCGAGGTGCGCGCGCAGCTGGGCAAGCGTGTGCGGCATGTCCGCCGCCTCGCGCGCCATGTCGCCGTCGGGGCCGAAGTAGAGCTGGGTGCGATCGGCGACGAGCGCCGGAGGGAGCGTGTCCGCGACGGGCGCGAACGCCGCCCGCACGGCGAGCTCGAAGGCCTCGACATCGAGCCAGCGCGACAGCCCGTACGCGAGACCGGATCCGCCCGGGTGGAAGCTCGGGCTCGGCACGCGCCGCTCTAGCTCGTCGAGGATGACCTGCGTGTCGCAGTAGATGTCCGCGCCGTGCTGCAGCACCGGAATGCGCCGGTAGCCCCCCGTCATCGCGAAGAGTTCGGGGCGATCGGGCAGGCGGTCCTGCTCGACGGAGCGCCAGGCGAGGCCCTTCAACCCCATCGCCAGACGGATCTTCTCGGACACGGGTGAGGGCGGGTAGTGGTGCAGGATCAGTTCGCTCATGGGCTTCATTCTAGCGCGCCGTCCGGCATCCTCCGCTTCGTGGGATGTGCCGAGCCACGGCACGAAGGGCAGCGAGACCGAGGCTATCGAGATCCGGGACAGCCGCGACTCCATCGGGCGGGTATCCGCTCGGGGCCGGTCGTGGGTGCAGCGGCCGTTGCCGGACGTCCGGGGAGTGCGCGCCGGCGCATCGGTCCCAGGTCGGACGAGCGGCAGCAACGGTCCGCCGGCAAGCGGTTTGCGAGAGATTGTGTCCGGCAAGAGGTAACGGGAAAGGATGCGGCACACCCGTGATAGCGTCCGATTCATGGCTATCGGTTCACAAGTACCCGTGTGTGTCGCGGTGGCGGTATCGGGTCGGCATCCTGCGCTCGCATTACCGCCGAGGAGGTGCGCACGCCAACGGGCGATGTCCGCGATCGGGATCGGGGCGGCGTGACGATCATGCCCGGGCGGTCGCCGCGTTCTACCCGATGTTGGCCTGGACGCTGCTCGTTCGATCGCGGCACCGCGCGCTTCGCGCTCGCGCTCGCCCTGTTCACCGTCACGCTCACCTCGCAGGCGCAGGACCCGTGGCTACCGCAGGATCTGACGTACACGCTCGAGGGCGGCGAGGGTCTTCTGAGCTGGTCGCCGGTGTCCGAGGCCGACGGATACCTGATTCATCGCGACGGCGAACAGATCGACGGCACCCGCCTGACGCAGTTCCTCGTGCCGGGTTTCGACGATCGGTTCGCCTACCAGGTCGCGGCCTGCTTCGGTCTTCGCTGCCTGGAGCTGTCGCAACCGGCCAGGCCCGCCGCGCCGGAGCCGCCCGACGAGCCGATCGTCACGCACGCATCGCCACCGCCGGACGAGATGCTCGGGTACCAGGTGCGTGCCGCACGTGACAGCGACGAGATCGCTCGGTTGCGACGCATGCTGATCGCCGCCGACATCGATCCGGACAGTGGCCGATGACGGGCCGTCGCCACATCGGGCGGGGCGGACGCACCGGGGCGACGCTGCACGCGGTCGAACGAGGCGTCCGGTACCGCTGATCGGGCGGCGGGCATGCCCAAGGGCATCGTCCTCGTCCAGCGGGACGAATCCAATCCGTGGCGGACGTGCCATGCCGTGGCCAGTGCGGATGCGCTGCTCGGTCGCGGCGAAGCCGCCATCGCGCGCAGCGGGCTGGACAGGAACGACCAGAACACCCTCGAAGACGTGTCGGTGCGCACTCGATCGGTACTGGCGGCCCTGCTGCACGGTACCGGCGACCCTGACGAGGTCGTGGGGTTGGCATGGGCGGCCTTCGGACTGCCCGAGCCCGCGGTCCGATTGCCCGGCATGGCGTACGCCGATCAGCAGGCGGCGTGGTCCGTCCGGTCGACACGGACCCCGCACGGTATCCTGCGTACCCGTCTCGCGACACGGCCGTCGTCCTCATGCCCACCCACCTCGTGCTCGACATCGGCAACGTGTTGTCCGAATGGAGCCCCGGCCCTCTGGTGGCGGCGGCGTTCACCGATCCGGACGAGCGCGAACGGGCCATGCGGGCCACCATCGCGCACCCGGACTGGCTTGCGCTGGACCGCGGCACCCTGAGCGTGCCAGAGGCGGCCGGCCGTGCCGCCCGGCGCTCCGGGCTGGACCCGGCGAAGATACTGCAGGTGTACACCGGCACGCCCGCATCGCTGGTGGCGATCGAGGACACGCATGCCGCGGTGCGCGAGTTGCACCGGCGCGGCATCCCGATGCTGGTGCTGTCCAACATGCAGCACGAGTGCTGGCGGTGGCTGCAGGACAACCACTCGACATACGCCCTGTTCACCGGCTGCGTGATCAGTGCCGAGACCGGGCTGATCAAACCGGAACCCGCCATCTTCCATCACCTGACCGAGCGGTTCGGCCTCTCACCGGACGACTGCCTGTTCGTGGACGACATGGCACCGAACATCGAGGCGGCCCGCGCTGCCGGCTGGCAGGCCGAGCAGCTGGTCGATCGCGGTCGGGGCGGGGCGCTGCTGCTCGAGCTCGCCGGGCGCCTGACGCGGACCGGGTGATGGGATCGGGGCAGGACGTGCCTTCGCCACGCTCGCCCGGAATCTTCCTTGCATGCGACGGTCACATCGGTGCCACCGCGCACCGGCGCGGTCGCTGCTCCGGCCACCCACCAGGTACCCCTCCGATGACCCGACTCCCGCTCCGTCTCGCGCTGACCGCCATCGGTGCCACCGCGCTGCTCTCCGGCTGCGCATCGATCAACCCCTTCTCCGAGGCCGACCCGCGCTGGGCGGACTACAAGTCGTGGCAGACCGCAACCGTTGCACCGACCACGGGTGCGTCGCCCGGGCTGGGCAACGTGCACAAGGGGCCCGACGGTGCGCGTCATGTCTACGTCAACGCCGTCGGCGCGCCGGTCATGACGGGCGAGGGGCCGTACGAGTACCCCGCGGGCACCGTCATCGTGAAGGAACAGTACGACAGCCTCGCGGCCTACCAGGCCGGCGAGACGCCGGACGTGACGGTCAGCCTGAAGGTGGCCGGTGGCCCCAAGGCACGCCGGAACTGGCAGTGGGCGACCGGCTACGAGGCGGAGGCCGGCGACAGCGCCTTCTGTTCGGGCTGCCACTCGATCCCGCTGGCCGAGGATTTCGTGTTCTCCAACGCCCGCTACCTGGCGGCCAACGAGAAGTGACGCTCTCGGGCGTAGCCGGTACGGTCCGGCTCAGAACAGGCCCAGCTGCGCATCGGTGATCGCACCGAAGCTGGTTCCGATGAACGGCAGGATGCCGTCCGCGGCCGGTGCCAGCTGCCGCTCCACGTAGTGCTCGTAGTCGAGCGGCGAGGCGAGCCGCTCGACCGGCTCGGGCCCGTTGCGGGTGATCACGTAGCGTATCCAGCGCCCCGGGCGGCCGCCGCGGCGTGACAGCTCGCGCGCCGCCTGTACGTGCGGCGGCACGTTGCGCTGGTAGTCGGACACCTCGCGCCGCAGGCGCTTGCGGTACACCAGCTCGTCGTCCAGCTCGCCGGCGAGCAGCGCATCGCGGGTGGCGAGCACCCACGCCTCGATCGGTTCGTCGTGGAACACGCGGCGGAACAGCTCTCGCTGGAAGCGCCTGGCCAGTGGCGTCCAGTCGGTGCGCGCCGCCTCGAGGCCCTTGACCACCAGCCGGGTGCCACCGTCCGGCTGCACCGCCAGCCCCGCGTAGCGCTTCTTGCTGCCGGTGGGCATGCCGCGCACGGTCGGCATCAGGAAGCGTGTGTAGCGCGTCTCGAACTGCACCTCCAGCCGCGATCGGATGTCGTGCTCGGCGCGCAGGGTATCGCGCCAGTGACGGTCGATCAGCGTGACCAGCTCCGCACCGATGGCGTCCGCCCGCGCACCGTCGACCTCATCGCCGACCAGCACGAACAACGAATCGGTGTCACCGTAGATCACCCGGTAGCCGGCCCCCTCGACCACCTCGCGCGTGCCCAGGATGATGCGGTGCCCGCGCCGGGTGATGCTGGAGGCCAGTCGCGGGTCGAAGAAGCGGCAGGCGTTGGTGCCGAGCACGCCGTAGAACGAGTTCATGATGATCTTGATCGCGGTGGCCAGGGGCGCATCCCCCGCCGCCCTGGCCGCATCGCGTGCGTGCCACAAACTCTCGGTGAGGCCGGGCAGGATGTGCCGGTGCCGGGAGAAGCGTGCGTCCAGGAACCCGGGTACCGGGTCGGTGTCCTGGTCGGCGACCGCCAGCGCCAGCGGGTCGACGAAGAAGGTGCGGATGATGCTCGGGTACAGGCTCTTGAAATCCAGCACCAGCACGTTGGTGTAGAGCCCCGGCACCGAGTCCATGACGTGACCACCCGGGCTGGTGGCAGCCTCGGTGACACGATCGATGTCCGGTGCGACGAAGCCCGCCCGGTGCAGTCGCGGCAGGTACAGGTTGTCGAACGCGGCCGCGGCCCCCGCCAGCCGGTCCAGCGCCAGCCCGGTCAGGTTCGCCCGTGCGATCGCGAACTCCAGCAGCCGGGCGTGCGCGAAGATGTCGTTGACCAGCGTGCAGTCGGTGATGTTGTAGTCGGCCAGTGCCGGCTTGTCGTCGCGGAACAATCGGTTGATCTCGGCGAGCTTGTCCTGCTCGGAGCCGATCAGCTTGCCGGTGCCGAGCAGCTCGTGGGCGACGTTGTCGAGCGAGTAGCTGTCGAACAGCCAGAAGCCCGCCTTGAGCACATCGATGCCGTCGAGCACCGCCCGGCCCGGGATGCGCGCGATGCGCGGCCCGCCCCGGCTGCCCGGCTGCAGCACGGTGGCGCGCTCCGGGCCGCGCCCGATGGCGAACGGCACGCCCAGCGCCTGGCACTTGATGCACAGGAAGCTCAGGTCGAAGTTGGTCACGCTCCAGCCGGTCAGCACGTCGGGATCGACGTCCCGGAGCCAGCCCAGGAAGCCTGCCAGCACCGCGCGCTCGTCGGCACCGTAGTGCAGCGTGTAGCCGCCACGCGGTTGCGACGTTCCGGGGCCGATCATGTAGACCCGCGACTCGCCGCCCGCCACCGCACCGGCGATCGAGTACAGCTCGCGGGTCGAGCCGCGCGTCTCGAT
>Ga0209831_1002657_pt1 | contig 15301 bp, 16 predicted proteins | sample Maine_Asex4_meta_FD_187451 | JGI IMG/M metagenome (GOLD analysis project Ga0209831, IMG submission 187451) | Marine algal microbial communities from Maine, USA - Maine_Asex4_metaG (SPAdes) (version 2) | ecosystem: Host-associated > Algae > Red algae > Unclassified | place: Maine, USA | collected...
CGTTACACGGCGCGATGCGCGGGGTCCATGTCTCCACGAACACATGCGGCTGGGTTTCCGAGCGAACGGACATCAGGGCGTGCTGCTAGATGGATACCGCGATCAAGTCGCGGTAAGACAGTGCCCAACGCAAGCTTCAAAGAACGGACCCCCGGATGAGCGATCTCGCGCATGCCCTCATCGACACCCTCCCCAAGGCCGAACTGCACCTGCATATCGAGGGGACGCTGGAACCGGAAATGATGCTGACGCTGGCCAAGCGCAACGGCGTCGAGCTGCCCTACGAGACGGTCGAGGACGTGCGCGCGGCCTACGAGTTCGACTGTCTTCAGGACTTTCTCGACGTCTACTATCTCGGCATGTCCGTTCTCCTGACGGAACGCGATTTCCATGACCTGACCTGGGCGTATCTGGAGCGCGTCCATGCCGACCGGGCGACCCATGTCGAGATCTTCTTCGATCCGCAGGCGCATACCGACCGGGGCGTGGCGTTCGAGACGGTGGTGGCGGGGATCGCGTCGGCGCTGGAGCGGGCGCGGCGCGACATGGACATCACGTCGAAACTCATCATGTGCTTCCTGCGTCACCTGCCGGAAGAACAGGCGTTCGAGGCGCTGGACTGTGCCTGCAGGCACAAGGACCACATCTTCGCCGTCGGGCTGGACAGTTCGGAGCAGGGCCACCCGCCCGCCAAGTTCGAGCGGGTCTTCGCCGCCGCGCGCGAGGCGGGCTTCGCGGCGGTCGCCCATGCGGGGGAGGAGGGACCGGCGGCGAACGTGCGCGATTCCCTCGATCTGCTGGGCGTTGCCCGCGTGGACCACGGCAATCGCGCCCTCGACGACCCGGCCCTGACCCGGCGACTGGCGGAGGCGCGCACGCCCCTGACGATGTGCCCGATTTCCAACTGGCGGCTGAAGGGCATCCCCGACCTGTCGGCTAGCCCGGTCAAGCGGGCGCTGGACGCGGGGTTGCTGGTGACGGTCAATTCCGACGATCCCTCCTATTTCGGCGGCTATCTCAACGACAACTTCCGCGCGGTGCATGAGCATCTGGGCCTCACGGAAGCCGAGATCGTCACGCTGGCGAAGAATTCCTTCGCCGCGTCCTTCCTGCCCGATGACGAAAAGCAGGCAGGGATCGACCGGATCGACAACCAGGTCGACACCCTGACCTGACCCCCCGAAACGGTGCGAAGCGGGACCGTCGCCGACCGCGGCAGGCGCGAGACTGTCCCGTCATGCAGCGTCGATGCTCATGCGGCTCATATCGGTTTCGTTATCGTGTAAGTGTCGTCGATCCATGTTAGCTATTTCCTCCGTAAGGTGAATCATTGCGGGACTCTCTCGCGTGGGCCGAATGTCGGGGGCAGGAAATGGGCGATCAACTGATCACGCTGGATCGCGCGACGATCCTGACGATCTATGCGACGATCAACGTGTTCGTCTTCTTCTGCGGCGTGCTGGTCCTGATGATGCAGCCCGGCTTCATGCTGCTGGAGACGGGCACGCTGTCGCGCAAGAACGCGCTGAACAACATCTTCAAGAACTTCGTGGATCTCTGCTGTTGCGGCGTCGCGTTCTACTTCATCGGCTATGCCATCCTCGACGGCAGCTCGCCCCTGATCGACCTGATGCGCGGCGTCGGACTGGCCGAGCGCATGCCGCCACCCGACCCCGACACGGTGGTGCAGCTGACCCCCTCCATCGCCGTCTTCTACAACTTCGTCTTCGCGGCCACCGCCGTCACCATCACGTCGGGGGCCGTGACGGGGCGGATCGCACCGTTCGCCTATCTGGTGTTCGGCACGGTGTTCTCGGCGCTGATCTACCCCCTCGTCGCCTTCACGGTCTGGAACCCCGACGGATTGCTCTACGGGCAATTCGCCGATTTCGCGGGGGCGGCGGTGGTGCATATGGTGGGCGGTTTCGCGGGGCTGGCGGGGGCGATGCTGCTCGGGCCGCGAATCGGGGCGTTCGGCTACGGGCGCGACCTGATCGACGCGGCGGAATTCGACACGGCGCGGCGGGGCACCTTTCCGCACAACCTGCCGATTGCCGCGCTGGGCGTCTTTCTCCTGTGGATCGGGTGGTACGGATTCAATGCGGGGTCCATCTTCGCCAATGGCTACGACCTGACGGAGATCACGGCCTCGGTCGATTTCGGGGCGAAGGACTACGCCGCGACGGTCATCGACGAGGTGGTCGACGGCTTCGGCGCGGTGGTGCTCAACACGACGCTGGCGCCCTGCGCGGGGGTGTTCGTCGTCTTCGCCTTCTTCGTCGTCATCCGCGAGCCGTATCATCTGACCGATATCCTCAACGGCGCGCTCGCCGGGCTGGTCGGCGTCACCGCTTCGGCGGACCTGCTGTCGCCGGCGCAGGCGCTGCTGGTCGGAGCGTGCTGCGCGATGATGTATCTCGGCGCGACGACGCTGATGGCGCGCTGGCGGATCGACGATCCCGTCAATGCCTTCGCGGTGCATGGCGCGGGGGGTATTCTGGCGGTCGCGCTGCGCGGCCTGTTCGACCCCGCCGTGTCGGTGGTGACGCAGCTTGCCTACGGCCTCGCCATCGGAGCCTTCGCCTTTGCCGGAGCGATGGTCGTCTTCATGCTGACCGGGCTGGTCATGTATGTCTTCGCGAAGACGGGCCGGGGCACGGTCCGCAACCCCTTCCCCGACCGCGAGATGCCCGACCCCTTCCCCACCCGGGCAATCCGCATTTCCTCGGCCCGCGAACTGGCGGGGCTGGACCGGGAGGTGCATGGCGAGGAAGCCTATGACGACGCGTTGTGGCGCCCCGATTCCTGAAGGCGGAAATTGACCGCTGCGCCCGCATCGCCTAACCCCGTCCCATGCAAGGCAATCCCCGCAAGCACTCGCTCACCCTCACGGGCCACCGCACCAGCGTGTCGCTCGAACCCGCTTTCTGGCGCGCGTTTCAGGATTGCGCGGAGCGCGAAGGGGTCTCGGTCAATGCGCTGGCCGAGCGGATCGACGCCGCCCGCCTGCGCGCCGGGCAGGGTGACATGAACCTCTCCGCCGCCATCCGCCTGCACGTCCTCGAAGACCTTCAGGTGCGGTTGCGCAAGGGTTTGGATTGAGATAAAGGCTTCCTTATATCTTCATCCAATCCGGAGAGTCCCTGTGACCGACCGTCTGACCCGCCTTCTCGAAACCCGTGACTGGCTGCTGCTCGACGGGGCGACCGGGACGAACCTCTTCGCGATGGGGCTGGAGGCGGGGTATCCGCCGGAACTGTGGAACGTCGAGCACCCCGACCGCATCCGCGCGCTGCATCAGGATTTCGTCGATAGCGGGTCGGACGTGATCCTGACCAACAGCTTCGGGGGCACGTCCTATCGGCTCAAGCTGCACGGTTCGCAGGACCGCGTGTACGAACTCAACAAGTGTGCCGCCGAACTGGCCCGCGAGGTGGCCGATGCGTCGGATCGCGAGATCATCGTTGCCGGGTCGGTCGGCCCGACGGGCGAGCTGCTGGTGCCGGTCGGCCCGCTGACCCACGAGGATGCCGTCGCGGCCTTCGAGGAGCAGGGCCGGGGGTTGCTCGATGGCGGGGTCGACGTGCTCTGGGCCGAGACGATTTCGTCCGAAGAGGAGATGGCCGCCATCGCCGAGGCCGCCGCGAATCTTGGCGCGACCCTGTGCGGGACGCTCAGCTTCGACTCTGCGGGGCGCACGATGATGGGCGTCACGTCGTCGGGCTATGCCGGGATGCAGGATACGCTCGCGACCAGACCGCTGGCCTTCGGCGCCAATTGCGGCACCGGGGCGCCCGACCTGCTGCGCACGGTGCTGGGCCTGACGGACGCGGCGCCGGACGCCATCGTCATCGCCAAGGCGAATGCGGGCATCCCCAAATACGTGGACGGTGCCATCGAATACGACGGAACGCCCGAGACGATGGCCGAATACGCCAGGCTCGCGCGCGATTCCGGGGCGCGGCTGATCGGCGGGTGCTGCGGCACGCGCGGGCCGCATCTGGTCGCCATGCGCGCGGCGCTCGAAGCGCATGAGCCGCGCGAGCGCCCGTCGCTCGACACGATTCGCGAGGCTCTGGGCGATTTCTCGTCCGAGAGCGACGGGACGGGTGACGACACCGCGCCCGAGCGTCCCCGCCGGACGCGTCGCAGAAAGACCTGAGACCTATTTCAGCGCCCAGCGGATCGTGACCGTCGCGGTGACGGTCAGGGTCTCCGGCCCCGCCGCGCCCCGGGCGCCATAGGACGAGTGCGCGCCGTAGGCGACGGGACTATGCCCCGCGCCGCTCTGCATGGTGGATTCCGACAGCTCGACGATGGGACCGAGGGTCAGGTCGGCGGCTTCGGCATAGGTCCGGGCGCGCTCCATGGCATCGGCCACCGCCTCCTCGCGCGCCTGCCTGACGAGGGGCGTACGGTCGGCTGTATCGTGGACCAGGTACGCCACCCCCTCGACCCCCGCGCCGACGAAGGCATCGAGCGCTTCGCCCGCCCTGGCCGGATCGGCCAGCGTCACGGTGACGGTGCCCCGCGCGGTGAACCCCGCATCGCCCGACCCGATGAGGCGCGCGCCTTTGGACCGGTCCTGACCCAGCGCGATGCGCGAGGTCGCGACCGTGCCGAAGGGCTTCATCGTATCGGCCAGCGCAGCGACCCGCCGCTCGGCCCGCTTCAGCGCGTCGGCGGCGCTGTCGCTCTCGACATGGACGCCGCCCCGCGCGCGCGTGATGTCGGGCATCGCGTCGATCCGCGCGATGCCGGTCATGGTGAGGTGCTTTTCCTGCGCCTGCACGGGCAGGGCGAGGGTAAGCGAGGCAAGGACGAGAGTGCAGATCTTGAGCATCGGGCGTTTCCGGTCGAGAGGTGAAAAACCTTCCGTGCCGCACGGATGCGGCGAAATCAGGTCACGTGCGGCGTCGCGCCCTTGTCGGTGCGCAGCATCCACGCCGCCGCGATCCCGGCCAGCGCCCCGAACAGGTGAGACTCCCACGAAATCCGCGAATCCGTCGGCAAGACGCCCACGATCAGCCCGCCATAGAGCATCGCCGCCGCCGCCGCCGCGAGGATGGCGCGGAAACTGCGCTCCACGAAGCCGAGCGCGACGATGTAGCCGAAATAGCCGAAGACCAGCCCGCTCGCGCCCACATGCACCCGGTTGCCCCCGCGCGCCAGCAGCCAGACGAGCGCCCCGCCGACCAGCACGATGATGATGCTCGCTTCCATGAACCGCTTGGGCGAGGCCATCGCCGCCATGCCGCCCAGCATCAGCAGCGGCACGGTATTGGCCGCCGCGTGCTTGAACCCGGCATGGAGCAGCGGCGAGAGAGGAATGCCGATCAGCCCCTCGAAATCGCGCGGCTCCAGCCCGAACCAGAGGTTGGGGCGATAGCCCAGCGCGAAATTGGCGAGCTGGATCACCCAGATCACCACCACGAAGGTAAGGACAGGGCGCAGTCGTTCCATCGTCAGACTGTCACGGTCGAGCGGCATCGGGCGTCCCTGTCACGGTTACTTAGGTAAAATCGATACACTGCCCGCGCCGCATCGCCAAGCGTCATGGCGCATGGGGTCGATTTATCACGACGAGGGGTCGCGCATGGCGCATAATTGTGGTCTTTCTGGACTAGCGTTTCGATGCCGCGGTGCGCCAGTGCGCCCGGCGATGCCGATGGAGCGAGCATGTCCGAAGAAGAAGAAGACATCGTCCTCAGTGAACTGAGCGACGAGGACCTTGTCCAGCAGATGCACGACGACCTCTATGACGGTCTCAAGGACGAGATCCTCGAAGGCGTCACCATCCTGCTCGATCGCGGGTGGGAGCCTTACAAGGTCCTGACCGAAGCGCTGGTGGAAGGGATGCGGATCGTCGGGATCGACTTCCGCGACGGCATCCTCTTCGTGCCCGAAGTGCTGCTGGCCGCCAACGCGATGAAGGCGGGGATGGGCATCCTCAAACCGCTGCTCGCCGCGACCGGTGCGCCCAAGCAGGGCAAGATGGTCATCGGCACCGTCAAGGGCGACATCCACGACATCGGCAAGAACCTCGTGTCGATGATGATGGAGGGTGCGGGCTTCGACGTGGTCGATCTGGGGATCAACAACCCGGCGGAGAACTATCTGGAGGCGCTGGAGCGCGAGGATGCTGATATCCTCGGCATGTCGGCCCTGCTGACTACGACGATGCCGTACATGAAGGTCGTCATCGACGAGTTGAAGGCCAAGGGCATCCGCGACAATTACGTCGTCCTCGTCGGCGGTGCGCCGCTGAACGAGGAGTTCGGCAAGGCCATCGGCGCCGACGCCTATTGCCGCGATGCCGCCGTGGCGGTGGAGACGGCCAAGGAGTACATGGCCCAGCGGATGCACAACCGGGCATGACGACCCGCGCCCCGGTTCCGCGAGGGACCGGGGCGGGCATGACATCGCCCCTGTTTCGCGCTAGGATGACGGCATGGACGGCAATCGCACCTTTTCCGATACCCTCTACGAGCGCGACTTCGCCGCGTGGGCGGCAGAGCAGGGCCGGATGATGCGCGCGGGGGAACACGACCGCGTCGACTGGGAAAACGTCATCGAGGAGATCGAGAGTTTGGGACGCAACCAACTCAGTGCGTTGCGTTCCTGTGTCGCGCTCGTGATTGAACATCTTCTGAAGCGAGACCACGGTCTGAACGACGAACCGAAGCGTCAATGGCAACTTACCATCACCACTCAGCGTATCCATGCTCGAAAACGTCTGAAGGAAAATCCCAGTCTGAAGCCGTTGCTTCCTTCCCTGATCGAAGAAGAATACGAGGATGCCCGCGCTCTGGCACTGGCCTCCTTCAAGGCGCACGAACCGGTTCGCCTTGACCATTATCGCGCGACCCTCCCCGAACTCTGCCCCTATACCGAAGCGGACGTCCTCGGGTGAGGCGCGGGGGGCGGCAGGGGCGGGCGGTGCCCGAGGCGATTTCGCTGCCCGCCGCCCGGCTGACCGACGACGCCCTTGCCGAAGCGTCGGTCACGGTTGCCCTGTCCGAAAGCCCCGAAGCCGTCCCCGCCACCCTCCTCATCGCCTGCGGCGCGCTCGCGCGCGAAATCCTCGCGGTGATCGAGATCAACGGCCTGACCGGCATCGCTCTCGAATGCCTGCCCGCCACCCTGCACAACCGCCCCGAGCGCATCCCCGAGGCCGTGCGCGGAAAGGTGCGCGTGGCGCGGGCGCGGGGGGTGGAGAACATCCACGTCGTCTATGCCGATTGCGGCACGGGCGGCCTGCTCGACCGGGTCTGCGAGGAAGAGGGGGTCGCGCGCATCGCGGGGCCGCATTGCTACGCCTTCTTCGACGGGCCGGACGACTTCGCGGCACGGGCGGAGGAGGAGATCGGCGCGTTCTACCTGACCGATTTCCTCGCGCGGCAGTTCGACACCCTGATCTGGAAGGGAATGGGCCTCGACCGCCATCCCGACCTGCGCGACATGTATTTCGCGCATTACGACCGCGTGGTGCACCTCGCCCAGACCGACGACCCGGCCCTGGACGAACGCGCCCGCGCCGCCGCCGCGCGGCTCGGCCTGCGCTACGTGCGCCGGGCCACGGGATACGGCGCGCTGACCGGTTTCGTCACCGCCGCCGCCTCCTGAGCGTCAGCCCGCGTCGGACTTGACCAGCCGCAGATGGCCCCGGTCACGGCCCTCGTCGTCGCGCGACAGGCGACGGGGGGCGCCGCCCTCGATGGTCTTGAGATCCGGCATCTCGCGTTCGGGCGAGCCGACCATGGCGAGCGGCTCCAGCACCGCGCCGTGCTCCACGTCCTTCGAGCGGCGGCCATAGGTCGGGCCGGTGCCCACGCCCTCGAAGCTGTCACCCGTCAGCTCGAACAGGCGGACCTTGTCGACCCAGTGGTGGATGGGATCGTAGAGGCGGGCGAAGGCCTTTTCCTCGCCCATGTAGTAGCCGCACCCCAGAACCCGCGTCATCTCGCCCATGTCGGAGCGGAGCGGCAGGTAGAGGAATTCGGCCTGGTAGTGAAATCCGCCCCGGTTCTCGACCGTGCAGGTCACATGCCCGATGCACGGCTCCGTCACGACCCGGTGCATCACGTCGCGCACTTTCGAGCGGCATTCCCCGTGCCACAGGGCCAGCGCGCTCATCCCGCGCAGTTCCATCCCGAAATTCTCGCACAAGCGCGTTCCGGCGAGGCGGAAGCGGACCGAGTCGCGGCTCTGCGCTTCGAGGATGAAGGTGCTGTCGAGGAGCGCGGCGATCTCGCGCGGTTCGATCTCGCTGCGGAAGGGCGCGAGGCGCCCGTCACGGATGGAGTTCCAGTAATCGTACAGGGCGCGGGTCTTGGGATGCTTCATGATCATCTGCCTCGTCGGGTCGTCAACCAAGGAAAAGCGCCTCACGCAAACGGCCGTATGCCGCCCTTGATCCGGCCCCCCCGGCCAGACCGCTGCACGACATGTCCCCAAGATAGGACAAGCCGACGTGAAACGAAACTTGAAAAGCGGGTCGCAACCCTCGTGCCATTCCATTTTCATACAGTACACGGAATGAATGCTTAAGCCGGATGCCCCCGCAGGCGGGCGGATGCGGGTTCCGATGGACGGGGTAAGGCCATGCGCGATAGGGTGCGCGCGATGAAGAGCATGACAGGATTCGCGGCCCTCGACGGCACCGGAACGGGGACCGGCTGGCGCTGGGAAATCCGCAGCGTCAACGCGCGCGGTCTCGACCTGAAGCTGAGGCTTCCTGCGGGTTTCGAGGGGCTGGACGCCCCGGTGCGCGCCCTGGCCCGGGGGGCGGTGACGCGCGGGTCCGTCACCGCCGCGCTGACGATACTGCCCGATCGCGAGACGGCGCGCGCCCGGCCCGATCGCGAGACGATCCACGCCGCCATCGAGGTGCTGCGCGAGGCGCGCGAAACCGCGGCGGACGCGGGGTTGCCGCTGGCGCCGGTGACGGGAGAGGTGCTGGTTCCCGGCCTTCTCGCCGCCGGTTCCGGCATTCGCGCGCCCCGGCCCGATGTCGAAACCCTCGCGGGGCCGCTCACCGACGGTTTCGCCGCCGCTCTTGCCCTGCTTGTGGAAGCAAGAGTGGAGGAGGGTGCGCGTCTGCTCCGTGTCATCGACGGACAGGTGAGTCAGATTGAATCACTGGTGCGGGACGCGCGGGACAATGCGGGCGAGGCGGTCACGATGCTGCGCGAGCGGACGCTGCGCCAGATTCGCGAGTTGATCGGGGGCGAGATGGCGCTGGATTCCGCGCGCCTGGAGCAGGAGGTTGCGCTCCTCGCCGTCCGCGCTGACGTGCGCGAGGAGATCGACCGCCTGACCGCCCATGTCGCCGCCGCCCGCGACCTCCTCTCCGGCGACGCGCCGGTGGGGCGCAGGCTCGACTTTCTGACGCAGGAGTTCAACCGCGAGGCGAATACGCTCTGCGCCAAATCCGCGACCGACGCGATGACGCGCATCGGTCTCGACCTGAAAACCGTGATCGACCAGCTTCGGGAACAGGCCGCCAATGTCGAATGACCTCTCCACCGTGATGCTGCCCGTCCTGGGCGCCGTCGACAGCTTCGACGCGCTGCCCCGGCGCGGGTTGTCGTTCATCCTGTCCTCCCCGTCGGGGGCGGGCAAGACGACCCTGTCGCGCCACCTGCTGGGTGCCGACGACGCGCTGAACCTGTCCGTCTCGGCCACGACCCGTGCGCCGCGCGCCAAGGAGCGGGACGGCGTAGACTACCATTTCGTGACCGCCGACCGCTTCGACGAGATGGTCGGGACGGATGCGATGCTCGAACACGCTCAGGTATTCGGCAACCATTACGGCTCGCCCCGCGCGCCGGTCGAGGCGGCGCTGGCCGCCGGGCGCGACGTATTGTTCGACGTCGACTGGCAGGGCGCGCAGCAGATCAGACTGGCGATGCGGGGCGACGTGGTCAGCGTCTTCATCCTGCCGCCCTCCATCGCCGCGCTGGAGGCTCGCCTGAAATCCCGCGCGCAGGACGACGATGCGACCGTCGCCCGGCGCATGGTCAAGGCGATGGACGAGATCAGCCACTGGCGCGAATACGATTACGTGCTGGTCAATGACGACCTCTCGAAATGCGCGACGCAGCTTGCCTCGATCCTGACGGCGGAGCGGCTCAGGCTGCATCGGCGCAACAAGGGGCTGGAAAGCTTCGTCGCCGGGCTGGAGGCGGAACGCGCATGATCTGTGCCCTCGATGGCATCGCCCCGACGATCCACCCTTCCGTCTGGATCGCGCCGACGGCGGTGATCATCGGCAACGTGACCATCGGTGAGGGGTCGAACGTCTGGTTCGGCGCCGTGCTGCGCGGCGATAACGAGCCGATGATCGTCGGCGCGCGCTGCAACGTGCAGGAGAACGCGGTTCTCCACTCCGACCCCGGCTTCCCCCTGACGCTCGAAGACGACGTGACGGTAGGCCATCTGGCGATGGTGCATGGCTGTACGGTCGGTTCGGGCGCGCTGATCGGGATGAAGGCGACGGTACTGAACGGCGCGCGGATCGGCACGGGGGCGCTGGTCGGGGCCGGGTCGCTGGTGCCCGAAGGGCGCGAGATCGAGGGTGGCAAGCTCGCGCTCGGCGCGCCGGCCAAGGCGGTGCGCGACCTGACGGCGATGGAGATCCAGCGCGGCAAGGCGACGGCGGCGCATTACGTGCGGACCGCCGCGCGTTTCCGCGACGGGCTGAGCGTGGTGGAGCGCTAACCCTTCGCCACCCGCGTCGTAAGCGCCGGATCGTAGCCGCCCGCGCTCGGCACCCCGTCGGCAATCTCGTAATATGCGCCCTTGTCATCCGTGAAGATGTGCCCGGCCAGCGCCAGCCCGGTCGCATCGTCCAGCGTCCCCGCGAAGATCGACAGGGTCGCGCTCTCCGGCGAATCCCAGAAGAGATTCGACCCGCAGGCCCCGCAGAAGCCTCGCCGCGCGGTGGAGGAGGAGGCGAACCATGCGGGGTCGCCCGAAATCGCCACCATCTCGCGCGGGGCGGCGGTGGCGGCGACGTGGTGGCCGCTCGTCCTGCGGCACTGGCGACAGTGGCAGGCGATCACGGGCCGCATCGGCCCCGTGACGGTGTAGGTGACGGCGCCGCAGAGACAGCCGCCGGTTCGCGCCCCGGTCATGCGGTCTCGCGCCCGAAATCGGCCCCCAGCGCGCCCATCAGCGTGGTGAAATTCGGAAAACTGGTCGCCACCGGGCGGGCGTCGTCGATGGTCACGGGGTTCCGCGCGGCCATGCCCATGACGAGGAAGCTCATGGCGATGCGGTGATCGAGATGCGTCAGCACCTGCGCGCCGCCCGCCACCCCGTCGACGCCGCGCCCCTCGACCGTGAAGCTGTCTTCCGTCGAGGAGGTCGCCACGCCGTTGGCGTTCAGCCCCGCTTCCATCGCGGCGATGCGGTCGCTTTCCTTCACGCGCAATTCGCCGACGCCCTGCATGATCGTCGACCCTTCGGCGAAGGCGGCGGCGACGGAGAGGACGGGGAACTCGTCGATCATCGAGGCGGCGCGGTCGGGCGGCACGGTCACGCCCTTGAGCGCGGAGGCCCGCACGCGCAGATCGGCGACCGGCTCGCCCCCTTCCTCGCGCTCGTTCTCGAAGGTAATGTCGGCGCCCATCTCCAGCAGCGTGTGATAGAGGCCGTCGCGCGTGGGGTTGCGCGAGACGCCGGGGACCGTGATTTCCGACCCCGGCACCAGCAGCGCGGCGACGACCGGAAAGGCCGCAGAGGACGGATCGCGCGGGACGGCGATGGTGCAGGGGGTCAGATCCGGCTGGCCGGTCAGGGTGATGATGTTCCCGGCGCCCGTCTTCTCCACCTCCACCGTCGCGCCGAAGCCGCGCAGCATCCGCTCGGTATGATCGCGGGTCGCCTCCGGCTCGATCACCGTCGTCTGGCCGGGCGCGTTCAGCCCCGCCAGCAGGACGGCGGATTTCACCTGCGCGCTGGCCATGGGCAGGGTGTATTCGACCGGCGCGGCATCATGCGTGCCGATGAGCGTCAGGGGCAGTCGCCCGCCGCTGCGCCCCGTCGCCCGCGTGCCGAACAGGGCGAGCGGGTCGAGGATGCGGCCCATGGGCCGCGAGCGCAGACTCGCATCCCCGGTGAAGGTGGTGTTGAAGCCATGCGTCGCCACCGCGCCCATGAGGAGGCGGCAGCCGGTGCCCGCATTGCCGCAATCGATCACGTCCTCGGGTTCCGAAAACCCGCCCGTGCCGACGCCGTGGATGCGCCACGTCCCGTCCTCGCCCCGCGTCACCTGCGCCCCCAGCGCGCGCATGGCCCTGGCCGTGTCCAGCACGTCCTCGCCTTCGAGCAGGCCGGTCACGACCGTTTCGCCCACCGCCATCGCGCCGAAGATCAGCGCGCGGTGCGAGACGGACTTGTCGCCGGGGATCTCGGCGACGCCGCTGAGCGGCTCGGCCTTCATCGCGGTGAGGGGGTGCGCGGTCTCGCTCATGTCCAGCCTATCCTTCGATCCATCCAGTCGTGCAGCAACGTGCCCGCGATTGCCGCCCGGCGGGGCGGGTCCATGTCGTCCCAGCCGCCCTCGAACAGGCGTTTCACGTCGGCGCGCGAGAGCCATCGGGCATCGGCGATCTCGGCGGCTTCGAGCGTGAAATCGGTATCGGTCGTCTCGGCGATGCACCCCATCATCAGCGACATGGGGAACGGCCACGGCTGCGACGAGACATAGGCGATGCGTCCGGTTCCGATGCCCAGTTCCTCGCGCGTCTCGCGGGCCACCGCCTCCTCGACGCATTCGCCCGGCTCGACGAAACCGGCAATGCAGGAGTAGAGCTTTTCGGGGAAATTGACGTTGCGGGCGATGGCGCAGTGGCCGTCGCGCTCGATCATCATGATGACGACCGGGTCGGTACGCGGGAAATGCGTGCCTTCGCAGACGGGGCAGTCGCGCCGCCATCCGCCCTGCACGATCGCGGTCTTCTCGCCGCATCGCGCGCAATGGGTATGCGTGCGGTGCCAGTTGACCAGCGCCAGCCCCATGCTCGCCACCGCCGCCGCATCCCCGGCGAAGGCACCGCCGAGCAGGGCCGCGCGCATCTCGACGAACTCGCCTTCGGGCGCTTCGGCCTCGTCGGCGATGCCCATCGCGTAGCGGGGCGCGCCGTCGGCCAGCCCCAGGAACAGCAGGTCGCCGCCCGCCACTAACGGATCGTCCAGCGTCCGCCAGCCAAGGCTCCCGAGGTCGTCCCCCGTCAGCAGCGGATCGCGCCTGCGAAAGGGCAGCGCGCGGGCGCGGGGGTCGGCGCGCAGGGCGGCGAGCGCGTCCGCATCGGTGCGCAGATGCGCGGCGCGGTCGAGCGAGGCCCATGTGAGGGCGGGGCGGGATGCATTCTCGAACATGGCCGCTTCTAGGCACGGGATCAACAGATTGGCAAGAGGGCTTGCCCGGAAGATAAGGGCATATTACCAGCGCGGGATGATCAGAATCATCCGTATTTTCGCGTTTCTCCTCATGGTCCTCACCGGCCATGCCGTCGTCGCGCAGGAGGCATCGACCGCCCCGCCCCCGGTTTCGAGCGCCGCCGAACAGGCGCGCCTGCTGGCCGAGGCGCTGGGCGACGCCGAGACCCGCGCGGCCCTGATCGCCGAACTCGAAAAGATCGGCGGGGCGGGCGGCGACACGCCCAACGGCGAGGGGATCGAGGCCGTGGTCGAGGCCGTCGACGCGAGCGTGCCGGACGAGGCGGGCACGGAGGCGGACGCCGATGCGGAGGAGGGCGAGCTGATCTCCTTCGGGCGCAACCTCGCGCGCCTGACCAAGGACGCCGCCGAAGACCTCGCGGCAAAAGCGGCCCAGGTGGGCGACCGCCTGCTGGCCCTGCCGAACACCTTCGCCGCGCTGGAGAGCGAGCGCAATATCCCGGTCCTGATCGAGGCGCTCCAGAATCTCGCGCTCACCATCGCGCTCACCTACGTCACCTTCATCCTGCTGCGCCGCATCATGAAGCCGTTCTACAAGGCGATGGGCGAGCGGGCGGCGGGGCAGGGGGCGGTGCAGACCTTTCTGCTGATCGCCGTGTCCACGGTGGTCGACGCTCTGGTGGTGATCGTCGCCTGGGCGGTGGGTTACGTGATGGTCCTGTCCTTCCTCGGGACCGTCGGCGAGATGCAGATCCGCCAGACGCTCTACCTCAACGCCTTCCTGATCGTGGAGATGATCAAGGTCGCCATGCGCTTCGTCCTGTCGCCCGGGGCGGGGGAATTGCGCCTCGTGGCCGTCGGCGACCGGGCGGCGCGCTACCTGTCGCGCTGGCTGACGGTGCTGATCTCGATCCTCGGCTACGGCCAGCTTCTCGTCATCCCCATCGTCAACCAGCAGGTCTCCTTCACCGCCGGGGGTGCGATGTCGGTGCTGATCTCGCTGATCGCCCTGCTGATCGCGCTGGTGCTGGTGCTGCGCAACCGGCGGCGGGTGGCCGATTGGCTGTCCAACGAGGAGATGCACCCGAACCAGCGCGGCCTGCTGCGCTTTCTGGCGCTGCACTGGCACTGGCCGGTCATCGCCTACCTCGCCGCGCTCTTCGTGATCGTCGCGACGCGGCCCGACGGCATGCTGTTCCCGGTGCTGGGCGCGTCGGGCAAGATCCTGCTCGCCATCCTGATCGGCATGATCGTGACGGGGGCCATCACGCGCGCCATCTCCCACGGGGTCCACCTGCCCCAACCGGTCAACGCGCGCCTGCCGTTGCTGGAAGGGCGGCTCAACCGCTTCGTGCCGACGACGCTCATGCTGATCCGCATGGCGGTGGTGCTGATGGTGCTGGCCTTCACCGCCGACGTGCTGGGCTTCCTCGACATGGAGGGCTGGCTCGAATCGCGGGTCGGCGTCGCGATGACGGGGCGGATCGTCAGTACGGCGTTCACGGTGCTGATCGGCTTCGTCCTGTGGCTGGCGCTGACCTCGTGGATCGACTGGCGGCTGAACCCCGAATACGGGTCCGTGCCGACGGCGCGCGAGACGACGCTGCTCTCGCTCCTGCGCAACGCGGCGACCATCGCGATCCTCATCATCACGGTGATGTTCGCCCTGTCCAACATGGGCCTCGACATCGCGCCCCTGCTCGCCTCCGCCGGGGTCCTGGGTCTGGCCATCGGCTTCGGGTCGCAGAAGCTCGTGCAGGACATCATCACCGGCATCTTCATCCAGTTCGAGAGCGCCATCAACGTGGGCGACGTCATCACGGTATCGGGCACCACCGGCACCGTCGAGCGCCTGACGATCCGCTCGGTCAGCTTGCGCGACCTGCACGGCGCC
>Ga0209831_1002658_pt1 | contig 15298 bp, 21 predicted proteins | sample Maine_Asex4_meta_FD_187451 | JGI IMG/M metagenome (GOLD analysis project Ga0209831, IMG submission 187451) | Marine algal microbial communities from Maine, USA - Maine_Asex4_metaG (SPAdes) (version 2) | ecosystem: Host-associated > Algae > Red algae > Unclassified | place: Maine, USA | collected...
CGCCCCAAGATCACCCAACACGAATGTGTGCAACTTGACCACGTCTTGCAAATGTACCATGTGGGGTACCATAAGGGTCACCGACCATCATCCATCCGCGAACCGCCAGTGGAGTCGGCGACGAGCAACACAGTCCAACATCGGCGGCGCCGAGAGGTCGCGGCGGTGGCGGCGCGGTGTCCTGCAGCGGGTGCTGTACCTCGCTTTCCGCTCGACGATCGCCGCGAGCCACGACGGTGTGCCTGTCCACGACTCAGTTCGGGGCGAGCTACGCACCTTTCTGCGTCTGATTCTTTACAAATGCGACCAACCTGAGGAGCGAGCGGTCTTTTGACTGACGCCAGGGTTGTGCACACGCCCCTGTTCAACGTGCAACGTCAAGTGACGCAGCTTGGCTACCCCGAGGCGCTCAAGGCTACTAAGTGGGACGTGGTATATACGCTGGAGAAGCAGCTGGAGGCGGCTGGACATTTTCAGTACGGGCGCGAGAGGCAGCGGCGTCAGTATCTCGAGAAGCGACAATCCCTTAACAGCTACGTACCGGCCCTCGCGGGTATGGCCGGCCTTACTACCGCACCGTTCTTGCTGTACAAGATCATCGGTTTCGACGTCCTTCACGTGCGTTCGTTTCTTATCTCTTCGAGTGCGCCTGCGCACTGCTATAACTGTGACCAGCGATGCTATTTGGGGCTCTTGAGACGAGATGGTCCATTGCTGACTTGGGGATTTGCTGCTGAATGTGCGAGTGGCCACTGGTTGTGCTGCGTCGTTGGACTGGGTCATGAACGGCCGGCATGAAAAAGACGCAGGTGCTGGATCTTGGAGTCACGTGGCTCCTGGTTCATCGCTTGGTGAGATTGTTCCCATAACTCTGTGAAGGATACGAGCCGCTGTGCGGGTCTTTTGTCGCCACGTACTTTGAGGCCAACAGACGTCACCGCCTCCTTGGTCGCCGCAGCAAGGAATCGAGAGCTGGACTTGGGTAAGCTTGGACTGGTCGGAGTTTTCGCGGAGGGTGCGACTGCACATGAACAACGACCTTCTGTACATTATCTGTTAGGTTGGCATTGACACTGCCTTGTTGCGGATCTTGTTATGTTATGCTTGCTCTATGTCTACGTGCGTGCTGATTGGTCTTCGCTACGTCATCTCTTCGAAAGAAAAGCAGGCGACCTTTACGGGCCGAGAGCAGAGGCTTGGTGTATGGGTACTGCCCAACCTCGTCGCCCGCCTTTTCGACCGTGGGCGCCCGAAGGCAGCCCTGGCTGCCGAAAAGGCGCGTGATACGCGCGCCGCACCAGCGGTCGACCCTACCGCAGTGGCGGCTGAAAACGACACTAATGCCGGAGAGGTCGAGTGGGACAGTCCGCAAGCCGTCAGCGACCGTGAAGCTGAAGCGGCGGAGCGTGTTCTCCTCCGGACACTGCTTGGTGGAGGCGGAGACAAGGGCGGGGGCGCCGATGAGGGCGGTGATGACGATGGACGTGCAGATGGCGGCATCCCTGGCGCATCCGCTTACGACGCGGAGGACCGGACAGCAGCGCGCGCTAACGTCAAGTGGGATTGGGTCGCCTACAGCGAGGCCTTCCCGGACGTACCTCCCCATGCTGCCATCACGGCAATGTCAGGGCAGTACGCCTTGATTGTCGGCCGTATCACGCGGCACCTGGGTGGAACCGCGTTGGCTTCGATGACGCTCGCCGAGGGGGCTTCCATTGCGGAGGAGGCCCGGGTCTTTATTACTCGCTACGTCACCCTCATATTGGGACCGATTCACACTACCAAGGTACATAAGCTGCTCGCCCACGTTCTCGATGCGGTGCGCCTGCACGGCACCCTGCGCAGCGGTGACACAAGCACCAATGAGGGTACGCACAAGGACGACAAGCGGCATTACGCTGGCACCAAACGCGGTCGTGATTACACGCGGCAGCTCGTGCGACACGCGCAGGGGGCCCGCATGGTCCTGCGCAATAATGCAGCGGCGGCAATGGAAGCACATCACGGGGACCACAACGGCAACGAAGGGGACAACGGCAGCGGCGACATGGAGCCATCCGCTGGCGCACCGGCCTGCAGCACCACCGCTGCAATGCAGGTGGCACTCATAACTGTGCAGCAGCTTTCGCAGCTGCCAGGTATGGGAGCCGTTGGATGCCTCCTAGGATTGCGTGCGTCGGCGCGGGTAGAGTCGCTTGCGTTCCTCTAGATAGAGGCGCGTCTGGACGGAGGTGGGACGTTGCGCTGAATAATCCACGCCTCACGCCTCTGTCACGGCGCACCTTGGCATGACCACATTATGTACGATAGTGCGCATGACGTGCCTGAGCACCGCTACGGCCAAGTGCGGGCGTTCGTGCGAGGGGGTGACGGTCAGACTTTCGCGGTGGTCGCCCGGATGAGGTTGGTCGCAGCCGCCGTCTGCCCCCTGTCTGCGCCCGGATGTCTTCAATTGCGGTGGGAGATGGCGGCCACCGGAGCAGACGGCGCCGCAGATGCTGTGACGCGGGTTGTACGGGAGCTCGTGCCCCTCTGTGACATTTTGCGCATGGTGCACGTCATACCTGATATGGGAGACCTGTTCTCTCGCCAAAGTCTGGGTGCGGACCCTCCTTCGTTTGGAGTTGGCGGTTCTCTTGAGTGTGAGATGTTGTACTTGCTCAATGCCTTCATGCCTGTGCGTCCTGAGTAATTGACGCCGTTTCCTTTACTTTTCTACGTCTTTTTCCACGTTAAACGTGGATGAGGGGCACGTGATGTCCCAAGTACGTATATTTTGCTACCAACAAGCTTCGGAGACGTCTCAGCGCAATGACCGGGGGAGATACCGCCGCCACTGGCGGCGGCAGTACGGCGACGGCGATGACAATGACAAAGACGCAGCTCCACCCCACCCGTCGGCCGCAATTTCCCCACCGCGACACGGGGTTTCCCCCCGACCGCGTACCCCTTGGGCAGCGGCCGCCCCTGACGTTGTTTGCGGCAATTCCTCTGGCCGCCACCGCCGTCGGTGGCGCGGCACCCACTTCCCAGGCTCTCTAGCCGATTTCACAAAGTGGGAGGGGGTACTCAGTACCCGCTCATCGGCGCGACGGAGCATCGAGAAGAGCCAGCAAGCGCTGCTGGAGGCACTGCGAGAGCCACAGGCCGCAGCCACCGTGGTACCACAGTTAGTGGTGGCGACGGTGCATCGGCGCCAGCGGCTGCAGCGGGGGCTGCGGCGGCTCAGCCAGTGGGAGAAGAGGCAAGGGGAGGGCCCTGAGGTGCTCGCAACTGCCGCGGCGTGCGTGGATGTGGGTGGTGGGAGGCCGGCTGCACCAAGTCCGGCCCCAGAGGCGGGAGTGGCGAGGACGCTCGGGGCTCCGGCGGCAGCGGTCCGTCGCCACGAGGTGGCAGACGGCTGCTAGGTCAAGTCTCTGGTGGTGCCAGGTTCCGAACAGAGGGTCGCGGCACAGGTGATGGTCACGTAATCCTCTTGACCAATCAGACAGCACCATGACGGGTCACTTGAGCTGTAAAGATCATGCGATCCACTTCTGGCTGTGATATCCCATCTGATACCGCTGTTTACAGACCCATCCTAAGATAGAATCGATGGATGTTCTGATGTCTTTCCAAAAGCTATCGGTACCCATATTCGGCGGGTTACAGCTATCTGATGGCCGTGATACCACAGTCGATGGAAAAAATGTCCTCCCTGACCATGATCGTCAGCTTTGACTCGAATGCCCATTACGGCCTCTTTCTGATGGCACTCTGATGGGGCTCAGATCTTCCATGAAGAGCGGTTCCTGATGGATTGCTGATGGCGATTTCGGGGGGCTGCCAGCCGACGGAGCCTGATGGGGACTCCCCGTCAGGAGAGTGCCTTGCATAGGGATCGCTCACACGAGAGAGTTTACCGGCTGGCAACGAGATGAACTGACGTGCCAATCAGGCGTTAGTTACTGCTTCGGACCGCCGACCAATTGTGGTGCAGCATGAGAGTGAGGAAGGATGCTGCCAGCTGGTAGCGACGCCTGAGGCCGATGGCCGTGTTTTTGTTTATCCACCCGCACCACGCTGGTCGATGCCTGCTAGTACATCCCCTCATCAGAACCCTAACGCGGTTCTTTTTGCGCATCTAGTGCATCCACGCATGGGCCCTGTACGGCAAGTAAAGCGGTCAAAGAAATGGACCACCTAGCCGTGCCCGCCGTACGGGCGGCTGCCCCCGCACTTGCGGATGGCGCGCGCACAAGCCGTACTTCCTCATAAAAACACAGCACAGGAAAGACTAAAAGCTCCAGACGCGCATCAAGAAGCGAGGTGACAAGACACATTCCACAGCACAACCAAACGAACGCATCCATCAGCAGCAGAGATGTGGACGGTGGCGCGATACGCCCTGCGAGTAGCGACGTGCTCACTCGTAGTGGGTTGCGGCACCCGGAATATCACTCCCATCATCGCCGTCACCATACTCATCGTCCCGGTCCTCTTCATCCTCATCGACTATCTCCTCATCCCCTGCTCCATCTCCCATGTCTCCAACCTCACCCTCGTCGAGCGCAGGCAGCGTGTTGCGGCCGTCGAGATTGTGCGCGGCAGTTGGAACCATGCGGTTTTGGGTGTCGGCGGTGGCCGTGGGGAAGAGATCCGCGTCACTGAAGCCTTTGCCAACAACCCCGCTGTCCCCGTCGTGCCCGTCAGGGCCGCGTCCCTCAGACGGTGGGAAGTCACGGTGCCGGGAGGTGTTGACCGCCGACAAACTCGGCGCGCTCCACGCGATGGAGACACGGGCGGCGTTGCTCCTCGAGCCGTACCCCGGCGCCCCGCCCCCCGACGCGCCCGCCTCGCCGGCGGTGGTGGATCGGCTGCCTGAGCCGGAGCTGGACCCAGCGCTCGTCGACGCGGCCGCCTGAGTCCCGGGAATATTGGGCGTGTCAGCCGGAGGAAGATTGGCGGAAATCTTGTAGAAGAAATCGCGCGACGCCGCGCCGTCGACAAGGCTCATGCCGTTTGCCACAACGGTGTCCTTGCGCAGGCAGTCCTCGACGGGGTTGACCTCAACCACCCAATGCTTGAACACTCCCTCGGACTTTCCGTGGCGCTGGCGTGAGTGGAGGCCGGCCGCAACCATCAGCTCGTGGCGCACGAAGCTCCCGATGAGCATGTAGTGGCCCACGGTCATCGACACGTGCTTTCTGCCGCCAGTGCCCCGACTCTTGATGATGCGGGGCGCAGCGCCGCCGCGCCGGAAGAGAGCTTTGACGGCGGCAATGATAGCGGCCTGACCCTTATCCGACGTAAGGAACTCGTCGTCCTCCAGCCATGTCTCCGCAAAGCCCTTGTCGAGCTCCGAGGGCCATTCGACCTCGAGCACCTCAAAGTACGCGGCGAGCGTCCACTTCTTGAGGTCCGCCACGAGGTAGCCAGCGGTGGCGCCAAGCGGCACCGACACGTCCTTCGTCTTGGTACCGTTCTCCTCTTTGACAATGCGAGTCGGCAGCAGCTGGCCACCTGCCGCCCACTCCGCCGCCTCCACCGCGCTGACGTTGCGCAGACGGGCAATGGTGGAGTGCAACGTGACCTTGTAGCGACCCGCATCCGCCAGCACGAGGTTACTCATATTCGTGTTGAATGCCAGCGTCTCGAGGATCCGTCGAACCTCCTTACGCACGACCTTCACCTCTCGGTTGTTCTTGGCGGCTACCGCAACGAGTTCCGCGTCGGTAGCGGTCTTGATTTCCAACGCCGTCTTGTTGCTCCCGTCATTGGTGTCAGCCATGCTGGTAGACGCAGTTTTCTTTGAGTCGCGGAAGTCGATGAACGCCTTAGCCGTCCGCTCGTGGCCAACTCCTTGAATGTCCACCTTCTGCGGCAGGCGGCTCAGGTCTGCCTGCATGCGTTCCATCTGCTGCGCCGCCTCTATGACCTCAACGCACAGCGGTTCGAGGCTGTCGATGAGCATTTGTGCCATGGCCGCGCTCGCCTTCTTGACGACGGGGGAAGCGTTAGCTGCTGCACCGGCACTGTCCATGGCTGTTCCTGAGCGCCCCGCCATGGACTCGGACGACATGAGAATCTCCGCCGCCGTCTTCGCCGAGCGTAGCGAAGCCGCCGTCACGGCCTTCAAGATGGTGCTCAGCGTCAACACCTTCAGCCGTCTAGCCGGCGGCGCCTTAGCCCGCCTGGCCGGTGGGGCCTTGTTCTTGTTGCCGCCACCGGCCACGGCACCCGATGGTGCAGACGGGATTGGCGGTCGAGCCGCAGTGGAGGAAGATGCACCAGGTGGAGCGCGGGACGAAGGTGTAGACGGGCGCCGACGTGGAGGCGGCTGTAGGGGCCCCGACATGGCGACGAGCGGCGAGCCCAGCGCCGACGAGGCCGCCGCAGGCGGCGGTGCCGATGTCCATGAAGATGTGCGCGGCGTCCCCGGTCTCTGCGCCAATGGTAGCGTCGACGAAAGTGTACGACTCGGCGGCGTGAAAGGCTGTCCACTGCCGCCGAGCGGCCCCACGAGCGCGGAGGCGGGCGCGCCGGTCTGGCTCATGAGGTACCCGCCCACCTCATTGGCAACGCCGCTTCGCAGACCACCATCTTCGATGTGAGTGGTCCGGGAGCGGGGGAAAGCGTCCGGCGCCGCTGTCGCCGACGAGCCCAAAATGCCCATCGTGTCGGCGAGGTCGTTGGCATGCGGCGCTGCCGTCCGGCTCGCCTCCCACGCCGGCGCAAAAACCGGCGGCGTCGTCAAAGCACCTGGGGGCGTCATCTACACCATCGCCGCCCGAACCGCGGCGTGCTGGGCCGCCGCCTCACGCGCGGCGGTGTGCGCCCGACGTGCCGCCTCCTGCCGTGCGGCAGGCGCCCCGCCCACCTGCATCACGGCAGCGTGGCGCGGAAACGGTCACCCTTCGGATTGGGTGGTGCGGCGTCCGCCACTCATCGAAGTAAGGGAGGTGGACCAGATGCGTGGGGGCGTGACAGCGGTAGGCGGGAGGGAGTGGAGGCCGGACGAGCCCGCACGGAGTCGTGGACGCAAGGGGGGGTGGTCAACAGTACCGCATCGACCACCTTCCCCCCATTGCGAAGAGGCCTCTACGCTGTTAAAGGCCTCCTCCAGGGGCGCCGTCACATCGGGCGGCGCCGCGAGTGACGCTCGCGACGTGGCCTCGAACTGCGTAGGGGCAGAGAAACGCTAGGGGGGAAAAGGCGGGAGGCATCCAAACGGCCATGGCAGGGCGGCAAGGACGAGCACAACGGGTGAGGTGCTTCCGCGGGGTGCGTAGGAGGCAAGGGGGGTGTGGCAATGACAAAAAAGGCGGCGAAAAAGCGCGCGCAGATGTCAGAAGCCTGAAGGAAGCGTGCCAACGGCGCCTTGTCCTACACGGCGGCGCGTATTGGTCCGTCGGCCGGGACGCGCATCCCCAAGTCGCACACAGGGGATGTCCGGGTCCCACGCGCATCTCCCGCGTGCGCCAACAGACCGGAGGTGGGCGGACCCAGTTCAAGTCCAAAGCCGCCGTCGAGCGGCACGACCCTCAGAGACGTCAGACTGCTCGCCCAAGAGCGGTCAACGGCGGGCGTTCCCGGAAACGGTCGGCGGTGCGCCCGAAGGAACCTCAATTCGCCGGGCGCAGGCAGCGCGCGGACACGTACCAAAGACCGCAGCATCGAAGAGTGGACGTCTCATAGAAGCACAGACAACCGGGTGCCCCGCAGCGGCGGGAGAGAGCGAAAGACGCGGGCACAAGCAGCTCGAGCTCACAGGCCGCAAAGGTCGGGCCGAGAGTGTTTCCAGACACCGCCGCCCAAGGCGGGGTAAAGAGCGGCGCCTGGACAGCCAGTCGTGTTTGCGTTCCAGATCTGAAAAAAGTAGCCATATTTGCCGATGTGCCGGTGGCCCAGAAGTACATCACTTGTTTTCACGGGCGGCTTACAGCGGCTGTGCGGCATTTGAGTGGATGTAGTCCGACAGCTGACAGACGTCGTGAGCTGCATTTCCGAGATCCTCAAACCGACTTACTGGCCAACTGCGCTGCGCTCTGGTACTCGACGTGCCTGTGCTTGCAGGTGTTGGCTCCCCCGGTTGCATGCACCTCGAGCGCCCATCAGGTGATGGGGCTTGAGCGGATGGACCGGCGTCGCACTCGGGCTGCTGCCCCTGCCCTTGCATGCCTGCCCCAATTGATCGGCGCTGCCTCTACTCCCGTCGCTGCGCCTTTCACGAGGGCCCTCTTGAGAGTTTTTATTGGACCTCTGCGTCTCAAGAGGTGGGGCTCGCCCCGCGGTGCCGCACTGACACCGCCCCCTGCGGTGATTCGGAGCACCGCCCCACTCCTTCTCCTCAACGGATGCCCTTCTCTCCGGTGCTGTGCCCCTCCGCCCCCAATCGCTGTCTTGAATCGTCTGCCAGGAGGGCTTGCGTGAGCGTCTGGCGCGGACGTGCGTCACGCGCCTCCATGCGCGAGGTTATGCGGCTACTCCGGCGCCAGGTGCGCTCCTGTGGCCCGTTGTGAAGCTGAGTGAGCTGGAGGACTGGAAGGGAACGCAACGCTCGGCCTCCCCACCGATGAATGTGAGGTTCCCGGCGGCCAGCGCCGATGGCATGCCAAGCGGCTGGGGGTCACGAGCAGCCCTTTGTGGCTGTCCGAGCATCGCGGCCGATGCCGGCGTGACACGAGTTTCTCACGTTCCGGAGCCCCCCTCGTCTTGTATGCGGCTCTGGTCTGTTGTATAAGAGAGAGCTCGCCTTTGGATGTCGCCTGTTTTTTTCTGGGACCAAGCAGAAGTCTTGACCACCTTCGGTAGTCGCTCTTGTCTTTGTGGGAACGCGCTCTCATCCAGCCTCCTGCTCCTGTCGTGCCGCCATGCCATCTTGCTAGTGGTATGTGTGCATTGTTTGCTTTGTGCGCGTGGTCGCTTGGGAAGGGTCTGCTTTGGTGGGCTCGCAACTGGGTCCGTTCGCCAACGACTTATCCGCAGTATGATGCAGGGGTTGTCAGGATAAATCTCCGATATCCGGGGCTACTGTGATTGCAAACAAAACGACTACATCCGACATCATGTCGCCCGAGCAGCTCGGGATATTGACTTAGTGGCGTCCAGAGCATCCCATAGGTGGTATTTTTTTCTTCAATGGACAATCATGGACGAATATTCTGCGACATATTCTGGATTATATCCGTATTCTGGCCGGGATACGGCCAAAAAACCGTATTCTGACAACCCCTGGTATGAAGGTGGGGAGCCGACCTGAAATTTTGTGCCTCGTTATCCAACCGCTGATCAGCTGGCTGCCGATGTTTTTCTCTCTCCTACCCAACCTACCCCCATCATGCCAGGGGAGACGCCGCCCGCCCGAAAGACGGTGGCGTGTAGCTGCGGCTGCAAGACGTACGTGCTTTCTGGACTGCGCGTGCATCAGCGGAGTGCCCATCGCGGGGCAGGCGGCGACGGACTCCCTGTCGACCTCAAGCGGCCGCGTGCAGCGGAGGTCAATAGGGGGGCTTCCCACAACCACGGCGCCCCCGGTCAACACGTTGGCAGTGACGGCACCGCGCCTGCCGCGGCCAACGTGACGGGCGAGTCGCCGCCCATATCAGACGGCGGCGCGCACTCGGACGCGTCCAACGTTTCGACGGGCTCGGCCGCCATGGAGGCGGGGCTCCGCAGGCTCTATGAGATGACGCGCACGGCGATTTCCAGAGACGACGCTGAAGGCGCCAGCCAGGGCACGGAGGCCACAACAATGCAGCCCGTGTACTCCTACTCGTCCGTAGCCACGCACATTAGGGATATCTACGAGGACATGCAGGCCATGCAGCGGTCGATCCCGCTCGTCGAGCCCCGCCGCAAACGCCCCCACACGGGCAGGTTCAACTCTTTTCGGTTGCGGGCACTCCAAAACTTTGTCCTGAGCGTCGGTGGCACGGGCCTGTCGCTGCCGGAGCAGGAGCGCCTCTTCAACTTCCTGGATGCGTGGGACCGCACTCAGCCGGGGATGCCGGCCGACGACGGGCACAGAAAGATGCTGCGTGACGCCTTTGACAATGCAAACGAGTTCAAAAACACCATCGCGGACGACCTCGACGTGGCTGTAAACGACGCGCGGTGGCGAAAGGTGATGCTGGAGGAGGACGGAACCCAGTACGAGGCGTACTCTCGGTCCGCGATGGGCGTCGTGCGGGACATGGTCGGATAGACTGAGACGCATCTAATGCACTGGTGGAGCGGCGGCTCCGCGCCGGCACCAGCGAGTGACCGCCGGGAATCGCCAATGGATGGGGACGTGTTCCGCGAGTATGAGTCCGAGGTGAAGAGCGGGGGGCGCGTCAACAATGCCGTGCTGGGCATCCACATCTTCAGTGATACTAGTCAGCTCTCATGGTCTGGAGGTATGTGACGTGCGGTGTGCAGGAGCGCGCGGCCCGCAGAGTGCCCGTCGAGGGAGCTCGGTCGATTGTATGACTCTATCCAAGGGCAGTTTATGTAGTTTTGGTCATCTCCTGACCGTTGTGTGCTGTATGTATCGCTTCTTGTCCGTGCCCTTTGTGCCCGACAGCTCATAAGTTGTACCCTGTCAGGATCCGGGTGGTGAACATCCAGGGGGAGGTGGTGTGGATGACAGTGGCTTACGTTCGGACGGTGCGAAAGCTGCAGGAGCGGGCCGCCGACGAGCGGGCCCGGATTAGGCGTTGCGGGGTGCTGCAACGTACCCTGTACGCTGCCTTCCGGAAGTTCATCGGCTTCAGCCACTCGGGCCTCAAGGTGCCCCTGGAGGGGCGCATCTTGCGCGTCTTCACGCGCGTGCTGCTATACCTGGCGGACCGCCCAGAGGAGCGTGCAGTGCTCTGTCTCAAGGCCGGACAGTGCCAGATGCCGTGCAGCACGTGCACGGTCTCTTAAGAAGACCTCGGCACCGCACTCACAGCCGAGGACCGAATCGTCGTGGACTCGCGTGACAACCAGGTGGAGGCGGTTGAGCACCACCGCCGGCAGCGGCTCAACAAGCGGCGAGTGGCGCTCGAGGCAGCACGTCCAGCCTGGTTCCGGCGCTCGCAGGGACAGCAGGGCTCGGCACCCCGCCTCGAATTTTGTACCGCATGATCGGCTTTGATATCCTGCACGTACGTTCCCGCGTATGTCTTTGTGTTGTCCGGTTCTCTCGCGCGCCCCGGTTACTGGCCTCTTGCTGCATTCTGTTGCAACAGGCGAGGATTTTTCCTGACATTCGCGGTACTTCTGTTGCTCCGCGATCCTTGGCTGTCTCTGGCATTGCGCAAGTGCAGGTGCTGGACTTGGGTGTGACTAGGATGATGATGCATCGCCTCGTAGCCATTTTTCCGTACATGTGCGCCCCACACAAGACGTTGGCAGACTCCGATGCCGCCACCAGGCGCGCGGGAAACAAGCGCTTCAAGCACATGCACCGCCGAAGCAGAGCGAGCAAGATTGCACCAGAGTGAGTTTCGGCGACTGCCACTGATTACTCTTGGAAAGCGGACGGTTGTGCTGCCCCTTTGCACCGCGTGAGAGCGTGTAACTGACCGCACTCGCTCCCCATCGAATCATGCTTCATATGCACTGGCTCCCTCGCCCCTCTCACCACAAGTACCTTAGATACTTTGTCTCAGCGAAGGAGAAGCAGGCGACTTTCACAGCCAGGGAACAGCGCAACGCGGTAGCAGACTTCCCCTTCACCGCGGTTAAGCTCTTCGGACGTGCCCTGGCTGCCCTCGAAGCCTCAACGGGCGGTGACACGGACGACGACGACGGGCTCGTCGGCCCTGACACCACAGCAGCCGGCGCGCCCGCCGAGGCGGACGATGCGAGGGGCTACCAAACGGACGGAGAGGACGACGTTGCCAAGGTCCGAAAAGGCTACCAGTTCGACTGGAATGCCTACCGCGCCGTCTGGGGTGTCACGCCCATCCACGTGGCCGTGACGGCAATGTTCGCGAAGTATGCCCAGCTGTACGCGATGATCTCTGGGCAGACCACCTCCGTCCTGCGGCCGGACATGATTCTGACCGAGGGGACCGCCATCGGCAAGAAGGAAACAGCGTTTGTGCGGGACTACCTCACCCCTATCCTCGGCCCGATGCTGAGCACGAAAGTGCACAAACTGCTCTGCCACGTCGTCGACGCCATCAAGGCGCACGGCAACATCGAAAATGGAAACACGGCGGCAAACGAGAGTGGCCACAAAGACGATAAGCCGTACTACGCGTGCAAAAACAAGGTGATCGACACCTTCACGAGGCAGTTGGTGCGGCACGCACACGGCGCGCGGGCGCTAATGAAGCGGAATGCGGCCGATGACGCCGAGTGTCGCGCCGCCCACGCAAGACGTCTCGAGGAGGAGCGCGTCAGGGACGTGGCCAGTGGGGTGGCGACAGCCGAGGCGCAAGCGCTCAGCGACACCACCACGGCCAGCGGCGGCTTGACGAAGGCGGCAGCTCACAGTGTCGTGGCACGTAGCGCGGTAGGAGGCATGGCCGTCGGGGATGCGGCAGGCACAGGGACAACGCAGTAACACCCTTCGATCAAGCGGGTCGGCAAACTTGCTAAGCGGCCGGGGCTGAGGAACGTCGCCGCCGTTCTCGGATTGACCAACGATGACCGGGTGCGCGTCACCACGCGGCTGGACATTGCGGTGCGGTTTGAGTGCGGTGGCGTCCGCAAGCAGCGTATTTACGCGACCGAGGACGACCGTGGCTCACCTTGGTTCGACCATGTCTTCTTCCATCCCGCTGGTCAATCCGATGGTCGGTGGCTTGGGCAGGTGCGTGCGTTTTTACGGCGCGAAGACGGGGACCACGCCATTGTTCGCCTGCTGCAACCAGTTTCTAAGGACCTGCAGTGCCCGCTGCAAGTCCGCGGCTGCACGCACCTGCTATGGAACGTGCAGGTCGGGGCATCAGACGTGTCGCTGTGCTCTGTTCCGCTGTCCTCGGTGCTGAGACTGGCACAAGTCGTTCCCGACCTTGGGGACCTGGCCACGCGCCTTGGTTACGACGCCGAGCCGGCTGCGCTGGGAGCACCACTCGAGGACCACAAGACTATTCGCTTCTACCTCAATGCCTTCTATGCGTGGGACGTTTGTTGAGTTTTTCGCGTCAGTGCCTCTTCAAAATAAACGGTGGGCCATTCGTGCTTCGCTCCGTGGCCACGCATTTTCATCTGTATCGAGTGGCATGCCCTTGGAGCCTGCTTGCCAGCTGGCTCCACGTGCTATTCCCCGGGCTGTTAGCAACGAAGACGGCAGCGGTCCACATGGGTGCACTGGCACCAGAGGACGTGCAAGAGCACACCAAAGTGCCGCACGGAAAAAGGAAAGCGGGGCGTCCGGTCTACACGTCATCTCCCCACCTCAAATTGTCACCTGCTGTGGCACACAGGGCCTGATATCGTGCATCTGCCATCACCTCCATCCTGCCGCCTGCCTCCACAGTGAGGTGGGTGGACGTACACGAGCAAACGAGGAGAGACCAGGACAAAGCCCAGACAGGATGGGGTCACGCACACAGTTCTTTACATCAGCCCAACGGCGCGCGGCACCCACCCAACACGGTGGCTACTTTCAATCTGCTCGTGCAGCACCCAGCTACCTACAGCCGAACGTATACCGGCAGCGTCGAAGACGCCGTCGTAGAAGGGGGCAAGCTCCCTACCCAGCTCGTCAAGGTCGAAAATCATGGCAATGACAACGTCCATTGCAATGAGATGGTTCATCATCCCCATCCGCGTGCGCTCCGATGCCAGCGGATGGCACGCCGCCAGCGGGTACTCGCGGTGTAGAAAGTCCAAGAGGGCGTCCGCGGCTTCGGCAGCAGCCGCCGCAGGCCGGTCAGGAAAGCGAATGGCATACGCCGCCAGACGCCGGGCTTCCATGCCGTGCAGCGACGACGGGGGCGGAGGACAAGAGGTGCAGAGAGGAGTGGGGGGGGGCCAGTTGGGGGATACCCAGCCAACAATGCGCTTCCGGGCAGACGGCGGGGTGGAAAACGAGCATAACAAAGCAAGCGGTGCGGCAGTGGTGACACCGGCGCGGTGGTCGGGCTGTCGGCTCTAAGGAAGCACTCGCAGGAACTGGCACAGTAAGGAACGGTCTGTGCCGAAGCACGCTCGCAAGACACACCAGCAGCGAGTCGTGAGCAATCACTGAACAGAAAAGGGCAGACTCGCGTGCAGGCCTCGAGACTAAAACGGGCGCGCGCGAGAACCTTGCAGCAGTCCCCATCAAGCCCCGGGCCGGGACTGCCATCGGCTGGTGGTGGTTGATGGAGATCAACAGTGGGTCGGAAACGCCCATCAGCTGAACACTCTGATGGGTGATGGGGCCCTGAATGGGCTCTGATGGGATTTGACCCAAAGCTGACGATGGCGGCGGACCGCCAAGCGGGCGGGCAGCCAGGCGCTTCGGGCCGGCCGCCCGTCGTCGTCACGGCCCCCATGACGGGGAGACGCCTCCGCCGCGCCTCGTGGGAGTGACGAGGCCCGTGGGAGCGGGTGCCCCCTCGGCAGCGGCGGCGGGTGCGCGCGGCGGGCGAGGCGCCGACGCACGCGGCTGGCGCCGCCCCCGACGCCCGCCCGCGGCGGGGCGTGGCACGGGGGGGGGTTCACGGAGGCGCGGCCGTCGGGGAGGGCGGCAGGCTGACGGCTGCTCGGCGAGCCTTCAGCCGGTTTGCCACCGTTGCTTTGGTCAAGCAGGCCCCAGCGCGAACTCGTTGAGTGAATTGTAAATACAGCCAACAGAGAACTATGCGTACAGTAGTCAGGAGCAGTCAAGCGTCCATCGGGTCGTCTGCATGGCGCTTGACAGACCGCACCGTCAAGGGACAAGCCGATCAGCGACTGCTCATCTGTATCGACGTCGTGGACAGCACTATGTCTGCGCAAACTCTATCGAGAGATGCCACAAGTGCCCTTCCTGGTGGGTGGGAAGGTCAGACACGGCTCAGCGCCCACGCACGGCAGTTCGTGCCATCTTCCTCAACCAATTTCGTAGGGAGCGATGTGCACGTCATGTGGCGGCGGCGACGGCCGTCGCCTCTGGATGACGCTTCGTCCGTCACCGTAGGAGGTTCCGTGCGGTCGGGCAAAAACTGTCATGGAAAAAGAGGGAGAAGGCAACAAGCGTAAAAAGGAAAAGGGCGACGAGTCGGTAGGACGGGCGGGAAAAGGACACACACGGACCGCCACGCAGTGGCATTGCGTTGGCGGTGCGAAAAGACCGCCCCTGCCCATCCGACGCGCGCGCGCGGCCACAGGCAAAGGCGGGCGGCGGCGTGTGGGCGCCGCGCGCGCGCTG
>Ga0209831_1002660_pt1 | contig 15294 bp, 15 predicted proteins | sample Maine_Asex4_meta_FD_187451 | JGI IMG/M metagenome (GOLD analysis project Ga0209831, IMG submission 187451) | Marine algal microbial communities from Maine, USA - Maine_Asex4_metaG (SPAdes) (version 2) | ecosystem: Host-associated > Algae > Red algae > Unclassified | place: Maine, USA | collected...
GGGGGGGGGGGGGGGGGGGGGGGGGGCCCCCGCGGTGGCCGCGTCGGTCAGGGGCGCGGGCGTGTCGGCGCCCAACTCGGCCCACACAGCCGCGAGTGACGGTACCAGCTTCCCTGCCAGGTCCGACCCGGCCTGTGGTAGCGAAAAGTGTACCAAAGAGAGAGCGAGGCAAGGGACCGCACCACGGCGCAAGGAAGGCCATCGATGGGGGCCCGGCGGTCACCCCAGACGGAAGCAACGCCAGCAAACGGTTAGAAAAACAAATGTGTGAGCAGCCCCGCACCAAAAAAGAGTACGCTTTGGTCGAGGCGCCGCAAAACAACAAACGACCCGGCCTCTCCCCTCCTCGTGGGGCACGACCAACCCGCCGCAGTTCCATACATCTGCGGGTGCCGCCTCGCTGGCACCATGAGAGGACTGCCGCTTGCCAGCCCGACTCGGCTGTATTCTCCGGCTGGGCATGGCAGCGCCTCGGCCACGACACGGATGGCCTGCAACGGTGGCGTCCGACACGACAGCGATGGCGCCGAGCGAGACGTCGACTCCACCGTCCCTCCGCAGGCGCTGCAAGCGTCCTGGGCGGTTGGGCGCGGGCGGACACCAGGCGCGGGCGCAACGACGAGGCGCCCCACCAAACCGTGTCCCGTCAGCGTCGTCGTTTTCGTGGTCAACCAAAAAAGCCAGGAGAGATCCATTGCCCAATCAACGGAGCTGATCAGAGGACGCGCGGCTCAGGCCGGTACAGATCCTTGCAGGGTGGAACAAAAGGTGACGAACGGCCATCCACGTTTTCATTTTCCACGTGGGGGCCCATTAGTGGGCAGCAGAAACCAAAACTCCATCGGCGAGATGGACAGCTTCCAGGCCCTCGAAACGCCGGCCGCGTCTTCGTCACCACGGCTCCCGACCGTCCGCTCCCCACCACCGTTGCTGTGACGCCCATGCGGTGAGCCCAGCTGTTGGGGCCTGGTTGCTCCTTCAGGCTGCCACAACCAGAGCCGGCCTACCTCCTACTCTTTGTATCTGACCAAGTGCCGCCGCCCCCCCCCAAGCACTTCCTGCCTTGCTCCACGCGTGTGGGGGCCGTCGACGACGCGGCGGCGGTCGGACCCCCCAGCCCGCCGGCGCCATGGCGCCGACCAACCTCATAGGCCGCGTCATGCAGTGGTTGGCCAACGAAATCATTGTTAAGGGCCTCGGCTCCAATCCCGCCTTCCAGCGCTTTGCCGTCCGCTCGGCCGAGCAGGCGCAGGCGCTGGCCAAGCAGGCGGCCGACGTGGCTGCAGAAGCGGCGTCCAACCCCAACGTGCGCGCGCTGCGGGAGGAGGGCACCGCCGCCGTGCGGGCGGCTGCGGAGCGTGCCGCCGCCGTGCGGCGGGCGGCGGGGGAGGTGGGCGACGGCGTCGGCGGCTTTGCGGCGGCCGTCAAGGAGGAGCTGAAGCGCGTGTCGGCGGAGAGCGGGGCGGCGGGGGTGTACAAGCGGCCGCCACCACCGCCCCCGCCGCAGTCGTGAGCGGCGCAGCGGCCGCGTGGGTGGCCGATGCGGGGGTTGCGGCGTGTCGCCGCGGGGCGCCGTGGGTCTCGGCGCGCGGTGGGGCTGAGGCGGTGCCGAGCAGGGAGCTCTGGGGCATCATAGTCACGGTTGTCAAGCAGCCTGGCCTGTGGGCGGACGCCACTGCATCGGGCGACGCTCGTTTTAGGGCTCTGACGCGTACCGTCGTGCCGTCTGTGTCTGGGGGGATCAATGCCTCCTTACAAGCCGCACTGGCACGAGTGCGAGAGCTGTGGCGGTGCCTGTGAAAGGACTGCCGGGGCCGTTTGGTCTGGCTGCTTCTGCATCCATGTACCTTGCGGGTCACCTAGAGTCATTTGCGCGCCGAGTCGCTCCTGTCCACGATCATGGTCTCCCTCGGTTGTCAATGTTGCACTTTTGGCACGGGGTGGTTCTTCGTCACCTTTGCCTGAGCTTGACACCAAGTCCCTGCTGCATCAACCAGGAGGTTCTGTTGGGTAGGAAGCTGCTCTCGCATAAACATCACGAACAGCACGTGTTGTTGTACTTGCTCTGCTGTGTCACGTCCTTGGGTTGGCAACAGCATGGACACAGTATTCAATCCACTCCCACAGCCGTCTCTGGTACGAGCTAGCGGCCGATTTACTTTTTGGTCTGCACCGTGGCCCTCAAGGCCCGCTTGATGCTCTCCAGCGCGGTGTCTACCTGCTCCTCGGTGACGACCAGTGGCGGGGACAACCGAATAATGTTGCCGTGCGTCGGCTTGGCAAGCACCCCCGCGTGCGCCATATTAACACACACCCGCCACGCCGTCCCGCCCTCCCGGCCGTCGTCCTTGACCTGAAAGGCGTTCATCAGCCCCCGCCCGCGCACGGCGGTGATCAGGTTCGAGCCGCGGGTGCCCGACTGGGACAACTTGGTCAGGCCGTCGCGCAGCTGCTGACCGCGCGCCACCGAGCTGGCGCACAGCTCTTCCTTCTCTAGGATGTCCAGTGCGACGCCGGCAACGGCGGCGCCCAGGGGGTTGCCCCCGTACGTGGAGCCGTGGTCCCCCGGCGACAGTACGCCCATCACCTCATCGCTGGCCAACACGGCCGACACGGGCAGCATGCCCCCAGAAAGGGCTTTGCCCAACACGACAATGTCTGCCCGCGCATCGGGGCCGTCGTGCTCCGTGGCGAGCATGTAACCGGTGCGACCAAGGCCCGTCTGGACCTCGTCCGCAATGAGGAGCACGCGGTGTTTGCGGCAGAGACGCCCGACCGCGGCCATGTAGCCCTCATCGGGGATGATGACGCCGGCTTCTCCCTGAATGGGCTCCACCATGAAGGCAGCCACGTTCGGGTCCGCCTCAAGCGCCGCCTTCAACGCGCCAACGTCGTTGTACGGGATTTGCGAGAAGCCCGGCACCAGGGGCCCAAAGCCCCGGAAGCTCCCCACATCGCCTGACGTGGACACCGCAGCGATGGTCCGCCCCCAAAAGTTGCCCCGCGCAAAGAGCACCCGCGCCGCATTGTCCGGAATGCCCTTGACCTCATAGCCCCACCGGCGGGCCAGCTTGACCGCCGTCTCTCCACCCTCCACACCCGTGTTCATTGGCAGCGCGCGGTCATATCCAAAGGTCGTGCACAGCCGCTCGAGCAGCGGCCCAAGCCGGTTGTTGTAGAAGGCGCGGGAGGTCAGCGTCAGAGTCGCAGCTTGGGAGGCCATGGCCGCCACGAGCCGCGGATGGCAGTGCCCCTGATTGACCGCTGAATACGCGGCGAGGAAGTCCAGGTAGGCGGTGCCTTGAACGTCCCACACCATGGCGCCAATGCCGTGGGAGAGCACCACCGGCAGGGGCGCGTAGTTGGACGCTCCGTAACGAGCCTCGACGGCAATGGCTTCAGCAGCGCGGTCATTGCGACGCTTGCTGTCACCTACAGCAATCACATCAGAGCCGTCGTTATCCGCGAGCGGGCCGCCACGAATCGCCGTCGAGTGCAAGCCCTTTGCGGTTTTGCCACGGCCGACAGTAGCAGCGCCCGGCATAATCGGCGCACTCGATGTCACGGCAAATCCTCCAGAGGAGCGCGGTCGGGCATGGCGACCATGGTGCCTCGAGCCGAGGGCATGTACACCCACCAGTGTTGACGCAGGTGGATGGGGATGGGGGGTAGACCATAAGGAGCTGCCGAGAAGACTCAATCGACGCAGCACCGAGCAGCGCAGGGAGAGCATGGTGCAACAGGTACGGTCAACGGCAACAGCGCAACCGCGACTGGCTGCAAGCCAGCACCTCGCTCAACTGCTGGCGTGTCGCTGCGACTTGTACTGGCACGTAGAAGGTCCAAAAACCGCGCATCCCTGCAGAGCGTCCCGCAAACGCGCATCCGCCAGTCCCCCGAGAGATGTCTCCGGGTGAGTCGTTGAGGAGCACAGCGCCGAAGGCAAGACAGAGCCAGCTGAACGAGGCGATGCTGATGCCACCGGAAATCTCACGAGCTTCCACATCCGAATATGGTTTGAAAAGATGATGCATTGGGGACCACTTCGCGCTCGACAGAACACAAGCAGTAGGGTTTCTTCCACTCGTACTGTATTTACAGATGCCAGCGACAGGAAAGGGACAGACTACATACACCCAGAAGAAAGCACGACCAAGGGATGGCAAACAAGTGGCCGCAAGAAGACGACGAGAAACAAAACAACCCAGAGGACCCCACCTCGCGCAGGGAAGAACAATGTACAAGCCCGTGGTACATCCACATGAGCACTCAGCACAGGGCGTGGCGGTTGGGGATGACCTGCGGGGTATGGTGCGGAACAGCATGGCGATCAGCGCTGTCAACGTGGTCGGCCATGAACTTGACCATGAAGCGGTACAGCGCGTTGACCGCCTCATCCGGCACGCCGTTGTAAAGCGTGACGCGCAGGCCCGGGAAGAGCGGATGACAAAACAGCTGGTAGATGCCACTAGCCTCCGACTCGCGGCAGAAGGCTTCCTCGAGCCCGTCGACCAACCCGTCCTTGACACGGAAGGGGATGTTCATCATGCTCCGTACCGGCTTATCCACGTTCTTCAACGTGTAGAAGCTGTTGCTGGCCTCGATCAGTGAGTAGATCTGGTCCGACCGGCGGCGGACCCGCTTCTGTACCGCCCTCAGTCCACCGAGGTCCTTCAGGTCCTGCAGCACCAGACCACACATATAAATCAAGTACGTCGGTGGCGTGTTGTACAGCGACGGGACCGGCTTGCTCTCCGCCGACAGCTTGTACGACAGCACCGATGGGCAAAGTGGGGACGCCCGGTCCAGCAGATCGTCCCGCACAATGACAACCGTGAAGCCGGCAGGCCCCAGGTTCTTGCCGCCCGACGCGTAGATTAGGCCGTACTTGCTGACGTCGACGGGGCGCGAGAGCAGTGTCGACGTGAAGTCGGCCACCAGCGGCGGCGAGCCTGCTGGCAGCACGGGGTCCTCCAGCAGCTCCACCCCGTGGATGGTCTCGTTCGCGCAGACGTGGACGTACGCCGAGTCGGGGGAGATGTCCCAGGTGCTGGCTGATGGCAGCTTTGTGAAATTGTCGACAGTGCCGTCATACGCGAGGCGCACGTCACAGTAGCGAGCGGCCTCCTTCATCGCCCGCTGCGACCAAAAGCCAGTATTGAGGTAGTCGGCCTGCTTCTTGTCGCCCAGCAGATTAAGCGGAACAGCCGCGAACTAACCAGACGTGAGACGGCACGAGGTGAGGAGACCCAAGCAGAGTACGGTCCAAAAGAAACAGCAGGGAACAGGGGGCATCAGCACGCCAGTCAACAAAAAGGAGACATGGTACCCAACCGTGACTCACCATACATGACACCCGACCACCACGAGGCATGGTTCGCTGAGCAGGGACAGCTGCGTGACACAAGTTCACGGGGCTATTCCCTGAACAGCAAGCACGTAATCCCACACGACCAGAACCGCAGCCCAACCTGACAGCCTCACTACGTACCTGACCGTGGGCCCCGCCCTGCATGAACAACACATGGTAGGCATCCGGAATGGATAGCAGCGAGCGGAGGTCCTCTGCCGCCTGGGACATAGCGTTCTGGACTGGCCCGCCCGCGTCGCGGTGGCTCAGCTCCATCATCCCTATGCCGGAGCCGCCGTAGTCACAAAACTCAGCCGCCGCCGTACGCATCACCGACTCGGGGAGGCATGCGGGGCCGGCCGAAAAGTTGTGCGCCCGCTTGGAAAGGGAGTCGTCAAACTTGACCCCCATGCTGTTGGCGCCCTTACCCATGATGAAGGTGCGGTCGAGGCACGGTGGCGCGCAGGCGGCCGAAGTCGTCCGTACACCGTTGACAGCAAGGGAAGGGGCAGGTGTCGTCAGCGCCCGCACGGCGACGCGGCTCGGGCGACGGAAAGAGAACGACGGCAAAAGCAGACCAATAGCTAGTCAGCGGTGGGGCAGGTGCATGAGTGGCTCGGCCGCCGTCGGTTGTGCAGGTCGTGGTAGATATAGTAAATACCCCACAGCACGCCCGGCTGGGATGGGGCCCCCCCACATCCTGCCGAGGACGCCCCCTCGAGGACGCCCCCACCACCCAGGGAACCCCCTGCACAAAGGGCGTCTGAAGGCCCACCGGCTGCAGGGAAACGGGGGGGAAGCCAGGGGGAAGCCAAAGGCGAAAAAAACCGCCAAAACGCGTGCGAGGAGTGGGATTGGGGGCACCGCTGTGCATCGCCCGGGGATTCCACTGGCTGAACGGCCAAGCCTGGGGGGTGGCCGCGCGGGGCTGAAAGAGCGCCTCAGGCCACGCCCCAACACAACAGGGATCGGGCCAGGTCGGCCACCTGCGGATGCCATGTCGGCCGCGCGAAGGCGAAACAGGTATAGACGGCAGCGGCAGAGTGAGCGAGGGGGGGGCAGGGGAAGGCGCGCTACGGGGGTAGGGGATAGGAGGCAGGCCCCAGGCGGCCAGGGGTCGGGGCGCCGCCAGCAGCAACGAACGGGGCTCCCACAAACGGGGGCCTGCAAAGAGCCAACTGTGACAGGCATGGTCAACAACCCCCCCGCCCAGCGGCCCTGCTGGCGGGGGGGTTGGCTCTTCGACCCCCGCCCAGAGTGCCAAAAGGCGCCATCATGGCGCCGATCGCGGCAGCCGCTAAGCAGTGTCTGGTCACAATCGCTCAGACCGCTAACAGTCGCGGAAGAACACGATGAGCGGTGACGGATGAACTACCGCTGCCCGTTCGATGGTCTCGCGACACTTTCGTTGCGCGACTTTTGGGTTTGGGGGCAGCTGAGTGCTTCAATCAGGACCCACGGGCCCGCTTGGATGCACTCCGCGGCACCTTACGGTGCGAGCAGACCAGGGCCATATCTAAGAAAAACGGGGCTCGCGGCGTGCCTTGCTGGACGCGCCGATCTAGGAAGAGACACTCCAAGCACGGGCGGACGGACGGGAGACTCGTTTAAGGGCAGCTTGCACGGGAATTTTCAGTTCGGGGGTCCTGTCTTTCAACAGGAGCCCGAACGGGAGTGACTCCCGTTCAGCCGGTCATCGCCGCAGGCCCTCGCAGTGATCTGTCAGACACGAGTGGTGATGTTAGGAGTGTTGTTAGTTCAGCCAATGGCATGTATGGAACCTAACAGGCACCTTAACTGAAGTCTAATGACGGCTCTGCCTCCTCAGAGCGTGGGCAGCCGCGAGGAATTTGGCCGGCAAGGACGTTTGGTTGTCGGTGCATTCGTTGCTCACTTCGCCCAGTCCTTTGTGAGCCCTGGGTGCTGGATGTCTTTTCGCGCAGAGACGAGCCGCTGTGACCGAGTCTCGGGCGCTGCGGATGCCCCCGCAAGCGAGTCGCGGACGTGCGTCTGACACAGTTCTGAGATGCAGTGGCCATTGTCACAGCGTTCATGAACACTAGAAGCAAAACGGAGCGCAGTCCCTGGACAATGGAGGTCCGAGACTGAGATCACCAAGGCACCAGCGACTAAGACGCAAGCAACAGCCAGATAGAGGGGACCGCAAGGGAATGAGGGGGTGATTTCCGCGTCACGCCGACGCCATTTGAATCGGCAGGGAGGAACACAGAGCTCGGGGTCAACGGGTGCGCGGACACACATCAGAGAAGAGGAAAGCGTGACGAGCGCAATAACCCGGGAAAGACCAGCGCAAAAACACACATGTACTCCCCCCGTCACCCCCCGGAAGACAGCCAACACCACAATCGCGCCATGCCGCTCGCACGCGCCCTCGCAATGGCACAAGACGTGTAATCAAAGGCCAGGGCATAGAGCGCGACTAGTCCAGGGGAAAAGAAGGGTTGGTGAAGAACCGGATGGCGCCGCGACAGGCCTCCGTGTCCTCTGTGTTTGAAGGTATCGAAAACAGGCCCAGCCGCTCCGCAAAGTCGACCCAACCCTCATGGATATTATCCCCGCGGTAGATACAGGCGGCGTCGACGAGTCCCAGCGCCGGGTACGTGGACTTGTTGGGAGGCACTTCCCACGCAAGCTGCGTGCAGCCGTACTTGCTTTGCACACAGCCTGGGCGCGGCTCCGCGCGCCGCAGCCGCTGCACGACAATGCAACTACGGCGCTTCGTGCCAAGCGAGCGGAGCACGAGCCCAAGTCGACCCCAGCGCATGCTGCCGTCCCAAGTTTTGTTCCTCACGAATGACATCCATGGCTTTCCCATCAAGTCCGCCGTTACGCGCAGGAGCTGCATGCGCGTAAGAGCCGCCGACACAATGCGCACCATGATCCGCGCCGTCATGCGGACAGTGACCCAGTCACTGTCCTCGAGGTCAAACAAGTCGCCAAGGTTGGCGGGCCCGGGGCTCTCCCGAAGCAAGCCGATCGTCATCCGCCTCCCACGGCCGGTGAACGACAGATCGGAAGTGTTGGTGGGCGATGTGGTGGCGCTGCCGTCATCGCCGCTCGTGCCGCCGTCGCTGCCGCCCCCCCTAGGCAAGTCGAGTTCTTGCAGGACCGCTGATTGGGTCTTGTTGCATCTCATCATCTGCAGGGAGACGTTGGGCCCACTCTTGTTGCCGCGCTTGAACATCTGCTTACACGTTGAATGGAGTCGCTTGTTCTCCGACGTGTCCCGTTCCCAGAGTTTGCCACGAGTCCGCAGCTTGTCTCCCAAATGCATGACGAGCCGGTGAAGCTTGGTCGTGTGCACGAGACCGTAGATCAGTTACATGTAGTCGACGCCGAGCGTCGTGGCGTCCGCCTTCGTGGCCTTGATTTGGCCCTCGGTTATGGAAGTCGTATCACCGATGTTGTCCCCAAAAAGGGCCCCTCCGAGGCGTGCCGCGAGGCATATCGGCTCGATTTCTGCGTCGTGAAGCGGCACTTTTCCGATGATGTAGAGATAACGGTGCGACCGGGCGACTTCTGGGCCAGGGAGCAAGTTGCCCATGGTGGCGAGAGGAGCGACGGGGTCGGCAGCGTCGGGCCCCGTCTCGAACTGCCAACCGCCATCCGAGTCACTGTCCGTCGCGCTGCTCTCGGAAGACGTCGCATTGGAAGGGACGGGCAGTTGGGCCCGAAAAGACCGGTTGTCGGGCGAGACTGGAGCACCGTCAAGCAGAGATGTGCAGGGATCGTGGCTGTCGCGCGGCCCGGCGGCGCCAGGTAGCATGAATGGCCAAAAGGCGGAGACGTGTCGCCAGCTGCTCCCCGTCATCGTTGCTTGGGCTTCGGTTGTGGGCACAAAGCAGCTGTAAAGCTGACTAGAGTGAAGGGAAACACAGCAACAAGGCAACAAAAGAGGTGCGTGTCTTGGATCAGTTGTCATGTGTCGTCCCACAGGGATCGGATGCACAGCTTCCTTGCTCATGTCTTCATCCCGTGCAGGAACGCACCCCTCTTATCAAGAACAGGCCGCACCCCTCCGCATCACTGCCGAGCTACTCCCCATGATACACCGCAATAAAAAAATGAATAAAACGTACACTGGCGGTGCCGGCGAAGCCTTGCAGTTGCGCCCAAGCTCCCACCCGCGCACATTGATGGCGTTCAACGTGGCGTAAAGCGAGCCAAAGCGCGCTCCTTCATGCCGCTCGCAAAGAGAATGCAGCACCGCCGAGAGCCTTCGCGCCAGCATGCGGAGATACCCAGCTTCCGAACATGCAAAACGTCGAAAGACACGATGCGGAAGAGGCTTGCTGCCCGAGTCCCCGGACTGTGGACAACTCCCAGGGCAGGAACGAATGCCAGGGAGCTGTGCCCATTCCCCAGGGCGCGACGGCGGCTTCGATGGGGGTCCTTCCGCCTGACCTTTGCCGCCGCCACCTGGGAATCCAGCGTTGCGATGACGTCGCACCTCTCCATGCGGGAGGCAGCGTCCAGCCGTTCACCTGGCGGTGGATAGGTGAACATCTCAAACAATGACACGAACCTGGGCGACGAGCTGCAATCGACGCTGCCGCAACTGCCGGCTCATGGGGCAATGTCGACGCGTCCAGCCGCTAGCCGGCGCCGCCCCCGCGCCGCAGCCCATTGCGGCTCCTCGAGCTGGTCAACGACGACTGAACCGCGACGCGAGCCTACCGGTTTGTCTCCGGGGAGTTAAGGAGCGGATGGTGGGAGGAGCCTCGCTGTAGTTGCGTCACGGCTGACGCAGCTGCAGGCATCCGTCACTGCGGGCTTGTTGGACGTGCGCCGGGAGCTGACTGGCCACCGCAGGGAGCTCGCTGAGACGAACAGCAGCTTCCGCATGGTGGTGAAGAAGATTGACGACATCGCCGTATTGCCGGACCATTTGGCGGCTTCGATGGTTGCGCAGCGGCGGGCGCTTTTCAAGTTGGGCGCCGACATGTTCAAGGGTTTTAAGACGCACCGCGAGGCCGCGGCGGCGTTGGCGGCGCCAGTTAACGGCGGGCAGCGCGCGAGGTCGCCAGCTCGTCCCAGTAACGAGGGAGCGATGGAGCGTCAAGACGCTAAGTGGGTGCTCAAGTCAAACGTACGGTGCTTGAGTAACCCGATTATGACGTGCCGCAGATAATCTAGCCGCCCACTGCTGCGCTTTGCCCTTCTCTTGGTGTTGACGTTTGTGTTTGTGTGTAGGTCTCGTTCGACTACTAACTTGACTCGCTCACCTGTGCCTTTCCCTCATGTTGCTTTCTTGTAGCACCGCTGTTCTACTCACGCTCTCTGATTGACCTATGGTGCCGAAAGCGTTGCAGCAGTCGCTCCAGGCGCGCTTCATCATCCTGCCATGCACGGGTGACATTTGTGTCTCCATGCGGGAGGTCAATATCTTTCTCCGCGAATGGGTCATGCGCCGCGTGCCCGTTGACGCACGAGAGGCGGTCCGTCTGATTGAGAAGAAGTGGCACCTGCCGGTGCGCGCCAAGCGAGCGGCTGCCGAGGACGACGAGGCGGAGCCCGCCGCTGTCGCCCTCAGCAAAAGCGCGACAATGGCTTATCAATACCAGCATCGGGCGGTCTTCCCCTTCTACCAGCACATCGGCCATAAATCTGTTTGGGCGTTCGCCACGTACACCAACGACGTGGGGGGGCGCGACGCGCTGAGGAGCATGCGTGGCACGCAGACAAAGGTCGCGGTCGTCTTCTCGCCCGAAGAGGCGTGTGATATGCTGCAGAACGACGCTTTTATCACGGAGTCGGTCGCACGCCTTAGGCACCGTCTTCTCGTCGTTCGGCGTCCTCCACCGCTTCGCTGACGCTGGACAGACGCGCGGGGGGGCGCGGGCGCTGATGTGCTGGCTGGGGCACGTGGCTGTGGTCGCCATGAAGGTGCGGCAGCACCTCAAGAAGCGCTTCGTAATCCATGAAAAGCAAGATAACGACGAGGCTGCGGTGGCAGCGTCAGCGGCGGCCGCTGCGGTGGGAGCGGCATTGTATGCTGCGGGAGCGTCACCTGCCGACGACCCTTTTGACTCGTGAGCAGCTTGTGCGGCTACTGCGTCAGCAGCAGCTGCAGCCGCGGTGGTTACGCCGGTACTCAACACCGGTCACCGCGCAGAGTTAGTTGAGAAGCTCACCATTACGGCCGTTCTATCAAACACCTCGCACGCCAACTGTTGCACCACTCTTACAAATCGGCATCTGCGACCCCGTGGAGGCCGATATGTAAGAGTAGTGCAACAGTAAGCGTGCGAGGTTGCTGCGAGAACGGCCGTATGAGCCGCCTGTTGTCCATCCAGGACGCGTGAGCAAGTAATGGATTGTGTCTTATCGACTGCCCCAACCCGCACCGCGCCAACCCCTCGCACCGCCCGCAGCCGCCGAAAACGCAGACAACCCAGAGTGCCGATGCCGGTGGCGCGCCTGCTGCTGGGGTCGTTAGAGCGACGGATGTGACGGCAGCTCGCGCGGTGGCGGAGAATGCTCGCGGGGCAGCCGAAAACGCTGGCACAGGGGTGACAGCGACTGCAGGGGGAGCAGTGGGGGCTTCTCCGGCTGTTCTGGGATCTGATGCAATGCTGGATGAACCACCCAGGGATTCCGCCGCATGAACGGACCAGGAAAGCATTGTCGATGGTAGCGACGGGCAGGAGTGGTTCACCGAGGATGAGAAGGAGGCACCTATGTGGCGCCGGTGTGACGGTGGTGACGGTGGTGTCGCTGTGCGCCGCGCACGCCTGGAGCAGACTCGCTTTCATGTGGCGCGCGCAGCGGCGGCAAGCGTTGTGCTGAAGGAGGTGAACGAACGAGAGCACTGCGTGGGGTTTGCGCTTGATGGTTGGACTTGGGGGCGCTGTGCCGGACGTGCGTGGCTTTCTTGACGATGGGCGGCTTGGGGTCTGCCACCCGCTGCCCGTCGCACGTTGGCACAGTGGTTTGCTTCTGTTTCGTGTTTCCGCGGCCACTTGGGGTCTGGCACGCTACCCCCGCTTCGTGCGGGTGGAAAGCACTCTTCTTTATCTCTGCTTTCCCCTTGCGACGGGACAGCCTCGCTCCTGGTCACGGGGCGAGGCGGTCACGACTGGTCTTGAGTGCATATGATGCCTCGTCAGCATGGCAGCAAAGAGTATCGTAAAACAGCACGGTAGCGCTGCCCGGCGGGACCATCCACGGGCGGGATGCAGCACGAAAACAGGCCGTACGGTTGCGCACTGTGGGGGAACCGCATGCGTGGCGGCCGTCCCAATGAAATGCGGGAACCTGGGTCACGGACTGTGCCGGTCCTTGCCCCGGCAGCTCTTAGCCAAACTAAGCCTCCAGTCTCTAAACCCGAAGTGCTCTCGTGACTGGGGCCGAGCACACAGAACGCGCCTTGAACGGGAGCCGCTCCCGTTCGGAGCTTGTTCAATGACGGGAGCGTGAATGGGAGCGACTCCTGCTCGTCGTGTTGAATGTTCTGATACTCAGTTGTAAAAGGGTGGTGGGACGGCTCTGTCCGACGTGCTGGAAGACCCGCCTGACCAAGACGCCGCCCTGTACCCGCCATCTTGCGCTGCTATTGGATGCAGGTCCGAGGCCCGACCGACTCTATCCTGAGGACGGCCCTGTGCGGCAAGCGCCGAATCTGACAAAAAAAACGGCCACTCTGTGCTTGCCGCGCCCGGTACAGGTAATGGGACTATCAAGGAAACACGATGTCTGATGGCCACCTCTGATTCTGACCGGAGCGCTTGTTCCGTTCTGGCCCGGCTCCATTTTTACTCGAATTTAAGGAACAAGGGGAGAGTGATAGCGGACCGGTAGGATGGCGCGCGGACCCAGCATTTCTCGGTTCCGTGCAGGTTGTGGGTGACCTCTCTCGAGCCGTTGGCGGCACAACTGAACAGCCGGGGGTGCGACAGACCACGCCCATCTGCTTTACTCAGATCAAAAACTGGACCTCGGTGCATCAGCTTCCGTTGCGAAATCACTGTTTCATTGGCTCAGGCGGCCGTTAATGATGCTGAAGCGGATGTTGCGGATCCAGTTTTTGTGAGAAGCACAATAATTGGCAGCCGGTCTCAGATCCCGGTCAGAACATGATGAGTTCGACTCTCTGATCGACAGCAGGAGTTAAACAGTCACACGCACAAGCTCCTCTCGAGTTGTTGTGACTTCGTATTGTTCTGGAACAACGCATCATTTGATGTTCCGTATTCTCTGCGGCGTGTTTCCTGCGCTTGCCCGCCCTTCGCTTTCTTCCTTCTACCCTTCTTCCACGCCATGTATCTGCTTGTATGCGCAGGGTGTGAAGCGGTCTACCCCCTTCCCTCCCTCATTGCCTGTTCCTGCGCAGTTGGCCAGTCCTCTGACCACCTGTGTCATTCTCAGAACCCAGCCACAAGGCAGGGGGAATGGAGAACTGAACGGGAAGAGCGGGGACGGCTAGAAGTGGGAGAGAGAGGAAGCGGAGGAGAGGGAGAGGGGAAGGAGGGGAGGGGAGAGAAGGAACGGGCGGGGGGAGGGAGGGAGGAAGAGTAGAACACAGGAGGAGGGCAGCTGGAGGAAAACCGACGACGCGGGGGGATGTGATGAGGCGAGACCTCTTTTAAGGTGAGCCCCAATGACGGTGGCGGATTGATCTTGGCTCGTTGGATGGCTGAAGCTTGTTGCCCGCCCAAAATGGTTGGCGCCTTGGGTGGGTGCATTGCGGGCGTAACCCTCCGCATGCGGCACATCTGCGCTTGGATCGGCTGCTCCGACAGCCCGGCTCGCCATTGTTTCTGATCCTGACGTCCCGGCCACGCACCCCCCTCCCCTGCTCCTCATTCCCCCCCTCTCCACCTTCCCCCGCCACCCGCCCCCCCACCCTTATCCATTCCTAGCCGTTCTTCGACCCCATTGCATTTTTACAATCACCCCAACCTCCGGTGTCTGGTGTTCGTCCTCCGTCTGTCCCACAGGTGAGGTCACCACTGGGGAAGAGGGCAGCTGCGGTAGCACAAGGAGGGGGGGGGGAGAGAGGGGAGGCCGCTTCATCCCCTGTGCATACAAGCAAAACAGATACATGGGGTGCGAAAAGTGTAGAAGGAAAAAAGCGAAGGGCGGGCGAGCGCAGGAAACACTCCGCAGGGAATACGGAACATCAAATGATGTGTTGTTCCAGAATAATGCGAAGTAACAACAACTGGATAGGAGCTTGTGCGTGGGGCTGTCTAACTCCTGCTGTCGATCAGAGAGTAGAATTGAAAATGGTCTGACCGGGATCTGAGGCCGGCCGCCGATTGGTCAGCTAAGGATCTGAGTAAAGCAGATAAGCATGTTCAGTTACAGTTCATTTTCGTTAAAACGTCCACTCTGATGCATATGAACCTGACGGATTGAAGTTTAATGTCGCTTGTCTCCGATTCGCTGAAGACATTTGAAGCCTTCGAACTATGCTACGGCGGCTCGGCTTCGTTTCAGTCTTGTCGCGTGCGATTGGACCGTGAAGGGCGTTGTCATGATCATAATTAAGTATCTGGCCACGTCCCCCCTACTGCCCCAGCACCTTTTCTCGGTCAGAATCCTGAGTTCGTTACCTGTCGGCTCACGCCGTCCTCACATTGTCTGATATGGAGCCGAACTGTCCCACACCATCAGGCCCCGCATCACCAAATTTGGAACTGCCAGAGGTGGTCCGCTCCAGAAGCCATGGCTTTTGAACAGCATCGGGCGCCTCAATTCGTTACCCATCGCGCATATCATCTGCGCCAACTTCGGTTTTGTTTCGTAGAAGTCTCTTGCACCCGTGGACGTTATAACGAGAGTGCACTGTCCTCCATGCAACAGCCTCAGGCCCCACCTGTACTGTCCCTGACGCAATTCTGGATCAAGAATACTGCTCTGGAGGATAGCGTTTTTGGATCTCATCGGAGGAAACATCTGAAGACAGATCTGAGAAGGCG
>Ga0209831_1002670_pt1 | contig 15273 bp, 9 predicted proteins | sample Maine_Asex4_meta_FD_187451 | JGI IMG/M metagenome (GOLD analysis project Ga0209831, IMG submission 187451) | Marine algal microbial communities from Maine, USA - Maine_Asex4_metaG (SPAdes) (version 2) | ecosystem: Host-associated > Algae > Red algae > Unclassified | place: Maine, USA | collected...
CCTATGAAAACGAGTGGAAAAACAATACTTCAGGCGAATCGAAGGAAACCGGCGGGTTGACCACCGGTAAGTGGCGTAGATATAGTAATATACTCCATTTCCGGATGCCGCATCCGCCACGCTGTCCTGTCGAATCAAAATAGATGTCTGCAGTTTTCATTGATCTTAATCAAGCTGAAGATGTCCGGGATGTCATCCATCGCGCCGTCGAAGCGCTCTCTAGTGGCAAAATTATTGCGATCCCAACAGAGACCGTTTATGGTTTGGCCGCCAGTGCGTTGCAGCCTGAGGCGGTGAAGCGGTTGTGGGAACTTAAAGGGCGCGATTCGAGTAAACCATTTGCCGTTGCGGTGAAGAGCCTCGAAGATTCGCTGGACTATGTTCCCCAGATGTCGCCCTTGGCGCGTCGGTTGGCTCGGCGATGTTGGCCGGGACCTGTCACGCTGGTGATGGAAGATCATCCCGAAAGCGTCATTCATCAACTGGATCAATCGGTTATCGATGCAACCGTCCCCGGCGGAACGGTCGGGTTACGTGTGCCTGATCATGACGTGACGCTGCAAATCTTAAGACTTTGTGCCGGACCAATTGTATTGACCAGTGCAAATTTGAGTGGAAAACCACCAGCCAACGATGGTACAACCGTGCTCGAAGAATTGGGCGATCAGGTTGATATGATCATCGATGCAGGTCCGACCCGGTTTCAGAATGGTTCCACAGTCGTAAAAGTTGATGGCGACCAGTTGACGGTGCTGCGTGAAGGTGCGGTTAACGAGAGCATTGTGCGTGGACTGACGGACTATATTGCGGTCGTCGTTTGCACAGGCAATACGTGCCGCAGCCCGATGGCCGAAGCCATGTTGAAGAAGCAGTTTTCGACCAAATTTGGTTGCGAGATCGACCAATTGGCTGACTTTGGCGTGAATGTTATGTCGGCTGGCATCTCTGCGATGCCAGGTGCACCCGCGGCCAACCAATCTGTCGAAGTGATGCGCCAGTATGGTGTTGATATCTCGTCTCATAGTAGTCAACCGATGACGGGGCGGCTGGCCAAGTGTGCCGATGTGATTTTTGCTTTGACCAACGGGCATCGCAACGCTATGGTTTCGCAGTGGCCGGAGCTGAAAGACACCGTCAAAACGTTGCGGCCTGATGGAGGAGATATCTCTGACCCCATCGGAAGTCCCGTTGCCGTTTATCAATCTTGTGCTCAGCAGATTGACCAGTGTCTTGAGCATTGGCTTCAGCACATTGATTTCTCTCAATTTTCCAAACGAACTTAGACGAAGATTTACCTTAAAAACATTTCAGCGGTAGGACGCGTGTTTTCCGGTGCTTGCGAAACCGGAGGGCTTGCGCCCTTCCGCATGCATTTCAACTCTCAGATTCACGACGATGAAAATTTCTACCGGCAGCGACCACCGCGGCTTGCATCAACGCAAAATTATTGGCCAGAAGTTGGCCGACTTAGGGCATGAGTGGGTCGATCTCGGGACGATGACTGAAGAGTCCTGTGATTATCCTGACATCGCAAAGAAACTGGGCCAATCGGTGGCCAGCGGCGACACGGCGATGGGAATTTTGGTCTGCGGAACCGGCATTGGAATGTCGGTGGCGGCGAATAAAGTCCGGGGTATTCGGGCCGCGCTGTGCGTGAACGAAGCAACAGCGGCTCTCAGTCGAAAACATAACGATGCCAACGTCATGTGCCTGCCCGGTGATGATTTCGACGACGAACAATTGCGTTCGATGGTGGAGACTTGGCTTGCCAGCGATTTTGAAGACGGACGACACGCACGGCGGTTGAGCAAAGTCGCTGAGATGGAAGCCGATTTCTAGGCAGTTTGCCGTGGGGCAGGTTTTCAACCTGTCTGAGCGTAAGGAGAACTTGATTCTCCACCACTCAAAAGGCGCGGTCGGCAGGTTGAAAACCTGCCTCACGTTGGGCTGGATTTTAACCCCTTTAGCTTTCACCGGAGATGCATAGAATGTGGGCTTTTCAGCGAAACACTTCAGCGGGAACGGTTCGGCGTGTCAAATTCCACGGCTTCGGCTCTACCAGCATCTACCACCTCCGACGCAACCAAGGCCACCGTTTGGCAAATTGATTTGCTGGCCAGCTCCGGTTTCCCTGACCGATTAGCCGATGAAGTATTGGCCGACACGGGCGATTTCGGGCTGCCAACGTCCTTGGTGATTAAGACGGCGCGCACCTTCCTGATTCAAGGAAATCTCCAACAAACCGACGTTGAGAAAATTGGCAACGAGTTTCTGGCCGAACCCGTCGTCCATCAAACGGTCATCGCCAAAAATGGTGACTCCGTATTCGATAGCCCGCCGGCGGGAACCCAAACGTTAATCAACGTCATGCCACTGCCCGGGGTGACCGATTCCGAAGCCGAAAGTGCGTTGCTGGCAATCAGGCAATTGGGCTTCGACGTTGATGCCGTTCGAACCGTACGGAAGTATTGGATCTCTAAACTCTCGGCCGATCAACAATCGCTGTTATGTGAAAAACTTCTGTGCAATGATTCCATCGAGATGATCGTTGAGGGGCCATTGGTTGTCGACGATCTTCAGCTTGGCCGCGCCTACGAGTTCGCGCTAACGACGTTGCCGATTCGGACCGCCGGTGATGAACAACTGACGGAGATTAGCCAAAAATGGCAACTGTCGTTGTCCTTGGTCGAGATGCAAACCATTCAAGCTCATTTCAAATCGCTTGATCGTGACGCGACGGATATCGAACTCGAAACGGTGGCTCAGACTTGGTCGGAACATTGCAGTCATAAAACGCTGGCCGGTCGGATCTCTTACACCGACGAAAACGGCACACGCGAATACGAGTCGATGCTCAAGGAAACCATCTTTGCGGCAACCATGCAGATTCGGGCGGATCTCGGTGATGACGATTGGTGTGTGAGTGTGTTTAAGGACAACGCGGGCATCGTACGGTTTGATGAAGACAACAACGTGGCCTTCAAAGTTGAAACGCATAACCGTCCATCGGCGCTTGAGCCTTACGGTGGAGCCAATACAGGAATCGGTGGTGTGATCCGGGATACGCTGGGCACTGGAATGGGTGCCAAACCGGTCTGCAGCACGGACGTGTTCTGTTTCGCCCCACCGGAGACTCCGTTTGAGGATCTTCCACCGGGCGTCATGCATCCTCGTCAGATTATCAAGGGCGTCGTCGCTGGCGTGCGTGACTATGGAAACCGCATGGGAATTCCAACCGTCAATGGAGCCGTTTATTTTGATCCGCGCTATGTGGGAAATCCGTTAGTGTTCTGCGGCAACGTAGGAATACTCCCCAAGGAAAAATCATTCAAAGAAGCTCAGCCGAATGATTTGATCGTTTCCATTGGTGGAAAGACGGGGCGCGATGGAATCCATGGCGCGACGTTCAGTTCGGCCGAGTTAACCGAGTCCAGTGATATTACCTCCGGTGGTGCGGTGCAGATCGGCAACGCGATCACTGAGAAGATGCTGATGGACGTGATGCTCAAAGCGCGCGATCTGAATCTTTACTCGGCCGTTACCGACTGCGGTGCAGGTGGTTATTCCAGCGCTGTTGGTGAAATGGGCGAAGAGTTGGGGGCTGAGGTTTGGTTGGACCGCGTGCCGCTGAAGTACGAGGGTTTATCTTACACCGAGATTTGGATCTCCGAAGCTCAAGAACGCATGGTGTTTTCGGTCCCAGAAGAAAATTGGCAAACGTTTGAGAAACTGTGCAAAGATGAATCGGTGGAAGCGACCGTCCTTGGCAAATTCACGCCGACGAAAATGCTGACGTTGAAATACGGCGATGAGACGGTTTGTGAAATGTCGATGGCGTTCTTACACGATGGACGTCCGCCGATCTTACGGCAAGCAAATTACGCGCCGGCGGAGGAAGTACCTTACACCTCCAACGGTAGTGCCGATTTCGAATCGGGTTTGAAACAGATACTCGGGTCGTTGAACGTTGCGTCCAAGCACTGGATCATTCGTCAGTACGATCACGAAGTTCAAGGCGGCAGCGTCATCAAACCGTTGGTTGGTATTCAAAATGACGGGCCAGGAGACGCGGCGGTCGTCAGACCTGTGCTCGATTCGCGACGCGGGTTGGCGATTTCTTGCGGCATGAATCCGCATTACGGCGAACTCGACACGTATCACATGGCGGCCAGTGCGATTGATGAAGCGCTGAGAAATTGTGTTGCCGTTGGAGCGGATCCCTCGATGATCGCGGTGTTGGATAACTTCTGCTGGGGCTACACCGATCGACCGGAGACGTTGGGATCATTGGTACGCGCCGCGATTGCTTGCCAAGATGTATCGATCGCCATGCAGACGCCGTTCATCAGCGGCAAAGATAGCCTTCACAATGAATTTAGCTACACCGATAGCAACGGTAATCGGCAGACGATCTCCATTCCTGCCACGTTATTGATCAGCGCCATGGGACAGGTTCCCGACGTTGCCAATTGTGTGACGATGGATTTGAAGAAGTCCGGAAATCTACTCTATCAAATTGGAATTACGGGCGACCACTTGGGCGGGTCGCATTGGAGTTTAGTCACCGGTGGGTCTGGCGGCAAAGTCCCCACGGTCGACACCAACATTGCGAAGCTCACGTTCACAAAACTGCACAACGCGATTTCAATGGGACTGGTTCGCAGTTGTCATGATCTTAGTGAGGGTGGTTTCGCAACGGCGATTGCCGAGATGGCCTTCGCCGGTGGTTTGGGGGCTGACATTGATGTCACCGCAATGGAAGTCGCCGGTGATGTTGATGATGAACTGCTGGATCTGACTTTATTGTTCTCCGAATCCAACACGCGATTCATCGTCGAAGTAGAACCAAGTAAACAAGCGGCGTTTGAAGCCGCGATGGCTGAGGTGACTCTTTTTCAAATTGGAAGTGTGACCGACTCAATGAAGCTAACGATCGAATCGGACAATGAGCGTCTGATCGACGCGGCCATTGGCGATCTGAAGGAAGCATGGCAGTCGCCATTGAACTGGAGCTGATTGAGCCAAAATTTGCGAAGCAAAGATCAGCCGCAGGGCGATAGCCCCCGGTCATGTCGCTTCAGAAAAACATATCAAAACCTATCTGCTAAAAATTAATGACTCAACCTAAAGCCATCATCCTTCGCGCTCCTGGAACCAATTGTGATCAAGAGACCGGTTATGCCTTTGAACAAGCCGGCGCGACAGCGGACTACATCCACATCAATCAGTTGATGGAGAACCCCGCGGTGTTGGCTGATTATCAGATCCTTTGTTTGCCGGGCGGCTTCAGCTATGGCGACGATATCGCTGCCGGACGCGTATTGGCGTCGCAGATGCAGTCGACTCTGGCCGCCGCCATTGGTGAATTCCATGATGCGGGGAAGTTGGTGCTGGGTATCTGCAATGGATTTCAGATCTTAATCAAGTCGGGGTTTTTATTGCCGCGTGATGATTCTGGACTACCGGCAACTCTCACGTGGAATGATCATGGGCGGTTCATTGATTGTTGGGTGAATTTGAAGACCGACAATGAAAAGTGCGTTTTCCTCAAAGACATAGAACAGGTGTATTTACCGATCGCTCACGCCGAAGGTCAGTTTGTAGCTCGTGACACGATGGTGATGGACGGGCTCAAGTCGAACCATCAATTAGCGCTGACCTACTGCCGCGCCGATGGCAGTAATGGAGCGGATTTAGCGTTTCCAGAAAACCCCAACGGTTCCAAGGAAAACGTAGCCGGTGTCTGTGACGACACCGGCCGCATCTTCGGACTGATGCCGCATCCAGAGCGCTTCATTGATCCCACCCAGCATCCGCGCTGGACACGAGAAGGATTAACCGATGAGGGAGCCGGATTGGCTATCTTCAAGAACGCCGTCGCTTACTTTGGCTAAGTAGTTTTAGTTATGTCGATTTTCAAGTGTTCGTGATGTCAGAACGCCTGTTTGCCCAGATAGATGAAGCAGTCCCCCATAATGGTACTGCCGAATTGATGAAAATCTTGCCACGCGATTTAAGAAAGAACTGATGCGGGCGGAGGACTGGGTGCCATGTCGGTTCATGATCAGAAGATGGTTGGCTTCACCGACGATTACATCGCTGTCTACTCTTCAAATTTCAGCGGTCGCGCGTCCGAGTAGAACTCTGGAATCACTTGGCTGATCGTGTCGGCGGTGTTGATTCCATTGCAGAATCGACAGTCAAGTTCGATGCCTAATTGATTGGCGACGCGGATGCCGATCGAACCGTCGATGACGCCCGGGTCTGACCATTGGCCCAGCGGATCAAGTGTCATCGTACCCATGTCGAAATCTAAACTCCGCCGGAGGACCTCGTACTGCACCCACGCTTGGACATATTGATTTTGCACATTGTTGAGCCCGGTAATGGCCTGAGATAGGTCACGGGCGGTCGTGTCGCTGAACGAGGATGCAGCACCCGGACGCGGCGGTTGAACCAGTCTGGCCCGAGACAGTTCAACGGCGTCAATGTTGACTTGAATACTTTGGCGGTTGAGTTCGAACAGCACTTTGTTGCGGTCGATGTTGCGAATAATCTGTCGAAGGTTGCGGCTGACTTCGTCTTCGAACTGGTAGAATTGACGGCGCGACTGCTGGTAACTGATCAATGCTTGGCGATAGTCGTTGCGCTGAGCGATGCGGACAACGGGAGCATCGAAACGAATGCCGGCACGCAACTGGCCTGTTTCATAGCGGATGCGAAACGGATTATCACCGGTATTGCCAATGTCGCCTTCGAAAACCAGATCCAATTGCGATTCTAACTGATCGGCGACGAATTCGATGTTGCGCCAATCGTCCACTAAAGACGCCCGTGCGTTCATCCAGTCACGTCGCAGGCACCGCGCGATCTCGAAGGCCTGTTTGGATCCGATGTCGACCTTTTGGATTTCGATCGAATTTGATCTTGCTTTTGCTTGTAGTAACGACAGTTCTAGAATCAAACCGTCCAATTCGGTCAAGATTCCAGGAGTCGTCGTTTGAAAGTTGTCATCGATCAGTGCAACAATGTCTGCGTCTTTCATGCCTTCGGTTGCCGAATCAAGGTCGTCGATTTGATCAGCGACTAATTGCAGGTCAATTTCAATTTCGTCGAGCAATTCTTCCTTGTCAGATAAATCGCGCTTGATGTCGGCGGCGTTGGGGATCGAATCGGCCGCGAAAATTTGAGCTTCAACATCGGAATCAACCTTGCCGCTGGCGATGTCTTGGCTCAACTGTTTTAAATAAGCGATACGATCGTCGCGGAGAGCCGACAGCCGATCAATGTCATCGGAGATCTCTGCGAAGTCCGTGCTGCGAACTTCGTCCACAGTGGCGAGCGCCGAAGCAACGATTGGTTTGAGCAAATCAACATTATCGACGATGCCTTTGATGTCGGCTGAGGTTTCGCTTTCGATGGCTTTCTCAAAGTCGTTAATTAGATCGACCTGGTCATTGATGACGGTTCCGGCTCTCATCCGCAGATCGCTGACATCGGTGATGCGGTTGCTGATCTTATCGCCGATGATTTTGAATCGGTCCAGCATCGGATCCGCGATGATGACATCCAAATAGGGCGGTAATCCGAGGGTCTGTTTGAATTGGTCAAGCGTATTTGCGTAAGCGACTTTCGTGTTGAGCAGGTTCTGTTGCTGTTGAAACACGGTTGCCTCAAACTGGCGGATCTGTAGTTTGTTGATGCGGTCTTCTTCGAAGAATGTTCTGAATTGATCCAATACCGCCTCTAACAGGCGGAGGTTGAATTTAAGGTTTCTAATTTGCTGTTGTTGCTGCAACAGCCCTAAGTAACCGCCTGCTTGGGTGGATGCTGAAGCGGGCAGGTTGAGGAAATTGCCTGTTCGATTTGGACCGGCGCCGGTAGACCTTCCGGTAGCAATTTGAAGATAAAATCCTCGACGGAAACGCTCGTATTGTCGAACGTTTGCTAACAGAGTCCGTTCGGTCTGCACCAGCGACTCCATGATTCGGTCTCGGCCAGCACCACGCAGCAACGGTTGAATGATTGAGAAATTGAACAGAGAACTGGCGGACTGAGTATTGTTGCCCGCAAGATTGAAGACCAGCGAATTGGCAAGGCCTGCCGCAAACGTGGCTCCGGTGATGCCCAACCGATTGAGGTTTATGCCGCCACCGTTGAGGCCCAGTGAATTTGAAAGCAGCGTTCGTGATCCGGTTAGCGGGTTTCGTAAGCGGCCTTGGGTGGTGAGGAAGCTGTTGTAGCCGGCGAACAGTTGCGAGTCAAAACCGAAACGCTGGAGACTGACATCTAACGCAGATAGGTAGAGGATTTCGCGCTGCTGTTGTAAAACGGGCGCGTGAATGGAAGCCAACTGAAAGGCTCGATCAAGCGTGAGGAAGACTTGCTCTTTTTCATTGACTGGCAGGTAGGACATCCAAGTTGGATTTTCGACATGGTCGGTATCTCCATTGGCGTGCCAATGAGCAAATCCTTCTCTGCCGTCGACGCAGTGCATTAGTTTATGAGACTGAGGATCGTCCGGTGGTAGCGGAGCATGATCGCTGGAAAAGGGATTGAACATCCGCGACTCAGGCACGATTTCCAGTGAACCGTCCGCGTTGTCCCAACGTGGATCGCAAGTTTTTTCGGCGATCAATCGACGCGCTTCGGCATCAGCTTGTCGACGATAGTAACCGCGGTGGCAGCCGATGACGGCGCATACCTGCAGAACGATCGTTGCGACAAAACAATACTTGAGCATTGTTGAGTTGAAGATTACCTGGGTCACTGAATCTCCTTTGCGCGTGACGCCAAAGTGTCACGGCACATCTTCCTCAATTAGACGGGAGCTATTGCGATGGTTCGAGCGCGCCGTTTCGAGTTCGCGGGGTACCGCACTTCCGGGTTGGAAACACAGCCTGTTGAAGTTTACGGGTTACTCCAAATACTCCTGTTTAATAGAAAATCGGGTCCATAGGGGTTGTGACTTGAGGTTTTGTGGTAGTAGGGCACAAAGGGCGGAGGAAAAAATACAAATCAAAAGCTCAGACTCCATTAGCGCCGATAGCAGGAGATGGGTTGGAACTCTTATTGAACATGCCGCCCGAGTACCCGATATACACCCTTAAAACTGCTTTAATTATCGTTAAAGTTAGCTTATTTCTGTTAGCGATCTGATTCTCGAATGTATTATTAGATTGGCACAAAGTAGGCCGTAAAGTTTTCTCAGCCCACCCATTGGCCCAATCGCCGAGAAGGGCGGCTTTGTGAACTTTGTTCGATGGCTCAGTTGCGGCCGCGAATCGCAACAGGGGCCCTTGAGTTGGGAACGATTGAGCAACCTTTTCAGCAGCACCAACGATTGACCAAACCAACCTGACCGGAAGCGGCACATGTTTTATCTTGTCTATGGAATTATCTTTGTTGTCTTGATCGCAGGCTGCGTGATGGCTGCGAAGCATTGGCACTGGGTCAACACAGTGTTTTTGATTTTGACATTTCTGGCCGGCGTCGCCGCGACCGCAGGAATGGCCCAAGTTTTCTACAAGCGTAGTAAAGCCGTTAAGTCTCTCAGCAACGCCGTTAAGCAGCACGATACGGTCAGCAAACAACTGAACGTGGCGATCTACGGTAAAGCCAGTGATATTGGCTACGGCGAAAATTCGCTTCGCGGAGTCAGCAATAAACTGAATTTGGAATTGATGGGACGTGGCCGTGTTTGGTCAGGTGGCAATGTTGCTGCCGCCGGTGAAGGCCTTTGGAATTTCAAGTTTGCCAGCCCCGTACCAGAGGGCGAAGACGAACAGCTGGCTCAGCTGAAACAGATAGAAGTCCAAGTCTTTCGCGATCAAGTGATCAACCAACGCGCGTATCCGGTCAGTTACATTGGTGAATTTAGAATCAACGAAGCGACCGGAGAAGGCTTCACGTTGCAGGGCTTGCAAATCGTCGACAGTGGCGAAGCTGCATCCCCAACAAGTACTTGGTCAATCTACGAGAAGATGCCTTTAGATCGCCGAGGCGCCTTCAAAGCTGCAATCGCGGCACTGGCCAAGAACGGTATAAATGTCGACGAGATGTCCATTGATCAGTTTCGCCAGATCCTTCAAACGCAGTTCTTTCCGGCTGAGAAAGTCCCATTTGATGTGGAGAGTGCCGAGTACGAGCGGCTGATTGATAGTTATGCGTTTGATGGTGTTTCTTTGGGTAAAATTCAAAACTGGGTTGAGGCAAATCAAGGGACGCGAAAAACGGGTGCTTTCCAGCCACGTCCAGAAGAAGTCCATGTAAAGTATCGCTTCAACAAAGCCTCCAAAGAGTACACGGTTGATGCGGAAGGGAATTTAGAGACAGATGGCCCGTTTACACCGCTTGGGCATGCCATATCGAGAAACCTTCATCTGGGTAAGAAAGTCACCTTCGAAGAAGGGGATGAGGTAGTCATCGATCAATTGACGGCGGAGGGATACCAGCGTGACGGCGTGACAATCGCTCCGTTTCCACAAACCGAAGATGTTACCGAGCTCGACAGAATTTATTTCCGAAAATATCGCGACTATCCGTTTATGTTCAGTAGCCTGCAAAGCCAGGCCGCGAAGTTGGTTGAGGCGCTGCAAGGACGAAAGAAAGATAACGCGACCCACGACAACGCAATCGCAAAGAACTTGGAAGAGCAGATCCAAGAGAGAATTCGCATCCAATCCGATTTGGATTCTGACAATACGAACATGCAAAGAGATCGCGACTTGATTGTAGCTGCAGAAAGTAAGAAACAGGCTGAGGTTGAACAATTGGAGAAACAACTCAAGCAGTTGTTGGATGTCAAAGTCATGTTGCGGCGACAAATTGGGGTAGCATCGGCGAGGATCATTGAGAGAAGCCAAGAGACGGAGCTGCCGGTTTCTACAGGCGGCGATTACTCGCAAGGATATCCTGCGTTCGACGCAGCGACCTCAGGCCGAGAAGTTTTGGGTACGCCAATTTATAGTGAGGGCTCCAGCTTGAGACAGCCTATGTATGAAACGCCGATCTACAGTTCTCCTGTTGAGCAACTTCCCTCAACAATTGAAAGTTCGCCGGTACCGATCTATTCTCAACCGCGCGAATTTAATTCTCAGCCGACTCCGACCATAGTTCCTCCGGTGGGTACTTCTTCCGATCCACAGATGTTGAATTTTACAGATCAGACCCGACAGCCACGTTCCGCGATCGGTACCGAGACTTTTCGGTCTATTGAACCGGCGTTAGAAGGACAGACCGAAGAATCCGTTTTTGAATTCTTTGAAGAAGTAAACTAGTTGGTTTTGCAAATCTAAGAATTGGCAGTATTTTCGTAGTGGAAGTCATCAGGACTTTCGGTTATCCACGGTACGGATCAGAACTCTTAGCGGGTTCACTACAGTTTCGACGTTAAAAGGATTGGAGAGTCGGCACGCGATGGGTTTTGAAGATCGGGAATACAATCAATATCAACCGGCGGGATCCGCTTTGTCACGCTATTCGATGGTGACGATCCTGATTGCGATTAACGTGATCATCTTCTTGGCTGATAGTTTCACACCCGCCAACGTTGTGACTATTGACCTAAATCCGTTCGATGAAATTCCACCGGGAAAAGTTGTCACCGGTCATTGGTTGGGGGATCTTCTAGCTGCCAAAACTCAGCAGTGGTATTTAATTTGGACCTGGTTGACTCACGGTTTCGTCCACGCTGCGATTGATAGTAAGATAGGATTGTGGCATATCGGCGGCAATATGTTGACGCTGTACTTTTTGGGTCGGTCGGTCGAGTATCGTTTGGGACGTAGTGAGTTTCTGAAATTCTATCTAATCGCGATTGTGATTGGATTTCTTGGCTTCTTTGCTGTGAATCTTTTGCAAGGCAATCCTCAGGCGTCATTGGTGGGCGCATCGGGTGCGGTGTCGGCGGTAGTCGTGCTTTTTATTTTCTACTTCCCTCGAGAGAAGATTTTTCTCTGGGGAATCTTAGAGTTGCCTGCCTGGGCGATCGGAGTGTTGATGTTGGCGAATAATATTTATTATGCGCTATCACCTGGCAGCAATGTCGCTTGGGAAGCGCATGCGGCAGGTGCGCTGTTCGGGTTCCTCTACTATAAGCAAGCTTGGAATCTCAGTGGACTCAATGTGCCCGAATCGATTACCAACCGAGTCCGTAACAGTGGAGGGTTGAAAATTCACAATCCTGACGCCGCAGGTCCCAACGAGAAACTCAAGCAAAAAGCGGACGCGATATTGGAGAAGATAAATCAGCAAGGGGAAGGGAGTCTTTCTTCACGCGAACGGAAGACACTGCAGCAATACAGCGAACAAATACGAAAACAAAGACAATGATTGCGGTAGTGGATGAGTTTACAATTTCGCCAATTTCGCCGTACTTGGCCTCCTTTATGCTGCCAGGTCGCCCCGGTTGAGCGTCGGAGATGAGTCATTTTTTTAAACAACTATTTGAGGAGTGTTTCAAGACGAGTTATCCTAATATGGTTCTCTCCTTCCTAATTCTACGAATCCTAAACCAGTGCAAAACGTAACTACGGAACTGTTGACCGATTCCACCTGCCCAAATTGCTGGACAGATTTTCCGGTCGAAGACGTAAAATGGATTTCGGCTCACGAAGATCTCATGGGAGACTATCGCCTTGGTGCAGATTCTAATCAGCGGTTTCGTCCTACTCGGTTTGACATCAACGGCAACGCGATCGACGTCAAAGGGTTGAGTTGTCAGGATTTCTGCTGTCCTCATTGCCACCTGAAGATTCCTCGTTCGGTGTTGGTGTTCCGATCGTTTTTGCTGTCCATTGCTGGCACGCCTTCCTGCGGTAAGTCGTTTTACCTTGCCGCGTTGGCGTGGAAGATACGACAGACGTTGCCTAAGTTTTTTAATCTGCTGGTTTCAGATTCTGATGGCGAATGCAACAAGATCCTCAATAACTATGAAGATCAACTGTTCTTTTCTTCAGATAAATCTGGTCTAGTGAAGTTGGCCAAAACGGATGTGACCGGTGACTGGTATTCGGTCGTCCAGTATGCGGATCAAGCCGTGACTTATCCCAAACCGTTTTACTTTGATTTACGCCCATCCGACGATCATTTCAATGCGAAGCTCACACGTAAGTTATCTCGTTTGCTTTGCGTATACGACAACGCAGGTGAATCTTTCCTGCCTGGTGCCGATACCGTATCCAATCCTGTGACGCGCCATCTCGGGATCGCACAGTCTTGGCTGTTCTGTTTTGACCCGACGCAAGACCCGCGCTTTCGACGGGCGCTTCAAGGGAAAAGTAACGATCATCAAGTCAACGATAGCCCTGTCACCGCGCGACAGGAGTCAGTGCTCAACGAGATGGTCAATCGAATTCGAAAGCACAGCGAACTGGGACTTAAAGATAAATCGAAGAAGCCGTTGATCGTCGTCTGCACTAAGTACGACGCTTGGTCCGAGTTGATTGGTGACCTGCCGCAACCATGGGCTTATTCAGAAAAATTGAAATGTAACTTGTTAGACATGGACAAAGTCGAGTTCGTGTCTGATCAAATGAAAGAAATCTTGGTGCGATTGTGTCCTGAAGTTGTTTCTTCTTCGAAGTCAATTTCTGATTTGGTTTACTTCATTCCTGTCAGTGCAACGGGAGATTCTCCGGTGAAAGATCCTCAATCGGGTGAGTTTCGAATTCGCACGGACTTCATTGATCCTGTTTGGTGCGAGGTTCCTTTACTGTTGGCTTTGGCGCACCGTGCTCCGCGACTGGTGAAGGTAGCGCGCCGAGGCCCCGCACCAACTGCTACCGATGAAAGCTAATTGCAGGAGTCGGAATTGATTGAAGAGCTGATTTTCACATCCTCTGAGCGTGGCCTGCAGATTGGCAAAAGTGGTTTTTGCACGGTCGCCAGTACCCCCGAGATGGCCACCAATCTCACGCGGATGCTGGAAAGTTTAAGCGGGTATCGCCACTTGTTTACGCCCGGATCTCCTGAGGCGGCGAAGAATCCAGTCGTTTATTCCTTCCTGCAAGTCAAAGTGGGTGGTGAGCAAAGGCATGTCCTTTCGCGCGTCGCGGATTTTGGAGTGGACTATTCAGGACGAAGTAACAAACTAGCGCATCATGTTTCTGCGCCGGCGAAGTCGAAGCCTATCGGTGGGCCGACGCGGTTACTTCTCGATAAGCAATTTTTCTGCAATGACTGGCAGGGGGATCCAGAAATGCTGCAGCCTCGTCCGCTGCTGGATAGAGTCTCATCGCCAAAGCCGTGCAAGCACTGGCAGAAAGTCACCGGTGATGCAGGATGGGCAGGGGAGTTGATCGAAACCTGTCAGACCGGGAAAATCATTTACTTGATCATTCAACCTTCAACGCCTTCGATGGCGTTGTTGCACGAAGCACTATCGCTATTGCCGAAAGAGAAACAATGGCAGACTACTTTTTCATCTTTCTACCGACGCCTGCCTCCGAATGTGCAATGTCAGATTCGTTGTGTGATGGCTGATTCGCCAGAAATCGAATTGACACGGCAAGGCCAGAACAATGTCGTGTGGGATCTGACTCGGCCCATGGGGACACCGTCCAGTCATCTGGCCGATTTTGCGAGGCAGGGACGAACGATCACTGGATACGAGAGTCGGCCGATGGTTGTCGAAGAAGAGGAAACTTCGACCGGTTCGAAAGTGGAACCGCCGAAACCGTCTCGGTCCAAAGAGATTCCCAGTATTAAGGGCAAACGCCCGCCCGATCTCCCTGCCCAAATAGCAATTGAGGCGGAAGAGGCTACGTCCAAACGAAAACGGTTGCTGCCGGCGCTTGGTATATTGGGGATTTTGGCTGTCGCAGGGATGTTTACAGTCTTATTTATTCCGGGCGTAAAAGAATCCGCGTTTTCGGTTTTTGCGCCCAGGGTGCCTGAGGATATTGTGAAACCCGGGCAAGTGAAACCGATGGTGGAACCGTTGCCTGAACCAAACGTTCAACCGGACCCATCCGAAGAACGAGTTTTCAAACGTTTGATTCCGCCGACCCTTTTGACCCCGCCGACCCCTGCGGTTGCTGACCTAGAACCTGTCGAGCCGGTTCCAAGTTTAGGTCGTTTATCGGCAACCGATATTTCGTTTTCGCCTCAGTGGCAAAACTTTGAGAAGTCCCGGTTTCCTCAGCCCGTCTTGTTGATCCGCCATACCGCCGCAATTAGTGATTCACTGCAGCTTAACTTCGAGGCTGAACAAGGCGAGATTGAGGTTGTCTCAGCAGAAGGCGCGATGCAATGGAGTCTTGCGGCGTCCGG
>Ga0209831_1002671_pt1 | contig 15270 bp, 15 predicted proteins | sample Maine_Asex4_meta_FD_187451 | JGI IMG/M metagenome (GOLD analysis project Ga0209831, IMG submission 187451) | Marine algal microbial communities from Maine, USA - Maine_Asex4_metaG (SPAdes) (version 2) | ecosystem: Host-associated > Algae > Red algae > Unclassified | place: Maine, USA | collected...
ATGAATCGAATCAAAAATGACGCGAATACTCACTGTATTTAAGGATTTTTTGGTGAAGAGTCATTTTAAAAGAAATACTCAAAAAAGTAAATAAATTTGTGAAACAGTGTACTAAGTGTTTCAATATAAAAAGATAAAATTTCAAAATAGACCTCAAAAAAGCAAACCCATCCTTTTGATATTCCCAAAAACTTTCTATCTTTGCACTCCAATTCCCAAAAACAGATAATATTTATAGATATGAACGCAATAGTAGAAATAGCCGGACAACAATACAATGTAAAAGCCGGACAAGAGTTGCACGTCAACCAACTCGAAGCGGAAGCAGGTGATAAGTTAACTTTCGATAAAGTATTACTTATTCACAGTGACACCGGTACACGCGTAGGTACGCCTACATTATCGGCAGCTTCTGTAGAAGCTACCGTAGTAGACCATGAAAAAGGTGACAAAGTTATCATTTTCAAAAAGAAAAGAAGAAAAGGATACAAAGTGAAAAACGGATTTCGTCCGTCTTACACGCGTATCAAAATTGACAATATCATAGCCTAATGTCGTGATTCGTTGATATATGATTTTTTTTCGCTAAATGTTTTAACTAATTTTTGGTAAAAAATAAGCATCTACTAATTAGAAATCAGACCAATAAGCAAATTTATAAACTTCAAAGGTTCAAATATTAAAACATCCAATATACTTGGAACTTAATATTCGGAATCTGGAATTTTCAATATTATGGCACATAAAAAAGGAGCCGGTAGTACGGATAACGGACGCGATTCGATAAGCAAACGATTGGGCGTGAAAATGTACGGTGGACAACTCGCCAAACCAGGCAATATCCTCATCCGTCAACGTGGTACGAAATACCATCCGGGCGAAAACGTCAGCATGGGTAAAGACCATACCTTACATGCGTTGATTGACGGTAGAGTCACCTTTACCAAAGGGAAAAAAGACCGTACTTTTGTCAATATTGCTCCTTTAGAAGGCGCAGTATTAGTTGCACCAAGAAAAAAGAAAAAGAAAAAAGAGGCAGCTTCTACACCTGTAGCAGCTAAGGCAGCTCCTCAAGCTAAAAAAGCAGCACCTGCACCTGCACCAGAAGAAATAATTGCGCCAGAATCAGCACCTGCACCTACACCAGAAGAAGTAGTTGCGCCAGTAATGAGCGCATCTGCGCCAGAACTTGCGGAGAAAAAAGCTGTAAAAGCTGATAGCAAGCCGGATAAATTGACAAAAGTAGAAGGAATCGGACCTAAAATCGCTGAAAAACTCAACGAAGCAGGTTTCATGACTTTCAAAGATGTGGCTAATGCTACATTGGAGCAATTGAAAGCAGTTTTGGACGAAGCTGGCTCACGTTACCGTATGCACGACCCCGGTACATGGGCAGAGCAAGCCGATCTTGCTGCTAATGGCAAATGGGACGAACTCGAAAAATTACAAGACGAACTTGACGGCGGTAAACGCGTCTAAAGAACAAGTCAAAATCTGAATTTATTTTTGCGTCGTTACTAACAATATGTTCTCCAAATTCAAAATTACAAATCGAACGCGAGTAATTTATTTATTTTTATTTTTTTAAATTTTTGAATCTTAGGTAAATATAAATTTATTTTTAATTAACTTGTAATCAAAAAACGCTCAACATCTAATTTGGCGAACATATTCACCAAGCAAATCTTTTTTAAAATATCAAAGCTCATTCTTTTATTAGGATGGGCTTTTTTGTTTCGTGTTGTAGCTACGTAAGGAAGATTTAGTGAAACATATAAGAAAAAGAACAATTCAGAGGGGTAGATTATTTTTTCGTCTTCCCTTATCAGACCTCTGCGTGACACAGTTGATGAAAATAAAAATGCGATAATTTGAGATGCACCCGTAGTGTTGTAGTGTTTTTTTACGGAGCAAAAAATAGTATATTTACACCGACAACTAAAACACTAAAACACCACACCACCAAAACACCACCACCACAACACCACTATGAATAATAAAGAAATAGCCAACGCTTTCAATCGCTTGGGCGATTTGATGGAATTGCAGGGTGAAAATACTTTTAAAATACGCTCTTATCGCAATGCTTACCTTACGCTTCGCAAGCTGCCCGACCCTTTGTCGGAAATGTCGGACGCCGAGATAAACGGCATCAAAGGAGTGGGTAAAGCCATTGCCGGGAAGATACGCGAACTACTCGACACCCACGAAATGGCAACCCTCAATAGGTATAAAGATGAAGTGCCAGTGGGCATACAAGACCTACTATCTATCAAGGGTTTAGGCGTGAAAAAGATACGCCAACTTTGGCAGGAAATGGGCATTGAAAGTGCCGGAGAACTCTATTACGCTTGCAATGAAAACCGCCTGATTGCCCTCAAAGGCTTTGGACTGAAAACGCAGGAAGATATTCGACAGAAAATAGAATACCACCAACAATCACGAGATAAATTTTTATACGCTACATTGGAACAGGAAGCCGAGGAATTGGTCAATAAGTTGCGGAATAAATTGGACATTCAAGTAGAATTGACAGGAGAAATTCGCCGTAAAATGCCCGTTTTGCGAGGCATTGAGATTTTGATTGAAACTGACGAATTACCGAACGATATTTTTAGTGAGGATTTTCTTTCCCTTACGGAAAAAACGCCCGATTATTACCGTGTAAAAACCGTACATCAAACGCCCGTTCGCCTATACACTTGCACTGCCGAGGAGTGGGCATTCAAATTATTTCAAACCACAGGCGCGAATGATTTTTGTGAAATAATATTGAAAAGTATTGACCTCGAACAAGCGAAAAAAGCCACAACCGAAGCCGCAATTTTTGAGCAAGCAGGTTGCGCTTTTATTCCGCCTGAATTGAGGGACAATCACGAAAATATCACCCTTGCAAAATCCGACAGTCTCCCTACACTCATCACCGAAGATGACATCAAAGGCGCACTACACACGCACAGTACATACAGCGACGGCATCAATACGCTACGCGAAATGGCGGAGTATGCTCGCGACAAAGGCTACGCCTATATCGGCATCACAGACCACTCAAAATCAGCGTTTTATGCCAATGGTTTGAAGGTGGAGCGCATACTCCAACAGTGGACAGAAATAGAAGAACTTAATGCCGAACTCGCGCCTTTCCGCATCTTCAAGGGCATCGAATCTGATATTTTGAGCGATGGCTCGCTTGATTACGATGAGGATATTTTGCAACGATTTGATTTCATCATCGCCTCGGTACATAGCAACCTCAAAATGGACGAAGCCAAAGCCACCCAACGCCTACTCAACGCCATCGAAAATCCCTACACGACCATGCTCGGACATCCGACCGGACGCCTCTTGCTTTCGCGCAAAGGCTATCCCATTGACCACGCAAAAATCATCGACGCTTGCGCTGCCAATGGTGTTTCTATCGAACTAAATTCCAACCCCCTGCGCCTTGATTTGGATTGGGAATGGATAGCCTATGCCCTCGAAAAAGGCGTCAAAATTGCGATAAATCCCGATGCACACAGCACGCACGGCATCCACGACATCCACTACGGCGTATGCGTAGCCCGCAAAGCCGGACTCACCGCCGCACAATGCGTTAATTATTTGACCGCAGAAGAATTTGAGCAATTTTGTATCGTAGTGTAATGCGTCCCGCTTGCGCCGTGTACTATCGAACCAACGCAGCGCAAGCCGGAGGCATTACGCTACGGTCAATACAAATCCACATAAATCGGTAAATGGTCGCTAAACCCACCATAATAATTCGGTCCGCCGTAGGTGCGATTTGGTGTTGCGCCATATTTTTTTGACTGAAACATCATCCATTCCTCTTGGAAAATAACGCCCTCATTGGCGGTCAAGTTGCCCCTGCCTTCTTGCAGTGCTTTCGACACCAAAATATGGTCAATCATATTCCAATCGCCGCGATAATTATACGTACCTTTACCTGCCCTGTCGAGTGCCGCCATGCAATTGTGAAAACTGTCGCCCAACTCTACGGATAGACTTTTATTGTCCGATTCATCATTAAAATCGCCCATAGAAATAATATTGGCATCAGGATTTTTTGCAAGAATTTTCTCTGTATACTTTCGCAATTGCTGCGCTACGTATACACGCTTAGGTTCGCTGGCTTCTTCGCCACCACGCCTTGAGGGCCAGTGATTTACAAAAATATGCACTTCTTCTTTTCCGTCCAAAATACCACGTACATACAAAATATCTCGCGTCGTATAATCTTCCACAATCGCTGCCGGGAAACTAATACGAACCAAATTCGACGTAATCAACCTAAATTTATCCTTTTGAAACATTAGTGCCACATCAATGCCGCGAAAATCAGGCGATTGCTGATGAATCGTCACATAATTTGCGTTGCGTAATGCCTCTGTACGTCCCAAATCCTCGCATACCTGTCGGTTTTCGACTTCCGATAAGCCCAAAATGGTCGGCGTACCCATTGCTGCAATGACTTTTGCAAGGTCATTCAGCTTTTTTTGATAGCGTTCGGTGTTCCATTTTTTTTCGCTTTGGGGTGTAAACTCATCGTCTTTCCGTAGCGGACTATCAATGGTATCAAACAGATTTTCAACGTTATAAAAGCCGATTCGATAGGTTTCTTTTGCGGTTTCTGCGCTTCCTCCTGTCATATCTTGTGCGTTGCGTACGGACGTACATTGCAACATTACAATTGATAAACAAAAGATTAGGCATTTGAAAAAATTATTATTACTCATTTTTATGTATTTTTACGGCAAAATAAGTGCATTTTACTTTATCTTGTACGTTTTTAATGATTAATTTTTATCAGTGGTTGATGGTTAATAATTAATATTGTCATTAACGTGGCTATGTTTTTGTGAAAATAATCTGCTAATCGAAACTCATTAACTGTACTTTGGACATTAAGTAACTGGGAAATTAGATAATAAGACTAACGAAAGTATAATTCGCTATTTATCAGCATAATAAAAATTGTAATTAAGCTAATTTTAAATAAAGTACAAATTAACGTAAATTATTGATAATGAGTGATTTACCTAATTATCCAATGCCCAAAGTCCAGTTATTAAGGAACGCGAAACAAATAACTTTATCATCTTGACATGATATTTTGCCCTCATTTTGCACTTTAAAACTCTGAAAATAAATTATGTAACTATCTGACTTTTAAATGTTCTCGCCTGACATTTTAAGAATGTCCGTCGAGTAGGCTTCCCGAAAAGATGTGGGGTATCGTTAGATTTTTAAAATGTCAGACGAGAGGCATTTTATTTTTGCTTGAAAAAGCAGTCAATAATAAAAAATATTTTAATTTGTAATAAATTATTATTCGGTAAAATAGCAGGGCACCGTTGTCTGACATTTTAAAAATGTCCGACAATTCAAGTTTATCCTTCAATTTAAAAATCATATTACAAAAATGACTTTTCGTTCGCTCTAATTCACATCATTAATCATTAATCATTAATAATTAACCATTAACCATTAACCATTAATTTTTTATGAAGCAATTTTTTAGAATTTTCGTCCCAATTTTACTCCTATTACTCTTGGGCTACGCGATTTATCACATTTGGAATCAAGGAAAAACAGTAGAAAAAACTGAAAAACTCACGGCACAATACCGTCAGGAACTTGAAGATTTAGAAGAAAAGAAAGAGGAGATTTCTTTAAATTTGAGTCGTGAGAAAGACGAGAATCTTGTCCTGCGAGATAGTGTAAAAATACTAAGGGGACAGGTGAGTGTATTGAAAAAGCAACTCCGTGAAAAGGTAGAAACCATAGCCAGCAATGAGCAAAAAATGAATGCTATGCGTAGCCAACTTTCCGGGCTGGAAAACCAAATCGCTACGCTAAAAAATACCAAAGGCGCAGATATGAGTCGCTTAAAAGACCTTGAAAATCAACGTTTTGCACTCGATAAGCAGATTGGTGATTTGTTCATGAAAAACCAAACGCTGGAGAACGAAAACAGCCAACTCGTAGTAGAATTGGTGAAAAAAGAAAAGGAAAAAGAAAGCGTAGAAGGCGCACTCGACAAGACAGAAAGCGAACTGGATAAGAAAGAAAATAAAATCGCTGAAATTACCGGAGAAGGAACGTTTGAAGTAGAAGGCAGAGAAGGAATTTTGGTCAATATCAATGCCATCGAAGCCGAATTTAGCAAGGCAGCAGCCCTCACAAAAAAAGGTAGACCTGCCCGAAGTGCCCGAAGGTGGCAGGATACGGAAATCAAGTTTGATTTGATTTATCCGAATGTAGATAATCTGGAGAGCCAAAATTTTTCACTCCAACTTATCAACGAAGATACGGGCGAAGCTCTCTCCCCACGCGAATCAAACAAAGGTGCGTATGATGCCAAAGGCGTCGAATTTGCATTCACGGGCAATCCCGTAAAGATAAAATTTGTCAATTATCAAAAGAAAAAAGGTATGGGAACAAATTATACTGCTCGCTTGTTTTTCATTGATGCCACAGGGCGAGAAATTCCATTAGCATCGGCAGTAACTCCCGTAGTATTTAAGAGGTAAACGTGTTAGGAACGCGAAAAAAAATAACGAGTAACTGATAACTCGTTTTCCGTCTAAAAGTTGGTATCATTTTTCGATAACTATATATAAAGAATTGAAATTTACTTAAATTTCGGTTTTAAACTTACATTTAATTTGAATCAATAGTTGATCATGCACAGCTTATTTCACGCTAAACTGTGGATAGTGAACTAATAAACTTAAACTTAGAATGAAAAATTGGGTAAAATATTTCCGTGGATTTGCAGTCTTACTGCTTATAGGTTTTGTCATTTATGGCTGCTCACGCAATCCGGTAACGGGTAAAAGAGAAATCATGTTTGTTTCCAAACAACAAGAACTTGCGATGGGCGCACAGTACGATCCTCAAATCTCTGCCATGTATGGCGTATATCAAGACACGGAATTACAATCATTTATCAATCAGAAAGGCAAACAAATGGGCAAAATTTCGCATCGCCCGGAGTTGGACTACAAATTCAAAATCATGGATTCGCCTGTGGTGAATGCCTTTGCTGTGCCGGGGGGCTACGTGTATTTCACACGCGGAATTATGGCGCACTTTAATAATGAAGCTGAATTTGCCGGCGTACTCGGACACGAAATCGGTCACGTCACGGCGCGACACAGCGCAAAGCAGCAGACCAATGCACAACTCGCGCAAGTGGGTTTGGTAGCAGGTTTGATCGCTGGAGGCGAAAAATTTGCTGAATTTGCAGGTGAGGCACAACAGGGTTTGAGCCTGTTATTCCTCAAATTTGGGCGCGACGACGAGAGCCAATCCGACAAACTCGGTGTAGAATACTCGACCAAAATCGGTTATGATGCCAAAGAAATGGCAGGCTTTTTTAGTACGCTCAAACGCCTTAGCGCACAGGGTGGGAGAGATGCGATTCCTACTTTTTTGTCTACGCACCCCGACCCGGCAGACCGTAATCGAAGGGTGGCGACACTCGCTCAAAAATGGCAGAAAAAGGACAAGCGTCCGAGCTACGAAGTAAAGCGCAACGAATATCTCCGCCGCATCGAAGGTTTGGTGTATGGCGAAGACCCACGACAGGGCTACGTCGAAAGTAATACTTTTTATCATCCTGAACTGAAATTTCAATTTCCTACGCCGACCAATTGGCAAATCGTCAATACGCCTTCGCAGGTACAGATGGCAGAAAAAAATGGTAAAGCCGTGATGCTTTTGCAAGTAGGGAAAGGAAATACAGCGCGTCAGGCAGGCGAAACTTTTGTTACGGAAAATAAATTGCAGGTCGTAGAAGCCAAAGATGTTCAGGTCAACGGGCTTCCGGCGGCAGTCATTGTTTCTGACCAAGTAAGCCAAAACCAACAGACGGGACAGGAGCAAACTATCCGCATTCTATCGTATTTTATAAAGTACGGCGGAAATATTTATGTGATTCACGGAATGTCTGCCTTGCAAGATTTTGACCGCTTCTTTGAGCTATTCAAAAACACAGGCAGTGGTTTCGATAAGTTGACCGACCAAAGCAAAATCAACGTGAAGCCAGAACGTATTGCGATAAAAAAAGTACCAAATAACATGACGCTACAAAAGGCATTGCAAACCTTTAAAGTTGACGCAAAACGCTACAATGAGCTGGCTATTTTGAATGGTATGCAACTGACAACGCAAGTAAAGAGTGGAATGTTGATAAAAGTAGTAGAGTAGTGATAATGATGTAATACTACAATGCGTTAATGCTACAATACAAACATTGTAGCATTAACGCATTACATCATTGTAGCATCACAATTATCTATCCGCAAGCGGAATAAACGGACGTTCGGGTTCTCCGGTATAGATTTGGCGAGGGCGTCCGATAGGTGTTTTCAAGTCGCGCATTTCCTTCCATTGCGCTACCCATCCTGGCAATCTGCCCAAAGCAAATAATACCGTAAACATTTCTACGGGGAAACCCATCGCACGATATATAATGCCTGAATAAAAATCGACATTCGGAAATAGTTTTCTATCCTTAAAATAATCGTCATTCAATGCAGCGTGTTCGAGTTGCTTAGCAATATCGAGTACAGGGTCGCTTACGTTCAATTTTTCGAGTACCTGATCAGCCGCTTTTTTGATAATCGTCGCCCTTGGGTCGAAATTTTTGTATACACGGTGTCCGAAGCCCATCAAACGGAAAGGGTCATTTTTATCCTTCGCCTTATCGAGCCATTTCTTCGTATCGCCACCGTCATTTTTGATATTTTCCAACATCTCCAATACCGCCTGATTCGCGCCACCATGCAGCGGTCCCCATAATGCAGCGATACCCGCAGATACAGAAGCATACAGATTTGCATGTGAAGAACCTACGATTTTTACGGTCGAAGTAGAACAGTTTTGCTCGTGGTCGGCGTGCAAAATCAACAGCTTATTCATCGCTGACGAAATCACTGGATCCACTTTGGCATCGTCCGTCACATTTCCGAAAGTCATGTGTAGGAAATTCGATACGTAATCCAAGTTATTTTTTGGATACATAATCGGATGCCCGATGCCCTTCTTATAAATCCAAGATACAATCGTTGGAAACTTCGACAACAAACGGGTCATCGTCAACTGCATTGCCTCCTCTGAACGATTTGGGTCGAGTGATTCGGGGTAAAACGTCGAAAGTGCGGACACAATACTTATCAACTGTCCCATCGGGTGCGACTTGGACGGATAAGCCAAAAAGAAATTCTTAATGTCTTCATGCACAAGCGTGTGCATCGTCAGGTCGTTATCAAATTTCTTATACTGCTCGGCTGTTGGCAAATCTCCATGTAAAAGCAAATAGATGACTTCGGCAAAAGAAGCATTCTCCGCCAACTGCTCAATCGGGTAGCCGCGATAACGCAAAACCCCTTGTTCTCCATCCAAATAAGTAATTTCACTCGTAGTCGAACCCGTGTTTTTGAAGCCGGGGTCAAGCGTTACCAAACCAGTAGCGGCACGCAGTTTTTTAATATCTATTCCTCGTTCATTTTGCGAACCCACTATGACTGGAAGTTCAATTTCCTTGCCGTCGTAATGCAACTTAACTGTATCTGACATTTTATATATTTATATTTTATTTATTTAAAATTGACGTTTAAATTTGTGCTAAGATAAGGAATTTATTGATGCTTTTTTACTAAGTACACTGTTTCACAAATTTATTTACTTTTTTGAGTATTTCTTTTAAAATGACTCTTCACCAAAAAATCCTTAAATACAGTGAGTATTCGCGTCATTTTTGATTCGATTCATTTCAAAATAAACGTCAAAAAATGTAAATAAATTTATAAAACAGTGTACTAAGTATCAGGAATTAAATAAATGTACATTCTTCGCGTCGTTATTTTTTCTTTAGACGAACCAAATTTGACGCGAATACTCACTGTATTTAAGGAAAATTTGGTGAAGTATAAAGGAACAAGTCAAGATATAGTGTTTATTGTTTTTCATCCCTTATGTAGAATTTTCACACAAACGGCAGCATTTTTGTTAATAGAAAGTCAAAATCTCACTTTAAATTGTGGACTCAAAAATAAGACATGATAAATGGCGTTAGTATCAGGAACAAAATAAATTCAGATTTTGACTTGTTCTTTTCTCCTTTTTCTTCGTTATGAAAATCCTTGCGTAGCTTGGCTATGCGCGGTTTTCGTGCCTTGAAAAAGAAAAAAATAAAGTCGTCAAGAACCTGCATTCATTAAAACCCTGTTCCTTAGTTTAAGGAAGACGAAGAAAATAATAATTCAGACAGGTAGATTATTTTTTTCGTTTTCCCTTGTCATCTGTCCAAATTGCTATCATGGTCGCACTGAAATATAGCCATTTTTTAATTAATTAAAATTATTTTGTAATTTATTTATTATTAAAAATGAATTAATTATAAATATTATTAAGTGAAAGAAATTTAAAAATATCCTTATTTCAGCAGAACCTATCATCAAATTAAAACTTTTTTAAAATGAATACAAAAAAAATAAAAAGACTGTCCGCATTCGTATTATTATTTGCTTTTACCTTAGCGATTTCATCATGTAGTCGTAAAATGGGTTGTCCTACAAACCTCTCATTATCAATTGATAATATCTCATTCACACAAGATATTGATTCTACTATAGAATAAAACAACAAACGGCAAATGGATGAAAAGCCGTTTGCCGTTTGATATTAAGTGAAAGAAATTAAATAACATGTGCCATTATACTCGTCTTTTTTCCGTCTAAGAATCCTTTGAAATCCTAGACAAAAAAAATACTTCGCATTATGGGACATCTTATTTAATTTCTTTCACTAATGAGTAAAGAACCTAATATTTGTCTGATTCAAGCGCGAAAAAATTTACTCATTTCATCATTTATTTTGTTCCTGATACTGAGTATTTTCTATGCAAATCATTGACACAGAAGATGGTTCGCACTCCATATTGTCCGAAAAATTTGGCGTGACCTACCACTCCAAACACGGTGCAATACAAGAGTCGATGCACGTTTTTATCGAAGCAGGCTTGCGTGTGCGCATGCGTGAGGCGCAGGCACTTGCCGTTTTAGGGATCGGTTTCGGTACAGGACTTAATGCGTTTCTCACTTGTTTAGAAGCTGATAAACAACAGGTTAAGATAGATTATACTGCCGTAGAAGCCTACCCACTTTCCACCGAAATTATCCACCAACTCAACTACACCGCGAAACTCAAAGGTGCTGACCGAGATAATTTTTTTGATAAAATACATCATGCAGACTGGGAAAATCGCGCAGCGATTCATCCGCATTTTTCCATCGAAAAAAATAAAATGCGTTTTGAGGAAATTGATGTAAAAAATGCTTTCGACGTGGTTTTTTTCGATGCTTTCGCGCCAAATTCGCAACCCGAACTATGGGAAACACCCATGTTTCAAAAAATGTACGATGCCCTTCGTCTTGATGGCATCTTGACCACCTATTGCGCCAAAGGCGTCGTCAAACGCACCCTCAAATCCGTCGGTTTCCAAATCGAATCCATCCCCGGACCACCCGGCAAACGAGAAATGACTCGCGCAACTCGCTAACTCGCAACTCGCAACCTGCAACTCGCAAATAATTCATCATTATCATTCATCATTCATCATTAAGCCCTATTTTTGCACCATGAAAACCGACGATATTTTTGAGGCTTTCGCTTGCGTGAATGTACTCGTGATAGGCGATGTGATGCTTGACCGCTATGTGCATGGCAATGTAGAGCGTATTTCGCCCGAAGCACCCGTGCCTGTAGTACATGTCCAAGACACCGAAAACCGACTTGGCGGCGCAGCAAATGTTGCCCTCAATCTCAAATCTTTGGGCGCTACGCCTTACCTGTGCAGCGTGGTCGGTACAGATGCCGATGCGGATATTTTTACGGAAATAATACAACAGAAAAACCTATCCAAAACAGGAATTACGCCTTCTTCTGACCGAATGACGACCGTAAAATCTCGTATCCTTTCTCGCAATCAACAACTCATCCGACTCGACCACGAACACACGCACAGCCTCAACGAAAAAGAAACCAATACACTCACCAAAAGAATACGTGAAATACTCGATACCAACGAAATACATGTTATTATTTTACAAGATTATAATAAAGGTGTACTCACTCCCAAACTCATAAGAAGCGTTCTTGCCGAAGCCATTCAACGCGATATTCCGACCGTAGTAGACCCAAAATATACTAACTTTTTTGCTTACCGCCGCGCCACACTTTTCAAACCCAATTTGAGAGAAGTCCGCGCCATGTTTGACTTTGAAATCAATCCTTCCGATAATGCGACTTTAGAAAAAGCCGCCGCCGCTATCCGTCAGGAACTCGGCAATCAATACACCCTCATCACGCTTTCCGACAAAGGCATGTATTTTGATGACGGCAAGACCAACTTTATCATTCCTGCCGAAGTGCGAAATATCGCCGACGTATCGGGTGCAGGTGACACCGTTCTAAGTTTGATGGCACTCGGCATCGCCACCAAATTAGCACCAAAAACGATGGTCAAATTAGCGAATCTTGCTGGTGGATTGGTTTGTGAAAAGGTGGGGGTCGTTCCGGTGGATTTAGGGGAATTGAAACGTAACACAGATATTCCTATCTGTACTGCATGAATACAGACAGGAATGTCTGTGCTATGTGACGGCTAAAGCCGTCAGGACAGCGAGCGTCTCTCGCGCTGTTTTCTCCCAACAAAACAGCTGCGCTTGTGTAAGTGATTTTTCGGACAAAACATTCAACAAAGGCTGGTTTGAAGTGAGTTTCAACATCAAATCTGCCAGTTGTTCCGCCAAATTTGGGTCAAAATAAACCGCCGCACCGCCCCCGACTTCCGGCAAACTCGACACCTCCGAAGTAATCACGCACGCCCCACACGACATCGCTTCCAAGACAGGCAATCCAAAACCTTCATACAAAGAAGGATAAACAAAAATCTCCGACATCGTATACAACACAGGCAATTCCTCCCGTGCCACATAGCCCGTCAAAATAATATCTTTTTGAAAAGGTGATTGTCGGATTTTTTTCAATAAATCATTAATTTTCCAACCCTTCTTTCCTACCAAAACCAATTGATAATTCAAGCCGCTTTTTTTGCGAAACGCATTATAAGCAGCCACCAATACACCCAAATTTTTACGCGGTTCGAGCGTACCGACATAAAGAAAGTAGGGCTGTCGAATACCATATTTTTCCAATACAGATACCTCATTTTTCGGCACAAATGACTCGTCACGCCCCAATAAAATAGCCGTAGATTTTTTTTCGACAAATGGAAAACGTACTACCATATCGCGCCGCGTATGTTCGGAAACCGTAATGATGTGATCCGTCCGCCGCAGTACATGCGGCAGCAAATGACGATGCAATATTCGACTACTAAGTACATGGTAATCAGGAAATAAAATAGGCGTCAAATCATGCAAAACCGTCACGCGATGTATTTGTTTTGGCAAATTAAACGGACCTAAATGACGCGGTTCTACGACCACATCTGTCCCTGCCTTCACCAATGCACGAGGAATATCCGTAAATATACGCAACTGTTTGTGAATAGGAATATTCGGATTTACAGGAACAATAATCTCCTCTGTGCCTTCAATTTTTTTGCCCGACTTTCCACGCACAACGATGTATTCATTCTCCGTATCTACCGCCACCAATGCCTTAAGGATTTCACGAGTATAAATGTGAATTCCGGCATATTGAAAATCCAAAGCATCGGCTATAAAGGCTATTCGCATGTTCGTGATTAGTGACTGATGATTAGTGATTGGTTCGGCAAAATAAAAAATCATGATTGATTCAAGCATATTTTGTGAATAAATCGTTTAATTTTGCGAAGCGAAATATTTCCTAGTATCAGGAATTAAATAAATGTACATTCTTCACGTCGTTATTTTTTCTTTAGACAAACCAAATTTGACGCGAATACTCACTACTTATTTAAGGAAAATTTAGTGAAGTATAAAGGAAAAAGAACAAGTCGAGAATATACATTTATTTTGTTCCTGATACCTAATCACTAATCACCAGTCACCATCACTAATTTACAAGATACCATAGTAGCCATAGCCACACCGCCGGGCATCGGTGCGATAGGCGTCATCCGCTTATCGGGCGAACATGCGATTTCGATATGCGATGCCGTATTTCGCGGCAAAAACCTGTCGAAAGTCGAGAGTCACACCATACATTTTGGCACGATTCGCGACTTTGACGACAAAATAATAGACGAAGTATTGGTGTCCGTCTTTATCGCGCCGCGCTCGTATACACGCGAGAATGTCGTGGAAGTTTCCTGTCATGGTTCGCCGTATATTCAGCAGCAGATATTGGAATTGTTTATGCAGCACGGCGCACGAATGGCGCAACCTGGCGAGTTTACCATGCGGGCTTTCCTCAATGGTCAAATGGACCTGTCGCAAGCCGAAGCCGTAGCGGATTTAATCGCGGCACAATCCGAATCGGCGCACAAAATTGCCATGCAGCAAATGCGTGGCGGCTTCTCCAACGAAATCTCGGAACTGCGACAAGAATTGGTCGATTTTGCGGCATTGATTGAGTTGGAATTGGATTTTAGTCAGGAAGATGTCGAGTTTGCCAACCGCACGAAATTGATAGAATTGGTACACAAAATACAACGATTGCTGCGTCGATTGATGGATTCTTTTCAGTTGGGGAATGCCATCAAAAAGGGCGTCAGTACGGTCATTGCAGGTCGTCCGAATGCCGGAAAATCAACCCTGCTCAACGCTCTACTCAACGAAGAACGTGCCATCGTATCTGAGATTGCCGGCACGACACGGGATACGATAGAAGAAGTTTTGAATATCAAAGGCATACAATTTCGGCTCGTCGATACGGCGGGCATCCGCGAGGCAAGTGACCAAATCGAAGCGATTGGCGTAGCCAAAACAATGGAAAAAATCGCAGCTTCTACCTTGCTGATTTACGTTTTTGATGTCATCGAAATGTCGCCCGAAGAAGTCACCGAAGACCTCCGCAAACTCCACCGCGAAGGCATCCACCTCATCGCCGTAGCCAATAAAATGGATTTAAATCCCTACACAAAACCCGCAGATTATGTGTCGGATGTTTTGTTTGAAAAAAACATCGTCACCACATCCGCCCTCAATAAAATGAATATCGAATACCTACAAGAACACCTCTATCAATCCGTCCTTTCCGGCGAAGTGAGTAGCGAAAATACCGTCGTCTCGAATGCCCGTCATTACGATG
>Ga0209831_1002676_pt1 | contig 15247 bp, 12 predicted proteins | sample Maine_Asex4_meta_FD_187451 | JGI IMG/M metagenome (GOLD analysis project Ga0209831, IMG submission 187451) | Marine algal microbial communities from Maine, USA - Maine_Asex4_metaG (SPAdes) (version 2) | ecosystem: Host-associated > Algae > Red algae > Unclassified | place: Maine, USA | collected...
GGTATCGGCCCCCTCCAGCAGGTCCACCGCACCGGTCAGCTCGTCGGGATCGATGTGCGCGCGAAGCTGCTGCAGCGACAGCAGGTTGGCCTGCGTGAACTCGTCCAGCAGCCGCGGCGGGGTGACGGCATCGTCCTCGCCCAGCGTGCGTTGCAGGTCGCGGATGCGGGTGCCGTAGTCCGCGCCACGACCGGCGAAGTGTTCGTGCACGTGCTGCTTGTAGAGCCGCTGCAGTTCCGAGAAGCCGCCGAAGCCGAAATGGTTGGCGAAGCGGACCAGCGTGGACGGGTGGCTGCCGGCACGCTCGGCAATCTGGGCCAGCGTGTCCACCGCGATGGATTGCGGGTGAGCCGTCACGTACTCGCCCACGTCCTGCAGCCGGGGACTCAGGTTTGCCTGCTCGATGGCCAGACGGCGGCGCATCGCCTCCAGCGTGGCGGGAGGCGCATCGGCGGGCGGCTCGGAGCCGCCCTGCCCGGAGGAAGGAGGCATCGAGGGGCGCGGCTCGGGAGCGGGTGCTGAGGCGGTCACGGGCACCACCGTAGCGTGAAACACACGTTCCATGTTATCGGTGTCAGGAGCTTGCGCTGGAACAGGCGTTCCAATACGATTCGTGGCACATGACCTGTGCCGCGCCCAAGCTCGACCTGATCTGCCTCGGTCGCGCCGGCGTGGATTTCTACGCCGAGCAGATCGGCAGCCGCCTGGAGGATGTCGGCAGCTTCGCCAAGTACATCGGCGGTTCCAGCACCAACATCGCCTGCTGCAGCGCACGGCTCGGCCTGAGGACCGGACTGATCACCCGCGTCGGTGACGAGCACATGGGCCGTTTCATCCGCGAGCAGCTGGAGCGCGAAGGGGTCGACACCCGCGGCGTGATCACCGATCCGGAGCGGCTGACGGCCCTGGTGGTTCTCGGCATCGAGGATCGCGATACCTTCCCGCTGATCTTCTTCCGCGAGGACTGCGCGGATCTGGCGATCTCGCCGGAGGACCTGGACGCCGACTGGATCGGTTCGGCGCAGGCATTGCTGATCACCGGCACGCACCTGTCGCGGCCCGGCGTGCACGCCGCCTCGCTGGCAGCGCTGGACATCGCCCGCGAGCGCGGCCTGAAGACGGTCATCGACATCGACTATCGTCCGGTGCTGTGGGGGCTGACCGGCAAGGGCGACGGCGCGACCCGCTTCATCGCCGACGATGGCGTGAGCGCGCACCTGCAGGGCGTGCTGCAGCACGTCGACCTGGTGATCGGCACCGAGGAGGAGATCCACATCGCCGGCGGCAGCACCGACACGCTGCAGGCGCTGCGCACCGTGCGCACGGTCACCGACGCCACCATCGTGCTCAAGCGCGGACCCCTCGGGGCGAGCGTGTTCGACGACCGGATTCCCGCCTCGCTCGATGACGGCATCACCGTGCCCGGCGTCACGGTCGAGGTCATGAACGTGCTGGGAGCCGGGGACGCGTTCGCCTCGGGCTTCCTGTCCGGCTGGTTGCGCGATGCCTCGTTGCAGACCTGCCTGACACGCGCCAATGCCAGCGGTGCGCTGGTGGTGTCGCGTCACGGCTGCACGCCGGCGATGCCCACCGCCGAGGAGCTGGACTGGTACCTGGCGAACCGGGACGACATCGCGAGGCCGGATACGCACCCCGAACTGAACTACCTGCACCGCGTCACCACCCGCGCCGGCCGCTGGCCGTCACTGGCCGTGCTCGCGTTCGACCACCGCGTGCAGTTCGACGAGATGGTGGACGCGTGCGGTGCGTCGCCCGATCGCCTGCCGGCGCTGAAGTCCCTGCTGCTGGATGCCGCCCTGGACGTCGTCGGGCGGCGCGGCCTGCACGGCCGGGCCGGCATCCTGTGCGACGAGCTGATCGGTGCGGACACGCTGGCGCGTGCCACCGGTGGCGAGCAGCCGCTGTGGATCGGCCGGCCGGTCGAGCTGCCGCGCTCGCGGCCGCTGGCATTCGAGCGCGGGCAGGATGCCGGCACGCTGATCCGGAGCTGGCCGCGCGATCACGTGGTCAAGTGCCTGGTGTTCTACAGCACCGCCGACGAGGCCGGTCTGCGTCAGGCGCAGGAGACCCGCCTGCTGGAGCTCTGGCGCGCGGTGTGCGCCACCGGTCACGAGCTGCTGCTGGAGATCATTCCACCGGCCGAGACGCTGTCGATCGGCGACTCGGTGCTGCGCTCGGTGGCGCGCACCTACGAGCTCGGCATCCGTCCCGACTGGTGGAAGGTGCCGTGCCTGCCGCGCAGGGCGGCCCTCGAGCTGGATGCGCTGGTGACGGACAAGGCACCGCATTGCCGCGGCATCGTGGTGCTCGGCCTGGACGCGCCGATCGAGCAGCTGGACGAGGGGTTCCGGGCGTTCGACGGATTGTCCACCGTCAAGGGGTTCGCGGTCGGACGCAGCATCTTCGGCGCACCGGCGCGGCGTTGGCTGGCGGGCGAGATCGATGACGCCGCGCTGGTGCAGGAGGTCGGCCACAACTACGAACGGGTCATCGATGCCTGGCGGGCATCGTCCGGCACGGACCGGACGCGCCCGCGTGACGAACGGCGTACGGCAACGAAGCAGCGGGGACCCTCATGAGCAAGCGCACCCGTCGACTGACGCTGGCCCAGGCGCTGGTGCAGCACCTGGTGGTGCAGCGCACCGGGATCGACGGCCGCGACGTGCCGCTGTTCGCCGGCCTGTGGGCGATCTTCGGACACGGCAACGTGCCGGCGCTGGGCGAGGCGCTGCACGCGCACCGCGACACCCTGCCCACCTGGCGCGGCCAGAACGAGCAGTCGATGGTGCACATCGCCACCGCGTACGCCAAGCAGATGCGCCGGCGCCGCATGATGGCGGTCACCAGCTCGGTCGGTCCCGGTGCGAGCAACCTGGTGACCGGTGCCGCCACCGCGTACGTGAACCGCATCCCGGTGCTGCTGCTTCCAGGGGACACCGTCGCCTCGCGTGCCGGTGCACCGGTGCTGCAGGAAGTGGAGCGGGCCGACGACGGCACGGTCAACGTCAACGACTGCCTGCGCCCGGTGTCGAACTGGTTCGACCGGCTGACCCGGCCCGAGCAGCTGATCACCTCCCTGCCGCGCGCCCTGTCGATCCTGACCGATCCGGAGCTTGCGGGCCCCGCCACGCTGTGCCTGCCGCAGGACGTGCAGGCCGAGAGCTACGACTACCCGGAGTGGTTCTTCGAACCCGTGATGCACCGCCTGACCCGGGCCGGCGCCGATGCGCGCACGCTCGACGAGGTGGCCGGGCGGCTGCGCGCATCGAGGCGTCCGGTGATCGTCGCCGGTGGCGGCGTGCACTACTCGTCCGCCTGCGAGGCGCTGCAGGCGTTTGCCGAGACGCACGGCATCCCGGTGGTGGAGACCTCGGCGGGCAAGGGCGCACTGCCGGCCAGCCATGCGTTGAATGCCGGCGGTGTCGGCGTGGTCGGGGCATCGTCGGCCAACGCCATCGTCCGGGCCAGCGACCTGATCATCGCCATCGGCACGCGCCTGTCGGACTTCACCACCGGTTCGCGCTCGGTGCTGTCGAACGTGCGGGTGCCGCAGATCAACATCAACGTCGCCCAGCTGGACGCGCACAAGCACGCAGCGACCGCGCTGCGCGGCGACGCGCGCCGCGCGCTCGACGAGCTGGCGCCCAGACTGCAAGGCTGGTGCGCCGATGCGTCGCACGCCGAGGCACTCGCGGGCGTGAAGGAGGACTGGCAGGCGACGATCGCCACCGCCTTGCAGGGCAGCGGCCAGAACCGCCCCTCCGATGCGCAGGTCACCGATGTGCTGAATCGTCACGCCGATCAGGCCAGGGACGTGCTGGTGGTGGCGGCGGGTTCCATGCCGGCCGAGGGCGTGAAGCTGTGGGCACCCGAGCACTCGCGCGGCTACCACGCCGAGTACGGCTTCTCCTGCATGGGCTACGAGCTGGCCGGCGGCATCGGCGTGAAGATGGCCGAGCGCGAGCAGGGCGGTGACGGGGAGGTCTACGTGGTGGTCGGTGACGGGTCCTACCTGATGATGAACTCCGAGATCCTGACCTCGGTGGCGCTGGGTCACAAGCTGGTGATCCTGGTGCTGGACAACCGCGGGTTCGGCTGCATCAACCGGTTGCAGGGCGCCACCGGGCAGGATCCGTTCAACAACCTGCTGGACGACGGTACCGCGGCCGAGACGCCGTATCCGAAGGTGGATTTCGCGGCACACGCGGCGGCGATGGGTGCCGCGTCCGAACAGGTCGATTCGCTGGACGGTCTGTCGGCAGCCCTGCAGCGCGCACGCGAATCGGCCCGTACCTGCTGCATCGTCATCGATACCAACGCGGTCGACTCCACCGGGGGTGGCAGCTGGTGGCAGGTGGGCATTCCCGAGGTGTCGGAGCGTGCATCGGTGACCGAGGCACGCCGCGACTGGCAGGACGCGCACCGCGACGGGCAGGCCTTCTGATGGCGCTGCTGTCGACACTGGCGGCGCGGGGTGACGCCGATGCGGCGGGGCGGGACATCGACGTGCTGACACTCGGACGCGTCGGGCTGGACCTGTACGCGCGCGAACACGACACCGACTTCGCGGATGTCACCGGCTTCGACAAGCACGTCGGCGGCTCGCCGGGGCTGATCGCCATCGGGGTGGCGAAGCTCGGCAAGCGCAGCGCGATCCTGACGCGCGTGTCGGACGACATGATCGGGCGCTACGTGGCGCAGCGGCTGGCCGGCGGCGGTGTGTCGACCGACGGGGTGAGGTTCGACGACAGCGGCACGCGCACCACGCTGGCACTGACCGAGATGCGTGCCGACGGTTGCCAGGTGGTGATCTATCGCAACGATTCCGCCGATCTCGCCCTGTGCGAGGACGATATCGACGAGGCGCTGGTGCGACGCGCCCGCGTGCTGCTGGTGTCCGGCACCGCGCTGTCGCGCGAGCCGTCGCGCTCGGCGGCGCGGCGCGCGATGTCGATCGCCGTGGCGGCCGGCATCCCGGTGGCCCTCGATCTGGACTACCGCGCCTACACCTGGGCGTCGAGGAGCGAGGCGGGCGAGGTGACCCGGCAGGCGGCGGCGCACGCCTCCATCCTGATCGGCAACCGCGAGGAATTCGAGGTGCTGGGCGTACCGGCCAGCGCGACGGCGGCCGAGGTGGCCCGGGCCTGCCTCGACGGTACCACCGCGCTGGTGCTGGTCAAGGCGGGTGCTGCGGGCTCGGACGCCTTCCTGTCCGACGGCACCGCCCACCGGCAACCGGTATTCGCGGTCGAGGCCACCAAGCCGTTCGGCGCAGGCGATGCCTACGCCGCCTCGGTGCTGTCCTGCCTGCTGGACGGGCAGGGCGTGGCGCGTGCGCTGCGCGACGGTGCGGCGGCCGCGGCCATCGTGGTGGCCGGCAGCAGCTGCGATGACGCCATGCCGACGAATGACGAGCTGAACCAGTTCCTGAACACGCACCAGGCGACCTGACCCATGACCCGACACATCCTCGCGCACGACAATGCGAACCGGGCCATCGTGCCCGAAGGCGACACGGTCACCCCGCTGATCTACTTCAATCGGGTGTGGCTGGCGTCGGGGGAGTCGCACACCTATCGACTCGGCGGCCACGAGTCCTGCGTAGTGCCGGTCAACGGCACCTGCCGGGTCGATGTCGGCGGTCAGGTGTTCGAGGGCATCGGCAAGCGCGCTCGCCTGTGGGACGGGGACCCGAACGGGGTCTACGTGCCGGTGGACACCGAGTGCACCATCACCGCGGGGGAGGCACGCATGGAGGTGTTCATCGCCGGTGGCGCGTTCGACAGGACGCTCGAGCCGTTCGCGATCCGCGACGAGGACGTGCAGCCGGTGCAGTACGGCTCGGACGAGACCAAGACGCACAGGAAGATCCGTCATCTGCTGGGGCAGGGCAACGTGGAGCGGCGCGGGCGGCTGCTGGTCAGCGAACTCTTCACCGTGGGTGCCGGCGGCTGGTCGGGCTTTCCGCCGCACAAGCACGATACCGAGCGCCCGCCCGAGGAGACGCGCTTCGAGGAGGTCTACAACTTCCGCTTCAACCCCGAGCAGGGGTTCGGCTGCCAGTTCGACTATCGGGAGGACGGCGGCACCGGCAACCCGCACCACCTGCGCCACGGCGACACCTACCAGATCGACCACGGCTACCATCCCTGCGTGGTCGCGCCGGGGTACGAGATGTACTACTTCACCATCATCGTCGGCGAGCATTCGCAGTCGCTGCGCCAGTTCTTCGAGCCGACCCACGCCCACCAGATCGAGACCATCCCGGGCATCAAGGACATGGTGGCGGCGTTCAAGTAGCGGCGACGATACGGTGCGGGCATCTCTCAAGGATCTTCTCGACGATGCGCTGGCGGGCGGCTACGCCGTGCCGTGCTTCAACGTGTTCGGCCACGAGGATGCGCGTGCGGTGGTGGACGAGGCCGAGTCGCGCGGCGCGCCGGTGATCCTGGCCACCAACAGGGAGATGACCGAGTTCCTCGGCGTGGAAGGCGCGGTCGCCCTGTTCGGGCACGTGGCGGCGATCGCCTCCACGCCGGTCTGCCTGCACCTGGATCATTGCTACGACGTGGCACTGGCCTGTCGGGCGGTGGATGCGGGCTACGACTCGGTGATGTACGACGGCTCCCAGCTGTCGCTCGCCGACAACGTGCGCGATACGCGGCAGGTGGTCGATCACGCGCACGCCCGCGGCGCGAGCGTGGAGGGCGAGATCGGCTCGGTCGGCTACAGCGATACCGGCAACCGCGGGCGCGAGCACATCCGCTTCGAACTCACCGAGCCGGATCAGGCGCAGGCCTTCGCGCAGCGCAGCGGCGTGGATGCGGTGGCGGTGTCGATCGGCAACGTGCACCGGCTGGAAAATCCCACCGGGGGTGTGGATCTCGATCGCGTGCGCGCCATCGCCGCGGTGGTCGACCAGCCGCTGGTGGTGCACGGCACCAGCGGCATTCCGGAGGATCAGCTGCGCGTGCTGTCGCGCATGGCGGTGTGCAAGTTCAACATCGGCACCGCCCTTCGCCAGCGCTTCGGACAGGCGTTGCGCGCAACGCTTGCCGAACACCCCGACGAGTACGACCGGCTGGCCATCTTCGGCCACGTCATGCCGGCCATGCGACAGGAGGCCGGTCGCTTCTTCGACCTGCTGATGCCCTCGGCGGAACCCGCCATCGACCATGCGTCCGATCGGACGCGCAGACCAGCCTCATGAATCACGAGTCATCTTCGTCGAACATCAGGATCGGCAACGCTCCGTGCTCCTGGGGCGTGGAGTTCGGCGACGACCCGCGCAATCCGGCCTGGACGCAGGTGCTCGACGATGCGCGCGACGCGGGCTATCAAGGCATGGAGCTCGGTCCGCTCGGCTTCCTGCCCGAGGACCCGGCAGCGCTCACCGAGGCGATGCAGAGTCGCGGTCTGACGCTGACCGCCGCCGTCATGTTCCGCCCCGTGCACGATCCGGCCAGGCGTGACGAGGTGCTGGACGTCACCCACCGCACCTGCCGGTCGTTGCGGACGCTGGGCGCGGAACAGTTCGTGATCATCGACAGCATCGCCGCGGCGCGCGCGCCGACCGCCGGGCGTCCGAGCGAGGCCGAACGCCACCCCGACTGGGACGGGTTCATGCGCCGGTTGCGCGAGATCTGCGAGATCGCCGCTGGCGAGTACGGCATGACGGTGTCGCTGCACGCGCACGCGGCGGGCTATCTCGAGTTCGAGGACGAGGTGCACCGTGCCATGGACGCCATTCCCGCATCCCTGCTCGGGCTGTGCGTGGACACCGGGCACTGCGAGTACGCCGGCACCGATCCGGTCCAGCTGTACCGTACCTATGCGGAGCGTGTGCCCTACGTGCACTTCAAGGATGTGGATGCCGCGGTGCGCGAGCGCGTGGTGACGAACCGGATCGGCTTCTACGATGCCTGCGCGCAGGGGCTGTTCTGCAACCTGGGCGACGGCGTGGTCGACTTCGCCGGGTTTCGCGATGCGCTGGGCGAACACGGCTACGGCGGCTGGGGAACGGTCGAGCAGGACTGCGACCCGCAAGCCGCGGCAGCCCCCGTGGACGACGCGCGCGCCAACCACGACTTCCTGCGCCGTGCCGGGCTCGCCGACGGCGCAGCCTCCGGGAGCGAGGCGTGAGCCGCTCGCGCGCCTGGGGCCTGGTGGGCGGTGGCAAGGGCAGCCAGATCGGTGGCGCCCACCGCATCGGTTCGAGCATGGACGGCCACTTCCACCTCGCGGCCGGCGCGCTGGACGTGGAAGCCGCGAAGGGCAGGCGCTACGCGAGGCAGCTCGGCGTGGACGCCGATCGTGCCTACGGCGACTGGCGCGAGATGCTGGCCGGCGAGCGCGATCGCGAGGGCGGCATCGAGCTGGTGACCGTCGCCACGCCCAATGCCACCCACTACGAGATCGCCAGGGCGTTCCTGGACGCCGGCATTCACGTGCTGTGCGAGAAGCCGCTGACCATGACGGTCAAGGAGGCGGTGGCGCTGGCCGCGCTGGCCGACGAGCGCGAGCGCCTGCTGGCGGTCAACTTCGGCTACACCGGCTACCCGATGGTGCGCGAGGCGCGTGCGATGGTCAGGGGCGGCAAGCTCGGCGCGGTGCGTCTGGTGGTGGCCGAGTTCGCCCACGGACACCACGCCGATGCGGCCGATGGGGACAACCCGCGGGTGCGTTGGCGCTACGACCCGGCCCAGGCCGGCGTGTCGTCGGTACTGGCCGATTGCGGCATCCACGCGTTGCAGATGGCCGAGTGGGTGATCGGTCAGCGTGTGGAGGAGCTGTCGGCGCACTTCCTGTCGGCCGTGCCCGGCCGCGAGCTCGAGGACGATGCCTCGGTGCAGGCCAGCATGGACGGAGGTGCCACGGTGCGACTGTGGTCCAGCGCCATCGCGCTCGGCCACCAGCACGGGCTCACGTTGCAGGTGTTCGGCGAGAAGGGGGGCGTGGCCTGGCAACAGGAGAATCCGAACCAGCTGGCGTACACGCCGCTGGACAAGCCGACACGGATCCTGGAGCGCGGCTCGCGCGGACTGTCGCGCGACACGCGGGACTCGACCCGCATCGCGGTCGGTCACCCCGAGGGAATGGTGTCGGCGTTCGCCAACGTCTACCGCGACCTGTCCGGCGCGATGGATGGTGACGAACGTGCCGCCGCCCGTCTGCCGAATGCCGCCGACGGGGTGGAGATGGTCAAGGTGGTGCACGCGGCGGCGACGTCCGCCAGGGCGCGCGGTCGCTGGGTGCGGCCGTGAACGTTCGTGTGCCGATCAACGATTTTGCCGCGCCAGCGGCAGGAGCACGACGTCGCACCGGACCGGTGCGGCGCACGAAAACACTGGGAGAAGGGCATGAAACCTGAAATGGGAACCGTAACGGGAACCGTATTGAAGGCGGGGGCCATCGCGGTCGCCGCAGCCGTCTCGCTGGGCAGCGTCGGCGCCGCCCAGGCCGAGGGCGAGACGTTCATCCTGGTCAGCCACGCACCCGATTCCGACTCGTGGTGGAACACCATCAAGAACGGTGTGGCGCTGGCCGGCGAGCAGGTGGGGGCCGAGGTCGAGTACCGCAATCCGCCCACCGGCGACATCGCCGACATGGCGCGCATCATCGAGCAGGCGGCCGCCTCCAGCCCGGACGGCATCATCACCACGCTGGCCGACTTCGACGTGCTGTCGCAGCCGATCAAGGATGCGGTGGATGCCGGCATCCCGGTCATCATCATCAACTCCGGCACCCCGGAACAGGCGCGCGAGGTCGGTGCGCTGATGTATGTCGGTCAGCCGGAGTACGATGCGGGGCTCGCCGCCGGCCAGCGTGCCAAGGACGACGGCGTGGGCAGCTTCGTGTGCGTCAACCACGTGATCTCCAACCCGGTGGTGGCCGAACGCTGCCGCGGCTTCGCCGACGGGCTGGGCGTGGATCTGGGCGACTCGATGATCGACTCGGGGCAGGATCCGTCCGAGATCAAGAACAAGGTCATGGCCTATCTGGAGACCAACCAGGATACCGATGCGATCCTGACGCTGGGGCCGACCTCGGCCGACCCGACCATCGAGGCGGTCAAGGAGCTGGGCCTGGACGGTGACATCTACTTCGGCACCTTCGATCTGGGCACCCAGATCGTGCAGGGCATCAAGGACGGCGTGATCAACTGGGGCATCGACCAGCAGCCCTTCCTGCAAGCCTACCTGCCGGTCATCATCCTGGCCAACTACCAGCGTTACGGCGTGCTGCCGGGCAACAACATCAACTCCGGCCCCGGTTTCGTGACCGCGGATGCGCTCGGCAAGGTCGAGGAGTTCGCCGGCGAGTACCGCTAGCGCCCGAACGCAGGAGCGGTCGGTACGCCGCTCGTCGTACCGACGACTCCCCCCGCAGCCGGGTCGCGCTGCCGGGGTGACGATACCCGAGCGCTCCGGCCCGTCAGGGCCGGAGCCTTCCGGCCCGCGATTCGAACCAGAACCGGAGTCCACGCGCATGAACACCCCAGACACCCACCCGGAAGCCGATCCCGGCACCCCCGGGAACGCGGCCTCGCCGACGCCACCCGACGACGAGCCCCCGACACAGCACGGGGATGAACGCATCAAGGCCATGTCGCCGCTGCGGCGAGCCTTGATCCGCCCGGAGCTGGGCGCGATCTGCGGCACCATCCTGGTGTTCGTGTTCTTCGTCAGCGTGGCCAGCGACTCGGGCATGTTCTCCGGCAAGGGGGTGCTGAACTGGACCACCGTGTCGGCGCAGTTCGCCATCATCGCGGTCGGCGCCTGCCTGCTGATGATCGCCGGCGAGTTCGACCTGTCGGTCGGTTCGATGATCGGCTTCGCCGGCATCGTCATCGCGATGATGTCGGTCACCTGGGGCTTCCCGATGTGGGTCGCCATCCTCACCGCCTTCGCCGTGGCGATCGCGATCGGGGCGCTCAACGGCTACCTGGTCATCAAGACCGGGCTGCCCTCGTTCATCGTCACGCTCGCCTTTCTCTACATCCTGCGCGGGCTGACCATCTTCCTGGCCATCGCCACCACCAACAAGACCATCATCGGCGGCATCAGGGAGCAGGCCGAGGGCGACTGGCTGGCCAGCCTGTTCGGCGGCACCCTGTTCAAGGGTGCGTTCATATGGATGGGCGAGCGCGGCTGGATCGAGACCTTCACCCGCGGCAACCGCGAAGGGCAGCCGGTGGTGGACGGCATCCCGATGCTGATCGTGTGGGCCGCGGTGCTGATCCTGTTCGCGCACGTGGTGCTGACCCGCACCCGCTTCGGCAACTGGATCTTCGCCGCCGGCGGTGACGCCCAGGCGGCGCGCTACGCCGGCGTGCCGGTGAACCGGGTCAAGATCCTGATGTTCATGTTCACCGCCTTCTGCGCCACCGTGTTCGCCACCTGCCAGGTGATGGAGTTCGGTTCGGCGGCCGCCGATCGGGGGCTGCTCAAGGAGTTCGAGGCGATCATCTCGGTGGTCATCGGCGGGGCGCTGCTGACCGGTGGCTACGGCTCGGTGGTCGGTGCCGCGCTGGGCGCGCTGATCTTCGGGGTGGTGCAGCAGGGCCTGTTCTTCGCCAACGTGGAGAGCTCCCTGTTCCGGGTGTTCCTCGGCGGCATCCTGCTGCTGGCGGTGATCCTCAACACCTACATTCGCCGCATGATCACCGGGGAGCGCTGAACCATGTCACACGACGACGCGGCGTTCGCCGGGGCCACCGCGAGCGAGCAACGCACCGACACGCCGATCATCGAGCTGCGCGACATCACCAAGCACTTCGGCCAGGTGATCGCGCTGAACGGGGTGACGGTCAGCGTCCATCCCGGCGAATGCCACTGCCTGCTGGGCGACAACGGCGCCGGCAAGTCGACCTTCATCAAGACCATGTCAGGGGTGCACCCGCCCACCGGTGGCGAGATCCTGATCGATGGCCGCCCGTTGCGCCTGAGCACCACGCGGGCGGCGATCGAGGCCGGCATCGCCACGGTGTATCAGGATCTGGCGATGATTCCGCTGATGTCGGTGACGCGCAACTTCTGGATGGGGCGCGAGCCGCTGAAGGGGGTGTGGCCGCTGCGCTTCTTCGACGTCGACCGTGCCGGCGAGATCACCATGGCCGAGATGGCGAAGATGGGCATCCAGCTGCGCGAGCCCGGCCAGGCGGTCGGCACCCTGTCCGGCGGCGAGCGCCAGACGGTGGCGATCGCGCGGGCGGTCTACTTCGGTGCCCGCGTGCTGATCCTGGACGAACCCACCTCCGCGCTCGGTGTGCGCCAGACCTCCAACGTGCTGGCCACCATCGACCGGGTCAGGAAGAGCGGGGTGGGCGTGGTGTTCATCACCCACAACGTGCGTCACGCCATGGCGGTCGGCGACCGGTTCACGGTGCTCAACCGCGGCCGCACGCTCGGCACCGCCGATCGTGGCAACGTCAACATCAACGAGCTGCAGGACCTGATGGCCGGTGGTCAGGAGATGGCCAGCCTGGAAGGCTCGCTCGGAGGCACCGTGTGAGCGAGGTGCGACTGGCGGTACTGGGTGCCGGGCGCATCGGCCGGGTGCACGCGCAGGCGATCGGGCAGGTGCCGGGTGCGGTGCTGCAGGCCATCGCCGATCCGGTGGCGGCGGCGGCCGACGAGGTCGCCGCCGCCCACGGTGGTCGCGTCGACGACATCGACGCGATCGCCGCGGCCGACGATGTCGATGCGGTGGTGATCTGCACGCCCACCGACACCCATGCCGCGTTGATCGAGCGTTTCGCGCACGCCGGCAAGGCGATCTTCTGCGAAAAGCCGATCGATCTGGACGTGGCGCGCGTGCAGCGCTGCCTGGCGGTGGTGGACGCGACGCGGACCACGCTGATGGTCGGGTTCCAGCGCCGGTTCGATCCGGATTTCGCGGCGCTCAAGGCGGCGATCGATGCGGGGCGCATCGGCGAGGTCGAATCGGTGACGCTGACCAGCCGCGACCCGGCACCGCCGCCGCTCGCCTACCTGGCGCACTCCGGCGGGCTGTTCCGCGACATGATGATCCACGACTTCGACGTGGCCCGCTGGCTGCTGGACGACACCGTCGTCTCGGTGCAGGCGATCGGTTCGGTGCTGGTGGACGCAAGCATCGGTGCGGCCGGCGACATCGACACCGCCACGGTGCTGATGCGTACCGCTCGGGGCCGTCACTGCACGATCAGCTGCTCGCGTCGGGCCAGCTACGGGTACGACCAGCGCATCGAGGTGCACGGTTCGCAAGGCTCGGTATCCGCCACCAACCACCATCTGGCGTGCATCGAGGTGGCGACCGCGGACGGTTTCGCACGCCCGCCCCTGCTGGACTTCTTCATGAGCCGCTACGCGCGGGCCTACGCGGCCGAGATGGCGGCGTTCGTGGCGGCGGTTCGAGGGGATGCGCCGGTGACGACCGGCGGGGCGGACGGGCTGGCCGCCCTGGTACTGGCCGATGCGGCGGTGCGCTCCATGGCGAGCGGTCGGGCCGTCGATCCGGCCGGGTCGATCGAACCCGTCGGTCCGTCCTGATCCGGGGGTGCCTGGTGGAGCGCGAAGGGCATGGCGGTGGAAGGACGGGCGGCACGAGCCGCCCGTCTTCGTGCGGGGTGGATCACGCCGCGGCCGAGTAGTCGTTCTCGTCCTGGGCGGGCAGTTCGACGCCGATGCGGCCTTCGCGAACGGCACGCGGGATGTCGATGCGCGCGATGGCCAGATCGTCCAGCTCGCGATCGCTGAGGCTCTGCAGCTCGCGCTCGGCCTTCAGCAGGGCGATGGCCGAGACATCGATGCGTTGCGGTGCCACGTCGACCTCGGCGCGCCAGGGCCAGGCGTCGAGGCCGGCTTCGAGCAGCGGACGGGAGAAGCCTGCGTCCTGCAGGGTGCGATCGTTCATGCGCAGCAGTTCGGTGCGTGCACGCGCACGGCCGCTGCGGATCATGGACTCGGTAAGGGAGCGGCGGATGGAGGTGAACAGGGACGTCATGGGGAAATCGGTATCCTTGGATGAAAGCGTGCGGGAACCGGATCCGGGCGGATTCCGGGTGGTGCACGCACATCCTAGGAACGGTGTTGCAGTGCAACAAACGAGCATTTGTTGTCGTTCGGGAAAGCCCAGCTAACGCTTGAATATCCTGCCACCTTGACGATTGTTAACCCCGTCGTCCCGGAGTTGGCATGCTGCTTTCAGTCTGGCGCCGTGCGGCACGAGAGTCGTGACGGGCACGGTGACGGGGCGGCGATGGCGTCCGCGCGCACGGCGCTTGCGTAGGATGATGGTCGGCGGCGTTGTGATCGCCACGAACCGGGGCACGACAGGACTGTGACAGAACGAATCTGTGTGGTGGGCGGCGGTGCCGGCGGGCTGGAACTGGTCGTCAAGCTGGCCAAGAAGCTGCGGCGCGAGCAGGACGTGACCGTGCAGCTGGTCGACAAGAACCCGACCCATATCTGGAAGCCGCTGTTCCACGAGGTGGCCACCGGTTCGCTCAACAGCAACCATGACGAGGCCAGCTACCGGATGCTGGCCAAGAAGTACGGCTTCGAGTTCGTGCTCGGCCGGGTGACCGACATGGACCTGGAGAGCAGGCAGCTCACGCTGGCCCCGGTGACCGACGACGACGGTGGTGACATGGTGCCCGGGCGGGTGATGGGTTACGACACGCTGATCATGGCGGTGGGCAGCCTGAGCAACGACTTCGGCATCGAGGGCGTGGCCGAGTTCAGCCGCCAGCTGGATTCGCGCGAGGAGGCCGAGCGGTTCCACAAGCAGTTCACCGCCGTGGTGCACCGGGTGAACTCCGGCGTCGACGACGATGCCCTGCTGTCGGTGGTCATCGTCGGTGGCGGGGCCACCGGCGTGGAGCTGGCGGCCGACATGCACAACGTCGCTGCCCGGCTGCGCGAGTACGGTTTCCCGAAGTTCTCCAGCGATCGGCTGCGCGTCTCGGTGATCGAGGCCGCACCTCGGTTGCTGCCGCGCCTGCCCGAGCGCATCGGCCTGTCGGTGGCCACCGAGCTGGGACGCATCGGCGTGGACGTGCTGCTCGACACCCAGGTGTCGAAGGTGGAGGCGAACCGGGTGCACACCAGGAACGGAGACAGCTACCCGGCCGACCTGAGCGTGTGGGCTGCCGGCGTGCGCGCCCCCGATTTCCTGAAGGCGGCCGGGTTCCCGGTCGACCGGCTGGGCCGCATCGAGGTCGCCCCGGACCTGTCGGTGAAGG
>Ga0209831_1002677_pt1 | contig 15243 bp, 23 predicted proteins | sample Maine_Asex4_meta_FD_187451 | JGI IMG/M metagenome (GOLD analysis project Ga0209831, IMG submission 187451) | Marine algal microbial communities from Maine, USA - Maine_Asex4_metaG (SPAdes) (version 2) | ecosystem: Host-associated > Algae > Red algae > Unclassified | place: Maine, USA | collected...
GTCCCCCCCCCCCACGCGTGCGTGCTGGGTTCTTCGGCGCCGTGCGACAGGATCGACGACGACGTCCGCATTCTCCGAGTTCAATGCTTGCCACAACGCGAGGCGCTGCTTGACAAGTCCGACCCGATCTCAATACAACTCCTTGTGTCTCGCGCAATCGAAGGCATATGACTGGCTCTCGCATATAACGATCGCTTTGGCGATCGCCAAACAGAAAGCCATCCCGTGCAAATATGGCGATGGCTATGGCTCAATGCCTCCCAATATGGCTCAATGGGTTCCCGATAGACATGCCCGTAGTTATAATATGGCGATTTGGCGCTCCGATAGACGTGCTCTGACTGTATCGACATCGCCATCCCCAAAACCTCGACTTTTAGGGATGGGGATGGCGATACGCCAAACGACAGGAACCAATCGTATGAGCCGGATCACCCACGCTCAACAGAATCAGCCAGGGTCCTGACCAATCCACCTCTCCTTCGTGCCTCGTGGTCCTGTCGTACTTTGACGAGACACTTCGTGACCGCAAATCTGGCTTGCCACCTGGCCACACCGATAAAAATGCCGCGTCAGCGTCATCCCCAAACTGCCCAAAATATGGTTCTTTGGCGACGGTGGGATGGCCCACCGATAGACGTGCTCAAAGCCCGTGGCTATTGTCTCTGTGTGCGGAGGCGGTTGCGTTCGATTCGGGGGAGTCGCGCGCCGAAGAGTACAGTGCATTCTCGTTGCCTTGCTTGTGGATCCTGCTGTGCGCGCCCCCCGGATTGCACGCTCGGACTGACACCCCTAACCGTGGTACTGTATTGTCGCCCCGGTATTATTAGTGTGTGTAGTGTGTGACATTTTTGACGGGCTGGTTCAGCGAGGTCGGACACGAGGTGCCGCCGGCTCCTCCTGACACTGACCGGGCTGGAGCGAGGGGGGGCGACGCGCGCACGCGCGCGCTGAGACCGCTGGGCGGTCGCCCTTCACATTCATGAAGGATTCGGGCACAATTAGTCACAATGCAAGTTACAGTGAGGATCATTTGGTGAGAACCGCTTGACCAATGACTGAGCTCAGATATTGCTTCCTTCCAAAAAATGGCCGTTGCAGAGTGGTTGCAATCATTCAACAGAGTACGTGGACCAATGGAAAGGCTATAAATCATGTGTGTTCCTTACACAGTCTCCTCATGCAGCTCTGCGCGCTGGAAACGCACATCTGGATCTCAAGAAATCTGGCGATGTTTGTTGATCTCATGACAAGTCACAGGTCTGGCCCAGAACCCTCCTCATGCCCTTTTCAGGCCCAAGCAAGCGGCCCAAAAATCTCAGGAAACCTCATTGTCGGTTGCAATGGCTCTGCGTGACTTCTGCAGGACACATTGATTGGCTTGCAATATTACTGGCGGCAACTCTCAGCCAAAAGTACGATCGTGGCTTGTCAAACAGCCAATCCGACTTCATTTTTATGCTGTGTCGTCGGCTCTGCCTGCCTTCTCTCTGCAACTCCCATTTTTTTGGAGGTTAGCCATACATGCCGTCTTGCTCCGGTGTGGCGGGCGTGCGCCCTGCACGTTATTTTTTTGCGCACGCGCGCGCGCGCGAGCGTTTGCTGTCACCCCCACCCCTTCCTGCAGGTCCGCGGCGGCCACAAGTGGGCTGTGTACGTGCCGGTTCCGGCGAATTGGCGTCGTCTTGCTCCAGTGTGGCGGTCGTGCGCCCTGCGCGTTCTTTTTTGCGCGCGCGCGCGCGCGCGCGCTTTTTCTGCCACCCCCCCCCCTTTGTCCCGGTCTGTGGCGGCCACGGGCGGGCTGTGTACGTGCCGGTTCCGGCGAATTGGCGTCGTCTTGCTCCTGTGTGGCGGGCGTGCGCCCTGCGCGCTTTTTTTATTGGCGCGCGCGCGCGCGCACGCTTTTGGCGGTCCCCTTTCCCCTTCATTCTGGTCCGTTGCGGCCACGGGCGGGCTGTGGACGTGCCGGTAGAGACGGATCGGCGTCATCTTGCTCCGGTGTGGCGGGCGTGCGCCCTGCGCGTGTTTTTGACGTGCGTGCAGCGCGCCGTTTCGTCGCACGGTGTGCACCTACACAATGGGTGGCGGGCCTACCGAGAAGCCCATGTTTGCCAAGTCCGTCGCCTTCCCTTACGCGGGCTCGCAACATGAGGCGCGGGCTGCTGTCGCTCGACTGTTTGCTCTTCCAGCGACGCAGGAGCTGGGCAACGTCGTGCACCGCCCCGCTACCGATGCTCATTGCGCTGTGACGGCAACGGGTTGAAGCAACGAGATGCAGGAAACGCGTGGTGAGTGGGGCGCTGCCGCTCCGCTTGGCACACCACCGCCTGTGGTGCATCCACGCTCGTCTCGCACGGCGCCACCTCCCGGTGGACGCTGTGATGGTTTTTCGCGTCGTGTCGCTACTGGTGGTGGTGTCGCCGCCACTGGTGCCGCGGACGACTCCGCTGCTGACGCGGACGAGGCGGCGGGCGCCCACATCTTGGATGGTGACGCCGCCATTGCTTCCACTCGACGGGGCGCTCGGACGCGACCACCTGCAGGCGGGACAGCTTCCGCGCCAAGCGTTGCGGAAGAAGCAGATCAAAACGGAGATGGAAGTGAGGGGCCAGCGGCACCATCCGAGGTCACTGGTGCTCGCCCGCTGCAAGCTTGGATGCCCAAGGTGTTTGTCCAAGACTACATGCTTGACACGCTCGTGTGTTGTGTTCTTCAGACCTGCGCTTTGCCATTATTGCAGCCAATCGGCACGCGCCCGTCGCTGGTCTTTGCCGTCGTCATTGGGGACAAGAAGTCCCACTCTTGTGCGATTGTGATGCGGTGGGGCGGTGGCAAGACGAACATGTGCATCATGTGGGTGTCCAGCCGTGGTGGGTTCCTGTGCTCCTGCTTTCGTGGCACGCGGAATGCTATGTCCCTGTCTGCCACTTCCCGCAGTACGAGCTGCTCGCACGTGGCGCTTCTCAAGCAGGCGGTGGAAGCTGCGGGCGTGTCGGCCAACACCTTTCAGTCACGGATGTGCCTGCGCGCCGACGCTGCTGACTCTGCATTCAATGACGTGTACGGGTCGACCGTGGTGTGGCCAGTGCTCCATCGCTCGGTCTTCTCGCTTGTCACTTTCAGCGCGGCGAATGCGGCGGCGTTTGTGGCACCGGGATGCCGTCGCTTTCGCTCTCGGTGTGGCCACGTGCGTGTTGCTCGGGAACACCTCGGATCAGACGGCCGCACTATGGCGGATGTCGGGTCCTCCCCGGCTGCTGTGGCGGCTCGGTCGGCTTCTCGGAAGGCACCCACTCGGCTGCGGGTGCTCGACAATGAGGAGGAGGATGAAGGCGTGGAAAAGCAGCCGCTCCACACCATGCGCGGGCGTACTGACTCGGACGACTCTGAGAACGCCTTCACGCTGAGGCGGCAGGACGTGGTGAAGCTGGGGACGGCAGTCATCCGCACGTTTAATGTGCCATCAGAGACCGCCTGTTGCACCATCTGCGGCCACAACCCCACCTTCATTGACATTGATGCGCAGTTGCTTGGCTGTACGGACCCAGACAACGTCCCTTCCGTGCGACCTGCGCTCAAAAGCCCTGTTCTCGACATTCCTTCCCATAAACTGTGCATCGTGGAGAAGGCGCCGCTTCGTGCAGCGATTGAAAAGGTGCGGCGGACCGCAGCACCGTTGACGGCTCCCCAAGTCGGGCTCCTCCAGGATTGGCACGCGACCATCTCTGCTCATGGCCGGCCAAGCCCCCAAGCTGCTGCTGCCGCCATTTTTTGTGGTTCTTTCCACTCGGGCAGGAGATCTTACCTGCGGATCCGGCCGACGCTGGTCGTGGACCGGCTGGCGGCGATGATGAGGCGGTGGCACGGCCCGGTTCAGCTGATACGAGCCACCACCCAGCGGCCGCAAGGCCAAGCGGCCAAGGCGGACGCTGGAGGACGCCCTCCGCCAAGACAGCGACGGCAACATGACGCTGGGTGGGGAGGGCGCGCCCGCCAAGCCTGCGGCCGACACGTGGCATGATCGGAAGGGAGTATGCGCGCCGGCGTTCGATCTTTTTCACCGCTAGGACGACAGCGTGTGGATTTGCGTCCGCCGCTTCCTCCACGCCCTTCTGACCGAGACCGTGACGGGCATGTTCCAGAGCCACAACGAAAAGGCGGTCCGCCTGCTCGCCAACACAATGCGGCTCAAGCCGAGGGAGGAGTGGCGGTCCTTTATGGCAGCTGCCGATGGCGTCGGCTTTATCGTCGCGTGACTCGGCCGCTTTGCCAATGAGCTAGACGACGACCGTGGTCGTCGTTTGTGCGTCGGGGAGCTGCTGATACGAGCCGTCGGGATGGAGACGTACGTGGAAATCCTGTTCAAGGCGGTGGCGAGCAGCAAGGCGACAACGGACCGCGGCTGGGTCAACGCCGCCTACTGCAAGAAGTGGGGCGGCCGGCGCACATCTGCCGACTACAAGGCGTGGAAGGAGGAGCAGCTCGAGTTCAAGGGCGTCGATGAAGACGACCCCCTGGTCTGCTTTGAGTAATTTGCCAGCCTGCCTCGTGTTCGGCCGGGCATCTACGACTCGGAAGCGGAGAAGCGGCGCGTGCGCTATCGGGGCAAGAACCGGCACGCGGCCGACTTGGCGGGGGAAGAGGACGCGTGAAGCAAGGCCTTTTCCATACAGGCCGAGGTAACGCAGGGAGTTTTTATCGTGGTGTTCCCGCATGTTATAACGCTTGGTTTTCGTCGTACTTTTCAAGCCCACAGTGTGGGAGAGGCGTTGTCCATTGTGCTGGAGCGGTTCTCGCGGCTTCCCAAGGTCATCTTCTACGACGTCACCTGAAAGCTGGACAAGAACGCGATGCGGCGGGTGCGGCCGCTGATGCGCGACCACAAGGTGCGCTGCTTCATGGACCGGCCACACTTGATCACACACTCCTGCTCCCACGTTCACATGCCCGACAAGGGCCTTGGGGCAATGGCTGGCATCTCGAAGCAGGCGGCGGAGGTCGTGCACTCCATTGCGGTCGTCAACAGCACAAGGTTGGCGTACATGACGCCGGAAGCGTATGTCTCCCATCGCATTGTGCAACTAGCGTTCATGAAGCTGCGCAAGCTCTACCGGATGCATGCTGACAACGGTAACGGGGAGAACGACCACGTGCCCCTGTCTCCCTTTTTCCAAAAGCACATTCAGCACCAGTGCCAACTCGCGTCGGGTTGCGCCAGCCAGTCGGCGCGGATACCGGTAGGGGAGAACGTCGGCGGATAAGCGCAGCGCGCGGCCACCGACGACGGGCGCGCAGGCGTGGCTCCGTCGGTAGTGCCGCACCAACGGACGGGAGGTACGAAATTTGCACGTGCTGATGTAGTGGACCAGGTCTCAGCTGCTGTAGCTGCTGTTGCCGAGGACCCGGCTCGCGTCGCTGATGGAGGTGCTGAGCAAGATGTCGACGGCAGTGCAGCGGCTGCCGAGGATGCGTACAAGGCAGACGCGCGCTCAATGGTGGTGCCCTTCGCGACAGCCGGGAAATCGTGGAGGACGCCAGCGGCGATGCCAAGGACATGAACGTCGCCAAAGGTGCCTCTGGCGACGCGAATGACGTGGTGGCGCTCTCCGACGACGGCGGCGATGAGGAGGCTGCGGGAGAGGACCCATTCATGGATGATGCGAGCGTCAATGGGCGTGCGTTGGCCAACTTTGACTCGTTGGCCAAGTCGACGGCGGCGCTCGAGGTGAACCGCTGCGTGCCGGTGAGTACGCTGCCCCTCAGCCCCCAAGAGCGGCGTCTAGTGCGGTAGCTGACGCAAGGCCGCCTTCTCTCCTCCCCCGTACGGTCGTGCAAAAAGGCACGGATCGACTGGACGGTCGCCGAATTGCGGCGCCTCCGCGGGGACCGGTGGTTGAACGAACAGCTCATGAACTTCTTTGCGGCCATGGTCAACTGGAGAGGCTTCCGGGGTCGGCGTCTCGGCGCCGACGCTGGTTCTGCAGCTGAGGAGCCGCTGTCGCCACGAGCCGTGATGTTCAGCTCGTTTTTCTTTTAACGTCTGTCTCCTCGGGCGGGGGCCTATGACTTCGATGGTGTGCGGCGGTGGAGCGCGGATATGGGCCTCAAGCCTGACGCAACCGACGTCATGCTCGTGCTCATCAATCAAGGCAGAATGCACTGGGCCCTTGTCGTGATCAACGTCAAGTAACAGACATTTTTGTACTACAACCCACTGCACGATGCCGACAGCTACAACACCGTCTCCATCTTGCGGCGGTGGTTGGTCGACGAGGTGTTCGAGCAGCTTGGTGCCTCTTTGGGAGATGCGCGGGGCGTGCCATTGTGTTAGAAGGTGCGTGACCCTTGTCTTCCAGTCCAACAAGATGCTGGCAGCTGCGGCGTGTTCACCTTCAGTGCTGCTGAATGCTTCTCCCTCGATGCATCCGTGGCCTTCTCACAGCAGGACATTGGCGTGCTGCGGCGCCGCCTGGCGCTCGCCTTCTTCTTTGACGACCTGTACAGCACCATCGACTCATCGGGCTTCTTGTCGGACTGCAAGCCGTTGTCGGGGTCCGACTCGGACACCTCGGGCAACGAGAAGGATTGAGCTCAGCGTTCAAGGGCTGCCTCCCTTCAGACGGGACAGGCACGCAGTGTGGTTGGCTGGCGGCGGAGACACATCGTTTTTTCCGGTCGACGCGGCAGCCGCTGCTATTTTTCCTGCTCGCCCGAGCCTCAGCTGCTGCATCGTTTGATTTCTGTGTTATAGCTCCAGTTGTTTACTTCTGTCGAGTGGGTTCTGTTTCATGCTTGATGTCTGCTACCTTTCCAGTTTATCACGTCAAAAGTTCTTGCGTCTTGTTCCTCTTCGTTCCGCATAGCAACAATACCTCGTTCGCAGGCAGATTCCCTTCTGTATGACCTCATCGCTGCCAGGTGGGCCTACTTCCCTCGAACAGTGCACTTGCTCAGTCAACCCAACGTACGATGGCCAAATGAGGCACTTAGTTGCCAGACTTGGGGTATGCATGATATTTGAGCATCTGAGATGAGGCTAACTACAGAACTGTCGGCTGGAGATCCGGGCCCAGTACGAGGCAGGCCGCTGCCCCTTCACGATGCGATGCCGTCACGGAACTGCACGGACCTTACTCTGCGCATCCATACCAGGAGTGAATGCCAGGTGGGATAGGGCTCAACTGAAGCGACGCTATGGCATTGGGGAGCAGCAGGGAGAACAGTCCAGGCGGCTTTTAAAAGAAATGCACCGACCCCAGCATGAACGAGCACGTGACGAGACTCGCCAGACAAAAACAATGTGGAACTGTTGTGAGACCATCCACACGATCTGCCTGCGGCCCCTCGGACCGTCACGGACGCCTGCCCACTGTGTCAGCATTCCCCCCACTCCGTTTCTCTCCCCTCGCAACCAGAACACCGCTCCGTCCCGCTTTCTTAAGCCGCCTGCTGACACTAGGCCCTCCCCGGTCGTTGTCCGATAACAGGATTCCACAGCAACACACTCTGACTGGGGTACTGCAACACGGTTGCAGCAGCAGGTTTCCAATACCATGCCAGCATATGCCGCAGCAGCCGCAACGAAGCCTCTCGATGATGCGTGCTAACCTTCGGATGATACGAGTCAGCCAGTCATGCAGGCTGGTTGCCACAAAGCAGTTGGCACATGATTGCGCTCTTGATGCGCTCACATTGCAGGTAACCTCAGCCGTCGGCCGTACTTCATCCATCGTAATTGTAGACCGTATCCATTGAGCAGACCTGGGAGGCACCGCCACAGCCCGGCGCAACTGATCCACACGAGAATGACACTACGTATACTGATGGTCCACAAAAGCGTAGTGAACCGCTGAAGCTGTGACAGTGACCGTCCAAGAGCGTGCAGGTGGAACAGCGCCAGGGCTCCGATGCCATCACAAAGAGCTGGCACAATGTTGACTGCAGTGTCGGACGAGAGCATGTCCCAGTGTTGAAGGCACATGTGAGCCATGGTGCGATTTCTTTGATGTGTTCGCGTGTACTCGGCACCTGCAGAAGAACAATCAAATATGCTGTCCACGTTGGCTGGTTAACACTGAGCTTCAAAGAGAACATATTGGGTGGGAGCGGCGCGACGTACTGTGTTCTACCTCTTGTCATTCGGCTCAGCGGGTCTCTATGGATAGCTGGTGGGCACTCATGAATGGGCCAGGAGTACTGGTATGCCCGCTGACAGAACTTTAAGGGGCTACTTATGAAGTTAGATCACATCGACACGATGCTCATAACGCTGTCTGTAGTTCCAAAACACGTTCTTGCACGTGCCGGCACGTGCTTGGATTTGGCGCGGAGCACAACAGTAGAACCCTCTTGATGAACCGGAGCACAGGTGCGCTTCTTTGGTCGTGCCAACACGCTTTCCGCGCGCGGGAGGGCAACCGCGCCGTTTTTGCCCGCCCTTCCGGGCTTCACGACCCGACGGTCACCCGTATATCGGCTTGCCACCATGTCCTGCCTGCTTCTTGGGCGCCCTGTCCGTCACCACCCGCCTGTGGTCGGTTACGCGGTGGCTGGCGGGTGTCTGCCGCCTCCGTTTCCGCCTCACGACCGCGCTGCAAGGTGGTCCGCGGCAGCCCCGCTCGCCTCTTGTACCGTGTCGTTCAGTTAAGGTATGTTTCTTGTCCGCTCCCTCCGCGCCACGAGCAGGACCAGCAGCGCCGAGTATCCAACCAGTGACCGCGCACGTGGTGTCGCGCCACACACTGTCCCACAAGCAGCGCACGTGTGTCTCGTGCGTATGAGGGCATTGTCTTCATCGGTCGGTGCACGACGGCCCTTGCGAGTGCTTTGTCCGTGCGGAGCACCTGCTGACTCGCGGACTGCATGACGCCTCCCTCTAGCTGCCTTTCCTTTGTCGGCGTTCGTGCTGCGCACACTGGTTTCATCCTGACGAGCAGCCCCGTTTGAAAGATGTCTGTCAATGCGCTTGAGTTTAGCTACCTGGCCATCCATTTTACCACGATGTGCGCCATCCACAACCTCAACGAGGTGGACAGCATTGTCGACCGCATCCTGTCGGTCGTGGCAAGCGGAGTGCTTGCCACGCGCTGCTTCCACACCAAGGCGGCTGCGCTGTGCTGGTTGACCGACCCTGTCATGTTAGAGGCCGTGGCGAGCAGCGCCGCAGGCGGGTGCACGTTTGGCTCCACAGGTGCGCCGACGTCGTCGAAAGCCCCCACCGGCTGGTTGGCCATCGTCGCTCGCGACTTCCGCGTGGCCGTCGACCTGGAGCTGGACGACATGATGCCGGCGATGGAGCTCCTGCGGGATCTCTCCCGCGGCGCGTGTGTGGTCACCTCGTTCACGGTCTTCGACGATGTTCGGACGTGGGTCCTTGGAGATGGCGTCCACGTGGTGCTCGACATCATCCAACCGGAGTGGCCGGTCGGCGTCAGTGCCGTCGGCCCTCGGCTTTGTGCGCACAAGTTGGTAGATACGCCCCCCCCTCCTACCTCAACGTCGGCGTGAGTCCACCCCTCGTGCGCGCCCAGCGCCCCCCCTGTGTCGCCGAGCGCGAGTACTCTCACCGCAATTACCTGTGCCGCCTCGAGCTCGACTGTGCGACCGCCGGTGTCTTCTTCCTCTGTAGGGCGAAAGTGGTCGGCCCTGTCTGGTGCCATGGCCAGCCGTGGCCATGCGTCGGCTACAGGGGCGACTGTCACTTCCGCGGGGCACAGTATCAATTGAAAGGACGACGACGAGCCCTTTGATGACCACGCATGAGAGCGGGAGCTGAATGAAGGTGCAGCAGCGGCGGAGGCTTACAACAAGAAGTTGGAGGAGGCGGAGCGGTCGACTCAGCGGCCGTTCAAGAAGCAGATGATGCGCATGTCGTCTGAGGGTGGCCCACCCAAGGCGATAAATCCGCCTGGCACTTGAAAGGACCGAGCCGAGTCTATCTTTTCCCGCCGGAAATCATCAATCATGATGGAGGAGTCGCGCATGGCGTGGAAGGAGCGAAACCACGCACCAGCCCCCCCCGCGGGCAAGGGCGGGGCCTGTGGTGAGGCTGCAATGCCCTTCGCCACTTGCTTTGCCCCGGCAACCGGTGTATGCAGCGATGCGGGTAGCGCCACTGTCAGCGGCAACGGCACGAGCAGCAGCTTGTCGATGGTCTTTCTCCTGACACCGGAGCCCTTCCCAGTCGTCGAGGCGGGTCCTGTCGCGGCCACCCCAGGCAACGGCTTGCAGGTGGCTGCTGCGCCCAGGGGGGTGCCGGGCACTCTGGGGTTCCCCGCCGAGCAGTCGCCGGCGGAAGCTGTTTGTCAACGACTGTGGCAGCGGAACAAGGGCGCGTTCATCTCTGGCGGTCCCAGGTGCCGGAAGTCGACGCTTCTGCGGGTGCTGCACGACTGTCCAATACAGCGCCTGCCGCTGGCAGGGCATGTTTCAGTCGTTGCCCCGACGGGCACGTCCACAAAGACGGCGCGGGGCACCACGTACCACTGGGTTTTTGGCTTTGTGCGGGATTACGACCCGGTACTACCTGATCCAGTACAAGAATGCGGCCGCTTGCTGTCGACCGCACGATTCATCCGCATCAAGGAGCGGCTCGGACGCGTACGGGCTTTGCTTCTCGATGAGGTCTCTCTCGTTGGGGCGGACAAGCGTGACGTCATGTATGAGCTGCTGCGGCAATCCCGGTTGCCCGCGACCCCGGCCTGTCTGTGGTTAGCGTTCGGTGACTTCCTGTAGCTGCGGCCCGTCAAGAAGGAGTTTGGCTTGAAGTCTCGCTGCTGGTCGGCGCTGTTTGACAACTTGTTTCTTAAACTCGCGGTGCCGTACCGCCAGCACCAAGTCGATTTCATCGCCGCCATCAACGACGCGCGCGTTGGGAATAGCACGGACTCGGTGGAAACGCATATGAGGGAGTGCAAGGTGGAAGGAGCCGAGTATGAGGCGCTCAAGACCAGAGTGCTGCATCTTATGCCGCGGCACTGTGACGTCCTGAAGCACAACCGCTAGTGCCTCAAGCAGCTGTGCGGCGCGAACCAGCCCCGCGTCTACATGGCGGTGGACACAGTGGCCCTGGATCCGGACCATGATGCGACCGTCACGAAGCCCAACCTCAAAGACGTCACCGAGTTGACCAAGGATGCGGCGTTGGCCGACTATGTCGCTCCTCGCCAAGTGGAGCGTTTCTTGAACGCGCGCTTAATGGCGGTGTCAAACCGCTTGAAGGACCTCGGCTTTTGCCACGCCAGCGCTGGCTACGTCTCGTTCTATGAGGATGTAGTACCACAGTCTAGGGGGGTACCTCAGAAGGAGGGAAGTAACGGCCGTCTTCGCCGCTCGCGCGACACCTGCTATGGGAATCGAGGTCCGGGAAGTCGGGCCGATCGAAACGCCAAGACATCGAGACACGGTTTACTTGCCGGCGACGACGGTGCCTCCCACCGTCGTCGCCTTTCGTCCTTAAAGGGCGGAAACCGCTGCGCGGGGACCGGGGCCACTATTTGGCCCGGTCCCGCGCTGCCAAATACCTACGATGCAGATAATTCTCTCCAATGCATGACACTACCCAATCTGGATTGACACGTTCCGCTGTCAGCACCGGACAATCCGAAGAGCTCACCCGGACACGTGCGCCGCAGGCGCTCACACGCAGCAGTGGCACGCCACAAAGGCGACACACCACCGAACACCCGGCTTCCGGTCACCAGCGCCCACAGCCACGATTACAACGCCTCTGGCGTAGTACTACATCTCCTCCATCTGAGACTGCGGCGTCCGAGCCGCACGAAAGTGACTGTACATAGCGCATCGACGCGCAAGGCAGGGGAACAGGAGAACCGTCAAAGATGGGGCAGCCACCAAGGTCCCCGTAGCCTCGGCGGGAAGGCCATGCCGTCGCGCAACATTCCCGGCCAGCGGCATCCCAAATTGACGACAAGAAAACCCTCGGCGACGTCCGCAAACATCCCCTGCACACGGCAGAAGAAGACAAGGGCGCCGTTCCGCGCCCCTCGGGCAATAGGCCCGCCCACTGAAGCAGCCTCGATCCGGCGGCGCCGCCGCAGACGACCGAAAATCTTGCAACGGCGCCGACACGCCCCAGCGCCGCGCCGGCGGAAGCACCCCGTCGTTGCGGCCGCCGTCGCCGCCCGCCAGGAGCGGTGCGTCCCAACGCCGAGGGCGTTGCGGCGCCCGACTTTCCCCTACGACAGGGGAGAAGCGCGCCTTGCGGAGTCCGCGCCGCCGTCGTCGCAGCGCGAACCGGACGACGGCAAGACCTCCCCCCGTTGGTGTCACCGCGCCCGCCGACGACGACGGGGGCAGACAAAGACGCGCGTCGCGCGCTGGCAGCAAGAAGGCCGCTGATTGGGCCGCGCTTGATCCGGCGGCGCCGCCGCAGAGGACCGAAAATCTTGCAACAGCGCCGACACGCCCCAGCGCCGCGCCGGCGGAAGCACCCCGTCGTTGCGGCCGCCGTCGCCGCCCGCCAGGAGCGGTGCGTCCCAACGCCGAGGGCGTTGCGGCCCCCGACTTCCCCCTACGCCAGGGGAGAAGCGCGCCTCGCGGAGCCCGCGCCGCCGTCGTCGCAGCGCGAATCGGACGACGGCAAGACCTCCCCCAGTCGGCGTCACCGCGCCCGCCGACGACGACGGGGGCACACAAAGACGCGCGTCGCGCGCCGGCAGCAAGACGGCCGCTGATTGGGCCGCGCTTGATCCGGCGGCGCCGCCGCAGAGGACCGAAAATCTTGCAACGGCGCCGACACGCCCCAGCGCCGCGCCGGCGGAAGCACCCCGTCGTTGCCGACGCCGCCGCCGCCCGCCAGGAGCGGCGCGCCCCCATGCCGAGCGCGTTGCGGCCCCCGACTCCCCCCTGCGCCAGGGGGGAAGCGCGCCTCGCGGAGCCAGCGTCGCCGGGACCCCGGCGCGCCCCTCTTGCGACCTCGTCGCCGTCGATTTGGGACCACCGTCCCAGCATCGCACGCCGCTCGCGTCGCCGACTAGATGCATTTCCGCGATCGGTTCGGCTGCCCGTCACTAATCAGCATTCGCCTCGGTTGGGCTGTCCGGCTCATTCCCGGGGGGAGGACGAAGACTACGTCGGCGACCGCCGTCACCCACCACGAGTTGGACCGCGTCGTCGACGCCCTTATCGGGCCGCCACCTTTGCAACCGCCACGCCCGGTGGGAGAGGCACCGCGGGTTCGCCGTCCCCGCGTACCAATGAACGCCGCGAGGACCGCATGGCCGCCGACGCCTGCGCCGGACACAGGTGCCGCCTGTTCACCACCCGAGATGGCCCCTGAGCCTGGCGCTGCCTTGAACCGCCGTTGACGCTCAGAGGATACCCCCGTTTCAGTTCAGGCGCTCGCTCCAATCAGCACGTGCCCCGGCGGGGCTGTCCGGCACCGACCGCGTCAGCATCGCACCATATTCAGTTCCATGTCAGAGAGAAGGTAGGCGGCGACGTCGATAATCGACCATGGTTCCACTAAAACTGGCCGCGTCGACGCCGCTCCGACTCAGTCGCCATCCCACGGCGCCGGGCGGACTGGTCGAGTGTGTCGACGACCGTCATAGGCGTCGCCCCCCGTCCCCTTCTCAATGTAGCCGACCGTCGCGGCTTTGCCGCCGGAAGCATGCATCGCTCCGAGCCGGCCCTCCACCTCCGAGGCGAGGCGCTGATCACGAATCAGCGCCCGCCCCAGAGGTACGGCTCGTTGCTACGCGTGCCGGCGGTGCCGGATCCGTCGGCTCGATCTCAAGTTGGGGGAAGAGGACGGCGACGCCGATGTCCGCCCGTCGCGCCGTCAAATCCGATCGCGTCAACGACGCCCTTGATCGGCCGCCGTCAGCGACTCAGTCGTCGACGCCGCAACCGCAACGCCGCCGTCGTCGAGAACCGTCCGTCACCGGGGATGCCCCGCGCTGCCAACGCGCGTCCATCCCTTTCAGGGGCGTCGCCCGTTGCCGTGCGCGCGCCCGCGCCGTCGTCCCCACGACAAGGGGACGAACAAGCCGCGTGCGCCGACGCCCGGCACGGGCGTCGCCCCATCCCCTCGTAAACGGGGCCGGCCTGGCCGCTCTGCCGCCCCAAGCACGCATCGCTGCGAGCCGTCCCAACCCCTCCAGGGCGGAGCGCTGGTCTCCAATCAGCGCCCGCCCAAAAGGGACGACTCTTTGCCACGCGTGCCGGCGGTGCCTGTTCCGTCCGCTCGATCTCAGTTCGCGGGAAGAAGACAGCGACGCAGATGTCCGCTTGTCGCGCAGCCGAATGCGATTGCGTCGACGACGCCCTTGATCGGACGCTGTCAACGCCTCAGTCGTCGATGCCGCCGACGCGCCGTCATCGCCGTCGGTTTTGAGGTTCACGCCGGTCGTCGTCGTTATCGCAGCGGCCTCTCTTGTGTCTTGCGCTCGCCCCATTATCTGCTTCCTCTCTCTCTCGCGTTGCGCGACACTAGTCGCGTCTTATCTTGCCCGGTCCTTGTCACAACTTAGTAGCGCTGTCTGCCGAAGTACCCCGCGTGGGGCCGGATGTTTTCCGAGATGCTAGACAGGGCGTCATCACCGGGGTGGGCTGGCACGAGCAAAGCCCCACCCACAGTTCCGGTGACGCCGGCTGAAGACACCGATGGTGACGACCCCGCCAATAATCTTGGTCTTCATCCGCCTCACGCTCCTCCGTCGATTACCCCGCCGGGAATTCCTGGCAGAGCGCTCCAACGCTGAGCACCGCCGCCGTCCGGGTCGCCAATCCGGCACAGTATCGTAGCCCTGCGCCGAGGACGCCATCTCAATCGTACCGCGGCGCGGTCGGGATGAACGTGTTTGATCCATCGACACAACCGACACAGCTCACCGGCCAAGCACCGCTCGACGTCACCCGGATTCCAATGGGAAGTGGCCAACGTCCGATAGCCCGGCGAGCCTTGATTCCAGGGGTTGGTTGGAGGCCCCCTGGCGGCCATCGCGGCACACCTTGCCCGCAGCCACCCGTTCCGGATGATGGGGGGACGAGTCCCGTTGGTCGGCGTGTGGCCGCGGTCCTCGGGTAGGGAGTCCAACTCGCCTACCACCGAACCACCGCCGCCAGGCCGGGGCCGACCCTCTGCCGAAGACCCGGGTCCCAGGTTGGCCGCGCCAGCGTGCCGTCGTCTCCCGCCGATGGCGTGGTTGCTCTTGATGCTTGTCAGGCATGTCGATCTACCACGCGACATCGTTGAGCGGGGAAGGAGAGGAAGATCCG
>Ga0209831_1002682_pt1 | contig 15231 bp, 11 predicted proteins | sample Maine_Asex4_meta_FD_187451 | JGI IMG/M metagenome (GOLD analysis project Ga0209831, IMG submission 187451) | Marine algal microbial communities from Maine, USA - Maine_Asex4_metaG (SPAdes) (version 2) | ecosystem: Host-associated > Algae > Red algae > Unclassified | place: Maine, USA | collected...
GGATTTGGAAGGCGGCTGTATGGAGATTTCGCATTAGAAGCGGCGGCGATTTCTGATAAGATAAGAAAGCCTGTAAAGCTCACTTTTACAAGAGAGGACGATATGACGAGTGGGACTTATAGGCCTGCATCTGCATACAGATTTAGAGTCGGAATTAAGGATAATAAGATAACAGCCTATCATCTTACGGAGGCGTGTTACAATGGAATGATGTTCGGTACGATGCCAAGTAATTTTCCGTGTGGCGCAATTGATAATTATCGTGTAGACAGTCATAAGATTGAAAGCAATGTAACCACTGGTGCATGGCGGGCACCTTATGCTAATTTTCTGGCATATGCTGAGCAAGCACTCCTAGATGAAGTGGCGGGTGTTATAGGAGTAGATCCAGTGCAGTTTAGGTTAGATCTATTAGAAAAAGCTAAAGCCATTACATTAGAAGAACCATATAATTACGAAGCTGATAAATATATCGGTGTCATTAAGTTAGCCGCAGAGAAATCTGACTGGAAAAATAAGGGAGGCAGACATCTCGGTTTCTGTGCTTACTACTCACACAATACCTATGTTGCGGAAGTAGCCGAGGTAAAGATGGTCGATAATGAACCGGTCATTCAGAAAATATATTGTGCTGTAGATTGTGGTATCGTCGTTAATCCTAAAGCAGCGCTTAATCAAATCGAAGGTGGTATCATAGATGGTATCGGTCATGCTATGTACGGCGACTTAAGTTTTGTAGATGGAAAACCGCAGGCTGATAATTTTCATAAATTTAGATTGATCAGAATGCCTGAAGTGCCAGAGATAGAAGTGCATTTTGTAAAGACATTAAATGACCCTACAGGCCTGGGTGAGCCGACTCTTCCTCCAGCTGGCGGAGCAATCGCCAATGCTTTGTTTTCTGCGACTGGTAAGCGGTTCTACAAGCAACCTTTCAGCAAGGAAATAGAGTTGCTGGGTTAGTGTGCAAAAAAAAAGTATAAATATGAAATTGAGAAATCTATTAATAACAGAAGATAACATTAAGGGTAATGGCTGGTTGTATCACGGGATAGGATGGGGTGTATTTATGTTTTTTCTCATGGCCATAGTTGTACCTTATCTACAGGAAGGCTCAATAGAATGTAATAGATTGGTTAAGCAATTCATCATATGGATGATGGGAGGCCTATTGGTCGGTATAATAACCAAGTATATTTTTTTAATTTTTGGGGATAAGAAAACTGATCATATAGGACATTAATTAATATTATAGGCCTAAATTATCAATAAATTCTAAGTTCATAAATTTTGATAAATGTCATTTTTTCAGTCTATTATATAGGTTAATTGATATTGTATGGTGGTAATTATTGTTATAGTTGATATTTTTGTTATATTCACTTTATACCTTGTATTTGCTTAATCTTTAAAACTACTCAATATGCTTAATGAAGAAGTACGTAAAATAATGACTACTAATCCTGTAGTGGCGGAGCCTAGCAATTCCATAAAGGACGTTACAGAATTAATGAAGAAAAATACCTTACAGCAGATTCCTGTAGTAAAATCTGGGAAGTTAGTAGGGCTTATTACATCTTATGACCTGTGGAATCATATACGTCAGAATTCTGAAGCAGATAATGCATCTATTCAGGATGTCATGACTTCTAATGTTCTTACACTACGACCAAAAGATAAGGTAGGAACTGCGGCAGAATTATTTATCGATAGAAGATTCAAAACACTTCCGGTGGTCAACTTAGACAATGACTTAAAGGGGGTAGTAACAGCCTTCGATGTCATCAAGCATGTCTTCAAAAAAGAATATCCTAATCCTATTCTCTATAAAGAAGAATTGAAATAATTATAGCGAATATTATTAATTAAAGGTATTCAGGATAGAGAGGATGCTATCTCTCCATTCTTTTTGTACGGCTATCATTTCTTTATCTGGAATTGAGAATCTTTTCTTAGAGTGATCGCCATTGCACTGACTATGATCATGTTGTAGACCTTCGATCTCTATCATATTAGTTTTGTATTGCTCTAATCTCAACTGTTGTCTCCTGTTGTCGGTGGTCGTGTTGTCTGATAATTTTACTTCTATTTTTTTTATGGCATCGAGCCCTTGTTTTTGTATCTCAAATGCTTCTCTAAGTTCTGCAGATACAGGAGGATGATCATGCTTACAAGCAAATGTAAATATAAAGCAAAGTAGAGCTGATAGTGTAAAGTAGATTTTCATATTGTTTATTTCAATGCTGTTATAGTCTATTGGTTTTTCTGTTTTCTGTGTAAGTTACATCACAAGATTCAATTCTCGTTGGAATAATTATGTATTGCAAAGTTAAGTATTTCTATGGCAGCTTCTCTCTCCTCGTATCCATATGAGATTATCTCATTGGGGCCCTTATAATTACTGAACCATGTTTCAATGATAACGGATACTCCCGGATATTGACTATATAATTCGCTCATACTTTTAATATTGCTGAATAGACCATTAATGGGGACTGCTATAATTTTGTCATCTTGCTCTCCATTATCTAACAGTTTAAGCATGCCTATTATTCGACATGGTACGACTTCTTCTCTATTTAATTTCTGACCAAGCAAGATAACGTCTAAGGGGTCTCCGTCACCACCCATGTCTTTGGGTAATAAGGACTGCGGTATCATGCCGTAATTGCATGGGTAAGCAAGATAATTTATTACTCTTGGCTTGTCGTCTATGTATTGCAGTTGTAAGGTTTCATCGTCCTTGCTGACTTCCCATTTTTGATGAGTGCCTGCAGGGATTTCTACAATTACATTTATAGTACTATCAGCATTATAGGGCTCATACTCAGAGATATATTTTTTGCCAGATACTTTTTCAATCTTATGAGTAGAAGATTCCCTCGGTGTTTTATTTTCATTCTTGCATGATAGGATTAAAGTAATACAAATCATTAAAAAGACGTATACTCCCTTTAGCTTAATCATCTAATTCAAAGATTTATTATAGTACAACTTCAGCTCTTTGGAGCTTACGTTATTTTTAAATTTCATAAAAGTCATTAGATTAATGAAATTTACTTTTAGGTAAGAATTGTTTTTATATTTTCTTGCTGAGACGATTGCGGGATCTTTGATTATTGTCAAAGATTCATTCTTATTACGAAGCCTTTTTATCATATCGAAATCTTCCATAATCTCGCAGTCTTCATCATAACCATTGTATTTTTCAAATAAATCTCTTGTAAAGAATTGGCATTGATCACCACCTCCAGCAAACATTCCATCAAAACGTGTAAAGAATGAATTGATCTTAAGCAGCCATGATGAGCTATCAAATTTGTAAGAAAAGAAGCCAACTTTATAACCCTGATTTATAGCGTTGCTGATATGACTTTGGAATTGAGATGGAGGAACGACATCTGCATGTAAGAATAGTAAGCAATCACCCTTACTGGCACGAGCACCTATATTCATCTGAATACTTCTACATGCATAATCAGACTTTATATAGTGGATATCGTGTTGGAGACATATCTCAATAGAATTATCTTTAGATCGAACACTATCGACGACGTAGACATTAGTATCTAATGATATGTTCTCCTTAAGGTAAGGGATGATTTTGATAAGATTTTCCCTTTCGTTCAATGTTGGGATAATAATATCTAACTTCATCTGTCTAATCACATTATAATATTTAAATAAGTATTTGATGCCAAAAGTAATATTAGTTTTAATAATCCTCCTTACGACAGGGATGTATTCTGTCGATGCTCAATCTTCTCAGTCACAAGATTATAATAAAGTATCTGAAGCGCTTCTCAATGCTATCAAGAATGGAGAAGATACGGAACCGTTTACGGATGTATTAGAATCTTCAGGTTTAGAGGACTTAGAGATGCAACTCAGTAATGATAAAGAGAAATTGGCTTTCTGGCTTAATATCTATAATAGTTATATTATTATGGTTTTGCAGGATCATCCTGAATACTATGAGGATAGAAAGAAGTTCTTCAAAGCGCCTTATATCTTTATTGGAGGAGATTCTATATCTTTTGCAAAAATAGAACATGGCATTATCAGACGATCGCAATGGGATTTAGGCCTTGGCTTAATACCTAAGCCCTTCCCGGGTAAGTGGGAGCGTAAGCTGAGAGTGGATGACAAAGAGTATAGAATTCACTTTGCTCTCAATTGTGGCGCAAAAGCTTGTCCGCCAGTTACAGTTTATGATCCTATTAATTTGGAAAAGCAATTGGCTTATATGACAGAAGCTTATCTCAAAAATAATACGACTTATGACGAAGCTAATAATGAGGTAACGACTACGCCACTTTTCTCATGGTTCCGAGGAGACTTCGGATGTAAGAAAGGCGTAAAGAAGATATTGGCAGAGCAGGGTTTAGTGCCATCTAAGAAAGTTGGCCTTGATTTTAAAGGATATGACTGGACTTTAGATATCGATAATTTTGTGGAGACGCCTTATGGGAGGTGATGTATGTACATTAAATGTGTAGCATTATTGCCCCGAATGCACGAATGAGATAGGCATGAGTGTCGTGTACGGTTATGCCACGAATGCACGAATGAGATAGGCATGTGTGTCGTGTACGTTGATGCCACGAATGCACGAATGAGATAGGCATGTGTGTCGTGTACGGTTATGCCACGAATTCACGAATAAGATTGGCATGTGTATCGTGTACGCTGATGTCACGAATGCACGAATGCACGAATGCACGAATGCACGAATTAGGAAAGTGATTTGTTATGTGTATTTCTTTATGTAGCAAATATGATAACACATAAGATGTACCTCTGAGTTTTGGAGCTTTATGAATATTTCTTTATTTTAAATCTATGGAGTAGGTAATTGATTTTTTAGAAAATAAAATATGAACGGATTAATATACAGAGAAGCCAGCTATAAAATAATAGGTGTTTGCATGGAGGTTCATAATCAATTAGGTGCTGGCTTCTCGGAAATTGTTTATAAGGATGCCTTAGAACTTGAATTTAGGAGAGCTGAAATTCAATATGAAAGAGAAAAGGAATATTTGGTCAGGTATAAAAATGTAATTCTTCCTCATAAATTCTATGCAGATTTTGTCATGTTAGATTGTATTATTTTAGAAGTTAAAGGTGTGTCAGCATTAGCTAAAGAATTTACGGCGCAATGCATAAATTACTTAAAGGTTTCAAATAACAAACTTGCACTATTAGTAAATTTTGGTGAGATTAAATTGAATTATAAAAGGATAGTCTTATAGTGTAATGAATAGGAAACAAAAAGTCCCTCAGTATAATTAAAATCGTTTTGATATACTTGTTTTCTGATACATATGATTCGTGCATTCGTGGCAATTACTTATGAGGCACTTATGTCTAAGAATACTTGATCAAGTATAAAAATGTAATTCTTCCTCATAAATTCTATGCAGATTTTGTCATGTTAGATTGTATTATTTTAGAAGTTAAAGGTGTATCAGCATTAGCTAAAGAATTTACGGCGCAATGCATAAATTACTTAAAGATTTCAGATAACAAACTTGCTCTATTAGTAAATTTTGGTGAGATTAAATTGAATTATAACAGGATAGTCTCATAGTGTATTGAATTTGAAACAAAAAGTCCCTCAGTATAATTAAAGTCGTTTTGGTATACTTGTTTTCTGATACATATGATTCGTGCATTCGTGGCAATTACTTACAAGGCACTTATGTCTTAAAAAGCTTCATTAGCAGTAAGATAAATATTCAGCTTATCTCCATACGCGACATCTAATCTGAATCTTGTCTTCTCTTTCTTATCGACTTCATATCGTACACCGATACCATAGCTCAGCCTTGCGCTTTGATCTGTAAGTTTAGAAATGGATTCTGGAATTAATGATGAACTTATAAATGTAGCGCCTTTAATTTTTCTCCAGATCGGAAATCTCAATTCGGATTGTAGATTAACGATATTATAATTGATATAACGCCTATCGCTGTAACCTCTTGCTATAGCTGGTGTGCTTATGTATGGCATATCAAAGAATGGCGTATCATCACTTGCTGTAGCACTGTATAACTGTGATGCGATCACTAAGTCATTCTTGATAGGAATAAAATATCTGATGTCAATACTATACTTCCAATAATCAAAATCTGAAAGTAAAAAGTCGAGACTCTTCTCATATCGTATCTCTGCGTACAGGCCCTTAGAGGTAGAGAAGACATTATCTCTATTGTCATAAAAAGCATTAAGGAGAATGTTGAATTTCTGACCACCTTCATATCCGATCGGTTGCTCGTTAAATAGTTTGCCAGTAGAATCTATGCTTGTAATATCAAAGTTGTCATACTTAAATCCACCACCTATGAATACATTCTCAATATCCGATCTGGAATAATTAAAATCTACTCTTGGAAATAGAACATCATAATTTTCTAAGTTATCGACTAATGATTCTCCACCTATACCATAGAAGTTATAGAAGTACTTATAGAATCCTATCTCTCCTTTATATCTCACCTTATTTTCATTTTTATACACCTCATAAGGGATATAGAGGAGTAACTGGTTCTTAAGGGTATATGCGGCACTATACAGTATTTGCGAGGGTCTACTTGCTGTTGATTCTCCATTAAGCCTGAAAGTCGTAATTCCTGTCACCCCAAAGGCTAATCCAGTCTCAGGTAGGAAGAAGAGAAATGGGAGAATTGTGTTTTTGGCTTCTGTGGAATCAGTAACGTTTATGCTATCATTCACTGTGCTTTGACTTATCGCTATATCAGGATAAGTTAATAGGCAAGCTATACTAACTAAGAAGGCTTTGAGTACTCGAATGCACATACCTAAATGTACGGTAATGGATTGAGATTCATATTATTGCGATGTATTAATTATTTCCATCTTGAAATCTATTAATCCTTTTCTGTTTCTAATTTGTCTGAACAGGACCAGCCTTCGGCGGGCTAGTTAGTAAGAGTTAATGATAACAAGATCAGATCATGGAAAATAAATCAATAGAAGTACTCAAAGACGAAATATCACATCTTAACAACCTTACGAGTAATCTGCCTACCATCACCCAAGATAGCACTCACGAGATACACCCCAGTATTCCATGCAGACATATCTACAGACTCTGTAGCCTTAGATACATACACAGATCGTCCGTTAAAATCCATAATGTCTATTAGACTAATAGAGTACTCGGATCGTATATATAAGATGTCAGTCGTCGGATTGGGATATATAGTAAGGGCTGTCAGTGCCTCTCTGACATCATCTATAGTACTCGTGATACCATCAGATATATAGAAATACCCCTTCTCACTGGCGACGATCATACGACCATCACTGGTATACTTAAGATACTCTATAGGAGGTAGGTCTATATTGATATCCAACTCTACATAGGGCTGCGCCTCATCATATCTGACATAGAACTTAGTCCCACGCTTACCATCAGGATCATTCTGTATGACTATCGTACCAGTGCTATCAGGTGTAGGGTATATGCGTCCCATTGGAGAATCCGTCGTTTCTATCCATGTCTCGCCTCTATCGAGAGAGTGGTAGCCTGAGATGTTATCCTTCAGAGGATTAGCGTAGAATATCTCCTCAGGACTGACATAGAAGCAGACATTCTTTTCTGTAAACTGATTAGAGCTTGTCGGGATGAATGGCATGATATCTCTATCACCACCGACATATACAAATCGCTTATCGTTTCTATCATAGTATGCAAACCATGAATATATCGCATTACCTGGTCCCAATGCATAGGATTGATCTTGATTATAAAAATAAACCCGATCATCAGTGACAGTATGGAATCGCTTAGAGAAACATCGCGGCGACTCTATCTCTACAGGCCAACTGTCTCCGCCATCTGGCGAGATCAAAGTTACGGCACTTTGGCCTAAGTCAGAGCATACTTGAAACCCAATAGAAATGGTAGTGTCTCCATAAGAATAACTTGGACCCATCGTAGGAGAGTTTATCTGTTGAAAAGATATGCCATTATCAACTGACTTTAATAACTCACCTGATGTATAGACAATTAAATTGTCAAAACTTATCAATTGTATTCCGCCGTGCCCTACGCTATCTTCGGTTTCGCTTTCTATCCATTGAGTATTATTGATTTCTGTATGATAAATACCTGAAGGCGTAACTGCGACAAGATTGTCCTCTGCTATCTCAAAACCTTTTAGCTCTGTTGCTGTGGCATCAATCATTACTGTGTCAATAATAAGAGGGGATAATGAAGTCGGTTTAAAGCGTTCAAGGTTTGTATAGAAAAATAATTCATTACCTCGTTCACTGAGCAAAAAATTATTGGATTGAATATTGATTAACTCAATTATCTCTAGATCGTTATTTAATTTTAGTATTTGTTTCTCTCTAAACTTGTATATAAATAATTGATTATCGTAAATTTTTGGAATTGCACTTTCTCCTAATTCTGGTATAAATTTTAAATTAAATGTTGTCTCTGAGATAGTTTTATGTCTTATTATTTTATCTGTTCCTGATATGTATATTGTATCATTTAGTATTGTAAATGAATACGGTTCATAATTTAAATCAATAGAAGTAATTAGATTAAATGATGTGTCCCTCTCTTGAAATTGATATTTAGTTCCATCAAAAAATAATGAGTAATATGTTTCAGAATAAAGATCAGATTGTAAGAAAAATGAATTATTGAATGTTTCTATCATTGCAAATGTAACACCAAAATCAGATGAATGATAAATTCCTTGATCAGTATAGTAGCTTACATTATTGTTGAATGTTGGAAATACTTTAAGAATCCTTTCATTATTTTCTTGGGAATAAATTTCTGTAATACCATTTGGAGATAATAGATATAATTTATCAAATGAAGCTCCAATTATAAGTGAATCGTTTATGTACTCAAAAGACCTGGGAACATGAGAATCAAGATATTCATATTTAAAGTCTTCACCGTAGAATGAATATGCTAAAATATTACCAGTAGGAACAGATGCTCCAGTACCTAAGCGTGGAGCAGATGGTAAGACCCAACAATCGTTATTGCTCCAATAGAAAGCAGTATTGCTAAAGTATTCTGGAATATGATCTAAGTCAGAAAAGTTTAGTTTTTGAGCTCGTACATCTTGAATTATCAAAAAACAAAATATCACAATTATTAGTCTAATCATCTCTTAATTTTTTATAAATATATATCCAAAAGAAACATATTCCAAACTCATAACAAATATTATATTAATATATATATATATGATAATCAATAAATTACCATAGTTAATACCATGTCATATTTTATAATAGGCTATTGGAATTATATACTTTAGAATATTCCATTACTAAAAACAGATTATTATGACAACATTACGGTTAGTTTTTTTTCTTAGTTTTTTATCCATTAATCTTGTAGCTCAAGATTACTATCCTCTATTTGAGTTATCTCACGATGTAAGCTCATCAGACAAAGATAGAGTAGCATTACAAGTTATTAGTTCTAACTATGATCACATTAAGAACGGAGACGTAACAAGAATTAAGTTTCATCTACCTGTGTCTGATGAAAGATACTTAGAACTGATCCTTAATAGACGTTCGATTATAACGCCTGATGGCTTATCCGTAACTACATCGACAGGCTACTCCAAGGTTTTAGATAATGTAGGACAGTTCTATCACGGGCAGATAGTAGGACAGGACAATTCTAAGGTTTCTCTTGCCATCTATGATAATGATATCCGTATGCGGATAAGACTAGAAGACGGGACAGGCTATATATTACTTAAGAAAGAAACTCTGTCACCAAGTGGCACAGAGGTAGGTTACGAGTTAGTTCGTTCCTCAGCTGAGAGGCCTTCTATTCCGTTTTACTGCGGTAATACTGAAACTGAGCAATATGCTACTGATGGATCATCTTCATCGCTTAAGAGTAACGGGAATAGTGGTAGAGGTCCTTTGACTGTATACTTAGAGATAGACTATGAGACATTCGTAAGTATGGGTGGCGATCGAGACAATGTGATTATGGAACTGACAGGACTCTTCCTCAATGTAGCAACTTATTTTGATCAAGTCAACTGTAATTTGATTGACGAGAATGGTAATCCAGTAGATCACTGCCTTCAGATACAATTGTCTGAGTTATTCATCCATGAAACTCCCGACGGATATGCTGATTCAGTAACTGGTCGTTTGATAGAATTTGTAAATAGTACAACTAATGCTGCAAGAGGTACTGATATCGCTCAACTTATAAGATGGACTGATGCTTCTAATGCGACTGGTGGTATATCTAATGGTATAGGTAATCTCTGTGGAGGTACTAATGTCGTTAATGGTCAGACTTTAGATATGAATGGCGAGTCCATAGCTAATTTAGGCACATTTGAATTAGATCCATTTGACCCAAGTCAAGCTGAAGAATATCCTGAACTTATTATGGCACATGAGATGGCACATAGTATGGGGGCTTTTCATACAGGAGCTAATGTCTTCTATTCCATACCACTTAGTGATCCAGATAGTGAGTGCCCTAATCTGTCAGACCATCGATATGCTATAGAGATAGAATCATGTGGAGCAGAAGATGATCATAATTGTGATCCCGACCTTCCTGATCCACCAAGAGCCGAGCCAGATGGATGGGGAGGTTTCGGTACTTTCGGCAGAACAGAAACACGTCTATGCCCCACAACCATCATGTCCTACTGCTGGGCATTCAATGGTAATGATAATAGTGTCTGCACGGATGCAGATGGTAATGATCATGTTAGACCTATCGCTATAAATACGACGGCACCCATACACTCTGAGAATGTTATAAAATATGCGAGCATCTTAATGCATGTAGTACTTGGGGTGAGCCAGGATGTATGACCGAGGCTGACCTGCCTGATGCAGATTGTGACGGTATCGCTGATGAGGATGAATGTCTGCTATATACTAATGTGAGCAATGGATTAATAGATATTGTAGAAGCTATAATTCAGTGTCCATATGAAGAAATCATTGTTACGGTTCCGTCTTGTAATGATAATAATGACTGCACATTTAACGATCACTTAGATGCTAATTGTAATTGTATAGGGACACCAATGAGTGTAGATATTCCTGATCCTAATAATGGGTCATGTATCAATAATGCTGGACAATGCAGGATACTTAATCAAGTATACGGTGGAGAAGATCAGAGTAGAGGTGGCTTAAGTCAATATCCCGTAAGATGGCAAGGAGGGGGAGGTATAACTACACCTGACATTATAGATGGTCATGTAAGAGTGAGAGGCATATCTTATAATACTACACAAGATCACGAAGGAATCGTACTGCCACTCTGCTGTCCGTTAAAGAATGATGGTGGAGGTTATCAGCTACAGTTAGATGCAGCATTTCTACCTATATACAATGGCTTAGAAGCGACTTTATTGGTCCAAGCTTCGATGGATGCACCTTCTATAGATAATCCTCTTAATAGAGATTGTACGGCATCGGGAGATTATATATGTCTGGGAGAGATAGAGCTGACTGATAATATGATAAGTGCTCATCCGACACGGATACAGAATTGTAGAGATGAAGATGGCAATATAATTGGAACACAAATAATTCCAGATGAATTTTGGTATAACAGTAACCAGACAGTTGATTATACAATGGAGTCTATTGTATTCAATCTTGATTTTGGACAAGCTGGTAATGTAAGTTGTGGCTCTGATGTTAATCAATATAATTTCATCTATTTATCTATTCTGATAGAAGGAGATAATTCTGATCATACTAATGACAATAATATATTACAGAATTGTGGTGGATTACAGTTTAGGGGAGGTGGTAGTCTCTTAATGAACAATATCAACATATTCAAGTTAGAACCACCTATTAATCTTGAAAGGCATAGTATGGTATTTGACGCATGTACAGGGGAGGAAGAAGAGGAAATAGAGCCAGTTACTAATTTTGACATAGGTCCAACCAATTGTGGGTTTGAGATATGTGAGGGTGACGACTTCATGCTATGCGTTACAGATATTATAGCAGCACCTTTTTGTATTCCTGTCCAGAATATAGTATGGCAACGAGTAGATGAGAATGGTGAGATTATATGTCCTGAAGACAGGCAGTTTGGCGAGTGTTTTGAGATAGAAAAATTTGGTGCTGATGATCAGGGTTTTGTAAGACTCACAGTTACGGACAATTCTTGTAATTGTACTAATGAGTTTACATTTAGGATGGAACTAAGAGAAGATTGCGCCATCTATTGTACATATCAATTAAGGTATAGTGCATGCTTAGTAGATCAACATGTGACAGGTAATCCATTTCCTTTCTCTCCTTTTTTCAATTCTCCTGGGCAAGATGTACAAGATTGCGAGCCAAATCCAGACCAGAGATGTCATCTTCTTATGTGTAGTAATGATTATGAGTCGATACATTTTAATTTTGGTGAAGATAAGACGGTGACATTCTTTCCGTTTTCATCTAATACTACGATTGATGCTGGTGATCTTGCAAGAGATTGTAATACATCTAAGTTGGAACAGGATAGAAATTTTTGTGAAGAAGGTAATTTTGTATTAAGACCGGCCCTTGATCCATTTGGGATATATGTTATTACTGACAATATATGTCCATCTAATACTTCTTGTTTTGTAATAGAAGAAGATACGCCACCTCAGGCAGATGATGTAATAGTCGATCTTAATTGCGATTCAAAAAACTCAGAAATTTGTCTCACATATGCAGGCGTATTTAACGAGAACCATGAATTAGTTCAGTTTTCGATAGATGGAGGTTCATCTTGGAGTGATAACTTGTCGGCTAATAACGAATTTTGTTTTGATGGATTACTTAATGATAATTATATGATCATGGTAAGATGGGGAGATAATCCATCATGTTGTATAAAGGTGGACGACCTTGATCTTACTGGGACAGAATTCAATACCACAGCAGTTGTCAAAGAAGCATTTTGTAATCAAGATAATGGATCGATATTAATGTCGCCATCTGATCTTACATATTCTTGGTCTAATGGGATGACAGGGCATTATATTCAGTGTTTAGGAGCAGGCACATATGAGGTTACAGTATCGGATGGAGTGTCATGTGAGTTTTCGGCTCATACTTTTAGTATTTCCTCAGTCAATGTAGATGTGATAGATCAAGAGTTCCAAGGGAATACTGATATAGCAGGACCTGACCCTCAACATTCGGGTATTAAGCTTGCAGCGGGGACAGAATTGACATGGTGCTTTACTACCTATTGGATAAGTGATAGATTAATTATTGAGACTTCTGTAGATCCAGATTTTAGTAATGGTAATGAGGTGATAATATTAGATACTGGACCTGTAAGCTCATATACTGAGATATGTTGTGATGATGTAGAAATGACTGGAATTCCAGGTACAAATGATGAATCATATTGTAATTGCTCTGATCAAGGTGTGTATTTAGGTGAGTATAGTTCAGGATCTATGATTCCTTTAGATGTTGGTTCCGGAACAGCACTTATTGTAGGTTCTGGTTGTAGTTTCTCTAATAAGATACATGGCTCATTGATATTGCAATCAGATGCATGGGTACGCGTACTTGTTGATAATCAATTATGCAATGAAGAAGGAGATTTTACTTTATGGAACTTAGTAGTTACATGTGGTGAAGCCAATGATCCTTGTGTTGCAGGTGACTCAAAGAGATTAGCTACTGGCCTGCGTGAGGCTATAGAATACAATTCTATAGAAGCTTCTACTGGGATATTAGATGATGAAATAAAGCCTTTTAAGTTGGTACCAAATCCGGCCAATCAAAAAGTCACTATTGTTTTCCCTTCTGATAATAAAAATGCAGTTTATAATACTTCAATTATTAATCTTAAGGGGGAGTTTATTTCATCTCAGGTTATTGACAAACGAGCTGAAATAGACTTATCTGACTTGTCAGAGGGTGTTTACTATGTGAGAATTACAGATGGGAATAATACTTGGATCGAGAAATTGGTTGTTGTGAAATCAGAACGATAATAAGACGTCAAATTAAGTAGTCATTACTTACTTAAGTAATGGCTACTTAATTACTTTTTCACAAAAAAAAACTGATACAATCGAGCATCAGTTTTTTTATTATTCATAAAGAAATTTCAAATCTTATCTCCTATATCCATTCTGTCGGCCGCCTCCACTTTTCTTTCTATTGGCAAAAAACTCTTGCTTCCTTCTTTGCTTTTCTTTATTCCATTCTTTTTTCTCGGCTGCAGTCATTGGCTTGTCTGTCTGAGGGAATGGACTGTCATTGATAACTTTTAATTTTTGTTTGATGAGTTTCTCTACGTCTTTGACGTAAGCGTTCTCCTCAGGTTCGCATATCGATATAGCGATACCTTCTTCTCCTGCACGACCTGATCTTCCGATACGGTGTACATAAGTTTCTGGTTCGTTAGGGACATCATAGTTAATGACATACTTTAGTTTATCGATATCGATACCTCTTGCTGCTATGTCAGTAGCGACTAAGACTCTTACTCTACCATCTTTGAATTCTTGTAAAGCTTTCTGTCTCTGATTCTGAGCTTTATCACCGTGGATTGCTGCAGACTTAATATTAACCTTTTTTAGGTTTCTTGTTATCCTATCAGCACCATGCTTTGTTCTTGAGAACAAGAGCACTTGATCTATGTCTTCGTTCTTAAGAATATGATTGAGAAGATTCTTTTTAGAATCTCTATTAGTATAATAGACATATTGCTGTACCGTTTCTGCTGCTGATGATACCGCAGCTACTTCTATTCTCTTGGGATCTATTAGGATCTTGTCAGATAACTTTATGATGTTATCAGGCATTGTCGCTGAGAAGAAGAGTGATTGTCTTTTAGTCGGTAGTATCTTAAGGAGCTTCTTTATGTCATTAATGAATCCCATATCGAGCATTCTGTCAGCTTCATCAAGTACAAATAATTTAATTTGACTTAAGTCCACAAGGCCTTGGCTTTGTAGGTCTAATAATCTACCTGGTGTTGCTACAAGAATGTTGATTCCTCTTCTGATAGTCTCTACTTGTCTACCTTGTTTTACACCACCAAATATGACGGCTTGTTTGATGTTTGTGTATTTACTATATTCTTCGATATTCTCTTCTATCTGTATAGCAAGCTCTCTTGTAGGCGTGACAATTAATGCTCTTAACGTTGGCTTGCCATGACTATCGCCTTCTATCTTGTGTATCAATTGTATGATAGGGATAGCAAAG
>Ga0209831_1002685_pt1 | contig 15226 bp, 16 predicted proteins | sample Maine_Asex4_meta_FD_187451 | JGI IMG/M metagenome (GOLD analysis project Ga0209831, IMG submission 187451) | Marine algal microbial communities from Maine, USA - Maine_Asex4_metaG (SPAdes) (version 2) | ecosystem: Host-associated > Algae > Red algae > Unclassified | place: Maine, USA | collected...
TTTGGGTTCCAGGGGGGGGGGGGGGGGGCACTGCTGCATTCCCGCTACTTGCTGCCGTTCAGCGGGACCGGCCCCGAGCAAGGCTGCGCTGCGCCGAGAGGTCACCAGTCGACTGTGACCGCAGCCTTCCGCTCACGCCCGATCCATCACAACTTCGCGTTCTTGCTGCATTCGAATGCGGCGGGCACCCACGGCGATTCGAGCAGGGTGGCGGATGGCGACGATCGGAATATGTTGCGGACTCGGGCTGCACAGCGAGATGACGATCGATTTTGATTCCGATCGTAATCCATCCTGAGTTATCTGGAACCTGTTCACGATCCATCTGTGGTGAGACACTGGGTTGTAGATTATTCATCGCGACTTATTCTTCGGCTGAGCCATGGTCAGCATCTAATTGCCAGCGAGTCATAAGATGAAGAACGGGATGGAGTCGAATCTGGGTGTCCCCGCGCGCGTGGCGGGCCCTGGAGCAACCGAATTGGCCACTGGGCCTTGGGTCACACGGCATTGGCTCGTGCAGGGCCCGAAGTCGTCAGCAGCACCCATCGCCTGTTTTCGAAAGGCCAGGAAGGTCGCTCACGACAATGAGCCGGAGACTCGAAGAGCCTGTTCTGAGCCGGGGACAAGTGGAGCATCTATTGAGGGGCTCTTTACGAAGTGTGGTGCGGAGGAGCTCTCTCATTGGTCGAACTTCGAGCTGAGAGAGTGGGATGAGCAAGGCAAGCCGTCAGCGGTCCCGCAGAGGCAACATATGAGGTGACAATTGCCAGCCGCACGCAATAGTGCCCTCCACGTGTGCGCGTGGGGGACGTTTTGGTAGCGCAGCCCTGACAAGGCTGCCACGCGAGTGACAATCGGGCCCAGCAGCAAGTGAATCGGCCATCATGGGTTCCAAATGTGAACAGGAACTGACATCGAGCGGCTGTAATCGCTCAGCGTCGCCCAGAATCGCTGATCCGTCTGGTTCCTCTCAAGAGGTTTTCGCGATGCAGTCCAAACCGAAGAAGATTCGAGGCCAAATACGGCACATGTAGCATGTCGATGGTACTATTGATCTCGGCCGAGTGCTAGGTTTTTTGTGGAACGACTGTACATTGTCATATGGTGGTTTTCTGATAAATGGCCACCCTGATGCACCAGTGGTGTGTCAATACCATTGTGGACCGATTAGTCTCGATTGTAAGCCAGATTGGGCTCGAGTTGGCTGCCTGCCAATGACAGGCCTGGTTCGCGGGATGACGACATTCGCGGTCGCTCCGCGGTTGTGCGCTTCCCACTCCGAGATGATGTCGCCATGCGTGCGGTCGCCATGCGCGACTGTTCTGTCCAAAAAGAAAAGATGCCCCAACTAGCACGCAGACCCGAGACTGTGGCACAGTGATGAGACCCAACAATGACCGTCGCTGGGGCCGAACAGTGCATGCCCCAGTTTCCCTGTCACAGCGTCGACGTAGGGACCGTCGCTGTCGTCAGGATCCTTGGCAGCGACGCAACGACGGAGACTAGAAGAGGACCGTCACTGCGGCGGTCGGTGCGGGCTGTAGCGTCGGGGTTTCCAATTGCAGGGAAGTGGGCGGCGTGAGCGATCTTGACGGCGCGGGGCGGTGTTCTTGGGGCGGGGAGGAGGTCGTCGTCGTGCGTCGGGGTGGTCCGGTTTGCGCGGGCGGTGGCGGTGGTACGGGGCTCGGGGCCGTGTGGTAGCGCGCTGCGCTGCTTCGACGTATCAAGGAGGACGGAACGGCGCAGGACGCTCGTACGTCGTACAAGGCGGTATGAAATGCAGCATTTGTCATTATGTGAGCCCGCCGGACGGCCGCACACACACTGCCCGGACGTGCCCCCTCAAGCAGACGCAGTGCCGCCGGAGCCTGCGAGAGGACCACCTGTTTTATGAGGCCGGGCAGTGTGTGAGCGCGGGCTGTGTGCACAAGCAGAAATGCAACACGTGCGACATCACGGGTCACCTGTACGGTACGCAGGCACTCACCATCAACAGGTGGAAGTTGAACAACAAGGGCCGGATGGTGCGCAAGCAGACGACGCAGCCGCTTTGCAAAGACGATTTTGTCTGCACGCTGATGACAGAGGAGTCCATCCGCAGCATGGTGGACAACTCTCTGAGCGTGTCCACTGCAGCCGCCCATGACGCCCACCAGCGGCGCGTGGCAACGTCGCGCCTACGCGCCAACACCAACGCCGAGTGCCTCGACATCGACGAGACGGTGCGGGTCATGGAGCAGCTCGGCAGCAAAGCGGCGGTGCTTCAAAAGCAGAACAAGGTCGGGTTTAAGACGCTGTACAAGAACGCGCACTTGGGAGCCGTTGCTGCGGGCCACCTGGCCGCATCGGCCGCGGAGAGCAGCATGGACGACGCAACCCCCCCGTCCTCGGACGGAGAACAAAAAGTTGACGACCTGGCCACCTCGAGCGATGACGGCGAGGAGAGGCCTGTGGGGCCTGGTGTGAGCGGCAAGGGGAAGGGGCGCGCTCGTCGTGGCGTCAATAAGCTGGACGCGATGCGGACGCACCGCGCGCGGAGACAGAACCGAACAGACCGTTACGTTTCTGCTGTGGTGAAAGGGCAACGGCGGTCCCCCACAGCAGCCTCCGCGACGAAGAGCAGAGGAGCCAAGGGCAACGAGGGAAAGGCCAGCATTGGGGAAGCGATTGCTGTGGAGGCGCAAGCCGCTTCAGAAGAGGCAGAGGCGAGGACGCGCGGGTGGCCGCTGGCAACTCGCCACCGCTTTGAGGACTACCTGCCGGTTTTCTTCTCCCCGCGGTTTGGCGGTACACCTCCACTGCAAGTTGCGCACGGTGCTGCTATGGAGCTCTACCAGTGCCCGATGGCTGAGGTGGATGCAGATATGGCGGGTCTCATCGTGCGGGGGGCCACGAACAAGCAGGTGCGCGGGTACATGCTCACGTCCGGGACCATATGCGCCGCGCAGGTCGCCGAGTGGCTGTGCTCGGCGATGCCCGATGCTCTGCGCTCCGCCACTCTTCCGAGCAAGGCGTACGCTGTGGTGCTGATGGTGGCAAAGCAGGCGGCAACTTCCGCTGCTGCTTCGGGTGTCGGTTTGGCCGGCGCGGCAGCGGTATTGGGTGACGGTGCGGCTGCGGCCGCACAGGCTGCAGCGAGTGAAGGTGCATCAGCTGCATCGGGGCCACCGAGTACGGCCTTAATGGCGGCCCACCCTGTGACAGCAGCAGCGACCGTCTGTTCGGTTGCGACGGGACGAGGTGCAGCCGCGTCAGATCCTCCACGGCCATCGGCTGCAGCCCGGCTGTCCCCACCTTCTGCAGCGGCTGTTGATGAAGTGCGCACCGGTGTCGCTGCGCCGGGAGTTTTGCCGCATGGGAGTCTCTAATCGCGGCACGTGGGTCTGGGGTGGGGGGTGTGGGTACGAACCTGACCGGTGCTCGTGAACAACGAGAGGTGTGACACATAGCGTCAGCGACTCAGTTGGGGTTGGTGGATCGGCGCCTCTTTTAAGGCGCGGGGCGTAGTCTTGCATTGTAGGGGGTTTGAGGGTGTAGGGTGTTTGCGCACACCCACTCGCGCACGCGTGGTCACTCGTGGTCAAGAGAATCCCATGTTTATCACATCTCCAAGGTGGCGAGACAGGCACGGCGCGGAAGCGTCGTGCCCGCGGCCGTGGCGAGCAGGCCGACCGGCGAGGGCGGAGGAGTGGCGACGGCACTCTCGACGGCCGCGACCGCGTCGGCGCTCTCAACACCAGCGCAACAGCGCCGGGCGGCCAACGTTTGTAGGCTATGGCGGCCGCCGTGCCCGTGGCGCCAGCGCCAGCGTTGTCGGCCACTAAAGGACTCAATTGCTGACAGTGTTGCTGCCTCATCGGCTGGACGGCGCAGTACGGGGGGGAGGGAGGGCGGGGGGATAGGGGGAGGAGTAGATGCCAGGCGGTCTCCGACCACACCGCGGCGAGCATCAAACGCGGCGTGCGCAACGCGCGCGTGGGAAGCCGCCGCGCCGGCAAGCGGACGCAAGCAGGCAAGGGCATGGGTAGCCGGTCTCCCGCCGCGCGACCCGTCCGCACGCCGCGGTTTCCGCCAGGCAAGGGCACTGTCAAGAAAAGGGGAGCGTGCGGGCGAGGTGGTGGCTCGAAGTCAACAGCTATTGCTTCGCGATCCCACTAAGTCGATGCGTGAATTGGCAGCGGAAAGACGTCACAGGCCACAGGGAGGTGGACGCAAGACGAAATGATCACCACGTGCCATTCCCTGAGGCACCACCGGCACGAGATCTGTCAGCGCAGCGGGCTTACGTGGTTCCGAATTCAGCAGAGCCCAAAATCATGTGCCTGGAGCGAGGCGCTCAGAACGCATTACCCGTGGCCTTGGGCCCACCCTCGCAAACGCCTACCTCAGGCCACCTTTTCACAGTGCCACCGCTTTCGGGCCAGATTGCTGCCCACTATGCACGGCACGAGCGTTCTTCCATTGCTCGCCCGAGCAGGCCGGCACTGCTCGCGGACGCTGCCGGCACTGTTCGCGCACGCCCCTGCTCCCTTCCCCTGGCATGGCCCCTGGGGCCCGCAGATCGCTGCTCCCGCAGCGGTACGGACCGGTCCGCCACTGCAGCACAACTGTCGCAGCGCGAGTGCACGGGGTCTGGCCACAGCGTACCAGCGGTCTTGTGGGCAATATGCCCAAGGTGCTGACAGTTTCTCAAGCAACCGATCGAGGACCCAGCCCCCTGCCCAATTGCCGCCGTCCGTGTCGCATCATCTCCTTTGCAGTGCAAGAGCGCCAAAGGGGCTGGTGTCCGAGCCTCCTCACAGCCACCAGATTGCCAATGGCTCCTCTCACAGCCACCAGGTACCCAGGGGCCCGTCGTACAGCCTCGAGCATTGGACGCGCGCTGTGACTAGTGAAGCACATTTTGACCGTCGGATTGTACCCGGTTCCCCTCAGACACCATCGAGGCACGATAAACGGCGACCCGTGGCCGCACAGTCCGACCACGTGCAGGTTCTGACCTCGATACGACAGCCGTGCGGCAGGAATGCAGGATACTTGATGTGCCAGGGGCCAGGCAGAGATACCGACGTGGGCTCTGTCCGGGAGACAAAGGCATTGGGACGACTGCGACGTGTGTGCTCGTTCCGCGCACGAAGGAGTAAAGCCACAGGCCACCTTTTTCCGGCTGGTGCCAACGGCGGTGGGTGCCCTTTGCCGGCGCCCCGTGTGGCGTTGTGCTCTGCGTTCTCCCAAAGGCATCTCTCTTGGACTTGGCGTTGCATCGTCTCACACGCAGCAGGGATCACTTCCTTGTTCGCGGGGGTACCCCACCAGCACTTACACATGAGCTACTCACCGCCCCCGTCGCCTCCTGCGTCCGCCCCACCCCCTCCAGCGTCTCCACGTCCCCCCTACAACAAGGGCATTCCAATGATATCTCTGATCACGCCACCGTCCTCACCTGTGAGGGCCATCGGGGCCGCCGAGCCGGGGTCTACGTCCCCTCAAGAGCCGACCCCTTCTCCGGCTTCGTCACCGGGCACCGAGCACAGGCCAGCAGCATTGGCTGGCAGCCAACCAAGACAACCTGGTCTCGAGTACCCGTCGACTCGGGCAACGCGGTGGCGGGCTGACCGTGAAGCGGCGCGATGGGCTCGTTTCGTTGCAGCTGATGCGCGCCGCATCCGGAGCGCGATATTTGTTCCAGCTAAGCCGCCGTACGAGGGCAAGGGGAAAGGCAGAGCCAAGGCTGTCGGCGGCCCGTCCGTCGGTGACGTGGTGGGCGCCAGTGCCGGCGATTTGGGCGGCGCCGTCTCGGTAAGTGGCGGCCCCGCAGGCGGCCGCAACAGGACGAAGAACGAGAAGGCACCGGCAAGGGTGGGCGGCTCGGCGCGCGTTGGCATCAAGAAACTGAGGCCGAGAAAGGGCGGCAGCTCAGTGGACGGCCGCGACGGCAAGAGCAACACTCCTTCCGCAGACGAGCGGGACGGGCCCACGTGCGACTTTTGCCCGGTGGTCAACCGCAATGGGGGAACTCTGCCATCACCAATGCTGGGCCCCTTCACCAAGGGTAACATGCGAAAGCACATCTACGTGCATCACATCTGTGCAATGTGGGCACCCAAAGTGGTCCACGACCCCAACACAAACGAGCTCACAAATGTCATCGCTGCCTACCACCGCAGCCGGGAGTTGGAGTGTACGGTGTGCCTCGGCAAGGGCGCCACCGTTGGGTGCTACGTGGAGGCGTGCACGCGCGCGTACCATTATTGCTGCCTGTACGGCCGCCCGCCTCTTTCCCTGTCCCAACCAGAGAATAATGGACCATGCACGAGGCACGATGAGTACTTCGCCGCCTTTTGCCCTGCGCACTCGGCCAACGCAAACGACGAGGTCTACATGAAGCAGATGAAGGCCGACGCGGAGCTGTCTACCTTTTTGAGCGAACGCTCAAGCGCCGTCGAGGCCGCCCTCGACGGGGACCCCGGCCTAGGCACGGATTGACCAAGCTTTGGGGTGACCGGGATCCGTCGCCATGAGACGGAGACAATCTTTTGCCGGGTGTGGCGCGTGGCTTCGGTGTTGCCCACCGACTCGTGGGTGACCGTCGTTGGCCGGCCGCAGCGGCGGGTTCTCAGTCGCGGCGAGCGCCTCGCCGTCCGCGACCTACCGCGCCGAGTCCCGCGGTCCGCTCTCGGCCTCTTCCGTGGTCCGGACTCTGTCGTTGCTGCAGCCACGAGCTGCAGTCCGGCCGACGCTGCAACGCCGGGTGATGGGCATGGGGGTGCAACTGGTGCAACGTCAGGTATGGGCGGGGCTCCTTGTCCCGCTCACGTGGATGCGCCTGAAGCACCGCGCGGCGGACCATCTGGAGGACGGGACGCACCTCGGGATATAGTTGATGACGTCGAAGATCGTGCAGGCACCCCTGCCGTTAAGTCGGCGTCTGGACGGCGCCGCGTGTTTCTGTTGCGCAACCTACGGCAGAGCCGGGCGCTCGGTCGGCGCGTACTGCGGCCGTCGCTGCCGGCTGTGCCGTCCTCGTACCTACACACGACGGTAGTCGTGCCAGCATCTACTCGCCCTCAGTCTCTGCCAGCCGGGACAAGCGGGGGCGGTAGCCCCGCGCAGGGCAGCAGTGCCGGCCCTGCGTTCGGCGGCAGCGGCCTCCCTGGGGCCGGCAGTGAAGGCGCTGGCGGCGACGTCATGCGCGGTGGACACCAAAGGCCGACGCGCGTGGATTGCGAGCTGATGGCGGGAGACATTCGCGGCACTCTGACTCGTGGCGGTGGTGTGCGGGTGCCGGGGCTGGGAGAGCGACCGATCCCCGTTCCGTCTCCATCGCCTACATGCCCACCCGACAACGTTGGCCAGACAAAAGGCGCAGGTTGAGATAAGAGAGGGAGCCCGGGCGAGATCTACGGGCATGAGCGCTGCGGGGGAGAGCACGGTGCAGGCCAGCACGGTGGAGGCGAGCACGGCGAGGGAGGGAGCAGCGGGGGGTGGCACAGAGCGCGGGAGCGCGGCCATGACAGAACAGAGTGATACAAATTGATGTTGCGAAGGCTGTAGGACTGGGCAGTTGCTTTTTCATGTCGGGGAAGCCACAAGAATCACTTGGGCGCTCTTTCTGACGCGCACCTCATGCCCATGAGCAATTCGCACAGACCTGCTCGTACCCGGCAGCTCCGCTCCCGTCCCCTCCTACTCGACAGTCGTCGCGGGAATCGGCTGCCGTGTGGGCATATCTATTGTCGCCATCGCTGGTCATGGCTGCCATGGCCTCCCCGCCGTCATCATTGGCGGCGGCGGGTGGAGGCGCGCCGCGCGCCATGCGTACGAGGGCAACAGGCTCGTGTCGAACACCGTCACGGGGTAGTACTCGAGCACCTTCGGTGCCGCGTCGGCTGTCGCGGGTGCGGGGGGGCCGCCGTAGCCTCCGCGCGGAACCGTATAGTGAGCAGCTGCCAGAAGACACCACAACACACACTGTGGCGTCGTGCCCTCCATGGTCCTCCCAACTCTTGCGCCACTGGCCACCCAGTCCACTCGCCGCCAAGCACATGTGCCTTACAGTCATGAGAGTGCGCGTTGGGCAGCGCACAAATGTCCCCTCTTGGAGCCCCGCGACAGCGGAAATTTGGTCTGGCTGACAATGTAGCGTTAGCCAATGACAGATCACGGAGCGGACCATCCAGCACCTTGTGCACCAACTGGTTTTATTAAAAAAAGAGGCCCCCTAGGCATTCATGCCCCCACGACAGAAATGGAAATCGTCGATCACACCAGACGGCGCCACCAGTTCCTTCCAGGCTGTCCGACGAGTAGTCGCCGACATCGAGCTGTAGCACAAATCGTTCGCTTGGAAGCCTGCACTCACCTGGAGGCTACATGACGTGTTTTCGTTGTTTGGCAATCAATTTTGCCACTGACTGGACATTGAGGATACCCAAGGGCGTTTGGGAGGGGCACGCGGCTGACAGCTGCCGGGTCTTGCAGATGAGAGGACATTCTGCAGGTACGTTGCCTGGTCTCATCGTGCATCTCCCACGGGGACGACCCTCCAGCAGCCAGTATCGCGGTCGGAATGAACGGACCCCGTCCCATCGTCGCCGAGCCGGCGTCCGTGACCCACACGTGCACGCAAACCCGACGTCACTCTACCACAACCGTTCTGCGTATCGTGCCGGCACAAGCGCCTGTATGACGATCTAGTGCTACCAAGTACACGTCCTTTCTTCACTCTACTGTGACGTCCCCGCCGCCCGCCGCCCCCTAACAACTTTGGCGAGGTCTGTCGCGCACTGTGTACGTTTTCTGATGTCGGGCCGCGACCCTTGGCTGTGTCGGATTGCCCTGGGATGCGTGACGGGGGCCGGTGTCATGTTGATGTCGTGCCACCCAAGTGCGTCTTACTCACGTTTCATCTTTTGCTTTTTCTCCTATCTCAAGACCGCCCCTGTTTCTACTATGTGGCAAATCTAACTGCCCTGTACTTTTTGCGACTATCCAGGAGAAGGTTGACTGAGCCCAACAGTGCCGCGGCGCAATGAGGTGCGACATCTGTTTGTATCAGGCCTCCGCAGGCGTTGCGGGGCACCAAACTCGCAACTGCCCCATCCGCAAGGTCGAGTGCCGTCACCAGCTGCCCAAGGATGACCCCTTCTACCTCTCCGGGCCGTGCCGCAATGTCTACTGTGTGCATAACGAGTGCTGCCCGAGGTGTCTCATGATCGGTCACACTACGTACACGCTGAAGCTTACCTCGATGCGTTGGAAAGTGACCACCTACTGGCGCGCTGTCCCTGAAGCTAGTGACACGATGCCGCCGCTCGATTCACGCGACTTCGTGTGCTCTTTGGTGACTGACCGGTGCGTGCGTCGCCTGCTGGACAACGTGCAAGACTTGGCGCTTTAGTGTTGTCACTGGTTCGTGCACGTAGCCGTGCTCTGTATCGGACTGGACCGTCAGACATTATTATTTTTCTTTTTTTACTGTGTAGCTTCATTGAGCGTTGTTCTTCTCCACGCGAAGCAGCGCACCGTTGAGGGCGACGCCCGACGCCCAAAGATTCCTATACATGGCCACAAGGGCGGCAATGTCGAATCCGTACGGCTGTGTCGACCAATACAGCCCAATGACAACTGGAACGGCCGTGGATGCGGTCATTCTGGGAGATGTCAGGTTTGTCACAGCCGTGGATGTGCTCATTGTGGAAGGTGTCAGGTTGTCACAGCAATGGCAGAGGGGCTCGCGGGAGTGCTGTGTACTGCAAGCAAGCCGCATGTTTGCCACGCGGCCCCAGTGGATTCCGAATACTGCATGTACTGCCATAGGTGGCCTCGCAGTGGGTACTAAGGGACCACATGCTGTAGGGCAGGGCATAAGCAGGACAGAATACGTTCGAATGGAGCACCGGGTTTCATGCGGCCCGTAATGAAGGAGAGCGTGTGTGGAACATACAAAGAGCTGTGCGCCGCATGAACAGCAACATGCGCCGGGTATCCAGCGGCAACCTCCTACAGCATACGAGACCCTCCTAGTACTCGTACGCCACAGTGGCAGAGGTCCTCGATCTCAAAACGGTCACCACCAGGTAGGTCCTCCACAACGCCTCCTCCATTCTGGTTGTCGTCTGGCCCTCGTTCCACGTCCACGCCGACGCCGACGTGATCGCCTACGCCGACGTAATCGCCGCCGCGCACGTGCAGCGGCACGCCGCAGCGTCGGCCGTCGCCGCCGTGCTGGTCGTCGTCCGCGTGTTGTTCGTCGTCACCCCGATGGGCGTCGTCACCTTGGTCACGCCAACCGCACCTTGTGCCGAATGGACGCAGCCATCCACGTGGCCGCCGACGGCAACGCGGTCGTCGCTAAGAAATCACAAATGCGTTCCGCCGTGTTGGTCGTTGCCACCATATTGGTTGTGGCCTCTGTCTTTGTCGTCGTCGACGCGTCTCATCTCGTCGCCGCGCTTGTTGTTGTAAGCGTGTTTGTTGTCTTCGCCGTGTTTGTCATCGTCGCGTTCGCAGGTGTTGGCCATCGTCACCTCGGTTGACCCCCCCTCTTCCTCAACTCTGGTGCACGCTGCCGCCGGCGTGGCGGACGCCGCGCGCACGCAGTAGCACGTGGCCTCTGTGATCGCCTTTGCCTTGGTTGTGCTCATGTTGCGCTTGTGCTACGATCACGTCGCCACCGGCGCGGCCGCGGACGCCAACGTGGTCGTCGCCGCGAATGTCGAGTTCTTCGTCTGCTCCACCCGCTCGATTGCCGCAAGAGCTGTTGCCCGTCAGAGACGCACAGCATCTCCTGTGTATGCTGAGAGAGACATGACAGAGAAAGACACAGGCTGAGCATCAAGAGGGGCGGCACGTACTGGCCAGTGCCTGTGCGTGAATGTCTGCAGCGATTAGGGAGCGTTCAAAACCATGCCACATGGTCGGCTTCTTGACGGCCCCACACGTCGCGACGACATGGCACCACGCTAAAATCGATCGAGCAAACCAGGAGGGGCGCTCTAGGGACATGCGCCGGGCAAGACCGGTTCCGTGTTACAACCAAAGTGAGACGCAGTCATACCTGATCCAGTGAGTGGCCGTCAAGCACCTGACGGCAGGCACGGACGCCGAACACGCATCGCGGATGGAAAGCGGAGGGAGCACGACGGCTGGACCACCGTGTAGGACGAACGGCTGTTGTCCAGCGAGGCCGGCGACGTGACCACGAGCGGTCAGGCGAGCGACCATCTCGTTTGCGAGAAAGAAATCCAACAGTCGAAAACGTGTGACCGCACCGCATCTCGCTGAGGACCCCCCGATCTTGGATGATGTTGCAAGCGTTCCCTTGGGTCCACGATGGCTGGCTCTCACCTCCGATAGGAACGGATAATGGGACCCAAATCACCCTGAAAAGCTACAATGAGTTGCAATTTTAGTAGCCCTCGTCTGTCTGACGCCAGTTGCGTGCTCGAAAGATGCATCGACAGGCCACTGCGGAGACTTCAGTTCGATCTATTTCGTGCGCGGTCCGTCCGACACGAAGCCCTTGCGAGGAATTCAACCATTGCTTGATTGGCGATGCTTCTGACGTCACACGCGCTTCTGTGTCTGAGGGACAGGCCACTTGCTTGCTGACAGACGCAGCGCACTCTCTGACAACTGCGAGCTTCCACAGACGCGGACGTCTGGTGCACGGCCGCAGCGGGTAGCATTAATGGCGGTTTGTCGAACGACAAGACGGTGAAAGAACCGCCTGTCGGCAGCATCATTGTCTGCTCCATGCCCCACTTCAAGGGGGTGGTGCTCTTGGGAGGTGGCGCGTTCATTCCGCGCCACTCTTTTTTTTCAGGCTTCTCCACGCCCAGCCACACGCTGCAAGCCGGTGAGGGTGCAGGAAGCACCGGCTTCGGCAGACGCGCGGCCGTCGGCGTGGCGGCCGTCTTGTGTCGGCCGGCGGCACCATCCGGGGGAGGAGCTGCAGCCGGACCCACGACGTCAATCGACGGTGGCCGCCGAATCACGCTGCCCAAAAGAAGACCGCCCGCACCCATCGTAGTCACGAAACATGAGGCGCCACTGTTGACCACCCCTTTGCTTGGCATCACACCGGCGCGTGTGTTGCCTCCCCCGGTGTCCTTTGGTCACGTGCCCAACGGCACGTACCGCCCCCTTTTCCGCCGCGCATTCTGCTCACCTCAGGTACAGAGGCGGAGCGCAGATTTCTTTTGACCACGGCCAGCAGCGCGTTTGCATCAGTGGGTCGCTGTTACGCAACAGTGGGTCGGTGGACAAAGATGGAGAAAAAAGACGCGGGGGCTGCAGTTCGTGAAGCTGCATCAAGCACGCAGGCTATCATCAGCATGCGACGACAAACCAGAGGCATCACACCAACTATACACATCACGCAAGTCATCACGCTTGGGCGACAGGCACCAGGAGTTCGGCAATCTCGTGGGAGACTCGAGAAAACTGGCCGGCGACTTGGGCGGTGCTCAGCATACCCACAGCCGCGGCCATGAGGTGGAAGGGCTTGTACAGGTAGCGACCGTCCTCATATACAAGTGACCGGACGTGCTTTTTTAGCTCCGAGAAGACGCCCTCAATGGGCTGAAGGTTCGGAGAGTACGGCGGCAGCCGCAAATAGTGCATGCCGTTGGCCTGCACGAAGTCGTCGCCCCGCTAGTCATGGATGCCTGCATTGTCATACAGAACCACGCATGCGTCCGGCTGCATTTCCCAGGGTAGACCAGGGAAGTAGGTGTTCATCTGCGAGTGGAGACATTGGAGGAAGAGGCGCCAGTCGTCCGCCGTCTGGGCGCTGCCCACGATCACGGTCTGTGACCAAAGAACCCCGTGGGTGAGGGTGACGGCCATCATGGTACTTGTGCGCGCTGTCGGCCGCGTGTCGCGGTCCCTTAGCACGCACGCCACGTTGCGCAATGACCGGCCGTATCTGTGGTACATGTCGCTCCCCGCCGTATGCGTCTCGTCGACTGATACGACGCAGCGCAGGGGGATCTCGTTGAAGAGCACGGCAAAGGCGCGCTGTGCAGCGATGGAGCTCTCCGCGTAGAGCCGCTCAATCTTCTTGCGGGAGTACTGGTGAAACCGAAGCACGCGGTAGACCGTCGCGGCGCTGACGTAGCGGTGGTCGCTCTCGGGGTAGTCCAAACTCAGCGCCACCAGCAGGTCGACATGGTTGTGCAAAAAAGCAGCCGGCTTCGACTCAACAAGGGTGAGTATAGCGCGCGTCAGGTGTGGGTTGCGGATTGCCGCGTCGCCATGCATGTTACGGAGGCGTGGGTCACGCCAAACGGTGCCATTCTCCTCGAAGTGCCGCAACCAGCGCCGCATGGACCGCCCTGAGCACCCAATGATCTCCGCGACGTCCGACGCAGGGAAGCACTCCTCGAGCAGCCCGAGGACGTGTTGTTGGGTGTCTTCCGAAAACATGACCGACTCAGCGTTGCAGTCGCAGGACTGCTCACAGTGCTTGAGCACGTCCCTGCCTTGGCCTGCGTCGACGTGTATACACGGCACTTGTTTTTCGTCCACGCCACAGCCAGCGTAAGTGACGCCGCCAACGCGATTGCCACGGCGCACGTTCATTTGTACGCCGCAGTGCCAATCGCTCCCACTGTGTCGCTCGTCCCCGACGTGTCGGCCGTAGTCACCACCTTGGTCGCGACAACCCCGAGCTTGTTCTTCACGCAAGCCGCCGCCAACGTGGCAGCGGACGCCAGTGCGGTTACCGCCACGCGCACGCAGCTGCACGCCGCCGCCGTGCTGGTCGTCGACTTTGTGCTGGCTGCCGTCACCGTCCTGGTCTACGTAGCGGTGTTGGGCGGCGTCACCTTGGTCGCACCCACCCCCTCACTGCTCCACGTGATGGCCGCCGCCGACGTGGCCACCGACGCGCAATTGCAGCTAGACGCCGCCGTGTTGTTCTTCGCCGCCGTGTACGTCTTCGTAGCGTTAATGGATGTCGTCGCCTCCTTTGTCGTCGTCCTGTTGGTCGCACCCGCCTCCCTCTCGGTCTACGTGCGCGACGCCGGTGGCAGGGCTGCCGACGCCCACGCAGGCGCCGCTGCCCACCAGATGCTGAGCGTCGCCTTGTTGGTCGTGGTCACCTCCGCGATCGTGGTTGCCCACTCGGTTGGCACAGCGCCCGTGCAGCTGCACGGGGGCGTGATGGACGTCTTCGCTGTGATGGGCGTTGTGGCCGTGGTCGGTGTCGCCGCTGTAAAGGTCGTCGTAGAGGTAGTAGTCGTGGCCGAGGTGGTGGTCGCGGCCGAGGTCTTGGTCGTCGTCGTTGCGATGGCCGTCGTCACCTTGGTTGCCCCCAACCTTCCCTCGCTCCACATGCACGCGGCGGCCGACGCGTCCGCCGAAGCCAATGCCGACGCGTTCGTCGACGCGCAGGCGCGGCCCGTGTTGGTCGCCGCCACCGTGCTGGTTGCCGTCGCCGTGTTGGTCGTCTTCGCCTTGGTTGCACCCACACCCCCCTTTGTCCACACGCACGCGGCCGCCGACACGTCAGCCGAAGCCGACGCGGTCACTGCCGCGCACGCACGGCTGCAGGCCGCCGTGTCGGTCGTCAGCACCGTCTTGGCCGTTGTCGCAGTGTTGGTCGCGCCCACCGCGGCCGGCGTACACATGCACGCCGCCGATGGCGTGGCTGCCAACGTCGACGAGGTCCGCACTGCGCACGTGCAGCTTTGCGTCGCCGCCTTGCGCATGTACAGCTCGGAACAGGGCGGCGCGCACCCTTGTTACCGTCGCGCCCGTCTCCTGGCCACGTTGTGGCGATAAAGGAGTAGGGTGGTGGACAGGGACGCACCAGCGGCACCACGACGGGCCGCGCGCAGGCGGGCGGCAGCAACCCACGCGCAGGAGGGCGGCAGCAAGGATGAAGGGCAGTGGCCGCCGCGACGACACGCGCAAGAGCCACGCAGGAGAGAGGCAGGACGGGGACGAAAGGGTGCCCTCCACGACGACTCCTCTGCCTGACAGGAAAGCGGCCACACGCAGGCTGGGGGCCGGGCCCGCGCCACATGAAATGGGTCAGGGGAACGGGAACCCACTGGACCGCCACTGCCCAAGAGAATAAGGCCGCCTGGCACTCTGTCGGCGAAGGACAGCGGTCGTACTGTCCCTGACGCAATTCTGGATCAAGAATACTGCTCTGGAGGATAGCGTTGTTGGATCTCATCGGAGGAAACATCTGAAGACAGATCTGAGAAGG
>Ga0209831_1002686_pt1 | contig 15221 bp, 16 predicted proteins | sample Maine_Asex4_meta_FD_187451 | JGI IMG/M metagenome (GOLD analysis project Ga0209831, IMG submission 187451) | Marine algal microbial communities from Maine, USA - Maine_Asex4_metaG (SPAdes) (version 2) | ecosystem: Host-associated > Algae > Red algae > Unclassified | place: Maine, USA | collected...
TGCCTGCCGCCAAACCGCAGCCGGCCGCGGACCTTGCCGGCGCTCCGCTGCCACACGTCACCGCCGAACCGCCGCCGCCCGCGGCCGCCCGCCGCCGCCCTCCCGCCGCCAGAGGCCGGCGCGACCCACCGCCCGGGCGGGCCGGCCTAACCGCGGCCGACAATGGTGCGCCCTGCCGCCGCCACCTTTCCCGCCAGGCCGACACCGCGCCGCCACAACCCCATCACCATCCCGGCACCGCTCAGCCATTACTCCGTCACTTCCCCGCCCCTGCCCTGCAGCCAGAGCCCCTTTACCATCCTTTCACCACCCTCCGCCTTGGCCGTTTCCAAACGGCAACTATCCCGCACTGTAGGCGATGGGTCACGCCACGGCAGGCCGGATGTGACGCCAGAGACTCGTAGAAGAGACAGGTGGCGAGGGAGTGCCGGGGTCGTGGGTGCGCCCGCGAGGTGGGTGAACTGATCTAGTGGGTAAGCCAGGGGGGTGCATGAACCGGGGGAGTGGGTAAGCCAGCGGGGTGGGTGAACACGGGGGGCGGGTGAACTAGGGGGGTAAGAGCGAGGCGCCTCGACAGCCAGCCCTTCCGCACAAGGCTGGGAAACGGATGTCAGTCGTGCCTCCAAGAGCGCCGAAAGCGATGTGAACACCACGCGAACAACTCAGGGCGCGCGCGGGCCAGAACGTGTGCAGACCACGAAAGAGTGGGTCGGTCGCATTCATCAGCGAAAGCGCGCGCAGAAAGAAGAGCTACAGTGCGCAAACAGTGATCGCATGAAATAGGCCACATGAATCCGCTTCTTGTCAGCTGCCCACGCGTACTGAAGATGGAGCCAGACAGGGTGCTACTTCAAGTCACGCTCTTTTCAGAAAAACGTTCGAGCGATCCGTCGAGCCATAGTTTTCGTGAAACATTCTTCTTTCGGAGCTTCTCCAGGTGAGATCCACGAATCGGGCGTGGGGCGAGCACTGTAGAACGGGCTCCGCGCCAGGTGACCGTCCTGGCGCCAGAGATACGTATGTCAAGTACGAGTCCCCTCAATGTCGGCCACGTTGCACCTCGCCCACGCCGCCACTCTCGCCGCAGGAGAGACCGCGCTCTCGAATACGCTTATGAAGGTCATGCAGCCATTGTGGGCCAGCTACCTTGGCGAGCGCGCGAGATGCCAGTTGGCCTGGAAGGAACGGAGGCTCGCCGGTGATTGGCCGTTGCTACGCAGCAGGTGCGGAGATGGTGACGGACATGTCGTGGCGCTTGGGTGGGGGGACGTAGAATCTCGCGCTGGCCTTTTTGTGCGCGGTCGCACGCATTTCTTGTTTGGTGTGCTTCTGCTGATTGCACGGCCGCTTGCGATGCGGTGTGCGTGCTATGCACCAGGCGAGCACACTTTTTCCTTGGCTTTCCTTCCTGTGAGCAGGGCGCCTTACTCAGCACCAGGGCCTCTTACGCACCGATTCATTGCAGGGAGCATGACACGCCGTCACTAGCTACACGGGAAGCCTACCATGTGCGCAGCAGTCTCTCGGTTTTGACATCACGCAGACATCTCTTGGCTACTGGTTTGGATCACTCCCGCACCCGCGTCCCCAGCCCACTACCGCGGGACGTTACCACCAACCCCCCAAGATCCCCGCATCTTCCGTGGGTCTGCCATCCTTCTTCTACACTGCCCACCTCTTCGTCATCTGGTGACGACACTGGCAGTGGCGGGAGCCGCCGACCATAAGGACGTGACCCTTCTCGGCGCAGTACGCACGGCCGCCGACCCTGGCGTGGACGAGGAAGCGGCGGACCGTCAACCAGCTTCAGCAGCCGTCGAGCGGACGCACCGCGTCCGGCTCAGAGGCTCAAAACAATTCATCGTACACTAGGGGGCGCAGGAGAGAACTGGGGCGGTCCAGAACGATCTTCTGTGACGGCGACGGCAACGGCCCAGGCGGGATCGAGCACCAACTGCTTCACGCCATTCTCCCGCCTGATGGCAACGGTCTCGTCTTTTCCGCCCGCCACGCGGTCAGCAGTGATGTCGACCGCCTCCATTGTGCCTCCTTTCCCCCATCCGACACCATCTACCACTCCCGTATACCTCTTGCGCGCCCTGACCGCCGCCCCACTGGCGGTGGACGCCGGTATGGCGCTGGACCGTGTGCCTATGGCCGCGCTCGTTCCCCGCACACACTCCACTCTCCACGCACCCTGTACCTCCCACCACCCGTCTACAAACTCTCCCCAAGCCCCCGTGCGCGCCCCGTCTGCCGTTTCGCCGGCGGTGGACGCCGCGATGACGCCGGACGGTGTGCCTATGGCCGGTTTCGCTCCCCGCCCACATCCCACTGTCCACCCAAACTGTGTTCCTCACCTCACACCTTCCGCCTCTTCCTCATTCCCCATGCGAGCCTCGACCGCTGCCTTGTCACAGGCCAACGCGGCGGCAGCGTCGGACGCTGTGCCTCTGGCCTCGTTCGCTCCCGGCACGGGACTTTCTCTCGAATCCCCCTGCTCCACGACTCCCCCCACTCGCAAGCGATTCAATTCCGTCAAAAGTTCTCGCTCTTGCCCACGCGCTGCGCCGGCAGTAGTCGTTACGACTGCTCCGGCGCTGTCGGCTGAAGGTGCGTCGGCAGCTACGGCACGCACCGTGGGGGCGCTCACGACAACGGCTGGCGCCAGCGGCAACCGACATGAGCAAACCCGCCCCCGCTCGCGCACCGCGGCGTCGACGGCGGAGGCTGCAGCAGCGGCGGCAGCGTTCTCTGCGGCGGTGCTCGCGAGGCTGCTACTGGCTACGCTGCGTGGGGCGCCGAGTGCCGGCGCGCAAGACAAAGGCGCTCTTGGTGAAGCCTTTGCTTCTGCTGGGGCGCTGGCCCGGGCAGCGCCCGACGTGCCCGAGTCTAGCGAAGCGGCCACGTCGGAGGACGAAAACGCCGAGGCGGCAGGCGTCGAAAGCCAAGAGACGCTGGGAGAGGCTCTTGGCAAGGGCGGGTGCGGATGGGTCCTGATGGCGGATGCTATCCAAGACGAGTGGAGTGCGTTCATACGCCGAGGTGCTCGACGCATGTCGGCGCGTACCGCTCAGCCAATCATCAACTTGCAGCTGCTCTTGTTGATGGAGGAGCTTGGCGATGCTGCTGATATTGGCCGGCGGCAAGTGCCTGTCCCGAGCGGGGGTGGCGGCCGAGGCGGCCGCAAACGTGCACACATTGCGCGACCGGTCCACCTGGCCCTGGCGACGGTCGCAGCACGGGAAGGCAATATACTCGACGTCGCTTATGATGAAGTCACCCCGCACGTCCTTATTACGATGCCTCGCACACCTGCTCAACTGGCGCACACTCATACCGGCTTATATTTCGAGGAGGGTGGGTCCGGGGCGACTCTATTGAGTGTCTACATCTCTTTTGAGGAGGGCAATTTTTTTGATGTGTGGCCTCGTACCTTTTGATGCGCTACGGACGGGACAGCGCCTTTTGCGTTGCCACAGCCGGTGCGTGTGGCTAATCCTGTGGGTTCTTGTTTGTTTGTGCGGTCGGACTTGGTGCACCGCGGGACGGAGAAACTCCGGGCACGAGGACAACTACGGTGCTTTCACGCGTACTTGGCGGTTCACGTCGACGGGGCCCACATGGCCTACGCCGAGCACATGTCGTTTCTATCTCGGTATCTTTGATAAATTGGATTTTATTTACGCACATCTTTGCCGCCGCCGCCCAAAGGCGCCATATCGGGGCCGTCATGGGGCCTGCCGCCGCCGCCTCGTCCATTCCGCCCCCCGTGACTTTTATTTTTCCGGCGCGCGCTCAAAGCTGAGCAACAACGACGACTGGGCAACGGCCGATACGAAACGCAGGGTGCTCTGGGCATGCACGCCGCCATACCTGCCGCCGCCCGTCGGCACGGTGGCCACTGCTAGTGCAGCGGGGGCGGCGACAACGGTCGACGCGGCGGCGGTGGCCTCTGCCGCCGCCGGCACCGCGCCGCCGGCCGTTGTGATGGAGCGAGGGGGTCTTGCCGCGGCCGCAACGTCATAAGCTGAATACGCGGACGCAGCAAGCAGGGCACTGCTGAGGGCCGGCGTCGGCGCGCGGCCACGTGGCGGTAGCCGCCGCTGCCGAGAGTCGAAATCGGCGGCCGCCGCGGCTGAGTGCCTGCGCCGCTCGCTGCATCGGCATCCGCTGCTGCAGTTGTCAGCAGCGACGTCCACGGCGGCTGCCGCCATCCGCAATTGCAGCCACAGCGTTGTCGGCGAAGGGGACCGCGGAGGCAGGCCCCGCGCTCTCGCAGGCGGTGCCACTCATGAAGACGTACGCGCCAGCAATGCAAGCACCGCGGGCAGCCGCCTGCTTCCCCCTCACGCACAAAAATGTATTACGTCGCGGCGGTCGCAGCGCCAGCGGCGACCGGCACCACCACCACCGCATCCCAGAAGCCGAAGGTGCCCGTGACAATTCTTCTAGTCGGCACGATTCTTCAGAGTGCTCTCTCTTCTTGTATGCCTGCCATTCTCGCAACAGACAGTTGCCCGCCCTTTTGGTCCCGCACTTTGAATCCGACGCAACGGCGCTTCTAGGAGCTCACTAGTCACCGGCGAGCTCCTTGTCAACTGTCGTCGCCCATACCCCCACCCTGCGCCCCACGGGGCGCCGCCTTCGCGCGCCTCGGTGCACCGAGTTGGCGTGTCTTTCTCGTCGCCGCCACCGGGGGCCACGAGTGGGCGTGCTGTTCTATAATCGGCCGTACGGTTGAAGGCTGTCAACAGTTCGGTCTGTCCTGCCTCCGCCGCCAAATCGGAGCAGCCGGCAACAAACTCCTCCAGTCCCCGCATTCCCCCCCTTCGCCCTCTTTGTGCCTTTCCACACCTGTCTTCCATCCTCTGGACCCCCTTTTTCCACCCCCACACCCCCGCCCGCGGTTTTTTTTCCCCGTCGCCTTTTACACACGCACACCTCGGTGCGCACGGGCCCTTGGGCGCGACTCGTGGTGCCGCTCGAGGAGCTTCTTTCTTCGCAGCCTACCGCCCCCATGTCGTCCTTTCGCGCCGAGACCCCTGTGGCCTGCCCGTCGCGTTGCTTGCAGGCCGTTTTCTCGGACAGGCTCTGCTGGTGCAGCCGTGCTCCTTCGGGGCTGCCCTTTCCTCTGCCAGTGCCTCCCGGCGTCGGCGCCCGCCGCTCGTCAGAGATCAACTACCGGCCCGCCCGTTGCTGCTGCGGTTGACGGGGCGCTTGGCGGCGAGGCGTATGCTCTTCAAAGGCCAGGGTATCGAGGGCGTGTTCGTCGACGAGCGGTCGGTGTTCATCCTCAGGGACTCCCTCACGTACCTGGAGGAGATCCTCTCCACCAAGTTCTTCTGGTGTGGGCTGGGGGATTGGCGCTTCAACCTCTCCAACGTTTTTGAGTTCTGGGATGGGGCTTGTTGGACCCGCGACGGGCTCATCGACATGTTTGTCGGCGAGTTGTCGGACGCGTTGCCGCCCGTCAGTCCGATGAAGCCATACCGAGTGCGAGCGGCTCGCATGGTCGCGAACTTCTGGGACAACCACAAAGCCAGCGAGGTGTTTGCCTCCCAAGAGCATAATTGGAATAAGGGCACGTGCTTTTACGTCCAGTCGCACCCACTGTACTGCTAGTATGCTTGAGGGCGTGGCTCGGGAGACTGTCAGCTGCCGCGCTCCAATGCACAATTTCGGGCGGCGTTTGTACCCGAGCTTGTAGTACAGACGTGATACACTCTCCTTGCTGTTAGCTTTCGTATGTGTCCCTCTGTGGGCTTTCTTTTCCCTTGCTACGTTGCTGTTCTACATCGGTCTTTCTCTGGCTCCCACAGAGCTTTCTTTTTCCACCTGTATCCACGCCTCAGGTGATTAACCATGTTCCTGGTACACGGCAGCGTGAACAGTCATCCAAACACGGTGCCCGCCCCTGTTTCGCGAGGCGACTAGTTGGGGGCGGATGCAGTTACATTGCGTCATATGATGGCGCACAGCAGTGAGCGGAAGTTGGAGATGAATATCGAGGGCCATGTTGCAAACGAAGGTAGGCCACAACATGGACTTTTCTCATCTCAGGGGAGTTTTCTCGCGGCCGAATGATTTGATCTCGAACGGGCGATTGCACGCTCTCTGCCTCCCGCGCCGACAGCGGTTTCACTGTCGTCGGCGACCGTCGCCCCGTCGTGACGCGGCTCCGCGCGGAGCGCGGCCTCACTGCCGTCCCTCACCGTCACCCTGAACCTGCCTAACGTCACAGGTGCAGACCTCTTATCTTCCCTGATCATGTTTGGTGCTTGCCTCCCCCATTGTTTTGAGGCCCACAGGCCATTGTCTCGCCCACAGCGAGGCGGACTAGCTCCGCCTTGGTCCTCCCTTTACTGGTCTACACACAACGATTGCCTTCGCGTCATGCAAGGTATGTTCACTGTGCTCCCCGCTTTGTTGTTGACGTGTGCCGCTTTGGGACGTCGTGGCAGACTCTTCTCAACGATTTTGCACTCGATCCCGCTTCATGTACCCCATTGGACATGCTGATGGAACTGGGTACTTACGTGCCTGCTCTCCTCTACGGTGATACAATGCTCATTGTGCAATGTGATCGCTTTCTCTCTTCTTGTACTTCTCGAGTCACGGCATGCACGTTTTGAGCGCAAGGACATTCTGACGGCAACGACGTTTCGCTGGCAAGAGCCATGGAGCACTACACATTCCCGCCGTCATCATGCTTCGTTTCGCTTCGTGCGGGACATTGCCAAATGGGGATGAGATGCTCCTGGACGAGCCGTCTGACGAGTCAACCGCGCCGCCCATGTCCATGGGCTCCGCGGGCTCCAGCCTGTTGGAGGTTTATACAGCGGCTGCGGTCGACGCCGTGCCTGACTGTGCAGCAGATGGCGGGGCCGCCCCCCTGCACCCGGCCCTCGACTTTCACTGCATGGAAGAGGATCCAGAGCCTGCCGAGGTGCCACTCGACGCCAACAGGAGGCGATCTGGTGGCGTCTCGAGGATGGGGGGGCGGCCATTGGGCACGGGATTGAGGACTCGGGAGAACTTTACTCGTTGTGCGCCGCGCGTCCTGCCCGAAGCGATGCAACAGCTGGGCACCCCATCATGCTCGACGATGCGTTGCTTGGGGATGTTCCTGTCGCGGCGCGCGATATGTTCGGCTCTCTCCTGCGGTCATGGCTTATTGTCCTGGGTAAGGAGAAGATATTGGCGATTCCGTACCTATGCGGCGTGACGGCACGCTTCCCCATCTGGGGCAAAACGGACCATGGAAAGCGGAGCAGTCGCTCGACGTGGATCTCGGACAATGATGCCATCTGCTGCACGTGCGTCGGGAGCGACACGAACAACAGTGACGCGAACGTCAACCACGGCAGTACGTGCGAGCACATCGACGTGTTTGCCGACGCCGTCCAGAACATGAGCGAGGCGCTGGCGCGGCCGGTCGGGATCGTCAAACAGTGGCTCTTTAAAGCCATGGAAAGCTCGTCGCCGTCCGGCAGCGCAACCGACAGGCAGGCCGAAGACGAGGCGGCTGTTTGGTGGAACCACAAAGACACTGTCGTGGTGGTCGGCTTGCAGCGTGGCTCGCTGATCACCGTCCCTGTGTATTTCCCAAGAAAGGGCGTCTCTTGCGAATTTTGCCCGCTTGCCAACCTTGCCGGTTGTTCGCACACTCGGTCAGCGGAGCATTACCGGTCATCTGCGGGCAACCCGGCGATGCCCGTGTCGGTAACAAACTACGTGCGCTCCGCCGTGTCTACGAAGCCCATCTAATTGTTCAACTGCCCGGAATCTTCCACCTTTGACCGGCGCGTAGGAGAGTTGGCGCGCCGCGGCCGGGTTTACGTGCTGGAGGCGCCCGACGTCTGCACTGTCTGTGAGGCGCACATGGCGAGCGCGCCCCGGATCCCGGACAAAGCGCTTGCGGGCATTTTGCACTCGTCGCTCGGGCCTTGCAAGATGGAGGCCATGCGTCGCACTTGCGACGCTTGCAAACAGGTGTGCAGCCGCTATGGCAGAGAGAACAAGCTCATACGCCTGTCGTGGACGTCGGGCTGCACGGTTCTCTGGGGAAGGCGGTGCGCGGAGCTGGTTCGCTCGGAAATCCCTATGTCGGTCGTCATCAACTTCTACATTGGCGAATGGCGGGGGCTGCGGTCGGCTGGGCTGCTACCCAAGGAGAATAAGTCTCGCGCAGCGGATACTCTACGGGTGCTGATCCTGACGACCATGAGGTTGTCCGTCGTCGACCCGGACTTCGGGCATCACGACTGCACCGTTTTTCGGTTGCCGTCCGGGCGGTACCTCGTTATCACGGCGGATGGTATCTGCATCGGGTACGACGCGGGCTTGACGCCATTCTCATTCAAGCACGTGTGCGAGAGCGCGCCCTTTGTCAACATGAAGACGCGTGACGGCTGCATGGTGTTAGGAGAGAAGGTTCGTCGCATGTTGCGGCACGTCCTGGTCCCCGACTATCCAGCCGCATTGACGGACCGCACGCTCCCCTCGTCTGAGATGGTGCTGTCCTGCATCTTCCCATCCGCATTTGGGTCGGCCATGTTGGGATTCTAAAAATTGTACCACTCAGCTACAGCCACAATACCGGTGTGAATGGTCCTGAGGAGTTCAAACTTATGGTCCAACACTCCTCTTAACTTCACAGGACCTCAAGCCGTCAGGTCTCACTGACGAAGCCAATCCCCAGGCTCCTGCGATTTCAAGTCGCCCTCAGGTGAGATTTGAACCTGCGACCTCCTGCAGAGTCAACCAACTTTAGCTGGAATTTTCTGGGCCCACAACCTGTTGAAACGCAGTGGGGATAGGGGATGGGGGACCACGGTGAAGTGGTTGAGTGGCCTGAGCTTGTGTGTATGTGTGCGAACGTGCTTTGTTGGTTATCTCTCCAAAGCGCCCCTCTTCCCATCAAGGGCACTCCTCAAGTAGTCCAAGTCGGAGCACTCAAGCCCGCCACGCAGCCCAAGCAGCTCGCCCGCGCACGCGCCCGCCCACACTCTGAATGAAAACGCTCACCAAATCAAAGCATCAGGGATCACAGCAAAGTGCACGCAAATCAAAGCATCAGAAGCGCACGAACAAAAATGTGAAATCGCAAAATTTGAACTCCAAATCGCACGGGTACAAATGTCGAATGCACCAGCGCTCACCAAACCGCGAAGAAGTCGCATGGGTAGCCTAGTGGGAAGTAAGGCACCGACTCTCATTAGGCGTGACCTTCGGGTCGCGTCTGGGAGTCTGGGGTTCGAACCCTGTCAATACCTGGTTTCCTGAATTTTGCTTTTTACAGCAGCAGGGCTCACAGCGGCGTTGAGCATGACGTTCCAACACGCCCCCTTGCTTGACGCCGCCTGACAGCTGACCGCCCTTGAAGTACTTGTCGAGAAGTAAGTCCGCCTCGAATCTTGACGTCCCAGACTCGTCGCTCTTCTCCGACTTAGCCAGCTGCAGCCCGACCTCAAACGGAGTCGCGATCGGGTTGCACTCCGCCGTTCCGAATTTTTCGAGCACTTGTCCCGTGTACTTGCCCTGCGACAGCTTGAGGGTGCCCAACGTCTTGTCACGGCTGATCTTTAGCCCGAGGATGACCTTGGCCTCGCCCAGGTCCTTCATCTCGAAGCGCTTGCGAAGCGCCTTCTTGATTTTGTTAATCGCCTCCATGCTTCACCCAACCAGAAGAAGATCGTCGACGTACACCAGGACGATGATGATCTCACCGTCATCCATCTGGAGGTAGAGGCAGGCATCCGGGTCGATGGTGTCGAACCCTTCCAACTTGAGGAAGGCGTCGAGCTTGGCGCACCACATCTTGGGGGCTTGCTTAAGCCCATACAGCGCTTGGAGAAGACGGCACACCCTGTCCGGATACGTGGGATCGACGTATCCCTCCGGCTGCTCCATGTAGACCTCCTCGTCAAGGTCGCCGTTAAGAAAGGCCGTCTTGACGTCCATCTGATGCAGCTCCCACCCGTTCGCCGCCGTCATCTCCAGGATGCATCGGATGGTAGTGAACTTGGCCACCGGCGCAAACGTCTTGTTGAATTCAAGCCCCTTGATCTGCCGATTGCCCATAAAGCACAGGCGCGTCTTGTGCCGCGTCGTGTTTTTCCCGACCTTGTCCAGCTCGTCCTTGATCTTGAAAACCCACTTTCCCTTGAGCACGCGTCGGCCCACCGGGCGATCCGTCAAACGCCATGTCTTGTTCTTGCGGATAGAGTCAATCTCCTGGTCCCTTGCGGCCCGCCACTTGGTCGACTCTTGTCCTTGAACTGCTTGCCCATACGTCATGGAAGCCTCGTGAGCATTGAGGCTCACTGGACGCCAGTACTCAACCGGCGGCCGCCGCGATCTGCCGCTCCGACGCAGCGTGTCTTGAGTTGAGATCCGGCAGAACCTTGATTGTCGTCTGCCGATTTGTCCGAGCCATCATCTTGCAGGTCGTCTTCGCCGTCATCTTCAGCGTCGACGTTTTGGTCGTCGCTGCCGGCATCCAAGCCCGTCTCGCCTTCCACGACTTCGTCCACGGGTGAGTCCTCTGGAACATTTGCAACCGTGCTTGAGTTCTTCTCGGAGAAAACGACGCTTCGCGCCTTGACGACCTTGCCGTTGTCGAGGATGACCTTGTACGCCTTGCTGCCGTCGGGATAGCCCACGAAAATGCCCTTTGCCGCCATGTCTCCGAATTTGCCTTCGACGTGGCTCTTGTGCAGTACCACCCAGCATGTTGACCCAAACACCCGCATGTGGCTTACGTCGAACTTGTTCCCGGTCCATAGCCCATGGAGCGTCTTGCCTACGGGAAGCGCACGGCTGGTGACGCGGTTCTTGATGTGGATTGCCGTCTTGATGGCATCCGCCCAAAGGTCCTGATTGACGTCCTTGTGTCGCATCATGGTGCGTGCCATCTCCACGAGAACTCGGTTGAGTCGCTTAGCAACCCCGTTCTGCTGCGGCGTGTCGGACACCGTCGTCTGGTGCATCGTGCCGTTCTCATCGTGAAGCGCCTTGAATGCGGACGACACGTGCTCGCCGCCGTTGTCGGACCGGAGCACCTTGATCTTGTTGCCGGTGTGCAGCTGTGCCTTGGTCAGCCACTTCTTGTACCCCGCGAGAAGATCGCTCTTCTTGTGCAAGAAAACCACGTCCGTCCAGCGGGAGAAGTCGTCGGTGAACGTGCCGAAGTAGAGCGCTCCGCCACGAGAGGGATCTGACATAGGTCCACCGAGGTCCGAGTGCACGAGCTGGAGCCGCCTGGTCACACGAACGCCTCTTGCGCTAGGCAAAGGCGTCATTGCCGCCTTGCCGTACACGCACGGCTCGCAGATGTCCTTGACCACCATGAAAGTGCACTTGAGTCCGTCTACGGCCTTGTTCTTGATCATCCTCTTGACGTCGGCCACGTTCACGTGGCCCAGACGCTCATGCCATAGCTGCAGAGAGGCCACCGCAGCAACATCCGACATAGGGGCCATGTTCATGTGGTAGAGCCCGTTCTTACGCGTGCCGCACGCAGCAATCTTCTCGTTCATCTTGATGATGGACATACCACGCTTCAACGACGCTTCCGCACCGCGTTCCTTCATCATGCCGACCAACATGAAGATGAAGCCCATAGTAGGAACATGGAGCACCTTCTCCAACTTGATCTTGCGCGTCTTGCCTTAAACGATCACTTCGAGGACGACGGGTCCGACGCCCGCGGTGGCCACGGTCCCCTTGTCACCCATCGTGACGCTCCATCCCGTGGTCGTCTTGTAGTCATCGAAGCACGCACGCATCCAGCACATGTGTGCAGACGCCGCAGAGTCGACAAGCCACGACTTGGAAATGTCATCCTTGTCATCCGCGTTGCCAACGAGAAAGATGGCGTCGTCGCTGTCGCTACCGTAATCAGCCGCAATCGCGGTCACCTTGTCCTGTCTCTGCTTCTTGGCCTTGAGCTCTGGGCAATCATGAGAGATTTGCTCAAACTTGTGGCAGAAGTAGCACTCGATCTTGGAGAGGTCACCACGGCGGCCTTGACCCCGATAGTTGGCGCCGACGAGTGCCATGTCACCAATGCGCTTGATCGCCGGTGACTTGTCCGCCTGACGCCGCTCCTCCTGAGGCAAGCGGCTCTTGATAAATTCGAGGCTTAGATCGTCATAGCCCTCGGCGTCAAAAGCCACCAGCAGGTTCTCATACTTTGACGTCAGCCCGTTGAGAACGCTCATGGCGACATCCATCTTCTTCAACTCGCCGCCCATGGCCTTGAACTTCTCGCCGAGGTTGCGCACGCGGTTGATATAGCCCAGCATACTCTCGCCGACGTTCATCGAGACGGTGTAGAGTTCGCGTCGCGCCTGCATCTTGTTCATCAAACTCTTGCGCTGGAAGACGCCTTGCAGGGTCGACCACATTTCCGCCGTCGTCTTGCACCCCGACACTTGCTCCAGCTGTTCGGACCCAAGGGTGAGCCCGATGATGGCGCTCGCCTTCGTGTCTCAACGCTTCCACACCGCCAACCCGCGGTCCTCCGCGTCCGTCGGCTTGCCGTCTTCGTCAAGCATGTCGTCCAGGTCGCGCAGCGCCAGGATCATCTTGATCCGCTGGCGCCACTCGTGGACGTTCGTCTCCGTCAACTTGTCAATCTTGATGCCGCCCATGCCGGCAGCGCCACCGTCCATGATGCCTGCTTGTCGTAGCGCGTCCCGATCTTGCCGAACCTTGCGCCTTGACCGTCACGTCTTTGAACCACCTTGCACTCGTCTTCTTCGCACTTGTCGCGACCGCCGCGACGCCGTCTGGCACACTTTGCCCTTGTCACAGCCCCGGCTCTGGGCCCCTAACCTGTTGGCATTCGATAATTGTACCACTCAGCTACAGCCACAATACCGGTGTGAATGGTCCTGAGGAGTTCAAACTTATAGTCCAACAGGCCACGCCGACCATGGACACATCGCCGGCCGCCAAGAGCGTCCGCCGGCTCCTCGGCTTTGTTTGAAAGATTGAGGCCGCCGCCATCCCCCTCGCTGAGTCGCTGGTCGCGGCATACAAGGGCACCAAGGTCAAGCGGTTGAAAGAGAAGGAGCGCCGGGCGGCAATGGCAAAGGAGCTTGAGGCATCTTTGGTTCGCTGGCAGGCGGACGACCGGGATGCTGTGGCCACGCACGCCTGGACTGCTGCTTCTGCGAAGGAGGACGGCAAAGGCGGGGGAGACGATGCTGGCGCTGAGGCTACCGGCGGGGCGCACGGGCCAAGGGCGAATGGAGTTCTTGGCGACGGCGGCCGTGGGCCGACCTTGACGGTGAAGCCAAGACGCAAGAGGCCTAAGCCCAAGGAAAACGTCAAACCGGGCGATGTGCCGGCCCTGCTCATCCCGAAGCCGCTCTTGCAGCCGCTCATGCGCCCGCTGGACAGCAACGACGTGGATCACATCTGCCGCATGGCGCTTGCGTTTGGCCTCGACCCTGTGATTGCTGGCCTGAAGCAGCGACATTTTGCTGGCCTCACGGCCATCTGTGAGACGCTGCGCGGGAGCGAGCCACGGGCGCACATCGAGCGCATGGTGGCTGAGGCCACGGGAAAGTAACAAAGGCGCTTCCCTATGACGCGGGAGGGCCAGTGCCTCGTCGAGCTATGACACATCCAGGTTGCGTTGCAAACGGCGGTGCTGGTGTTCGACCGAGTACCAGCCTTTGCGCAGGCAATTGCCGACGTCTTCCAGATTGCCGTGAAGTGCGCCACCTGCTTCTCTGCGGACTTCTCGGAGGACCTGCAGACGCGACACGAGTACCTGGAGCGCTACCCCAAGCCGGGCATGTTTGACGACGAGATGATCGCTGCCTTTCAGATGCGGCACCCGCCCGCGTTGACGAGGACGTCTGCCACGGGCGTCTTCACGCCTGGCCGCATGACGTGACGCGCAGAGGCGTACGAAAAGGCGGACAAGACGCCCTGCGGCACGTGCGAGAAGGGGTTTTCATCCTCTGAAAGGTTTTCTGACGGGGCGTTGACGTTGTGCTGTGCCTGTGCTCATTCCAAGATCCTCGGTTTTGTGGTAATGGACCGGAAGGAGAGCCCCCGGGTATTGATCAACGTTCTCCTCACCCGTTTTTCCTCTCTACCTCGGTACTTGGTATATGATTTTGCGTGCGGGGTGGTGCGCTGCGCGATAGTCAAGCTCCCCTGGATGCTGCGTGACCTCTCGGTGGTGTCAGAACGTTTCCATGTGAGTAACCACACATGTTCTCCTTTCTACAACGCCAACTCGTACGGAGAGCTTGACTACAAGAACACGCTGACCCATGAGCAGCGAAACGCGGCGATTCGCAAGATAGAGCAGATTTTGAGGGGCGCCGGGCACTACGGCTACATGGCGCTGCTCTTCTATCAGACGAGCGTCCTCAACTCCTTTGCCGAGTCGCGGTCGGTCTACCAGCAGAACGCACTTGCCGACGCTGAGTCCAAGGCAGAGGCGCTCGCGCAGCAGCCACCAGGCAGCAGCAGGCAGCACCAACCTGATCCCCCGCAGCTCAACTTGCTGCCATCGTTGGACAAGTGCGCGGATTATTTCTCGCATTACGCCTGCCGCTGTCGCGGGTACATGCGGGACGGGTCCGAGACGCGCAGTGCTAGACTGTAGTTGGCGCTGCATTATATTCCTTTGTTGGTTTGCTCGTATGAGGCACGTGGCGTCATAAAACGACATTTTATCAGAGTACCTTTGCATTTTTCACAAGGAAAAAGACCTAGGAGACCGTTTTTTTGTACGGAGCTACGTCAAAATAAATGAGCCACAACCAACATCCACAGTGGGAGGATGGGGGAGCAACGACGCTGCAATTCCTTAGCAGCCCACGTGGGCCCGTCGCGAAGTGGCTGGCCAGCAGCGGCTGGCCTAAAGCTGCTCGCCCGTCGTGGCTGGCTGGGAGCGGCTGGCCGGGAGCGGCTGGTATGGAGCGGCTGCCTGGGAGCGGTTGGCCGGGAGCGACTGGCCGGGAGCGACTGTACGGGGGTAGAGGGACAGGGAGCGGCTGCACGGGAGTGGTAGGGGCTGGGCGGCAGGACCGGGGCGGCAGGTCCGGGACGGCAGCGCCAGAGTGGCAGTACAGGGTCGGAAAAGCCGGGTCGGCGGAGCGGGCTCGGCAGGGCCGGGTCGGCGCGGCGGGGGCAGCAGGGCGGGGGAGGCAGGGCGGGGACGGCAGGGCGGGGACGGCAGGGCGGGG
>Ga0209831_1002700_pt1 | contig 15168 bp, 12 predicted proteins | sample Maine_Asex4_meta_FD_187451 | JGI IMG/M metagenome (GOLD analysis project Ga0209831, IMG submission 187451) | Marine algal microbial communities from Maine, USA - Maine_Asex4_metaG (SPAdes) (version 2) | ecosystem: Host-associated > Algae > Red algae > Unclassified | place: Maine, USA | collected...
CTTGCAGGCGCGCTTCGACACGGCTCACATCATACAGCCTTACGCTGTAAGCATCAGCAGTGCGGCAGCTCTGCCGCGCCCCATTTCCTCCCCGCCGTGAACGACGGGGTTTCCATGGAGCAACTTCGATGAATGACCTCGGCCTTGAACAGCCCGATGGCCGACTCGGCCATCGCACCGTCGTAGCTGTCGCCGACGGTGCCGCACGAGGCGTCCACACCAGCCTCCTTCAGCCATTCGCTGTAGCGGATCGACAGGTATCGAGACTCACGACCGGAAGGGTGAACGAGCCCTTCCGGCTTGCCACGTGCCCACCGTGCCTGCTCGAGCGCATCGGCACGCGTCAGCCACTCGACGGCACAGCGCGGTGCTGTGCAGCCCTCGGTGCGCAACTGACGCCACACCTTGCACGCGCCATGCACGCCATGGTGCTCACGGTGCACCTGGCGGATGTGCGCGAGCAGCTCACGATCCCGACGTGTGCGAGCCGCGCAGCGGCTCGGGTCTTCTTCCCGACGCTTGTGCTCGTAGCAGGTCGACGGGGCGATCGGCAACTGAGCGCAGATCGGCTCGACCGCGTGATCCTGGCGGTGCAGGTCGATGAAGGCGACCATCTGACCTACCGACGGTCGAGCTCCGCCTGCGCGAAATGCGCCGCGGCCTTGCGCAGTATCTCGTTGGCCCGCTTGAGCTCGCGATTCTCCTTCTCAAGCTCCCGCAGACGCTCGCGCTCCACGGGTGCCAGGGCTCAGGGTATGTCGAACGTGATTTCACACGACGTCGATGCCGTATCCGTTCCTTCCCCGCCGCGGCACGCATCGGTGCCCCCGCCTCCCAGAACCACATCGTCGCCCCGGTCCCCCAGGACCAGGTCGTTGCCCGCCCCGCCGCGCACCACATCGTCGTCCATTCCGCCGTTGAGCACATCGTTTCCCGAATCGCCACTGATCGAATCCCTGCCCGGTCCGCCGTTGATCCTGTCGCCGCCGCGTCCCCCGCGGATGAAGTCGGCACCGCTGTTGCCCCTGATGTCGTCCGCATCGCGGCCCCCGTGGATGACGTCACCACCACTACCGCCCGAAACGGATGCACCCGTGCCCACCGTGGCCCCCGGGCCCGTGGCGATGGTGTCATCGCCGGCACCGCCGTCGATATCGTCCACCCCGGTTCCGCCGTCTATCGTGTCGTCGCCCGGGCTCCCCTGTATCGAGTCATCCCCTGCTTCACCATCGAGTCGATCATCGCCGAGGCCTCCCCGGATGATGTCGTTGCCGGGGCCACCCTTCACCCGATCGTCTCCCCTGCCCGCGTTGATGATGTCGTCTCCCCCCGCGCCGCAGACCGTGTCGTTCCCGTCGAGCGCGCTGATCCTGTCGGCTACCGGCCTGCCGAGGATCACGTCGTCCCCGTTCGTGGGCGTCTCGCCCAGGTTCAGGTCGACCGTGACCGGACGTCCGTCGCACAGGATCGGCCGGTTCGCGGCCACCCCGAACACCACGTAGGTCTCTCCGGTCTCGTCGCGATTCGGGTCGCCTCCGGAGGCACCGATCAGCAGATCGTCCACACCGTCACCGTTCACATCGCCGGCGCCACTCACCGATTCACCCGAAACGTCGCCCTGGTCGATACCCTTGAACACGGTGCCATCGGCTCCCTCCAGATCCGACAGCTCCAGCACGCCGGTGCCGCCCACCCCACGGCCGCCGAATACCAGATAGCTCGCTCCGGCAGACCCGCCGGCACTGGGGGCACCGATCAGCAGGTCGCCCACGCCGTCACCGTTCACGTCTCCGGCGCCGCTCACCGAGCGGCCCGACACGTCCCCGGGATCGACACCGTTGATCACGAAGCCATCGGTTCCGTCCAGACCGGACAGGTCCACCACCCCGGTGCTGCCCACGGCATCGCCGCCGAACACCACGTAGCTCGCTCCGGCGTTGTCCAGGTTCTCGGTGGAACGAGTTCCCATGGAACCGATCAGCAGATCGTCGACCCCGTCACCATTCACGTCTCCGGTGCCGCTCACCGAGAAGCTACCTGGCCATTGCCATCGACGCCATCGATGACAAAGCCATCGGCTCCATCCAGATCCGACAATTCGAACACCCCGGTGCGGCCCACCCCGCTGCCGCCGAACACCACGTAGCTTGCTCCGGCGTTCTCGTTGCCGTTCGAGAGGCGACCCGGTGCACCGATCAGCAGGTCGTCCACGCCATCGCCGTTCACGTCTCCGGCGTCGCTCACCGACCTGCCCGAAAGGTCATCACGATCGGCACCGTCGATGACGAAGCCATCCGCCTCGCCCAGGGCCGACAGGTTCAACACCCCGGCACCGCCCACGTCACCGCCCCCGAACACCACGTAACTCGCTCCGGCATCCTCGTTGCCGTTCGAGAAACGACCCGGTGCACCGATCAGCAGATCGTCCACGCCGTCACCGTTCACGTCTCCGGCACCGCTCACCGGCCAGCCCGACAGATCGTCACGATCGATGCCGTCGATCACGAAGCCGTTGGCGCCATCCAGATCCGACAGCTCCAGCACGCCGGTGCTGCCCACCCCGGCGCCGCCGAACACCACGTAGCTCTCCCCGGAGAACCGTTCGCCGTCCCCGAAGGCATAGGGGGTGCTGATCAGCAGGTCGGCCACGCCGTCACCGTTCACGTCTCCGGCATCGCTCACCGAGAAGCCCGACCCCCCTGCGAAGCCGTTGATGCCGTTGATCACGAAGCCGTTGGCTCCATCGAGGCTCGACAGCCTCAACACGGCCGGGAACTCCGCCGCCGATGGCGTACCGCCGACCTGCATGCCCAGCACCAGTGTCGTACCACCGCTCAGCAGCACCCGGCGCACGGCTCGGCCGGGTTCCCGTCGACGAAACGAATGCCCTGGCGCCGGGACGGGTGGAATGGATTTCCGCATTGGCACTCTCCTTTTGACAAGCGTGAGGACCCTGGCGGGACCGTCGCGTGCGGCACTTCCATCGTCCGCATCGGTGGAGCACGGCCGCAGGCACCTCGCCCGGCCGCCGGAATCCATCGCATCGTCCTGCCAGGCACACCGGATCACGCCCGCCGCACGGCACACGTGACCGATGACCGTACCACCCGCTGCAACCCGTCCTGCATCGAGTTGCCCGGAATGCGAACGACAGCCGCGGCGGGAGACCGTTCGGCCCCCTTTTCGGAACGGCTGACGGTGGATGGGGATCGCACCCTTCGGCAGACCATCCCGATGAACGACACCGCACTGCGCGAAGCGACGCTTCCGGTATTCCTGCACTACAGAGCCGGAAATGGCTGGCGGGGGTTCAGCACGGTCTTCCACGTCTGCACGGCCTTCGCCATCCTGCGCCACGGGGGCGTCGATGTCGGCAAGGGGGGTTCGACAGGCAGCACCGCTACGCCGCCGGCTTTCACCTCCAGACCGGCCGGACCGCCCCCCTCGGCACGCCCGGCGTGACACCGCTCGCCTCGTCGGACAGGCAGCGCTCGAACAGCCCGATCAGCTCGTCGGTGCCGGCCTGCCGGTCGAGCAGCAGCCCGTCCACCCGTCGGCGTGCGACGGCCGCCATGCGAGCCAGGGCGCACTCGTCGTCCAGCAGCCGGTCCAGCTCGTGCACCACCTCCTCGAACCGGTCCGGATCGGTGTCCAGCAGCACGCCGGACACCCCGTCCTCCACCAGCTCGGGGATCGCACCGACCGATCGGCTGATCACCGGCAGGCCGAGCGCCATCGCCTCGACGATCGCGGGCGGGATGGCGTCGTGCGGCTGCCCGGGCACCGCGCGCGGCAGCAGGCAGAAGATGTCGCTGGCCAGCAGGCGCCCGACGGTCCGGTCGAATGCCAACGGCCCGGTCAGCGTGACATGGTGCTCCAGCTCGCGCTGGTGAATCAGGTGCTGCAAGGCGGCTCGCGCCGGTCCGCAACCGATGATCTGCAGCGACAGCTCGCGGCCGTGGGCGATCAGGTCGCCCGCCAGTGCGATCAGATCGTCGTGGCCCTCGCAGGGTGTCAGCCGCCCGACCGAGATCCAGCGCTCCGGCACGCCCGCCGGACGCGGCGGTCGGGTAGCCATGCCGGCGGCGCGGGTCAGGATGCGCAGGTCCGGCCCGTGACGGTTCAGGTGGACCCGCCCCGCTGCGCCGGCCGAGACGGCACCCTGCACCCGGCGCCGGATGCGGTCGCTGCACGCCACGGTGAACGCCGCATCGTCCAGCCGGGCCGCCAGCAGGCGGCCCGGCGGGGTGGTCTCGCCGTGCACGGCAATCGAGAAGCGGGTACCGCACACACGCGTCAGGTACCAGCACAGTGCGCTCGATGCGTCGGTGCGGTGAGCGTGCCAGTGGGTGATGCCGCGCCGCTCGCCGAACTCGGCGACATGCATCGCCACCGGCAGCATCGCCAGGTCGCGCACCGCCTGGAGGGGGCGATCGCGCCCGTGCCACGCCACGTCGCGGACCGCGGCCAGCACGCGCGGGCCGTGTCGCCTGACGGCTCGCAACAGCGCGCGCAACGCGGCGGCGCCGATCGGCGGCGCGTGATGGGTGCGCTCGTGCGCCAGCCAGATCGCACCGCCCGGCGCGATCGCGTCGTGCGGCGGCTGCAGGGCGATGATGTCGAAGTCGATGCCGCGCCGCTCCAGCGCGACCAGCTCGCGCAGCACGGCGTGCCCGCACGGCCCGGACAGCCCCTGGATGACGATCCCGAGGCGCGCACGCCGTCGCGGGCGCAACGGCGCAGCGGCACCGGATCCGCCGGCAGCGTTCGCCGGCGGATCACCGGGAGACGCTATCCGGATCGAAGGGTTCCCGCCGGTACCGCCCCTCACCGTGCGTGCGACCGCGGCGTGCCCGCGGCGCGCCGCCACGCCACCGGCAGCGCGCACGCGGCAACCGTCGCGGCGATCATCAACCCCATGCCCTCGCGCGCCGCCTCTTCCTCCCACCAGACCTCCTGGCGCCAGAAGCCGGGAGTCTGCGGCCAGGCGAGCCATGCGGCGAGCGCGAGCGCGACGACGACCGCCGTCACCAGCCAGCGCCCCGCGAGCGCCTCCAGCCAGCGCGCGCGCAGCACGCACACCCCCATCAGCAGGGCCGGCAACGCGTAGACCAGCGCCCACAGCGGACCGTCGGGATCGTTGTACTGCACGCCGATGAACAGCAGCATCAGCAGGCCCAGCGAGGTGCGGACAAGGTTCAAGGGCTGTGACGCATGTCGTGCCCGAGTGGCACGAATAGTTCATCGGCCCGTGGTCGAACCTCTTGATGACGCGTTGCCCGATGACCCCTGGCCCTTCGCACATGGCGCACGACTCTGCCGACCGGGTCGCGTCCGACCCGGCAGCCAACGATGCCGGTCACCCGCCGCAGCCCGACGCGACCGCGACCCTGTGGCAGCGCTTCAGCGTGCCGTACGCGTTTCCGGTCAGCTTCACCCACGACCTGTTCGCGGCGGACAACGAGGTCCTGCTCGCCACCCTCGAACGTCACGAACCCGACGGGCGGCCCGGGCATCCCGGGCGGCAGCGGGTGCTGATGTTCATCGATGCCGGTGTCGTCGCGGGCATGCCGACGCTGCTCGAGCGTATCGCGACGTGGTTCGCGCGGCGCGCCGACCGGCTGGACCTGGTTGCCGCCCCGCTGGTGATCGAGGCCGGCGAGGCGGTCAAGAACGACTGGGCAGCTCTCGACCCGATGCACCGCGCCATCCACGAGCACGCCATCGACCGGCACTCCTGGGTGGTGGCGGTCGGTGGCGGTGCGCTGCTGGACGCGGCCGGCCTGGTCGCCGCCACCGCGCACCGCGGTGTTCGCCACGTGCGGATGCCGACCACGGTGCTGTCGCAGAACGACAGCGGCGTGGGCGTGAAGAACGGCATCAACCACTACGGGCAGAAGAACTGGCTGGGCACCTTCGCCCCGCCGGACGCGGTCATCAACGACAGCGCCTTCCTGGAGAGCCTGCCGGCGCGTGACCGGCGGGCCGGCATGGCCGAGGCGGTCAAGGTGGCGCTGATCCGCGATGCCGGCTTCTTCGCCTGGCTCGAGGAGCACGCGATCGCCCTGGCCGCGTTCGATGCGGAGGCGATCGCGGTCTCGATCCACCGCTGTGCTGTGCTGCACATGCACCAGATCGGGACCGCGGGCGATCCGTTCGAGCGGGGCAGTGCCCGGCCGCTGGACTTCGGCCACTGGGCCGCGCACCGGCTGGAGACCCTCAGCGGGCACGCGCTGCGTCACGGTGAGGCGGTGGCCATCGGCATAGCTGTGGACACACGTTGCTCGGTGCTGCAGGGGCTGCTGCCACCGGGCGAGGATGCGCGCGTGGTGCGGCTGCTGCGGGCGCTCGGGTTCACCCTGTGGCACGACGCGCTCGATCGATGCGACGCCGACGGTGCGCACCTGCTGTGCAGCGGCCTGGAGGATTTCCGCATCCACCTGGGCGGCGAGCTGACCATCACCCTGCTCGAACGCATCGGCTCCGGCGTGGAGGTGCACGAGCTGCCCGAATCGACCGTGCTCGCGGCGATCGACTGGCTGCGAGAACACACAGCACGAGCGCGAACCGCATGAAGCTCGCCGACGGTACGCACCTGAGCTACTGCACCAACGTCCACCCCGGCGAGTCGTGGGAGGAGATCTTCGCAGCGCTGCGCACCCACGTGCCGGCGGTGCGCCGGGCGTTGATCGATGGCTGCTGCGAGGACGGGCGCGACGGCACGTCAGGCGCGCCCGAGCCCGGGCTGACGGACGGGATGACGAACGGAACGGCGGACGGCGGTGTGCGCCTCGCGGCAGCGAAGGCATTCGGCATCGGTCTGCGCCTGTCGCACGACAGCCTGACCGAGCTGGAAGACGCCGACCGGCTGGCAACCTTCCGCGCCTGGCTCGCCGACACCGGCTGCTACGTGTTCACCATCAACGGCTTTCCGTACGGCCCCTTCCACGGCCAGCCGGTGAAGGCGGACGTCTATCGCCCGGACTGGACCGAGCCGGCCCGCCTGGACTACACCTGCCGGCTGGCCACGCTCGCCTCCCGGCTGGGCGCCCACGAGCAGCACATCACCATCAGCACCCTGCCCGGCACCTACAAGGCGTGGGCGGAGGGTGCGCAGCAGGCGATCGCCGCCAACCTGCTCGCCTGCGCAGCCCACTGCATGGGGCTGCGCGAGCGTACCGGCGTGCACGTCGGCATCGCGCTGGAACCCGAGCCCTGCTGCCTGCTGGAAACGGCCGAGGAGGCGTGCACCTTCTTCACCGACTGGCTGCACACCGATGCGGCCTGCGCGCGGGTGGCACGTGCCGCCCGCGTATCGATCCCGGACGCTGCCGAAGGCATCCGGCAGCACCTGGGCATGTGCCACGACGTGTGCCACTCGGCGGTCGAGTTCGAACCGCCGCTGGCGGCGATCGAGCGCTACCGACACGCCGGCATCCGGGTCATGAAACTGCAACTCAGCTCCGCCTTGCGCCTGGCACCCGCGGACGCCGCCGCCCGGGCCGCGCTCACAGCCTTCGACGAACCGGTCTACCTGCACCAGGTGATCGCCCGCGAGGGCGACGGCACGCTGCACCGGCACACCGACATCGGTGCCGCGATGGCCGCCGACCTGCCGCCGGACAGCGAGTGGCGGGTGCATTTCCACGTCCCGGTGTTCCTGGAGGAGCTTCCCGGGTTCGGCACCACGCAGCCGGTACTGGCCGAGCTGCTCGGGGCGCACGCGCGTTCGCCGATCGCACCGCACCTCGAGGTCGAGACCTACACCTGGGACGTGCTGCCACCGGCGCTGCGCGACGTGCCGGTGGCCGACGCCATCGCCCGCGAGCTGGCCTGGGTCGGGCAGCGCCTGCAGCGCCCGCAGCGGACGACCCGGAACGGCTCGGGTTCGACGGCGGCCCTCCCCCCGCCCCGCGCCCGCGCCGCATGAGGTTCGGCACGCACCTGGAGCTGGGCCGCGTCTCCAACCTGCCTACGGTGTGGAGCAACGTGCTGGCGGCGAGCGTGCTGTCCGGCGCCGCGTTGCAGACGTTCGCACCGCTGGGGCTCGCCATCGCGGGCTGCTCCGCGCTCTACATCGGTGGCATGTACCTGAACGATGCCTGCGATGCCGACGTCGATGCCGTGGAGCGCCCTGAGCGACCGATTCCCTCGGGGCGCATCTCGCAGCGGACGGTGGTGCTGGCGAGCATCGGCTGGTTCGCGGGCGGCGCGGCGCTGATCGGCATGGCCAGCGCCCTGTCGCCGCACGGCGGCCTGGCCTGGTCGCTCGCGACCCTTGCACTGCTGGGCTGCATCGTCGTCTACGACCTGCACCACAAGCACAACCGGTGGGGACCGGTCCTGATGGCCGCCTGCCGTGCGCTGGTCTACCTGGTCGCCGGCCTCGCGCTGTCCGGGCACGTCACCACACCGCTGCTGGTCGGGGCGGCACTGGCCTTCGCCTGGATCGCCGGACTGACCGCATTCGCCAAACAGGAAGGGGGGGCGAACCGGACGCGCTGGCCGTGGCCGCTCGCGGTGCTCGCGCTGCCGGTGCTGGCCGCGTTGCCGGCCGTGTCGGTGGCCGCAGTGGCCGCGGTGACGACCGCACCGTCGGCATGGGGACAGCCAGCGCTGATCCTGACGCTCGGTCTCGCACTGGCGATCCTGACGGGATGGGCGCGCCACCGGATGCGACGCCGCGGGCCGGGCGACTTTCCGGCCGCCATCGGCTGCCTGATCGCCGGGGTGTCCCTGGTGGATGCGCTGGCGATCGCCCGGACGGATCACGCCGCGGCCCCGGTCATGGCGATGGCCTGCACCGCCTGCACGGTGATGACGCTGCTGCTGCAACGAAGGATCGCCGGCACCTGAGCTCAGCGCGGTAGCATTCGCCCGCTCGACGCCGCTCGCATGGCCGGTAGCCCGCTCAGGGCATCGCGCCGGGCGGCCTCACCGACGTGCAGGCAACGGTACTTCCATGGACTCGATCTCGCAGATGGCACTCGGTGCCGCCGTGACGCACGCCGTGCTCGGGCGACGCATCGGCCGGCGTGCGGCGGTGCTCGGTGCCGCGCTGGGCACGTTGCCGGACCTGGACGTGCTGGTGCGCTACGCCGACGCGATCGATGCGTTCACGCTGCACCGCGGTTGGAGCCACTCGCTGTTCGTGCTCTCGCTCGCCAGCCTGCCGATCGCGGTGCTGCTGCGGCGGCTGGTGGATCCTGGACTGCGCCGCGACGAGCGTGCGGACGCCGCGGCCGCCTCGTTCGGCCGCTGGTGGCTGGCGGTCTGGGCGACCCTGGTCACCCACGCGTTGCTCGACGCGTTCACCACCTACGGCACCCAGCTGTTCTGGCCGATCCCGACCCCGCCGGTGGCGATCGGTTCGATCTTCATCATCGACCCGCTCTACACGCTGCCGTTGCTGATCGGGTTGGTGATGACGCTGCGCCGACGCGATGGCTTCGGGGCGCGGGCGAACCTTGCCGGGCTGGGCGTCAGCACGGCGTGGCTGCTCGCCACGCTGATGCTGCAACAGGGTGCGCGCAGCGAGGCGCTAGCAGCTTTCGAACGTGCCGGCACGACACCGGAGGCGATGCTCGTGCTGCCCTTCCCGTTCGGGGTGATGTGGCGTGCCATCGCGCTGGAGGGCGACGACTACGCGGTCACCTGGGTCTCGCTGGTGGACGGCGAGCCCGGCGGAGCGGTGGAGCGCCACGCACGCGGCCTGGACGCCGTCGTGCTCGACGATCCCGCGCCGCTGGAGCGCATGCGCTGGTTCACGCAAGGGTTCGTCGGGGCGCGCCGCATCGATGACGAGCTGGTGCTGACCGATCTGCGCATCGGTACGGCGGCCATGCCGGTGTTCTCGTTCGCTATCGCCGATGCCGTAGACGGTGCCTGGCGGCGCACGCTGGCCGTGGCGCGTGCACCGGTGGTGGAGATCGGCATGCTCGGCACGCTGGCGCGGCGCAGCGTGAATGCCGAGGTTGCGCTGAGCGATGGCGAACTCGCCGGCAAGCCACCGCTGCCGTAGCCGTAGCAATAGCCGTAGCCACGGGCGGTGGCGGGGCCCATCGGCCGGCCCCGAGCGCGCCTGCGGGCAGGCGCGAACGTTTCCCGGGTGCTAGCGGATCACCACGTTGTCCAGGCGATGGGTGCCCGAGTTGAAGAACACGTTCATCTGGTGGACGTCCGCGAAGTCGGTGATCGGGCACGACATGTCCGTTGCCAGATCGATGGTCCGGGTGCCGCTGGTGTCCGGCTCGGCGTACTCGAACCCCGACTGGCACCAAGTGTGGTCCGGCCCGACCTGGAGCGACACCGCGATCGACGTCCCCGCTCCGACCTCGAAGTCCAGGGTGAGCTCCGAGCGCTCGGAGAAGTCCTGCGACTCGGTGAACGGACCGCTCACCCAGGCACTGGCTCCCGTGGGAACGTCCACCTCCAGGGACTGCGCGCCGTCGGTGGCGAAGGCGGTCGTGGCCGAGGTGGTGATACCGTCCGCGCCCCAGTCCTGCGTGCCGTCCTCGTAGGAGAACAGCGTGGCCGCCGCGGCCGGTTCGGGGCGGATGCGGACGGTGACCCCGGCCTCGTTGCTCATGCTGCCACGCTGATCCGACACGGTGTACGTCACGTCGGCAAAGCCCGAGAAACCCGCTTGCGGTGCGAACGTGACGATGCCGGCGTCGTCGAGCGCGAACGTTCCCCCGGCGACGACCGAGGTCGACTGCCGGCCCGGTGTCCCGGGGTCGAGGTCGACGCTGTCGCCCATCAGGCCGCCTTTCAGACCGCCCTTCTCGCCGACGTAGCCGACGTAGCCGACGTAGCCGACGTAGCCGACGTAGCCGACGTAGCCGACGTCGTTGGCTAGCAGGTCGATCGTCACGCCGGTGTCGAACCCGGTCTGCACGAAGTCCACGTCGGCGACCGGCGGGTACACCCGAACGCCCGTGCGGGTACGCTCGGCGTTGTTGCCGATCGTGGTGCAGACCGGTGACGGACAGTACACCGTGAATCCGTCGTAGTCCGGGTAGAGCGTACCGTCGGCGACCTTGCCGGACAGGATCCAGTACAGGGTTCCGTCGACACCGGTACGGTACGCGGTGTCCAGCCATTGCCGGTAGACGGGGTTCCGGTACACCCCGGCCTCCGGGTCGGACTCGATGCCGAATTCACCGAGGACGGTGGGCTTGTCCACGGCCGTGCCCAGCGCGGCGTGCTCGCGGATCCACTCGTTGCCCCACTCGGCATCGTAGCCCCAGTGCTCGGGGTACAGGTGCATCCCCACGACGTCGATCTCGTCGAGCGCGGCGAGCGCCGCGGCGTCGATACCGTTGCTGCAGTTCCATCCCTCGCGGGTGTCGTCCGCGCGAGGGTCCTCCTGGTCGCAGAACCAGCCTTCGTCGCCGACGCCCAGCAGGTGCTTGTCGTCGATCGACTTCACGTGGGCGCCCATCTCCTCGGCCCAGGCCGTGATGACGCCGACATTGCCGGGCTCGCACGCGTCGGGGGAGGAAGGTAGCGCCGTGCCGCGGCAGCGCGGCTCGTTGGCCAGCTCCCACATGAGCACGTTCGGGTCGTCCTTGTAGGCGATGTCCGTGTACACGTTCCGCCGGTTGAGCAGGTAGGTGATCCAGTCCTTGTACCAGCCCTTGATGATCTCGTCGGTGTAGAAGTCGTCGTGATACCAGACACGGTCGCTGTCGTCGGCCAGATCGCGCCAGTGGACATACTGGTCGATGCCGCCGAAGGCATCCCAGTTGCCGACGAACGGGAGCACGGAGCGGATGCCGCGTGCGCCGGCCTGCGCGACCGCGAAGTCGAGCTGTGCCAGACCGTGATCGCCCTCGTTGATCATCGGCGCCCCGGCCTCGTCGTCCCAACCCTGGAACCAGGTGGGGCTGTTGCCCTCGCCATGGATGGAGCTGGCGCGTCCGGGTTCGTCAGGGTCCTGCACGAGGAAGAAGGCCCACAGCCGCATGGCGTCGAAACCCGCGGCCCGGGCGTCGTCGAGCACGTTGGTGACGTTGACCTGTGTGCCCGCTCCGTCCGCGCCGTACATCAGGTAGTAGTTGTTCGTCCCGGCGAAGCGGTAGCGCGACCCGTCGACCACGAGATCGGTACCGCTTGCCCGGACGATCCCGTCGACGGACTCGCCCGCGTTCGGACTGCCCGCATCCGAGGCGCCCGGTCCATCTTCGGCGGACGCGCTCACGGCGACGGCGAGCACACCGGAGGCGAGGAGCGTTGCGAGATATCGACGATGGTCGGTCATGCTGCTTTCCCTGTTTTTCCGGGTATCCCGGCGTTGCACCTCGGCGCTCTCCACGAGCGCCGTCATCCGGGACCGACGAGGATGGAGACGGTGGTCGATGACAAGGGTACAACGTTATACCTGAAGCGCCGTGATGGCCACCTGTCGCGCGTGCACCGCGACCGTCGGCACGCCGGGGCGATCGGTCACGGCCGTTCGAACGGAACGGCGGACCACGCTTGCAGGCGGTCGACTACCCGCATGCCGGTGCGATCTGACATGGTTGCAGACCTCTTGTAACCACCGTCGTCCCGCCGATACCGGCCCGGCGACCGACCGACCCCCGAACGCACATGAGCAAGGCATCGATGGTGGGCTGGTCCCACGGCCACTTCGGCAAGTCCGCGGCACCGGATACCGAGGCGCTCATGCGCGAGGTGATCGGCCCGGCACTCGAACACGCGGAACTCGATGCCGATGCCATCGATGGCGTGTTCGTCGGCGTGATGAACAACGGCTTCTCGCCCCAGGATTTCCAGGCAGCGCTGGTCGGCATGGCGCACGACGGCCTGGGACAGGTTCCGGCGGTCCGGGTCGAGAACGCCTGCGCCACCGGCTCCGCCGCCCTGTACACCGCCATGGACTTCATCGAATCGGGCCGCGGCCGCACCGCCCTGGTGATCGGCGCCGAGAAGATGACCGCGCTGCCGAACGCCGACATCGGCCGCGTGCTGCTGGGGGCGAGCTATCACGCCGAGGAAGGCGAGGCGCAAGGCGGTTTCGCCGGCCTGTTCGCACGGATCGCCTCGGACTACTTCGAACGCTACGGGGACCGCTCGGAGGAGCTGGCGATGATCGCCGCGAAGAATCATGCGAACGGCATGTCGAACCCGTTCGCGCACATGCGCAAGGATGTCGGGGTCGAGTTCTGCAACACCGTGTCGGAGAGAAACCCCTACGTGGCAGCCCCCCTGAGACGCACCGACTGCTCGCTGGTGTCGGACGGTGCCGCGGCGATCGTGCTGGCCGACGAGCCCACCGCGGCAGGGTGCCGACGGGCCGTGGGGTTTCGTGCCCGGCGTCATGCCAACGACGTGCTGGCGCTGAGCCGACGCGATCTCACCGAGTTCGCCGGCGCGCGGACAGCGTGGTCGAAGGCGCTTGCCGACAGCGGGTTGACGCTTGCCGACCTGGACCTGGTCGAGACGCACGACTGCTTCACCATCGCCGAGCTGCTGGAATACGAGGCGATGGGACTCGCCGAGCGCGGCGAGGGCTACCGCGTGGTGCGCGACGGCACCACGGCCAGGGGCGGTCGCCTGCCGGTGAACCCGTCGGGCGGCCTGAAATCCAAGGGCCACCCGATCGGTGCGACCGGCGTGTCGATGCACGTCATGGCGGCGATGCAGCTGATGGAGGAGGCCGGCGACATGCAGATCACCGGTGCACGGCTGGCCGGGGTGTTCAACATGGGGGGAGCCGCGGTCGCCAACTACGTGTCGATCCTGGAGCGGGTGAATTGAGCGAGGCCGCCAGCGGCGCCGCCTCGTCCGGGCGCGCTGCTCCGGTCACCACGCGGGTCGCCAACCTGGCGGGCTTGCTGACACGCCCCGCACGGCGATTCGGTGACAGGCCGGCGTTGATTGATGGCGAACTGTCGCTCAGCTGGCGCGAACTCGACGAGCGTAGCGGTGCGATGGCGGCCGCCCTGCGCGATCGCTTCGGGGTGGTCAAGGGCGATCGCGTCCTGGTGCAGTCGCGGAACTGCCACCAGATGTTCGAATCGATGTTCGCCTGCTTCAGGCTCGGTGCGGTATGGGTACCGACCAACGTCCGGCAGACACCGGACGAGGTCGCCGTCGTGGCCGAGACCAGCGGGGCGACGGGCATGATCTGCAACGTAGCCTTCCCCGGGCATGTCGATGCCTGCCGGGCGTCGGCCTCCCCGCCGCGTTCCTGCGTGGCGATCGGCGAGGCGGCGTTTGGAGAGAGCTACGATGCCCTGATCGAGGAGCACCGTGGCACGAGCGTGACCGATGCGATCGTCGATCGCGGCGATCCGTGCTGGTTCTTCTTCACCTCGGGCACCACCGGCCAGCCCAAGGCCTCGGTGCTCACGCACGGGCAGATGGCGTTCGTGGTGATCAACCACCTGCACGACCTGATGCCCGGCACCGGCCCGGACGATGTCTCGCTGGTGGTCGCCCCCCTGTCGCACGGCGCCGGCGTGCACCAGCTGGTGCAGGTGGCGGCCGGTGCCACCACGGTGCTGATGCCGGGCGAGCGGTTCAACGTGCCCACCGCCTGGTCGCTGGTGGAGCGCTATCGAGTGAGCAACCTGTTCACGGTGCCGACGATCGTCAGGCAGCTGGTCGAGCACCCGAGCGTGGCCTCGGTGGACCATTCCTCGTTGCGCCACGTGGTCTACGCGGGCGCACCGATGTATCGCGAGGACCAGAAGCGTGCGCTGCAGGTGCTCGGTCCGGTGCTGGTGCAGTATTTCGGGCTCGGCGAGGTGACCGGCAACATCACCGTGCTGCCCCCCGATGACCATCACGTCGAGGACGGGCCCGATACCCGTATCGGCAGTTGCGGTTTCGCGCGCACCGGCATGGAGGTGTCGGTGCAGGACGAGCACGGCACCTTGCTGGACGCGGGCGAGACCGGCGAGATAGGCGCCGCGGGTCCTGCGCTGTTCGCAGGCTATTACCGCAACTCCGAGGCCAATGCGAAGGCGTTCCGCGACGGCTGGTTCCGGACCGGGGACCTCGGGCATCTCGATGCCGAGGGCTACCTGTACATGATCGGGATAGGGGCCGGCCAAGACCGGGCCCCTCCCACACCACCCGGCATGCGGGTCCGCACCGGGCGGTTCGAGAAGTTGAGGTCAGGAGAGACGGGGAACACCGATGCCAGCGTAGCACTCC
>Ga0209831_1002710_pt1 | contig 15148 bp, 15 predicted proteins | sample Maine_Asex4_meta_FD_187451 | JGI IMG/M metagenome (GOLD analysis project Ga0209831, IMG submission 187451) | Marine algal microbial communities from Maine, USA - Maine_Asex4_metaG (SPAdes) (version 2) | ecosystem: Host-associated > Algae > Red algae > Unclassified | place: Maine, USA | collected...
CGGCGGCCGCCACACGCGCCGCGTGCGCCGCCTTGGCGGCTGCGTCGGCTGCACGCGTTTTCACATTGTGCCCCGTTGTCCCGCAGCCGCCGCATCGGCGCAGTCGGGCACGCGTGCCGCCGCCGCCGCTCGCCGGCGCGCCCCCTGCGCCGGCACCCGCGTCGTCGCCCGGGTGGTCCCCCGCGTCGGGGGTTGCCATGGGGGTGAAGCCCTTGGCCGCGGACCAGACGCTGCTTGCGGCGTGCCGGGCGCGCGCGCGCACGCGCCGGCAGGCGAGCACCGCGGACATGTCGGCACCTGGCGCAGCGCTGGCGGCAGCGTCTGCCGCGCCGCCGTCCCCAGGGACGGCAGCGGGTGGTCGGTGCGGCGGCACGGTCACCGCGTCGTCGGCTCGCAGCACTGCGGTCGAGGCCGACTCGGCGTCACCCAGCGCTGCCGACGCGTACGACGTGGTGCCCCGCGCGTGCAAGGGGTTTGCTGCGAGCAGCTTGGCCAGCAGGGAGCTCGCGTCTCGTACGGGGCCCACCGGCCCCACGTCGCCGGCCACCTCGCACGCGGCGGCGGCGGCGGCGACCTCGACCGTCGCGGACCGCACGGCAGATGCGGCTCTTTGTCGCGCGGCGTCTACGTGGCCGCCAGCCTTGATTGCCGCGTCCCCGCCGGTCGCACCCAGACGCTTGACGGCGTCGTCACGGTCGAGGTCCTTGTCGACGAGACCGACGACGGGGCCGTCCGCCCCCCCGCCGTCCCCACCGCCGCTCTCACCAGCTGTCTGTGGGGCGGTGTCGGTCACTGCTGCTGATTGGGGGGGCACCCCGCCGGGCACACGAGGGCCGCTTGGGACACTCTCCGACGGTGCGGGGCGCGCGGGGACGAACCCCGTTGCTTGTGGGTGGCTGTCGGGGGCACCCCCCCCTGCCCGAGGGAGCAGACCGCCGTGGTTGCCGCCAATCGCCGAGGCACGAGTGTCGTCGCCGGGACCGCCCGCGGCACCGACTCTGGTGGTCGCGGCCACGGCCCGTGCGCCGCGGCCAGCATTGCCCCCACCCGCGGGCCCGTTGCCGTCTGCCACACCCGCCCGTGCGCCATTGCCGCTTCCGGCACAACCGCACGCCATCATGGCTGACCGCCGCGCCGCGGTGCGGCCGCGACGCGCTCGCAGCGCCGTCGACGTGCCGGGCGCCTCCTGCTCGTCTGTGCACGACACGTCGTCTGCGTCGCCGCCGGGTGTCGCCCCAATGCCCCCCAGCGGGACGGTGCCGCACGCACCGGCGCCGGTAACAGCCGCGAGACGCGAGTGTTCGCTGCTTGCGACGGACAGGGGTGCGTCCACCCGCATGGCGTCGTTCCGGCGAGCACGGGCGTGCCCGCCGACACCCGCCGCATCAGAGACGCGGGAAGTCGGGCCCTTTCTAACAAACCCCCACACACCAGGGTAGGTCGCGTGCCTCAAAGGCGTACGGACACTGTCACCCGAGTCGGCCATAAATTAACGTACCGCGCATCGTACAGGCGGGGGGCATCACGGCGGGTGACACCGTCTGCCGGCCGGGGTGAAGCAAGGGGGCAGCTGGGGGCGTGCGGCTGCAGCCGCGCTCAACAAGGGGGGGGCGGCGCGCACCAGACGCCCCGCGCCGCCGGCAAGCGCGGCGGCGGGGGGCGTCGCAATGACGAGCTCCGTTGAGCGTACAGGGGCCGCCCATGTGAACCGGCCGGCGTCGTTTTTAAAAGCGCCGGTACGGATGCCGGCGGGTCGAGCAACATGACAGACAGTGTCTCACGGCATGAAGCTGTGGGACGATGCAGACCTCAGACAGGTCGGCAATACAAGACGGTTCATACGGCGCGCCGCCCAAGCGTGGAGAGCGTCGAAAGACTGACACACACACGAGCGTGTATGCAATCGGGGCGCCACGCACGCCGGGCGTGCGGCTGCGATAGACAGCATGTCCGCATTTGACCGACGCCTCTGGCGCCGACGCGCGCTGCTAAGCGGGGCCCTGGCACGCCCCAAGCACGTTGACAGACGTGTGTGTGTTGAAACCGCGCGCCCAACCCTTGATCCAGGTCGGCCGAGCTTATGCTCGCACCTTCTCTCCGAGGTGCACACATGCAGGCGTATATCCCACACACATCCCCACTCTAAATGCACGTGGCTTTGTGGTGGTGGTACCGTAGTGGTAAACCGCACCGGCGGGCGCCTACTTGTGACGCGGTAGGTTGTCGACCGTGTCCGGGCCCGTCCCGCGCACGTTCGTGGGCAGCAGCTGCGTCCCGTCGTCACTGGGCAGCCGCACGTCCCCTGCGGCCACACACCCGCACACGTCGTGGCCCAAGCGGCCCCGTTGCCCGAGCGACAGACGGGGAGTCTGCCACCGCGCGGCTGCACGGGGCCGCGCGCCCCACACGCGGGGCCCCGGGCGGTGCCACCGCGCAAAGGGCGTGTCGCGGCCCACATCTGCGTCGTGTGCGCGGTGGGCAGTCCCCCACCGCAGCCGGCAGCCTGACCTCAGTAAACCCCATTGCACGCGCCGGTTTGGGCGCATGACGGCAGGGGGTTTGTAGGAGACGGTGGCGGGAGGGTACACCTCACCACGCCGACTCGACGAGCGTCGAGTCCTTCTCCGGCCAATCGCAGGCCAGTATTCGACCTCGGGCGGCAGCGACTCTCGATGGTCACACCCAGTACAGTACAGCAGTTGGGGCGCTGGCCGCCCCGCACTGGCCGCCCGCTCCTGGTGCGCACATTCTGGGGCCACATCGGCCTCCCTTGACGGGCCCGTCAGCACCTGTTTCCTGTGATGAGATCCGAAAGGGCTATCTCCCAGAGGCGTCATCTTGATCCAGAATTGCGCCAGGGACAGTGCCCGTGGCATGCGGCGCGCACCTGTACCAGTGGGTGTGGGCGGCTGTGCCCCCCCGTGTCAGCTCCTGATGGGTCACGCGCGGCGGCCGCTTCCGACGACGTAGTCTCCATCGTGACGGGGTTGGCATCTGGTCAGACAGACGGTGGTGGGGTGCACTATTCAGACAACCAATCTTGTCAAGTATTCATCATTTGACCCCTTCGGCAGCGGGTTCGTCTCCCCCACGACGCGTGGACGCGTACATTTGGCGTGGGGGCACGACAGACGCGGGCCGCTGCGCCCCGCACACACTCGAGAGCGCGTCGGGACGGATCGTGGGCGTCGGGTCGTTGTCTGTGAAAACATCTTTTCGGTAACACACACGTCGTGTCCCACACGGACATTAGGAATTGGCGCACATCCCTGTTTGCCCCCACCCACGCGGCACGCCGGCCGCGCACCTCATACGCGGTGTGCACTGGTCGTTGCCCGTCCTCACGCTCGGTTGCACCTCGCCAGGGACGCGGTCCGCGTCGCCGAACGTGCCCCCAGGTGCGCCACTGGAGGAGACACAAAACGCCAGGAACTGCAAGGAAAGCCGCCTGTTCACACGCCGACATGTGGCGTACAGACCTGTACGTTCACGACAGCAATGAAACACAAAACACGACAGCTCCGTACGACTGTCTGCTATGCGCAAACGGAGAGGGTGGGGGTGATCAGCACCCGGTGGTGCGTAAGGCGTGTCGCCCCCCAACATGGTTTCGCTATGGAATGGGGGCTGGGGAGAATCGTGTGACCGTTTGAGCCCAACAGGCTGCGGTGGTCGCCCCCACGAGGCGCGCTCAGTCGTGTGCTACACCCACTCTGCCGATTGGGGACGCGAAGGGGGTACAGTCAATATCCGGTTATATGCGTCCCAGTTATATGGCACCCTGCCATATAGCTGCGAGGGTCGCGATCGCTGAGAACGCTCCAGAGAGCAGCAAAGGACGATCGTACCGAAACAGTGCATCTCATTTGCCCAATCCAGCGAACGACACAAAGTAGCCGGCGTGGTGGAATATGTTTCTTGAAGCAGCGGGTGGGCTACAAAGTGCACAGGGGTGCCATATAAGCGGATATTGATTGTACCTCTTGAGCGAGCATCACAATTATCGCAGTTTGGCTGAATCTTGAAACGTAGCCCACCGTCACCCAAGCCTATAAAAGCCAAGCGCTGTGCGGGCAGATGTCTGGCGCGCCGCACGCGCAAGGTCCCATCACCGACACCCCCGGCGCGCACGCATCGACGACGTAAACGTCGATCGGCGGCCACGCGGCGATCGACGACATGGCGCCGGTGGGGGTAGGTGACGGACACACCCAGGTGGTGTGGTCGGCTGGGGGTTCGTTGCCCCCGGCCGCGGGTCCTCGAGGTGGGTCACGCGCTCGTCCTCAGCTGCGTCCCCCGCCCGCTGAGCGCGGGTGCCGAGCGTGCGTGCCGTCTGGGTGCCGGCAAGTACCCTCTTTGCCGCGTCGATTCATATCATAATGATGTTCGTTAACGCTGCGGCCCTGGTGTGCCGCGTCCCTAAAGTATGGTCCCCTCCCAGCCACCAGGTGCGCAACAGATGCCAGCGCGCCGTGATCGTTCAGTGACTGTGCTTGCAAGCAGAAATACAGACAAATTTGTTCCTGACTGTGTTTGATGTGGACGACAAGTCTTCACGTGGACAGTCATGGGGTGAGTCAAAACCCACACACGTCAGCACGATTTTGTGGTGACTCCTTGTTGGACCCATCGCTCAGGGTCGCGATTGGCCAGCGTTGTGCCACTGGTGCACCCGTACCACCAATTACGGCCGTCCCCCACTCGCCACACAGGTCGATTTCAAAACCCAATACGGTTCCACAAGGCCAGAAATCGCATTTGTATCCCACCCCCAGTTAAGCTCCACTTTTTGCCCATCGGCATGTCATCGCCCCGTCGATGTCCCCCAGACGATGGATTGCTATCTTCCCGATTCTAGCCGATGCCGTCGATGTCAAGGCGTGATCAACTGTTTGCACCTGTTTCTCAGTCATCCATCCACCCGGATACAGTCCTTCGACCTGTGGGCAGTTGACCGAGACCACGTATTGACATAAACCAAATTCGGAAATACAGCCATGCAGTGGCCAACATTGGTAAGACGGTCGTAGCACCCAGAAATGGTCAGGCAGCCACCCCTTGTTCTCGCAACCTTGAGTGTATTTCGCCATCACCAGCGACCATCTGTGAAAAAAGTACTACGGACGGTCAACCACCAACCGCAGGGTGTCTGCGTGTCAAGCTCAACCAAGAGAACAGCTGAATATGTTCGAGGTGGTGACGGGGTCAACCGACCAGACCAGACCGCCGGGCCACAAGGAAAAGAAAAACACGCACACGCTGCAGAGTCACCCCCACCTATGCACGGCTGCAGCGGTGGCCAAGTAGCGATCGCCGACGCCCAGTAGAGATCCTTGTCAGGCACGTCTTGCAGTCGTGGGGGGGGGATGGGAAGGATTTTGCTGCCATGGCCACCTCCCGACGGACCCTTCCCGCCGTACCGCTGAGGCAGCTGCAGGCAGGGCCGCTGCGCCCATAGACGCTGCAGACAGTCGTATTATTATGACAATACATATATGCATAGAGCGCAGCAAAGCGCCCAGAATATTGTGGGCGCTGGTCGCTGGAGAGCCCTCTGAGCGCCCATAGAGCGCGAACAATGCGCATCAAAACAGACCAAATACGTACCCACGTGGGGCCATCCCATGGCCCACCTTGTGTTGCCCCTCGTACTTGCATGTATTGAGTTTGCTCACCTTGCGTGGCCACTCGTACTTCTGTGTAGTTCTTTTCTCAGATGACCGTGCTCCTATTCTCACCGGATAATCCAAGAGCATCCCGACGGCGGTGGAGGACGACAAATCCCTGGACTGTTTTGGTATGATCGCAGTATTGCTGTCTTCCCAATTTTGGCCGATGTGGTCAAAGTCAAGACAGGGTCTCGGTCAATTGCCCATTGGTCAAACGACTTCATCCAGTTGAATGGATGGCTGAGAAACAATTTCGCACAGTTGATTACCCCTCTTGACATCGATGGCATCGGCCAAAATTGGGAAGACAGCAATATTCCGATGTACTTTTTTGCGCAGACGAGTCGATCTGCGTGTGTGTTTTTTACTTTTGTCCAACAGACGCACTGCGTCCGCCCCAACGAATACAACGGGGCCCACAGGGGCCCGTGTGCGGTCGCGGTCACCCCCCAGTGGCTATGAGCCCACTTCATGAGCCCCACCCGCCAGCAGGCCGGGACAATGGCACCCCCCCCGTAACCAGCCGCCCTATTGGCGTCACCACCGTCGACCACACCATCCATATCGACGCCCACCCCGTCATGTTGATCGTCGCCACCCTTCCCGTCATCCTCGACAACGTCGTTGACAGAGCCGGCGAACGTGCCACACCCAGTCGCGACGCCGTCCCCACGTGGGTCCACCTGCATGGGATCGTTTGCCAAAGCGGCTCCCTCGTCTGCGTCGAACATGTCTGAAACATCCACTTCTGACTCGTAGATGCCGTCACTGTCCTCGTTGTCGACCGCGTCGCCACTGCCCTGCTTCTGGCCGTCCGCGTCGCCACTGCCCTCCTCCGTGTCGTCCGCGTCACCACTGCCGCCCTCCTTGGCGTCCGCCTCGCCACTGCCCTTCTTCTTGTCGTCGTCCGCGTCGGCACTGCCATCCTCGTCGTCGTCGTCTGTGTCGGCACTGCCGTCCTCGTCGTCGCCGTCCGTGTCGGTACTGTCGTCCTCGTCGTTACTGCCGTCCTCGTCGTCGTCCTCGTCCGCGGGACCATCCACCATCTGGTAGAGCATTTCAGAGCTGGGCGTCCCCTCCCCCCGACCGCCGTCCGCGGCGGTCCCGTCCTCCTTCTGCCCATCGTCCAACACGGGTGGGTGGCTTGCAGCGCCCGCGTCGTCCGTGGCCGCACCGGTTGCATCGGCGGGGACGGCTGCGAGTCGCGGCGGGGCGGGAAGTTCCCGCGTTAGACCAACAACGGTCGGGTCTGCGTCGCCATTCCGGGATGCCACGGAAACCGACCAGCCCAAAGACCGACACACGGGGTTATGCTCCACATTGACAATGTTGGCAACAAACGCCGGCCAGTTTCTGGCGGTGATCTGATTGTCGGCCAAATTAGGGACGTCCAGGTTGGTCAGGCCTGCGAGCCCGTCCGGCGGCGCGCGCAACTGGTTGCGTGCAAGGTCTAACCACCGCACGTGTACCAGCCCCATCACGTCCACGGTAGTAAAGGGACAGTCGGTCGCGGTGAGGGAGCGCAGCGTCGCGGCACGCGCTCGGAGGGGATCTCTGGGCCAATGGCGGAAGGGGTTGAACGAGATGTCGAGCACACGCACACCTCACGCCGCCGACCATCCAAAGCAGCTCAGCTTTGTCAGCCCATTGCGAGCGAGGTGGATGCACCACAGCGATCGGGTTTTCACCGCGACCTTGATCCCCTCGACAAAGAACGTCTCAACATCGTCCGCCTCCACCTCTTGCGAAGAGGCAAACAAACAGCTACTCTGGCGGATGCGCCCCAACCAGACGATCTACTTGTCCATTGGTAAACACAGGGCGGGGGCGAAGGGGGGGGGAGGGGGTACAAAATGGGGCGTCCGCACGGTGGTGGCGGGCCCGCGGCAACGGCCCGGCGGTGGTCGCGTCGGGGTTGGGCACGGTGAGCGGTGGCACCACAAGACGACCGTGTTGCAGCACTGGCCGCAGGGGCGCTCTTGACGGTCTTTGTGTGCGGCGCTCAGCGCGTCCACGTGCCCCCTGCTGGTACCCAACGTCCACCCGGGGCACGCACGAATGCACACGAATGGGACACAGTGTCAGAGGCGCGCCCCTGACAATTTTTTTAGGGTTGGAGGACCCGCCACGCGTCAGGACCACACTGTTGGTGGAACGACCTACACTCTGTGAACAGCCAATGTCCGCTCATGTCGCCAGGATGCAGGAACCGGGGGGGCGACAGTGTGCGTGCCGCGACCGGAAAAGCGCTTTGTTCCCTGCTCTTTCAGATCTATATATAGCAGGGTGCTAGAGCACTGCAGCGCACATAACCGGATATGAACTGTACCGGTGCCGGGGCTGTTAGTGTGCGTGTTTTCCAGCGTCGCACGTCGGCCCGTTCCTTTCCCATCAGACGCATGCCAAACGGTCTGTAGTGCTGCTGCACAGTAGGCGCCCCTGCCGCCGTCACGGGGCACGGTGCTCAGCAATCCCGTTGGGGAAGCGGACCTGAAAGGAGCGAGTGTGGACGAGACGACAGCATTGACGGAGTGTGGCGGGCGGGGACGCACCGTTTTGATAGGATCGCGGAGGGCCTCTGATGCCCCCACCACCCACTCGGACGCGGTGAACAAAGCGGACGGTCTCGCGTCCGTCGCGTGTGGTTGCGTTGTCCAGAAGGGACCCTATTGAACAAAATCGACAAACGCAGACAAACCACAGTACTCCACACGGCCTGTTCACCCGCGACGGGAGTGCTTGGCAGATCCCACGGGCGCTCACCCCAGGCCGCGCGCGCTTTGGACGGAAAGGTTCATAGTCCACATCACCGCTATCATTTTGTTCATTGTTGCTGCCATTGCTGCTGCCCTCGTCGACGGTGTCCGCTGCGACACTCGCCGCCGGACCAGGCGCGGCGAAAAAAACCGCTCAGCGTCGAGGGCCTCGCCCCAGCAGGACCCCCGGAGCCGTCGGAAGGTGCCGGCCGGGAATCGGGGCGGTCAGGCCCACCAGCGACCGACGTGACGCCACCGCCATTCCGGTTTCCGGCTGCAGCGGGCGGTTGGTCGCGTGGCACGGCTGTAACGGGGGAAGATGCGCCCGCAGCACCACCACCAACGGCCGTCGCCTCGGGCGGCGCCACCGCCTCGTCGTTTTTGGTGGTCGAGGTCGAGGCCGCGGCGGGGGGTTGCCGCCCACTGCCACTGGCACGGGCCAGGCGCCGGGTGCGCTTGCCCGGCGGGTTGGCCCACGGTAGAGGCGCTCCTCTCCTCGTCGTCTTCTCGATACCCGGCGTCGGCGCGTGGCCTTCATGGAGCCTCAGCATCTTGGTCATGAGGGTGGATAGGATGGAGGCCTCGTTCAACACCTCTGCCCGCACCGGCTGGTGGCGGGGCCGGCTCCTCGCCATTGGAGCGGAAGTAGGAGGAGACGGGGGCGCACGTGGTCCGCTAGGAGGAGGCGGGGGCGGTGGAGCAGACGACATCGGGGGGGTAATGGCACGGCGCCACGCGGTCTCGTGGGTGGTGTCCGCGAGAGCCGGGTCGCGTGGGGGGTGGAGCACGACACGGGACCACCGACGCACGGCCAGTCATGCGTAGCCGTTGGCTGCCACCCGTCTTGACCGAATCCGGCGCAGATCCTGCACAGCGGCCCTGCCAGCGCCAACAGGCAGCGAATGGGGTGGATTGGACGGGGCATCAGCCCAACCGCGCAGCATGGTCGACGGTCAACGAGCGGCAGCCCACACACGCCTGACAATCCACCGTGGGGATCCGCTGGCGCGGTTAAGGACCAAAGGGGGGGCGTCCCCAGAATGGGGGTGGGAAAAAGAAAAAAAACAAGCGCTACACCACAACCACACTCCCATCGAAGGGACAAGACGTGGACGCGTCTAGAAACATTGTCACCCACTTAAAAAACCATGGACCAGCATCCTCGCCGAGCACTCAATCTGGACCGTCACCTTTGTGCGAGTGCCACACCTTTCCCAACAATGCAGCACGTTTGCCTGCGCTCTTAACAAGCCACGTGTGCAGCGCTTTCAAGACGAAGGCCCCACAAGTCAAGCTGCCCGTGGCTTGCGGGCCTGTGTGCACGAGTGTCCAACAGACGACGCCACCAAGGAAACGGGCCAACACGAGCTGATTGGGTGGCACCTCCGTGTGACGCCAACGAAACTCCTCCAACAGCCACGTGCGCACAGACGCGGCCACGTGCTCGTGGTGGCAGAAACCGACCGCCGAGTCAAACATCAAGAGTTGGCATTGGTGGAGCCTCGCCCGCTTGACGGCGGGCGCATTGAGCCGTCAACGGTCGGTGTCGACCTCGGTTTTGGTGGCCTCCAGGTGCAAGTCCTACAGCAGACCTGGCAAACCACAAAGAACGGCCAGGATCCAATGCTGCCCCGTGACGATTGGGAGGAAGACCGTCTCCATCGTGAATGGCAACGTCGTCGCAGTGTTGAGGCAAATCGTGGAGTGGAAGGCCTCTAACGGATCAGACGCCCACCGCGCGTCAGTCGCGGGGCGCACCCCGCCGCCAACTCCAGAGCGGTCGGCAGAGTAGCCACCCAGAATCATTCCGACCGTGGCAGACGGCATGAGCCACGTGACGCCAGCTTCTCGCTCAGAGCAGTGGAGCGACATGAGCAGCTGACCAATCTTGTCGACCGACTCATCCCGTAGCATGGTGCCATTGTTCAGCGCGTCGCGCTCCCCCGTGGTGAAGGCGTATTCACGGGTAGAGGTGTATTCACGGATCGGTAGGACGATGGTCACACCAGCCCGGGGCGCGTCGGCCACGAGGGGGTCGGGTGGACCCTCACCGGCGGCAGCACGGCGGGAGCGGCGCACAAACGCCTCCACGGTGATCGGCGGGCGTGTCGAGGACGTCGCCATTGTCGAGGGTGGCGGGGGGGTGTCGACAAACAGGACAAGGATGGACCCGCATGGGCTCTGGATTGTCGCAGGCTCCCCCTTTTATGCATTGGGCTGCACACAGGCAGGTGGCGACCCTGTCCTCGATGCCTCACTGCCCACACTGTCGCAGTGCCCCACGTCGTGTCGACGCGCACGGCAGACACGTGGGGAATCCCTCGACGGTACCGGCGTTGTTCACCAAACGTAATTCGATCTACTTGTTTTGCCAGATGACTGTGACGCTGTTCTCACTGGATAATCCGAGAGCGTTCCAGCGGCGTTGCTTGGTGACAAATACATGGACTTGCGTGCGCTGCAATCAACTGATGGAGAAGTGCCACACACAACAGACTGTCTGCACAAATGAAAAGGAAATGGTGGGAAAAGGAAACAAAACGTGGAGAAAGCAAAGGCATACACCACACGCAGCGGGTAAAAAGAAAAATAAATGAAAGGCGCCAAAACATGACAATGACGGGAGGGAGCACTACGCACCCCCGGTCACGCCCGTGTTTGTCCAGGACGACGACGTCCATTCCCCTTCGGACTCTGAGCTCGTCCAACTCTCCTGCTCAAAACCGTCATCACCGGTCGTGTCAATGGGCGGCTGGATGGCATTGGCCATCCTTTTCGACTGCCGCTCCGTTTGAAAACCACTCAACGCCACCGGCGTCTGCCACTCGCGAAACAGCTGCTGCTCGTCTGCCACATTCCGCGGGTTCCACGTATAGGGCTGAAGGAAGGCCAGCCTCGGGACGGCGTGGCGTTGCTTGTGTTCAAAATGGACGCCGTACACCTTGGATTCGCCCGTGCGCAGGGGCGGCGCCGGGCCCAGAAACGGCAGAGCGTCCCGCATGGCCAGTTGACGGCACTGGGAGGACGCGGCTGCTGCGAGTGCAATGGCCACGCGCATAATCGTCTCCCGCGACGGCCACGCGCGAACAACCGAGTCACACACCAACAGGACCGAAAAGGGAGGGATGGCGATCAGGCGGGGTCGATCCGCGTCACTGGGCCAAACCCACAGCGCGTGCGCATTGACGCACGTGGCAATTGCCATGAAACCTTCCCCAGTATCGACGGTGGACAGTGCGTCGCCGTCGTCCATGATCGGACGGCGCGTGGCGTCCTCAAAGCGCCACGGCTCACGAGCCGGGGCGCACTCCCCCGTCACGTAGACCCGACCGCCATCGGCTTTGCGTTTCCAACGGAACGTCGCCGCATTCACACGCACGTGGTCCCATGACATGTGCGCAAACAGGAGGGTGAGAAACAGGTCGAGGTGGGCTCGGAGCCGGTGCTGATCGTCGTCGCCGCCGCTGGTCGAAATCGCCTCATGGAAGTGTTCGGCCGCTCGAACGTTGTCGATCAGAGGGGGCTGCCCATCCATGGGGCCGCGCAGCAGGGTGCACAAAACGAAAGACACAGTGGTACCTATATCGCCCATCATCAGTGCGCTTGCTGCGTGTGGCAGCACCGCATGCCCACGGACAAACAGGCCACTAAACAGGGAAGCAAAACGTGCCCGGTACGCCGACACACCCGTCTGCACCTTATGTGGCGCGACACGGGTGGGTGGGTCACTGTCCCTCACGTACGGCCGCACGTGATTGGCGCGAAGGAGGCCAGACCGTAGGATGGCAAACGCAGTTTCGACTCACGCACCGACAGACAGCTCCAACGCGGCGTGCCCGGCAGGTAAGAGAACTTTCCCCGTGCGATCGAGCCCACCGCGTCCTGCATGGGTGTGTGGTCAGGCTCTGGTGGTCATACACTCGTCACATCGTCCATCAGCGCCGCAAGCCGGGTCTGGACGCCTCCCAGCTGCCGATACGGAAGCTCGAGATCCGTCCCGACTATGATCTTGGGCGGTCGTGCGGGCGGCTCTTTGACCAAGGCCGAGCCGCGCCGAGCCGTGGAGGCGGACGGTAGCACGTCCGGCTCGTTGCAAGGCGAAGCAGACGACGAGGCGGCCGCTGCCCTGGTGCGCGCACCTTGCGGCGTCCTGTCTTTGGGCGTCACGCCGGATAGAGTCGGATTGGTTGACGCGCGTGCTTTCTTGCAGGGCGGCTCGAGAGTGGCCGCGTCGCCACGACGTGAGGACTTCGCCGATAGCGTCGACGCGCGGCCACCACGTGACGACCCTGCCGATAGCGTCGACGCACGCGGCTGCCCGGCGCCGCGCTTGGGAAGCACTGCGTCCCCGGCAGGGGCCGCTCCGCCACCCGCTCCACCCGAATCGCGGCGGCTGAAGGTGTCGCGCGACGGTCTGCTCAAGGCGACTCACCGCCCCGAGATGGAGCACCGGTCAGTGCCTCTCCAGGCGCGCCGCTGCGCCCTGCAGGAGCGCCACGTGGATTCGCTCGAGGCGACTAACCGCCCGGCGCCACTGGGTCCACCGCACGTGGCGCAAGCGAGTCTGCTAGAGACAAATCACCGCCCCAAGCAGAAGCACCGAGCGAGGCCTCCCCAGGCGCGCCGCTGTGCCCCACAGGTGGCGCATCGGAGGCACCCGCAGGCGCACCGTCGCCCGGCGCCGCCGGGTCTAGCGCACGTGGCGCAGGCGAGTGTACCCGAGGCGACTCACCGCCCCGAGCAGAAGCACCGGGCGGGGCCTCTCTAGGCGCGCCGCTGCGCCCTGCAGGAGCATCAGGCGGGTTCGCTCGAGGCGACTCACCGCGCGGCGCCTCCGGGTCGACCACGAGTGGCGCATGCGAACCTTCTCGGGGCGGCTCGCCGCCCCGAGCAGGAGCACCGGGCGGGGCCTCCTCAGGCGCGCCGCTGTGCTCCACAGATAGCGCATCGCAGGCACCTGCAGGCGCGCCGCCGACCGGCGCAGTCGGGTGGACCGCACGTAGCGCAGGCGAGTCTGCTCGAGGCGACTCACCGCTCCGAGCAGAAGCACCGGGCGGGTCCTGTCCACGCGCGCCGCTGCGCCCTGCAGGAGCTGCAGGCGGGTCCGCTCGAGGCGACTCACCGCCCGGCGCCGCCAGGTCGACCGCTCGTGGCGCAGGCGAGTCTGCTCGAGGGGACTCACCGCCTCGAGCAGGAGCGCCGGGCGGGGCCTGTCCAGGCGCGCCGCTACGCCCTGCAGGAGCACCAGGCGGGTACGCTCGAGGCGACTCACCGCCCCCTGCAGCAGCACCAGGGGTCTCCACCGCAGGTGCGCCTTCTGCCGCCGCAGGTGTGTCGCTGGTGTCCCCAGCAGACGCACCAGAGTCCTGGCTCTTGTTCAAGCCTGCGAAGTAGGCGAACATGCCGCCGCCGGACTTGTTGGTTTCGTCGTCCTCAGAAACGGCGGGAGGAGGCGACGCCGACAGCCTCGAACACGCTCCGTCGGTCGAGTCCTCAGCCAGTTAAGGTCCCGACAACAGCGCGGGGTCGTCCGTGACACCTGCGACGCCCCACGGCACTTGCGCGCCCCCGTCAGCCAGTGACGAGCGAATGAGTGCTCGCAGGCGCGTGGCCTTGTCGAAAAACAACTCAGCCATGCTGCCAATAGCCGATGACGACACGAGTCCAGCCGCCGAATTCTTTGGGACACGAAAGAAGCGAAACGTGTCCACGATCGCGACCGACGGATTGACGGGGGCACCGCCGTGTAGATGAATGATGGAGTTGTCGAGGACGTCCGCTTGACCTTTGGCACACGCGACCATGCCACACACGTACCTGAAGACGGCGGGGAACAGGTCAGAGGCGACCGGAACGGAGAGTTTGGGCGACTTTTCCGCATGCCGCGCTCGCGCATCATCCACATGGCCAGTGTGCAGATCAAGCCAAGCCTCCGCGGTCCCCAGCCTGAGGACGCGCTTTTGCCGAGCATGCTCATGGAGTACCGCCTGTGCGGGTGCCACCACCAAAGCGCTCAAAGTGCTTGATCCTGAGGAACTCCGCCCAGGCGCGTGGACTGTCCAGAAACGGCCACACCGCGAGGACGACCGTGACCAGCCCCTTGACGCGGGCCTGCGGATCCTCCGGAACGGTGGTGTTGCTGTAAAAAGAGGCGAAGACCTGCGTCTCCAGAAACGACTGGGCAGCGGCATAGGAAGGTGGTGGGTCGTCGCCCCACATCCTCGTGAACAGGACATTGACGCTCTTGAGCGTGTCCGTAAGGGTCACGACAGCGCGCTTGTCGCCAATTTCGTTCAGTTGCATGGACAAGCCGACCCACTCGCTGTCGATCAGGTGGCATGGGCGGCCAGTGTCGTCTGAGACGACATCGACGGAGAACGGGAACGTTGGCGGGAGGACGCCTTCCTCCACCGACTCCGTCAAGGCGCCGCACTATGAAAGCCGTCGGTAGGACGGTAGCGGGGAGGATCCCCTGGTAGGAGAAAGACGACCATGCGGGACACGTTGCCGATAAAGGTCCCATTGCGGATGTCTGCCTTGAGGCTCCGAATGTGCCCGTCATCGACCGTCCGCGCAGACTCGTCCGGCAAACACAGGTCCGCGACGGTAATCTCACGTGGCACCAGGTTGCCCACGGCGTGCGACATTGCACAGCAACGGGTTGGGGCGAACAGTTGACACGAAGAGCAGGGTCGGACCCACGAATGGGCGAGGGCGAGTGCG